>WLWD01000080.1_pt1 | contig 174400 bp, 89 predicted proteins | sample 6712731 | NCBI WGS metagenome assembly WLWD01 (sample SAMN12718690, study PRJNA576275) | sponge metagenome | isolation source: marine sponge | host: Mycale hentscheli | place: New Zealand: South Island, Marlborough, Capsize Point | collected 2014-11-01
AAAAAAAAAAAAAAAAAAAAAAAAAAAAAAAAAAAAAAAAAAAAGAAAACGAATACACATTTTAATCAATGTATATAATGACTTGTACACATCTCACAGTTTATATACACAAAGCAGTATCTTCTACTATACTTTGTGTTGACCCTCAGATAGGGTCTCACAAGCTTCTCTTCCTCGACAGTTACAGACATGTTTATTGCTTCAATTGCATCTGTCCAAGTTGAGTTGGCATGACCGCAAGCGCGGTAAATGAGGAGTGCATTTAGTACTTAACAGGAAGCAAATTAGTCATGTGAATTCAAGTCAATTAAGCGCGCAAATGTCAAAGTTCCACATGAAAAAGGGCAGTTACACATTAATCCTGTAACTATTGTAAGATAAAAATTTAGTGAAGTTTATGAAGTTTTTCGGGTGTTGTACAGCTCATCTCGTCCGTTTTTTGTTATATTTATGTTTCTTACACGCAGGTAATGTACAGCAGATGGAAAACGCAAATTGGTGAGGCATTCTTCTAAAGAGACAAGATTAAAAGCAGTCGATTCTACCTACTATGTCCCAAGAAGTATTCTGATATTCACAGGTTTCAGCAGTACAGCACTGTTAACTTGTAGCTAAAGTTATAGACTTTCTTGTTAAATGAAATTATCAATTGTGTTTCATTTATTTATAATATATGAAATTGATGAGATGATAGAATTTACGTAGCACACATACACAAAATATAGTTGTGATCCGAGTTGAAGGTGGAATGCAGCCTGAGTTGGTCCTAATCCTTACAATAAATGACATCAAGTAGTGAAGAAAAAGGAATTGGCATAAACACAGCTGCTTTGACAAGCTCACAATTTAAATTTAACGGCAAAAAGGCTGTATTATAAGTTGCTAGCTAAATGATAGCTATATCACTCTGAAATATATTAGCTATAGGCATTTCTTATTGAACAGGTAGACAAATAACCTTACCAACATCCTACCAGGTGGTCTACAGGACACTCCGTGTATCCTGTTTCTACACTCGCAACCTAAACTAATCACGATACAAAGCTAGAAATGCAGCAATCTGAGAAGAAGCCGCTCATTGTTTACAAAATTCTTAATGAAGACAGTCCCCGTGATCAATTGAGCCGTACCACATCGGGCGCATTTTGAGCGGAAAACCTGCGTTATTGCATTCCCATAAACTTTTTTATTGAGTTTGGAATAGCACTTTCTTTCCGGTTTTGGAGTATACTGAGGAAATATTATTAACCACTTCGAGGTGAGCTTTCTAATAGTGCAAACCACAGATGCATAGCTGCTTCTGTTAAGGACACAGTAACACACACCACTTATGGTGCCTCATGCATGACTGGATTGCATTTATTGGACACATTTTGGTTGCTTTTATGTGACATTGACTATCACTACTTATATCATCAACATTAAAGTAATGTGCACATGCTATTAAAAAAATTACTGACATATTTTTTTAACAGATACACTTACCTTAACTAAACGCTGAGTTTCTGCACACAAAACAAGAGACATTCTATAAACATCACATTTATTCTCAAGTTTTATTGAAGTTAGCCAGTGATGGAAAGATTTGACTATATAGAACATGTTTGTCACAATACTTTACTGTAATACAGGCTGTGATAACAACCAGTGTTATGATAAAAAAAGCAAAACAAAATCTTATAATATGAATTTCTGGTCATAGCTATTGTGATAACTTTATCTGAAATATATCAACAAATTAAACTCTGGTCTAACCACAACTAACTTCATGGAGTTTCATGGAATTATCACTCTATCTGTGTGGCTGATTAGTTTGACAATCCACAGATTCTTACTATGTTTCTTGCCATTATGGTTTATCTCATATCATATGATTAGCTATGTTCTTGTGACCTACTTAAATTGAAATTAGTGATGTCTATGATCCATACTGATTGAAAAAAGGCAAAAAATAAAACAACATAATACAATAAAGGATTTCATGCTTTAATAATAAAAAAGCAACATTTAGCTAGCCTTTGTAATTGTCAGAATGTACCAGCTACCTATTAATTCTTCTAACTGTAGGTAGCCATAGTTTACTTCATTATTGTTTAAGTAGCCATAATAGTACCTGAATTCTCTGTCTGACTCCTTACAGCAGTTTGTACAGCCCATGAAGTCATGGCTAATGAACCAATAACCAGTAGTACTAGAAACACGCACACTACAGCTGTAATCCACGGAGTCTTCTTATTAGAGTCAGGAAGCTCCTTAGGCTGTTCGCTGTTAACTACAAGCTTTCCACTTCGTGATGTCCCAACTGTAAGTTCTCTCGTAGGCTTCATTATGTATCATTGGAATGGAGTTAGGACTATTATCCACATCCTCGTAAAGTGGTCCTCCTGCCCCAGCAGTCACTACAGCCATGGTCATACTTCAAGAGCCGCAGCTTTATTACGCTCTATCATTCCAGGAAGATAGTTCAATTATGCTGATTGGCCCTTGTTGAATATTCCGCCCATACTTCCGTTTTTCATTGTTTCTTCAGGTTAGTCAGAGGGAAGTAACAAAATATTTCTATAGAACTAGCTTAAAATATTTGGCTGTCACTGGGTATCGAAACCAGGGATCTCTTGCTCCACAAGGTCGGTCAGTTGCTGTCGGAGCGAAGTGGTAGCTAGAACGCTAGTATGTTAGGTATTAAAAACACAATAAGCCTGTGAAAGAGAGAGTATACCTCTAATGAACAGATTTTTACTGATAAAATGGGACAAATTACCATAATAGAATGACACGAGCTCCAACGGAACTGAGTAGCTCTAACAACACGCTTTTTTTTTGTTGCTATTGTTAGTAAAAAAAATTTTTTTTTTTTTCTTTTCGCATCTCCGCTAATTTTTTTAATCACAATTATGTTTATCAATTAGCTAATAGGAACTAGGAAATATATGTAACATAAAATATGACGGCTAGGACACATGTTAAACTGGTAATAGTGACTGTGATGTACAGTTTGTGATTGTGTATTCTTTCACTTACATATAGGCTATGAAGGTGAAATAATATTGGGGGGTCTAGAGTGAGGAATGTGGGGAGAATGTGCCTGTCTCAGCTTGTGTGAAGTGCAAAGCATTTTTTGTTTTAATTTTTGGGTGGCTATAATAACTGTATACAGTGTTAAAAATGGGGTGTTTGGATAACTGAGTTTTGGTGTTAAATAGGAGGCGCTGCTGGACACCCCAGTTTAAAGCCTAATTGTCTCCATAGTTAATCACAACTAAAATATATTTGAAACGAAGAAATTAATGGATATAAGCTATTATTATTTATAAGCTCACTTGGTAAAGTATGAATTGGTGTAGAAGTTAAGGGATCAAACTGGGGTGTCCAGACAGCGCCTCTTAGTAAACACCTCTCGAGGTGTCATTTAAGCATCCTATTTTAACGGCATACTTAAAGTTGGTGCTTTACTTCATGGTTATAATGGTGATTAGGCATAATAAGAGATCTTTACGAAATTACATGAAAAAATAAGAAATTTAAAATTGAAAGGAAGGGGAAAACTGTCCTACTTTTTTTTTGAGTAGAGAACTTACTCATAGCTACTTTGCAAAGTCCTGAATTGCTAGGTATTGTAGTAACTATTATGGAGTCTTTTTCTAGAATATTTCCAATTATGATGAATCAAGTTGTCCTCATCAGTTAGTTGCTCTTTAGAATAATGCCACTCTTATAGCCCATTCCCCCCCCCCCCCCCCACCCCCACCCACCCCCACCCCATTCCTATGCATAAGCCAGATCGACTAAGTCTAACTTATGCTAGTGAAATCCTTTACCAAACGCGAATTTGGCTCACAGAACTCCGCCCAACTAAGACACAAATTGACTCAATGCAGTACATTCTCTGATAACACATCCACAGTCAATGCTACCAGTGAAAACATAGTGGGTTTTACCACTGTTTGATTATACACTTCTTAGTTAGTGTATGGCTCTAATAGAGACATACTTTTATAAACTTATTAAGATATTCAATCACACAGGATGGTTTTCTTTTCTTTTAGCCTTCAGTTTCATTCAGCTCCAAATAGCTGCATTTCTTATTATATGACATTGTATGGACAATGACAGAACATAAGAGTCAGTAGGTACAACACTATTTTTATGAGCAAATAATAAAAAAAGTTCACTAACTAGTTATCTACTAGCCATGTTCAACCAGCAAAACATGCTTTATTTCTATGTTTTATAATAGCACGTGAGTCCCAACATATGAACTGGAAGTACAATTTGTGAAACAAACAATGACCACATTTAAAAACAAGTTAGCTAATTGAAAGTCATTTTTTAAAACAATATTTTTTGCCACAATCTTGTACACACACATGCTTATATTAATTTTATGAAAAATTAAAATGAACATGCTCATTCTACTCTGATGTGATACTGCACATCATGGTGAACTGCAAATGGTGGCTGTGGATGTGATATTAGAGAATGTACTGCATCGAGTCACTCTGAGTCCACATGTCTCTGGTTGACGTCCTGTACTTGCTCCGGCAACAGATATCACCACATAACACAGACACTCTACTTCATTACTAGTACTGTCTATAGAGAGAACCCAGGAGGAGGCATTCTGATCAGCCATAGCTGGAATCTCCCTCACACAGGATATGTCCATGATGAACTCCTAAAATAACATGTTATCATACAGAGTACCTATCCCAACTTTGAATGGGGTGAGTTGATTCACACTTATCAACTATTATCCCTGATACTGTGAAATTCTTCAAAATAATCTTCGCCAAAAGTTGTTCTTTTTCCAATATTGGGTGAACTGATCCACTCTCTTTAATTGGGAATGTAACTTTCAGGCTCTGAAGCAATAGAATTATTGAAACTTGTTACTTTTGCATACAGATTTATCTATAATGGCAAAAATAGACTTTTGAGAGGTTCAACTACTTGTTATGAGGAAATAATTCAATGTTAAACTATAGCCTATTTAATATTATATACTACAATAAGAACTAGTGACTGCAGTCAATTAATTAGTGCATTAATACATAACATACCCCAGATCTCTGGTAAGTGGCTACAAATCCAGTGGCACACTGAGCCTTACTTGTCTCTATAGTACATCTTCTCTCTATTAGAATCAGGAAGTTGGAGTCAGTAACAAGTATTTTTACTAATCTTCTAAAAGTACATTCAATATTCTTCGCTTGCCATGGCCAGTCCGCCAAGAAAGTACAAGGTTCCACTTCGCTGTGGAAGTGGGCTAGAGTGGCATTATTTTCTAAAGAGCGACTATCTGATGAGGACAGCTTGATTCATTCATGTACAGTGATATAACTTGGCCACATGCAGTATATTAATATTTTCTTATTGTAGCAGCAAATAAGCCGTAGCCTACAAATATGCTAGTTAAATCTAACTAGTAGGAAGTGGTATTCTTTATTTGTATCACAACACATCATATGTCATTATTTTTACATCACAAAATATACTTTAACAATATTTAATTAATACATTCCAGGTAAGCACAAATCACTAGGTTGCACATAACACAACTAATCTAAATTGTTAACATAAACAATGTTCTGCTCTTGTGTGAATTTGCATGATCTATAGATACATTTAATCTATTGAATACATTTTGTAGCTAATAGCTACTGTGGGGCTGACCAAAAGATGAAAGAAAGAAGAAGAGAACTTGTGTGTGTGTCACGAACGTTAATTTGTTTGTTAGCAGTGTGTCAGTTTTGTGTGCAATTAATGTTGAGTTTTATCCCGGACTTCCGGTGACCACCCTTATTTGTGTATGTGCGCATGCGTGGTATTGGCTATATAACCTTGACCACGCATGCGTCTCACTCAATTCTCCCTGTATCCCTATCTTTTAAATTACAGACGTAAAACTCTGTTGAACGGGTGCGGGTGGGAACTCTGGTGGCAGTGGAAACTACCCTACACTGCTGAATTGTGCGAGTAACTTTCCAGCCTGTAGAACCCACATCTGGTGGCTGCTGTATTGATAGCGGCCCATTTACCCACAGCTACTACCCAAGCTTTTGATTGGTACCCATTGTAAATTTGGTTAGGTAATCTAATAATAATTGGCTCATCATATCAGGTTATGCAAGATTAGATCGTGAGACACTTTAAATGCTTAGATATTAGGATCACTATAGTCCTTGCCCTTTAGTCATGCCCTTGAAAACTTATGAATAAAGCCACTATAGATAAAATATTATCCAGATACTGTTTTGTTTAAACCTCACTCATATAATCAAAGCTGAGTGAACTCAAAGCTGAGTGAACTCAAAGGTATAGCACATTAATGATACCATGCAAAATGATTCATTAACTAATAGGGAATGTGTTTTAGTAAAAACAATTACGAAATGAAAACATGTTATACATGCTGAGTCACTTCCTGTATCATTGGAGCATGCTCATTCATTATGCTGAATCATTCTCAATTCACACTTTAGTCACATGCCACATTTTTGTTCTTGATGAAGGTGACAATTGAAAGGTTACATAGAAGTTTGTATCTTTGGTAATCTGTGGCAATAGCTAGGCTAGTTCTGCCTATCCTGCCTTTTTTATGGTAGTGAGCAGTTAAGCGGTCGCCGGAGCTGCTCCGTTCGCTCATTGTGGAGCGACTTACTACTATATAGTTATTGGGTAACCTTCTTTTTTCCCTTGGCCTAGCAACACAAACAAGAAAACATATCAAGTTGGGCACAGCTACAAAGGCTAACTGCTCAGCTCAATCTCTGCTAGCAGAGTGGTCCTTAGCTTGTGAGCCTTACAAACTCACAAACAAGTATAACTATCTAATTTAGTCTGCATTACAAATAATTTTTTTATTTTAATATCATAAGTAGTTCTCAGATAAAGCTGACTGAATGTGGCAATATCCGTGGCTCTTCAAGGAATGAGGTGTTGTTGAAAGATAGAACAATCATCAGATTCCGAACTAATTAAACTTATATTTGAACATCTGAGTCATATCATTATAGTAATGTATGTAATATTTACCCAAATATAAAGTGTTTATGTTCACATGGCACAATGGTACACTGTAATAGAGCGCAGTACTACACCCTTGAAGGGTCTGCATGGATGTAGCATGACACCAGTATTAAACATAATTGATAGTTTGCAATGTTAATAAGGTGCAGTGTAAGTATGATATTGATCATGATTTAATTATGTAAAGTATTTCTGAAGAACAGGGTAAGATTATGAAATCGAAGTCACTTGAGAAAGTATTAGGAATCAAAGAGGCCCTATAGTAGAAGTACAAGACTATTTTATCACACACCACAACTACAACCTACTGAATCTCATCTTTGAGGAGCAGGTCCTTCAGTCCTGAACAGCACTGTCTTACTTAATAGCAATGTACATTAGCCTGATGCAGTAATTGATGTGTAATGTGTATTCAAAACCAGCACAGAATTGAAGCAAAGTATCCTTGAATTAAAATATTTTGATTATTCAAGACTCCCTCCCCATGGCTTCTGTCGTAATAATTCTATTGTTTTGAACAGTTCACACATTAAAAAAATACAAATAGCTAGGAGTCCTACTACTGAAAGGAACTTCAGCATGGAGTTGAAACATTGGGTATAGTCCAAGTTTAAAAGTTTATTAAAAAAGAAACAAGTATTAGTAAGAATTATAAGTTAAAACAAAAAACATATTATTAAGAAAAATAGTAGCACAAGACGAGACCTTGAAGAAAAAAATGGTATTTAAAGAATAAAAGTTTGAACTAAATTCATATAATGATAATTAAAACTGAGCCACCCACCCTCTCCTCAACCTCATCCCAACACTCACTAACATAATGCAAAAATAGTGTGGGCACACCCACATGAAGAAATTAGAAGAAGAAGGAACATGTGTGTGTGTGTGTGTGTGTGTGTGTGTGTGTGTGTGTGCGTGCGAACATTAATTGTCTATGTTGTAGCATGGGACCAGCAGTTGATTGTGTAGTCGTATGTGGTCATGATTTATTTGTGTCAGTTGTGTTAATAGATGTAGGAGTGTTGTGTGCATGTGTGCATGTCTGTAACAGAGCAGAAACTTTGCATCTTTTCGTGGGTGGAGTTTGGAGTTCTATAAAAAAAACCCAGGCTCCACTTGTCATAGCAGTCTTGGTTCATGTCACTCAATTCGTTGTGTGTGTAATTTAATTTACCTTAAGACCTAACCTGAGGATTGGTCAGTGGTTCGCCGTGGGTAGCTAGAGAGGACCTTGATTCTGGTGGCAGCAACTATTTTGCTGTCATCAGGTGCGAGCAAGCCAAGCAGAGTGACAACTCTCCTGAGCAAGCCCACAAATAGTAATAAAATTATATTTTATTTGGATACTGCATAATATAGTTAATAACAAGAACTGACAAAGAAACAATTAAAATGTGGTTAAAAGACCATCAAGCAGTTATAAGATATTTCGAAAGATCATCAAGCAGAGTAGCTATTCTATGTGACAGATTCTGCATGAAAGACTTGGAGAAAAGTATTTATTAAACAGAATGATCATTCATGCACTTAAATTCTGAACAGAGTATTGCATAAAGAAACGGGAGTACTGTAGCTAATTATAGACATAGGATGTTGTACAAGACTTCAGCTAATTAGTTACTTCTTGAAACATGAGAGTGAGTGTGAGAGATTCCAACTATCCGGTGATAGACCAGTAACTACTGGTTGCCTTGGGTTTCATCATCACCTTGCTACTAGGCAACAGTAGTCTTACCTTACATAAAGAATGTGTCAGAATGCATAAAGAGAATTCTGTTACCATTGGATATAAGAACTTGCTTCAAGCCACACACTACCCTCAGGCAGCTTCTAGTTCATCCAAAAGATCCCATTCCAGTTGAGTCACAAACAGGAGTGATATACCAGGTATCATGTGGAACTTGTCACATCTCTTATATTGGGCAAACTGGACGAACAATAACACATAGACTAAAAGAACATAAGCAAGCTCTAACTTCACCTTATCATTTTTCAGCTGTTGCAGAACATGCAATGAAAGAGAGTCATGTTATTGATTGGAAGAGTGGTAAAGTGATTGACATCTGCCATCAATTATACCCTCGTTGTTATTTGGAGTCATGGTACATTAAAACTAAAGGGAGAAAAATCAACAGAGATGAAGGATTGTTGCCTCAAGTTTATGGTAGCCTAGTGAAACATATAAACAAAAAAACAAAATAGCTAACCCTCAGGACTCATGGTTACCAACCAAGTGCTTTAACATGTATCACCCTTAGGCTTTCACCTGTCATAGTAACTATTTATTTTTTATTTTTGAATCATTACCACTGATGAAGGCTACAGTCCGTAGCTGAAACGTTTGGTGTTTTAACTTTTTTGTGTTTTTTGGTCAGTGATTCTCTCTAAATATATTAATATGTATGTATGTAAGCATTACCATTAAAGTACATGTTTAAAAAATGGTCATAAAAACTTTTCTACTGGAGTCACAATAGTTTGTGTCAGTGCTCATTCAAAGTTTAATTTAGTTATAGCTGCACATGATAAACAATTTGACATTTTCCTAATTACACAATATAGTTTTGGGCATTATAATATGGCTTCCACCACAGAAAAAACCTAAGACTGAATGATAGCTCTACATGGGCATGACTTTATTCAGTAATGTCACTTCATGAATTAGTTAATTCCACATGATTTATGAATCATGAAGATAAGCTGACAAATAAGAATATGTATATGTACATTATCAGTGGCGTAAGATGTTATGATTTGTGGGCGGCGAGCTCCATGGGATAATGTATTTTGTGGATTAATGTAGTTCACGTGAGAAATCACCACTTTATGGTGTACCTCAAAATGATGGGGTGGGAGAGGAACTTCAACTTCACAGCCCACTAACTGATGGCATTATTGGGCAAGCGAAGAGAGACACTCACTAATGAGTCTCAATTGAGATTTTGGTATACATGTATATATATATATATATATGTATGGCAAAGTTCAAAGAGGTCAATGTGTGTCCACCCCCGGAGGCTACTTAAAAATGTAAGCATTAGCACAGGCGCAAAAAATTCGGGACAAAAAGACTTTGAAGTAAAGCTAGGAAAAGAAAAGAAAATGGCAAAGAGCTACGGACACAGTATGGGAGAGACGTTCCAGTTAAGTTTTCCAAAGTTAGCCAAGTGCATTTATTTTTTAGTGGCGGTGGTAAGTTAACTTCTTTAATGCATTGTTCGTCATAGCTATATGCCCTACGTAACTGATTAGTTCTTAATTGAAATTCCAAAGTTCAATAGTCAAGTCACAAACAGAATACAATGTATTGCTAGATCCATTGTGCAAAAGAGCATTTTGATGGAGTGTACTTTGGAAAGCCGACTAACTTAAACTAACACCGTTAGTATACGCAGTATATAACTATTCTGAGGAAGTGTTCTTCAAGGTATATAAATTTGTTTCTTCTCAACCTAAAAAGACAAATAATATCTGACCCAAGGATACACTAAATCAATGGTTTATAAGTCGCCAACTCGCTTGGTAGCACCTTTCAGTACTAATGCGTGTGAAGAAAGAAAAAAGAGTGTGGTCACACGAACCCAATTTGCACACTGTTACTGAATATCTTTTCCGTAGTAAGGGTGTGGTAGTTGGCTGCCAATTAATATTGCGCTCACTTCCTGTTGAAGAATCTAGCCATTTAACAGTTGCCAGGCTCTTATCCGTGCTCTAAAAATAAAAATAGGACTTGTGCATTATAAAGGCGCGCTGAGTGGGACTTCTTCCAGTTCTTTTATAGTTTCATCTGGAATAGTTTATGAACAGATTTATTGCTATTATACTGGATATTAAAATTTGGTGAGCTATAAACATTGATATACATTATATAGATGAGTAAATGATTACACATTTAGTTTTTATTGATATAGAATAGTCCAAACAAAGGTTGCATATCATATTTACAGCTAAATATAAAGATTTAAAACATTGAGATATTAACTGATGCCACTTTAATAAAAAATATTATTGCCTCTTACAAATTATGACAGATCATATCTACTCTTAGTCTTGCATAGCCTAACCCTTATCAACTGCTACACTGGGAAGATGTCGGGTGGCATAAATACGTGGTAAGGGTTTAACATCCTCCAGATCTCAGTGGGATAGTATGTTCTGGTTGTGGTTTCAGTGCACTTAGCTAACCACATCCACTTTCATGGTAGTAGTAGTGTAGCCAGCACTTGAGGAACGGCTGTGTAATGTGCAGCCAAAAAAATGGTAAAAATTATAATAAGGAAAGAGATATCAGCTTTGAGTAATCTTTGTTCTCACTAGTGGTACAGAGAGGTTTTTTGAATATTATAGACAGTGTACAAAAAAATGTTTAAGTTTGGTTGCTTATCTTGGGCCTTCGATGAGAATTTGGCATTTTAGTGAGCTGACTTCAAAGCAACTACAATTTTGAAAACCAATCATATAAAAGAAGCAAATTTAGACTCTATTCAAACTATTCTAACCTTTTTAAAATTGAAATTATTGTCATATAGATGCTGCAGTAATGCGCATTTAGTTGAACTCTGAAGTGCAGCATTGTTAAACTTACTTAATAGAAGGCTTAGCTTAACACTTTTAGGATTACACTGGTATGCTACAACTGTGGATGCTTAAAAACATAATTGTTCAAAACTTGTTTGCTTATTTTTATAACTTAAGATTGTTATATCAGATATTGGTTTGATTTGGGATGAAGTCATATATATATATAAGTGATAAGTGTTACTCTTGCTAGTAGACAATCAAGGAATGTATCATATTACAAAGGCTTAAGAGAAAGCCACATATCCATATAAGTGATATGTAGCACTCTGACACTGTAGAGATTTGATGAATGTATCATATTACAATAGCTTAAGTAAACCACATATCCATATAAGTGATATGTAGCACTATGCATGAGAGGTTTGATATATGCATCGTATTAGCATACACCGTAATAAATTGGGCATTCAACTACGCTTTCAAAGATAAGATATACTTCAGAGTGTAGATTGACAGCCCAGTGTTGAGATTATATCACTGCTAGATGATGCAGTTTCAAAAAGGGGGTGTAGTAGGCTGTGGATGTTTCATGACAAATAGTTAAATGGCTAAAGATTTTTGTTCGTAATGTGGTGTGTATTCCCTGTACAATGCACATAGTTGACCATCATTGCAAGTTTGGCTGTGGCTTTCACATTTGTATCACTGGTAAGTGTAATTAAGTATGTAGATAAACTAAATTAGCATTCAACTGTAGATATGTGTGTATCAGTAGCATGTTTGTGAGATGAAATGCTAATACTCAATAAAAGGGTTTGATATATAGTTATAGTAATGCTCACTTATTATACTAGCAAAATATAATGTCTTTGATGAAGTTATGGAAGCTGTGCAACACTGCATCAGGTAGGCATATAGTCAGTGGTCACTGGTACTGCCTTAAATACTGGCTGCTTATAATAATTATAAACATACTAGTGATGTGCTTCAGCACAAATGGTGGGCAAGCCATTGTGTACAAGTTATTCAAATACAATATTTAAAACAATTCTGACTATCTAAATTACAAGCAGCTCCTGACACAAAAACACGAAACTGCTGAAGCATTGCCAAGTGTTTTAATTGCGTATTGGGAACACTTTTTAATGTCATAGTAACCACTTGCCACAACTTTTCGAGACTTGAAAACGCAAGCAATTATAAAGAAAATATCGCACATTTTAGAACCTAACCATTAATAAGATTTTTTTACCAACAAAAGAAACTGGGAGGAAGACTCAGAAGCTAAAATAATAGATTAAAAAATAAAATAAAATGCAGCTATACACTTATTATATGCTTCAAATATTCTTAGTTATACAACAGATGTAATACATCACACTTTCACTCATTCATTAGCAGATGGCATAGAAATACTCTTGGAATATTATCAACAGTGTATAAAAAGTGTTTATGTCCAGATGCTTACCTTGGGTCTTCCATCACAATATGGCAATTTTATTAGCTGATTGTTGAAAACCACAGGTATATAAAAGAGGATTTTAGATGCTATTAAAACTATCAAACTTCTGAGTATTGAAACAATAGCCTTATCTAGATGCGGCAGTAATGTACTCTAACTCTAATATTCAAAAAATACTTCAGAGTTCTGGCAGTTTTGGCCATGGCAATCACCACATGCAGAAACACAAAACAATCCATGTTTTCTACACGAACACACATTAGAGCTGCAAGTAACACATCACACTTTCATTCATACATTTGCCACAATTACTTCTTTTGGGGACTTGACATATTCAGTGGGTTTATCAAGTAAGAACAGCTATGATGGACAGCGCATTAACCAAGATAATGTACCACCTCAATCAGTGTAAGATAGTTAGATGCAGTTAGCTTGAAAGACCTATTTGCTTTTTCACAATTCAGAACAGCCTAATTCCAAAGATTTCAAAAAAAAATGTTTTTGTGATAATATGATTAAATAAGATAAGCAATAATATTCTGATTATTGTGTTTGGTACGGTGTAGACAACTAAGCAAACACAGAATCCCTGACAGTATTTGGATGCTTTGCTTGCTTTCTAGTAATAAAATAATATTTATGTATTCATCAGTTTTGAGTACTCGTACACTTCATATTTGTATCTTGATGCAAACAAACAGAAATAATTTCAGTGAGTTCATATTGGATTCTATCATTTCAGGACTAATGAGAGAGTGACAATATAATTGCTAAGTATGCAGGAAGTTGCTTGTTTACAAATAAAATTCATAATAATATTTGTTTAAGGCAAAACATTTTCAAATTATAAACAATAATTTACTCTATGAATAATTGCACAAAGTGTATGATTTATTTATTCATGAGTGACACTAATGTCCATTCAGAAATATTCATATAACACACATACCTCATGGGGACCAGCACAGGCAAAGTTAGGGTGTGGCTTCAGGAGGTGGCATGTATCTCACTTTCAAATTAATGATATTCATAGTCTCACCTACTACTATAAAGAATAATTATTAGTAAGCTACTGCGATTAGCACACTGCCATTGCACTGGAATTGTAGCAAATGAGGATTGAGATGAGAAAGAAGAGACAATATTAGTTCAATGATATTCACAGTTTATAAGACACTAGCTTTTGGTCATCCTGAGCTTGACAGTGATCAGTGCACACTTTAACTTGATACTTGGTGAGATTCTAGCTTATCAACTGACCTAAGGAACATAACTTCGATCACTAGATGTGTTTTACACATGAGTATTTCCAATATTCCTGACCTTAATAGGACTTTGGATGAGCTATTCAAGAATATCACTGAACTTTTCATTCTTTTTTTATTGCTATTAAATATATTATTCCTGTTATGTTGAGATGGTCGGGCTAACAAAATCATCTGTCACAAAGTTCTGGAATTTATACATTGAACAGTTTACAGATTCCAAACTAATAAATAGCACAAGTATATCAGATACCATTATATTAAACCTTAAAATTGTATACATTCTTTCATACAGTACTCCACGTCTACTAATAAAAAATAAATTGAATTGCGTCCATCTACTCACTCCTCTCCTCCCTCTACTCAGTGAATATTTAATTAACTTCCATGCACTTACTGTCTCCTCTTGATTGTGTCCACCTAATATTTAATAATATTTTGTAAGCTAGTGTTTTTTTATATCCAACACTCTTATGTATCTGTTACAACTTATTAAATATTCAATTGATTTACTTCTAAACTACTTACAAGCTGTTTGAGTATGTACATTTCCTACAAATACATCAGCAAGTTTAACCTGTTGTGTATTCCTTATTTTATGAGTTACAGTAAATATTAAATATTCTATTGATTGCATGTACAATATTTGATAAGAGCATTATTAAGGAATTCATAAATACTAATAATGAAATAGTTTAGCAGCACTTGTCTTGAGGTTGACTGCAGCAATTATTAGTTTGACAGCTGCATCTGAACTTTGAGGTTAGCAGCTGCTTCTGCTTGGCTAGGATGATACAATGATTGTAGTTAATAAATATTATTTCTCAAAGGTATTTTTTTTACATTAGCAACATTTTTAATTAAACTGCTCATTGAATTAAATAAAAAATTAATCAAATTACTGCACTGGTGATAGCTTTAAAGATACTAAGACTTTATTCAGTAATATCACTTCATGAATTAGTTAATTCCACATGATTTATGAATCATTACGATAAGCTGACAAATAAGAATATGTATATGTACATTATCAGTGGCGTAAGATGTTATGATTAGTGGGCGGCGAGCTCCATGGGATAATGTATTTGGTGGATTAATGTAGTTCACGTTAGAAATCACCACTTTATGGTGTGCCTTAAAATTATGGGGTGGGAGAGGAACTTCAACTTAGCACACTAACCAATGGCATTATTGGGCGAGCGAAGCGAGACTCTCACTAACGAGTCTCAATTGAGATTTTGGTATATAATATAGCAAAGTTCAATGAGGTCCACTCTCGGAGGCTACTTCAAAATGTAAACATTAGCACAGGCGCAAGAAATTTGGGACAAAAGATTTGAAATAATGCTAGGAAAAGAAAAGAAAATGGCAAAGAGCTACAGACACAGTATGGGAGTGACGTTCCAGTTAGGTTTTCCAAAGTCAGCCAAGTTCAGTAATTTTTTTAGTGATGGTGGTAAGTTAACTTCTTTAATGCGTTGTTCATCATAGCTATATGCTGTACGTAACAAATTAGTTCTTACTTGAAAAACCAAAGTTCAATAGTCAAGTCACAAAGAGAATACAATGTATTGCTAGATCCATTGTACAATAGAGCATTTTGAAGGAGTGTACTTTGGAAGGTGTCTAGCTTAAACTAACACCGTTAGTTTATCGATTCTTACCCATCAACCTTGGAAATTTCATTATTTACGCCTTGAAAATCCTTTGTCCAATAGTCAAGTCTGAAAGAGAACACAACGCAAGTCTTGAGCTGATATATCCAGTGAACAAGTATGTATAAAAGTGTTGTGTGTTGCTAAAGAATAGCAATAAACTAAACTAAATATTTAACAAAAATTATTAGCAGCTAGCACTCAAATTTAAATTTCAGTCAGACCAGCTCACTTGCCATACGTGCTGAAGCACATCACTAGTTTATATATATTATCAGACAGATTTTCATTTATATGACTTTGAGGTCAGTCTCCATAAATTCAATAATAATGCTTGTGAGAAAACTATGGCTACTACTCGCCACTCTATGAGTACTCTCAACCACAAAGATTTCTCTTGACCCCATACTTTATTTGTATTGAATCTCATGAAACATCAACTGTAGTTAATATATGCTGGTCTGAATAACCAAGCTAACAATACACAATAGCCTGAATACTAATCGTTGTATAATGTAATAATAGGATTTATTTTACTTCTTTAGTAGTGAGGGTGTAACAGTAGGCTGCTAGTTAAGATTGTGCACATTTAAACTTTAAGAATCTAGCTATTTAACAGTTGCCTGATTTTTGTCCTTGCTATTAAAAATAGAACTCATGTATTCTAATTGCCCGCTGAGTGAGACCTCATCCAGTTATCTTATAGGTCCCCAGGAATAGTTTAATGAGTGATACTTCTACTATTGTACTGGGTATTTGAATTTGGTGAGCTATGAAAATCCCTGTACATTTTATTGATGAGTAAATGGCACACATTTAGTTATTTGTTGATGTGGAATACTCCAATTTTAATACATCAAAAGTATGCATTTTTACAGCTAAGTAAATATTAGTTATTTTTGAGATGTTAACTGATGTTACTGCAATGAAGATATTATTCCTTCTTATAAGTTATGACATATAGTACTTCTAGTTGTGCCCATCTTGAACCTATACTTATTGCTATGCTGTGAAGAAGTCTTGTGGCATTAGTTCACAGTTCCACTAGATAAAATCCCTCCAGAACTCAGGGTGAAGTTGTGGTACTGGACGTGGTTGTCATTATACTTTAGCTTACCACATCCTCTCAATTTGTGCTGAGTTGCAAAATTAACTATGACCCAAACATCAAAATTTTAGTCGTCAGTACCATCTTGAGAGCTTAAGGCCCATGGTTATATTTTACGAAGGTATGTAACCTATAGTTAGAAAATGTAAGATTTATACTGCAAGTGCTTGTTTTCAGGTTATGTTACAGACTAGAGTAATTAGTAATTACACTAATTAAAAGTAAATACATTTATAACAAAAAAACAAGACTATTAATACAAAAAAAAAGAGAATATGATGAGTCAGCACTGATTACTGGGTGACTTGTGAAGTGTGTAATGATGTCTGACAGGAATATGGCACCTTCATCATATGTGTATTTGTAACTTGCTAAAATATATATAATTATATCAAACAGAAATTATTCCAGTCTCTCTTTATAAACACATGATGATCAGTCAAGCCAACTCATCTCATTAACCATTTCTCATTTACTGTCACATCGGGTATGCCACAGGGATTAAATTTTGGTTTACGCTCATGTATATTTACAATGAATGTTATTACAACTTTTAATTTCCACGAATGAAAATCTTACCCTGTACACTAACAACTTACATTGCAAGGAAGTCTAATCTGGCAGTGGTTGCAGAGCTGCTCAGTCTGTACTAATTCCATTAGTCCCTAGGTCTGTTCTCATCTCATGGCTAATCTGGCAGTGGTTGCAGAGCTGCTCAGTCTGTACTAATTCCATTAGCTCCTAGGTCTGTTCTCATCTCATGGCTAATCTGGCAGTGGTTGCAGAGCTGCTCAGTCTGTACTAACTCCATTAGTCCCTAGGCCTGTGCTCTTCTCATGGCTAATCTGGCAGTGGTTGCAGAGCTGCTCAGTCTGTACTAACACCATTAGTCCCTAGGTCTGTTCTCATCTCATGGCTAATCTGGCAGTGGTTGCAGAGCTGCTCAGTCTGTACTAATTCCATTAGCTCCTAGGTCTGTTCTCATCTCATGGCTAATCTGGCAGTGGTTGCAGAGCTGCTCAGTCTGTACTAACTCCATTAGTCCCTAGGCCTGTGCTCTTCTCATGGCTAATCTGGCAGTGGTTGCAGAGCTGCTCAGTCTGTACTAACACCATTAGTCCCTAGGTCTGTTCTCATCTCATGGCTAATCTGGCAGTGGTTGCAGAGCTGCTCAGTCTGTACTAATTCCATTAGCTCCTAGGTCTGTTCTCATCTCATGGCTAATCTGGCAGTGGTTGCAGAGCTGCTCAGTCTGTACTAACTCCATTAGTCCCTAGGCCTGTGCTCTTCTCATGGCTAATCTGGCAGTGGTTGCAGAGCTGCTCAGTCTGTACTAACACCATTAGTCCCTAGGTCTGTTCTCATCTCATGGCTAATCTGGCAGTGGTTGCAGAGCTGCTCAGTCTGTACTAATTCCATTAGCTCCTAGGTCTGTTCTCATCTCATGGCTAATCTGGCAGTGGTTGCAGAGCTGCTCAGTCTGTACTAACTCCATTAGTCCCTAGGTCTGTTCTCATCTCATGACTAATCTGGCAGTGGTTGCAGAGCTGCTCAGTCTGTACTAACTCCATTAGTCCCTAGGACTGTTCTCATCTCCTGGCTAATCTGGCAGTGGTTGCAGAGCTGCTCAGTCTGTACTAATTCCATTAGTCCCTGGTCTCTTCTCATCTCATGGCTAATCTGGCAGTGGTTGCAGATCTGCTCAGTCTGTACTAATTCCATTAGTCCCTAGGTCTGTTCTCATCTCATGGCTAATCTGGCAGTGGTTGCAGAGCTGCTCAGTCTGCACTATTTCCATTAGTCCCTAGGTCTGTTCTCATCTCATGGCTAATCTGGCAGTGGTTGCAGAGCTGCTCAGTCTGTACTAATTCCATTAGTCCCTAGGTCTGTTCTCATCTCATGGCTAATCTGGCAGTGGTTGCAGAGCTGCTCAGTCTGTACTAATTCCATTAGCTCCTAGGTCTGTTCTCATCTCATGGCTAATCTGGCAGTGGTTGCAGAGCTGCTCAGTCTGTACTAACTCCATTAGTCCCTAGGTCTGTTCTCATCTCCTGGCTAATCTGGCAGTGGTTGCAGAGCTGCTCAGTCTGTACTAATTCCATTAGTCCCTGGTCTCTTCTCATCTCATGGCTAATCTGGCAGTGGTTGCAGATCTGCTCAGTCTGTACTAATTCCATTAGTCCCTAGGTCTGTTCTCATCTCATGGCTAATCTGGCAGTGGTTGCAGAGCTGCTCAGTCTGCACTATTTCCATTAGTCCCTAGGTCTGTTCTCATCTCATGGCTAATCTGGCAGTGGTTGCAGAGCTGCTCAGTCTGTACTAATTCCATTAGTCCCTAGGTCTGTTCTCATCTCATGGCTAATCTGGCAGTGGTTGCAGAGCTGCTCAGTCTGTACTAATTCCATTAGTCCCTGGTTTGTTCTCATCTCATGGTTAATCTGGCAGTGGTTGCAGAGCTGCTCAGTCTGTACTAATTCCATTAGTCCCTAGGTCTGTTCTCATCTCATGGCTAATCTGGCAGTGGTTGCAGAGCTGCTCAGTCTGTACTAACTCCATTAGTCCCTAGGTTTGTTCTCATCTCATGGCTAATCTGGCAGTGGTTGCAGAGCTGCTCAGTCTGTACTAACTCCATTAGTCCCTAGGTTTGTTCTCATCTCATGGCTAATCTGGCAGTGGTTGCAGAGCTGCTCAGTCTGTACTTATTCCATTAGTCCCTAGGTCTGTTCTCATCTCATGGCTAATCTGGCAGTGATTGCAGAACTGCTCAGTCTGTAATAATTCCATTAGTCCCTAGGTCTGTTCTCATCTCATGGCTAATCTGGCAGTGATTGCAGAGCTGCTCAGTCTGTACTAATTCCATTAGTCCCTAGGTCTGTTCTCATCTCATGGCTAATCTGGCAGTGGTTGCAGAGCTGCTCAGTCTGTACTAATTCCAGTAGTCCCTAGCTCTGTGCTCATCTCATGGCTAATCTGGCAGTGGTTGCAGAACTGCTCAGTCTGTACTAATTCCATTAGTCCCTAGGTCTGTGCTCATCTCATGGCTAATCTGGCAGTGGTTGCAGAGCTGCTCAGTCTGTACTAATTCCAGTAGTCCCTAGGTCTGTACTCATCTCATGGCTAATCTGGCAGTGGTTGCAGAACTGCTCAGTCTGTACTAATTCCATTAGTCCCTAGGTCTGTGCTCATCTCATGGCTAATCTGGCAGTGGTTGCAGAGCTGCTCAGTCTGTACTAATTCCAGTAGTCCCTAGGTCTGTGCTCATCTCATGGCTAATCTGGCAGTGGTTGCAGAACTGCTCAGTCTGTACTAATTCCATTAGTCCCTGGTCTGTTCTCATCTCATGGCTAATCTGGCAGTGGTTGCAGAGCTGCTCAGTCTGTATCATTTCCATTATTCCCTAGGTCTGTTCTCATCTCATGGCTAATCTGGCAGTGGTTGCAGAGCTGCTCAGTCTGCACTAACTTCATTAGTCCCTGGTCTGTTCTCATCTCATGGCTAATCTGGCAGTGGTTGCAGTGCTGCTCAGTCTGTACTAACTCCATTAGTCCATAGGTCTGTTCTCATCTCATGGCTAATCTGGCAGTGGTTGCAGAACTGCTCAGTCTGTACTAATTCCATTAGTCCCTAGGTCTGTTCACATCTCATGGCTAATCTGGCAGTGGTTGCAGAGCTGCTCAGTCTGTACTAATTCCATTAGCTCCTAGGTCTGTTCTCATCTCATGGCTAATCTGGCAGTGGTTGCAGAGCTGCTCAGTCTGTACTAACTCCATTAGTCCCTAGGTCTGTTCTCATCTCCTGGCTAATCTGGCAGTGGTTGCAGAGCTGCTCAGTCTGTACTAATTCCATTAGTCCCTGGTCTCTTCTCATCTCATGGCTAATCTGGCAGTGGTTGCAGATCTGCTCAGTCTGTACTAATTCCATTAGTCCCTAGGTCTGTTCTCATCTCATGGCTAATCTGGCAGTGGTTGCAGAGCTGCTCAGTCTGCACTATTTCCATTAGTCCCTAGGTCTGTTCTCATCTCATGGCTAATCTGGCAGTGGTTGCAGAGCTGCTCAGTCTGTACTAATTCCATTAGTCCCTAGGTCTGTTCTCATCTCATGGCTAATCTGGCAGTGGTTGCAGAGCTGCTCAGTCTGTACTAATTCCATTAGCTCCTAGGTCTGTTCTCATCTCATGGCTAATCTGGCAGTGGTTGCAGAGCTGCTCAGTCTGTACTAACTCCATTAGTCCCTAGGTCTGTTCTCATCTCCTGGCTAATCTGGCAGTGGTTGCAGAGCTGCTCAGTCTGTACTAATTCCATTAGTCCCTGGTCTCTTCTCATCTCATGGCTAATCTGGCAGTGGTTGCAGATCTGCTCAGTCTGTACTAATTCCATTAGTCCCTAGGTCTGTTCTCATCTCATGGCTAATCTGGCAGTGGTTGCAGAGCTGCTCAGTCTGCACTATTTCCATTAGTCCCTAGGTCTGTTCTCATCTCATGGCTAATCTGGCAGTGGTTGCAGAGCTGCTCAGTCTGTACTAATTCCATTAGCTCCTAGGTCTGTTCTCATCTCATGGCTAATCTGGCAGTGGTTGCAGAGCTGCTCAGTCTGTACTAACTCCATTAGTCCCTAGGCCTGTGCTCTTCTCATGGCTAATCTGGCAGTGGTTGCAGAGCTGCTCAGTCTGTACTAACACCATTAGTCCCTAGGTCTGTTCTCATCTCATGGCTAATCTGGCAGTGGTTGCAGAGCTGCTCAGTCTGTACTAATTCCATTAGCTCCTAGGTCTGTTCTCATCTCATGGCTAATCTGGCAGTGGTTGCAGAGCTGCTCAGTCTGTACTAACTCCATTAGTCCCTAGGCCTGTGCTCTTCTCATGGCTAATCTGGCAGTGGTTGCAGAGCTGCTCAGTCTGTACTAACACCATTAGTCCCTAGGTCTGTTCTCATCTCATGGCTAATCTGGCAGTGGTTGCAGAGCTGCTCAGTCTGTACTAATTCCATTAGCTCCTAGGTCTGTTCTCATCTCATGGCTAATCTGGCAGTGGTTGCAGAGCTGCTCAGTCTGTACTAACTCCATTAGTCCCTAGGTCTGTTCTCATCTCATGACTAATCTGGCAGTGGTTGCAGAGCTGCTCAGTCTGTACTAACTCCATTAGTCCCTAGGACTGTTCTCATCTCCTGGCTAATCTGGCAGTGGTTGCAGAGCTGCTCAGTCTGTACTAATTCCATTAGTCCCTGGTCTCTTCTCATCTCATGGCTAATCTGGCAGTGGTTGCAGATCTGCTCAGTCTGTACTAATTCCATTAGTCCCTAGGTCTGTTCTCATCTCATGGCTAATCTGGCAGTGGTTGCAGAGCTGCTCAGTCTGCACTATTTCCATTAGTCCCTAGGTCTGTTCTCATCTCATGGCTAATCTGGCAGTGGTTGCAGAGCTGCTCAGTCTGTACTAATTCCATTAGTCCCTAGGTCTGTTCTCATCTCATGGCTAATCTGGCAGTGGTTGCAGAGCTGCTCAGTCTGTACTAATTCCATTAGCTCCTAGGTCTGTTCTCATCTCATGGCTAATCTGGCAGTGGTTGCAGAGCTGCTCAGTCTGTACTAACTCCATTAGTCCCTAGGTCTGTTCTCATCTCCTGGCTAATCTGGCAGTGGTTGCAGAGCTGCTCAGTCTGTACTAATTCCATTAGTCCCTGGTCTCTTCTCATCTCATGGCTAATCTGGCAGTGGTTGCAGATCTGCTCAGTCTGTACTAATTCCATTAGTCCCTAGGTCTGTTCTCATCTCATGGCTAATCTGGCAGTGGTTGCAGAGCTGCTCAGTCTGCACTATTTCCATTAGTCCCTAGGTCTGTTCTCATCTCATGGCTAATCTGGCAGTGGTTGCAGAGCTGCTCAGTCTGTACTAATTCCATTAGTCCCTAGGTCTGTTCTCATCTCATGGCTAATCTGGCAGTGGTTGCAGAGCTGCTCAGTCTGTACTAATTCCATTAGTCCCTGGTTTGTTCTCATCTCATGGTTAATCTGGCAGTGGTTGCAGAGCTGCTCAGTCTGTACTAATTCCATTAGTCCCTAGGTCTGTTCTCATCTCATGGCTAATCTGGCAGTGGTTGCAGAGCTGCTCAGTCTGTACTAACTCCATTAGTCCCTAGGTTTGTTCTCATCTCATGGCTAATCTGGCAGTGGTTGCAGAGCTGCTCAGTCTGTACTAACTCCATTAGTCCCTAGGTTTGTTCTCATCTCATGGCTAATCTGGCAGTGGTTGCAGAGCTGCTCAGTCTGTACTTATTCCATTAGTCCCTAGGTCTGTTCTCATCTCATGGCTAATCTGGCAGTGATTGCAGAACTGCTCAGTCTGTAATAATTCCATTAGTCCCTAGGTCTGTTCTCATCTCATGGCTAATCTGGCAGTGATTGCAGAGCTGCTCAGTCTGTACTAATTCCATTAGTCCCTAGGTCTGTTCTCATCTCATGGCTAATCTGGCAGTGGTTGCAGAGCTGCTCAGTGCTCAGTCTGTACTAATTCCAGTAGTCCCTAGCTCTGTGCTCATCTCATGGCTAATCTGGCAGTGGTTGCAGAACTGCTCAGTCTGTACTAATTCCATTAGTCCCTAGGTCTGTGCTCATCTCATGGCTAATCTGGCAGTGGTTGCAGAGCTGCTCAGTCTGTACTAATTCCATTAGCTCCTAGGTCTGTTCTCATCTCATGGCTAATCTGGCAGTGGTTGCAGAGCTGCTCAGTCTGTACTAATTCCATTAGTCCCTAGGTCTGTTCTCATCTCATAGCTAATCTGGCAGTGGTTGCGGAGTTGCTCAGTCTGTACTAGTCCCTAGGTCTGTTCTCATCTCATGGCTAATCTGGCAGTAATTGCAGAGCTGCTCAGTCTGTACTAATTCCATTAGTCCCTGGTCTGTTCTCATCTCATGGCTAATCTGGCAGTGGTTGCAGAGCTACTCAGTCTGTACTAATTCCATTAGTCCCTAGGTCTGTTCTCATCTCATGGCTAATCTGGCAGAGGTTGCAGAGCTGCACAGTCTGTACTAATTCCATTAGTCCCTAGGTCTGTTCTCATCTCATGGCTAATCTGGCAGTGGTTGCAGAGCTGCTCAGTCTGTACTAATTCCATCAGTCCCTAGGTCTTTTCTCATCTCATGGCTAATCTGGAAGTGATTGCAGAGCTGCTCAGTCTGTACTAATTCCATTAGTCCCTAGGTCTGTTCTCATCTCATGGCTAATCTGGCAGTGGTTGCAGAGCTGCTCAGTCCGTACTTATTCCATTAGTCCCTGGTCTGTTCTCATCTCATGGCTAATCTGGCAGTGGTTGCAGAGCTGCTCAGTCTGTACTAATTCCATTAGTCCCTGGTTTGTTCTCATCTCATGGCTAATCTGGCAGTGGTTGCAGAGCTGCTCAGTCCGTACTTATTCCATTAGTCCCTAGGTCTTTTCTCATCTCATGGCTAATCTGGCAGTGGTTGCAGAGCTGCTCAGTCTGTACTAATTCCATTAGCTCCTAGGTCTTTTCTCATCTCATGGCTAATCTGGCAGTGGTTGCAGAGCTGCTCAGTCTGTACTAATTCTATTAGTCCCTAGGTCTGTTCTCATCTCATGGCTAATCTGGCAGTGGTTGCAGTGCTGCTCTGTCTGTATTGATTCCATTATAATTGTAATTATTTGACATGACTGTTTTTATAATATCCAATTCTAGCAACTTACAGCATAGTGATTGTTTCAGATTTACTCAGAGACATTCAGACAAAATTGTTATAAATGTATATTTATAATAATTGTGATAACTATAGAAACTATGAAAGGACAAAATGGAGCTATTGCAATATGAGGACTAGTTCTATTTTAGTTTTTGACTAAAACAACATGTAGATGAATTACTAATGCTGTTATATATAGTAAAACTTAATACTACATTATAATCAATGATGTGTATAAAACAACAACAATATACATTCACATCTACTAAAGAATCAAATTACGTGAAAGAATTTCACTTAATTAATAGATATTATTTCAAACACAATAGCTGAGATATATTTTGTAACTACAAATAAACAAATGTATATAATAACGAAAATTATTTAACCGTTAAAAACAAACAAAAATTGCATTTCGTTATTTACTTATAAAAAATGAGAATTAACAGAACTATTGACCATCTCTGATACATTAAATTATTGTAACAATAAAACTGTTAAATATTAGTTCAATATTTTGACATTAGATCGCCATCTAGTCACAGCCTAGGCGACATCAGTGTTCTTTTGCTGCGTCCATTCTTCTGAGCCCACTGAAGTAGTGTTGTTTGGAGGATATAATCATCAATAGCATCATCTCAATAACACATCAGTATTAAGACTGAGCAGTAAGTTCTACAATATTGTTTGTATTATAAATAAACAATTGTTTATATTTTACATGAGGTATATATATTTCACTCCATTAGTAGTTCTAGTCAGCCAATTATAACGTTGCCATAAACTTGCTGGTTCCTTTAATTTAATGTGATTTAGTAGAAATATTAAACAAAACAATAAAATATTACGTATGCAACCGGTTTTGGGAAAATCAGCCTAAACAAAATGTATATTTTTTCTCAGTATCAAACTTACGGGTCGACTTTTTTTCAAAAATTTTAAAGTAGAAATAGAAAAATACTGTATGTTTATGGCGAAGCTGTAAGCCCTGGAGAGCTCGAACTCTCACTGAAGCTAGGAACATGTGCAAGTTAAGCCTCACGAATTGTATGTAACTAATGACTCAACAAATCTCCATAGGATGTTATTAGAAGTAACTAATTAGTAAAGTAACTAATGAGTTACTTCTTGAAACACTACTATATAAAACCATACTAGATCTGTAATGATTTACTAAATCCATTTCTGCACGTGTATGCATCAAATATACGTGATTATTTGTTAATTTCTATTTCTCCCTATCCCTTACTTTCCCACGGGGTATTCTCACAAAAGCAACACAAAATAATGTAGCCTACTAAATTTATACATGTAGAGTGATAAGATCAGAAAAAATGAAGTAAGTATGATTGACTAAGAGTACAAATACCAAGTTCTCTTCTTGAAATATTATTTACTGTGTAGTTTTACCAGACACAATATTATGTCAATAGAATCTTAAATTTTCATTATTAAATCAATATACGTGTTACTATAAATTTCTCTTTGTGGTTTATAATAATCACAAGAGTATAATGCTTGTAGTCAATGTAGAGGCTGTCACAAATACATGACTGCAGGTAATTACTTGTTCAAAAGGCAAAATAATAACACATAAAATTCTTATTGAGCAGAGTGTCATGAAGGATTGTAAAATATTTATTCACCGCAAAATGTTGTTAAAACAATAAGAGTTGAATAGTCAGTTAAAGGAGGTTTTAGAGATCATCAAGCAGCTAGAAAATGTTTAAAAGATCATCATACAATGTAATTAACTATTGCAACTGTATGTGACTGAAAGATTTGACAAAAGACAATATTATATTAGAATAATAAATCATACCATTCTCTTGTTCTGATACAAGTATCAAATAATGAATTGGGAGTGTTTTAGCTTATTATAGAATCCATAGGATGTTGTACAAGACTTCTGCTAATTAGTTACTTCTTGAAATATGATTCAGTGTGAGAGATTCCAACAATTGACAGCTCAATGAGGCACCATTTAGCAATATTTTACTGCTATATGATGTAATACACTGTTTTAAAAAACCCTGATAGATCAGTAATGGATTATTAAATCTATAATAAAGCAGCATATTGAAGTGTAGATACCATTGTTGTATGTGGTCACTCAAACCCAAATTGCGCACTGTATATGAACCACCCTTTCCATAGTAACGGATGTGGCATTAGGCTGTTAATATTGTGCTTACTTCCCATTAAGAGATTCTTATAGTTCCCTAGGAATAGTTTATGATCGGTGCTGCAGCTTTATACAGGATATTTGAATTTGGTGAGCTATGAACATTAATATTATACATTACATTGATGAGTAAATGATACACATTAATTTTAGTTATTTCTTAATATAGAATAATCAAACAAAACTATATTTACAGCTAAATACAAAGTTTTGAAACCTTGAGATATTAACTGATGTCACTTTAATGAGAATATTATTGCCTCCTACAAATTTTGACAGATCATAGCTATTTCTAGTCTTACAGAGCTCGATCCTTTATCTATCACTGCACTGTTATGGAGTCAGGTAACACAAATGTGTGGTACAAGTTTAACATCCTACAGATCTCAGTGGCATAGTATGGTTCTGGTTGTGGCTGACAATGCACTTAGCTAACAATATCCTCATTCATAGGTTTTAGTAGTGTAGCCAGCACTTGAGGAATGGCTGTTGAACATACAACAAAAATAATGGTAAAATATTAGTATAAGGAAAGGGATTGCAGCCTTAAGGAATTTCTGCTCTCACTGGTGATATAGAAATGTTCTTGAATACTATCAACAGTGTTAAAAAAATGGTTCATCTTGGATGCTTATCTTGGGTCATCAATGAGATTGAACTGACTTCAATGCATCTACAATTATTGAAAATCAGGTTTATATAAGTAGAAATTTAAAAGCTATGATAGCTATTCAGCAGCTTGACCATTTATCTACCAGTACTCTGTATTATCTAACCTGTCAAAATTGAAACCATTGCGGTATCTAGATGCAGAAGTAATGCACTTTTACTAGAACTCCTGCGGAATTTGGTACATTACAATTGAGGATGCTTAATAATAATATAGTTGTGCAAAGGTTGTCTGCTTTTCTTTAGCTTACAACTTGAGATTAAGTCATACGTCCATATAAGTGATAGTTATTACTCTGGCATAGTAGAGATTTGATGAATGTATCATATTACAATGGCTTAAGAAAGCCACATATCCATATAAGAGATGTGTAGTACTCAGAATAAGAGATTTGACGATGGCATCATATTAGGCTATACAGATGACAGGACCTTAGTATGGCTGTTGATGACTTGAGGAAACATAATTCTCTAAATTGCAAGTTTAGAGACAGCATAGTCATGTGTACAACTAGACTGCATATCCCAGTTATGCTCATATTACAACAACACTTTTTCAAAATTCATGTATGTAAGAATAACCATTGAAACGAGTTATTAGTTGTAATAGTATAGCTTCTCTATTGAATTCATAAAATTTTTTTATCAGTGCTCATTAGAAGTGTCTTACAATTTTAGCTGCACATGATAGACAATGTTTTCCTAAGATTAATTATAGTGAATGAATGTTGAGCATGAGTTACTTGAATTGAATAGTGTAATAAATACAGCAAGAGTTCTTCGAGAATGTGTAGGTGCACTGTGATATGTCGGCTCTACACTTGCAACTAGACATAAGCAAGGCTGACAATGTAAGATGTTTTATTAAAATGTTTTAGGAGTGTGGCACTGGAGCTAAGAGTGTGTCATTGGTACCATTGAAGAGCATTGACATTTTATTTAACTCAGAGATACTTGTCATTTGGAAGAGAAGACTAAAAAAATTTAACACTCATACCTCCCTCTGCTAAATGAATATTTATTTAACTTGACTCCACCTAGCTATACATTCACTCCTCCCCTCTTCCACTGCTAAATAAATATATTTTAAGTAACTTCCGTACACCTACTCATTCCTCTCCTCCCCATTTATATAACCTGAGTCCATCTACTCACTCCTCTCCTCCCCTCTACTAAGTGAATATTTAGTTAACTTCCATGCACTTACTGTCTCCTCTTGATTGTGTCCACCTAATATTTAATAATACTTTGTAAGCTAGTGCTTTTTTTATATCCAACACTCTTATATATCTGTTACAACTTATCAAATGTTCAATTGATTTACTTCTACACTAAATACAAGCTATGTTTGAGTATGTACATTTCCAACAAATACATCAGCATGTTTAACCTGTTGTGTATTCCTTATTTTATGAGTTACAGTAAATACTAAATATTCTATTGATTTCATGTACAATATTATTTGATAAGAGATTATTAAGGAATTCATAAATACTAATAATGAAATAGTTTAGCAGCACTTGTCTTGAGGTTGACTGCAGCAATTATTAGTTTGACAGCTGCATCTGAACTTTGAGGTTAGCAGCTGCTTCTGCTTGGCTAGGATGATACAATTTATTGTAGTTAATAAATATTATTTCTCAAAGGTATTTTTTACATTAGCAACATTTTTAATCAAACTGCTCATTGAATTAAATAAAAAATAAATCAAATTACTGCACTGGTGATATCTTTAAAGATACTATAAAATAAATGTAATCGATATAATCTGAATATTGACGTTTTACTAATAATATTGCCATTGTAAGAATATTGTTAATGAAATTAATTATTAATCTAAAATTGGCAAGTTTTTATTGTAATTTGTGTATTTTATCTAAAGCTTCAGCAATGGGTCGCCATCGTTATCCAGCTGCACACTGGGAAAATACCAGCAGAAGACTACACAGATCAACGCTCTGGGAGACTCATTGTTCATATATCAATCAACCTCAATGTTTCTCAAATACTGAGTATCTGTTAATAGCCTTTACAATCTGCTGGATTTTCAGAAGGAAAACAAAAACTAACTCGAATAAATTCTATGCTATAATAAAACAACCAAAGACAAAAGGCAAAGAAGAAATGCAGTTTCTCCCACTGATCTGGTCCATTTGGAATAGTTCAATAAATATCTTAAAAGAAATTCATTCCAGAGCTACTTCACTAAAACTGAAACTATTATTACTATGTGGAGATGTCGAAGCCAATCCTGGCCCCTATAATAAAGGTAATTTAACCTCTATCCAATGTGATGTTGAAATGCAGTCAACCTCAACTAGCCACTTGATAGGCAATCAATTATTAGGTTAACAACTCTTCTGTTTGTATCTATTAATTCTATTGAGATACAAATATTCAGAATAGTTCAAATATAAAGATGTTACATATCTATTGAATGTGTTGAGAATACATTGTTAAATATAGACATATGCAAAACCGTAAAAAACTGAAACAATGATCTGATTAGTCTGACCATAACCTCGTAGAACTTTTATTCAATAAGCAATATTTTTCTGGGCAATGCTTATTTAGCAAATGAATGTAAAGTATGACTGTAGGCGGAGTCAGGATGGAATAAATTTTTGATGACTGTGATTTTAATTAATATCACTCGTGTTTTGAAAAAATTTTACATGTCCATTTTTCATACTTCTCTCACTAAAAATTTGAAATTCTCTATTTTCTGTTCTATTTTATCTCCTTATCCTGTAAATTTTAAGAATTATTTTAACTTAATTCAAACTATACTCCCTTATTACATTGCATTTCCAACATCTTCACTGAAACATATTTAACAGAATGTGTATTATTCACTGATGTTATAATGAACATACATTATTGCAAATACTAAATATCCAGTTGAAAACAGACACAAATTTAGATTTAATGTTTTATTGGAATTCATAAAGTAGTACAAGTAGAATTGTTTTAACCACTCTTATCTGCATACAATTATTTGTTTTGACAGCTGCTCTTGTAGTTTGTGGTTACTGGCTGCATGTGATTGGCTATGTAGAGAAAATGACTACTTGTTTGACAACTGATGCCAGTGAACTTTGAGACATACTGAGTACTTTTAGGAGATATTAGTATCATCAAGATGCTGGACAATTATCAGTAGTGATAGATTTTAAATCTAATGCCAATCAAAATTCAAAAGTATATTAGAAACATTAACAACATAATATAATGTTACAAAGTAATCAAATATATTATTTATTGTAAATATTATTATTTTGTGTTTCAATGTGAATGTATATTCTATTATTACACTAATGATTTTATTTTTTAGATCAGCCTCTTAGTCATTATGAACCTTCACCTCGAGCATCAGTTAATGCCTCAGCAAGTACTGACCAACTCTACATTTATGGAGGTTATGTTGACAACTTTAATAACAATAAAATACAATTGAAGAAGGTAGTTCAAATCTATGAGTGCTCTACAGAATCGTGGAAAGAACTTGCTACAACTGGTTCTCCACCTCCTGGAATAAATGGCTGTGCAACAGCTTATTCAGATCATATTCTCTACTTGTTTGGTGGAGGTGATGGTACATCATTCCATGCTTCATTACATCAGCTAGACACAAGATCTATGACTTGGTTGAAACTCTCACCACAACATGATAGTGGACCCATGAGGAAATATGGGTGTCAAATGATACATTATAATAATACATTAATTGTCATTGGCGGCTATGGCACACCATCAGGTGAACTGCAGTCTGGATCACTATTTACTAAGGATAAACGATATGAAGATGATGATGGCTGGACAAATGAGATTCATATGTATAATATTTCACAAAGTAAGTAATAATCATATCAAGTATATTAATAGTATTACAGAGTAGATGGTAAGTATGTGTTACATATTTTTTCTGAAATAATAATGTATTTTTAGAGTTATTAGGTATACTTATAGTAACAGACATGGTTATTTCCACTAAATTTTACTATATAGAACGTATTAATATTTTAATTTAAGTGGCATCAAATATTTTAATACAATAATGAGCTACAGCATTGAATAGCCTATTCATGAAAAATTGTGTGTTTAATAGTTTGATAATGTAACTAACATGTGTTTTATCAATGAGAAATAATAGTAAAAATGTAAGCAAAGTTAGTATAGAATCATGTCTCAATTGTGTCAATGCTTTGAAATACCCTGAAATTACAAATGTAAATAAGAACAATACATTATGGTTCAATTAGTTGAATTGGATACATAAATTGTTTAGGAAGTATTTATAAAATTCGATTTGCTTGTGTTATATTTATTACACATGTGGAATTGAGTGAAGTGAGTAAGACACTCATAAGTAAAACTTGAATAACATTCAGATATTGTGTAAAAGTATAAATATATATGGTACATAGTACATCTTGTTTCACTAGATCATAGATTGTGACAGGTGGAAATCTTACTTAAAAATGGAGTAAAGTATTAGCTGGCTTGTTTTTGCTACATATGAAATTCTATGATGAGTTCATTAGTGCTTTATAATTTTCCTACCAAAATAGCTAAGAGTAGAGTCTGCTAAATAGTGGGAGAGGGAAGAGGAGGTGAAACTATGTGGTTGGATAAAAAAGGGAATTTTTTAGTGTCTTTTGCACTACTATAGGAAAACATTAAAGCATGAAAATTGTGTTTGTTTGAGAAAATTACACGAAATATAAATAGCAGACAAACGTACACTTGCAACTTTACAATGTGTCATCATATGTACATGAAATTATTTTTCTATGTTGATTATGTCTAGTTCATCAGTAATTCTTTGTGAGCATGAATGATAAAACATTTTTTTATTACTTCAATTCGTATGTTTTCAAATATATAACTTGCCCTTTGTGATGTTGCAGATGTTATTGATGGAGGATCAATAATTATGAATATCTTCATTTAAAAAATGAATCTAAAATTGTAATAGCTATTTTGAGGTTACTTATTTAACTTGAGAAGTGTACATTTAAATTACATCAGAAAGTGCTAGTATTATCCTTTAAAATCCAACATTTCATTTTTGTGATAAGATTGTGTGAGAATTATATCATGTGAGTTTTGAAAGTTACTGGTAGAATTGTAATGCAAAAGGAAGGTGGGAGTTCTCAATTGCAAAAATAGAGGAACAAAATTGATCAAAGAGATGAACTTTCAGCTCAGAATATAAATGGTGTTCATGATATAATGAAAGCTAATAAGTTGTTTAGTGTTCACTTTAATTAGTTCGTGTCTACACTATTTTAGGATTATATAATTCCTATTCCTTTAATATGTGATTTAAGTCAATGTTTATTATCATTACTGATCCTCGAACAAGTTTTGTCAAGACTACATCTGTGTGTGTGCATGTGTGTGTTAACACCTCCAAAATAGATACAGTCAAGCAAACCGTATGGGAAGCAGTTAAGTTAAATACATTTTTTCATGAAGGATCATAGTGTCTATAAGTCCAGTCTTAAAATAATTCTGAAAAAAAATTTACGAAGTGTTTGTTCACTCATTATTACAAAAATTTATTATTTCTAATTAGGTACATGGTCTTCTCACTTAATTACTGGAACTCGACCTTCTCCAAGATCTGCTTTTACTCTCACCTGTATTAGTCCTACTCATGCAGTCTTGTGTGGTGGATATGATGGTACTAGTAGACTCAATGATACATACCTCATAGATTTGACACAGATGGTAAGAATTGTTTAATGTGGCAAGCATAGAAAATACAACATTTAATTTTTAAAGAAATACATTTTGTAACTAGTCTACACTTTCACAGTTTCGGCACTATAACATATGTTACTTTATATATAGTGCTGAAACTTTACAATTGTTATACTAAAATATTATATGTATTTATATTTTATTATAATTAAATGCATATAATATTTCAGTATCAAGTATTATATGTATTTATATTTTATTATAGCATTAGCTCCTCATTTACATGTATATATGTATGAAATATTAAAATTACATGAAATGTGTTGGGATACTTTGCTATTAGAAAATATTGTGAAGAGTAAACTTTTGCTGTGAGTTGCATTTACTCACTTATATGTGGAGTTCATGTTGTGATTTAGCAGTCAATTATTGTTAGTGATTAATTCAGTGGTTTATACTTAATTGACGCTGAGTATGTGATGCGTTTATTTCCAAACAAGACTTGTGATTAACATGTACTATGAAGTAGTTGTAGTGGATCAAGTGTTAAAGAAACGATAAGTTAATAGCTAGATTGCAGCCATCAAAAAAATGAAGCAAGCAGAATGAGCCCTCATTATATTTAGCAACTGTATTTCTTACCTGTAACTGGAAATACAATTATAATAACAATCACTTATTGTCGTCAATGTTTTTCCTCATACTCCAATAACTAGTGGTGTGCTTGAGCACAAATGGCGAGCGAGCCTTAAACTACACTATTGTTAAATGATTGATTTTAACAACTAGCACTCAAGCTACTAAAATAAAGTCGAATTACGTATGCGGTAAAGGCCCCAGCCCCAGTCCAAGCCCAGACTACAGCAGGCTCCAAGACCATTAGGTCCGCCAACACAGAACCCACTACCTCAATAGACCAAGGAGCAACAGCTTGCCCAATGGAAACTGAAACAGAAGCAGAAGGATTCAATGCCATAGTAACCGCTCCCCGCAACTGTTTGAATTGAAAAAGAAGCAACAAAATCAAGTCACGTTTTTTAAAGTTTTCTTTGTGACATTCTTAATAGTAGTTGTAACGCACAATACTTTCACACAACTGAACATACCTACGCAAGACTTACCTTCGTGGTTCGTCTAGTGGACAATGAATTTTCAAGTAAATGCTGTTGAGTAGGACTTATAACTGTGACAAATAGCGTATTAACTTACCACCGCCACTAACTCGAATAGAAATGGAGCTCCCATAAGGTTTTGCGTTTTAACTGCACCCGCAAAACAATTCAAAGCGGTAAACAATTCAATTTCTAAGGTGATACGGGTAATGGTCGCTAAACCAGAGGATTCTGATTAGTGAAGTTCGGGACGCGGTCGAACGCCGAGCGAACACAAAAAATATAGAGGGTCAAAGTACAAAATGACATACATATGTCCAAACATATATATAAACAAACATCCCCGATTTTCAATTGTGTTACCCCTGTAAGTGTCTCGCTCGCTCGCCGATAACTATTTTCTAACGAATACATCTCTACTTATTGAAATGCTGAGTCCGAATTTTGACTATTTGTCGGATCATATGGCAGACTAAGTTCGTAGTATACCAAAGCAACAAGTATAGCATTTAATAATTCTGGAGAGAATATTATTATTTGATAGTTGTTGCTCATTCAATAATTTTCTTCATGGTTGAATTTGACAATTATAGAAAATATTTTCACCATTAGCTAAAAAATCTTTGTATTTTCTTTATTTCTCATAAATCAGTTTCTTTTTTTTTTTTCATGATTATATGTACCTATTCACTAGGGGTTGGTAAATTGTGCTGGCATAATTTTTGGCATAATAAGTGATTTCATAAATACAAGCTTTTGCTAGCATGATTAGTCTGTAAGTATAATGAGGTAGATATTTTTGGCAAAGCATTTTTATTGTACTATAACAATAGGAATTTGATGTAGTCTTCAAGACACTGTCTTTGGGACTTTTTAAAATGAATTTTTGAGTTTACTAAATACCCTCTGTGGAGGTAATTCTATTTGAAGATTTCAATACAGCCTACTTTAGGAAATAAACACTTTCAGATCCAGCACTGTTGCCCATCAGGATGCAGATCAACAACTCACATATCAACAGTGGCCATACCAGGATTCAGTTTAGTCATGGGTAGTGAGATTCTTATAGTTGTGAATGTGGTTAAGGTGATCTTTGAGATCTGCAAAGGAGCATAATATGAGCTTATAGGAAGTTTGAAGTAGCATAATTACTAAAATGATGACCATTTTGATTTGATTTATTTTTATTTCCTGATTTTAGCATTTCATCCATTTAGTTCTGGAGAGTCACATTATAATGCTAATTACTATACAGATGAATATTAGAATATAATCTTGTAGGAAATGCATTACAACATTTTTCTGTCAGTAGCTGTAGCTATTTCTTCCCTTCTTAGAAAAGAGCCCCCCTCGCAAATCCAAAATCTGCTCCTGCATTACTGAAACATTATATGTTTTATTTATTTGTTTTAAATCTAATCCTGATTTTTTTAAAAATTTATTATATGTATTGTAGAATACTTTATAAACACATGAATGACAGATAAAGCTCATGTTAATTCTGTGGTTGACTATTTCATAGTAAATAGAACATTAATTTCACTAACGATATTCTTAGTTGGTAATTGTGGAAATACTTTAAACATTAATACGTTAGGCAAAGCAGTATTCAATATTGGCTAGTTTCATAATTAAATTAAATGATTTCATAATTATGTCAAATTTATATATGACCATTAAATATTAAAATACTAGTTCTAGCCTCAGTATATAAATGTTCTAATAGTTTATTCACATCAATCAGTTCATACAGACTATAATGTTATGCAATGATAAATACCTACCTTTATGTCCATTACATTTATCAATTTAATTAGTTTATGATATGCAAAATGACTAGCACCATCAATTTCAGATTAGAACTATTTTATCACATTCATTTCTCATCTCAAGTAGAATGCATTCAATATGTTTGTATTTTTTACAAATATAAAAATAGAATACGCCAATATTAATATTAATGTAGAATGTGGTTTATGTAATATGAGTTATATAGAACTGGAATCTGTTAATCATGCTAACATTATTAGTACTATCTGATCAGTTTAAAGGAATCAGTGAGTTTATAGACATTTTATAATGATGAAAAGGGAGAGAGATTGTACTGTTGAGCATACAAGACAGGGTGTAGTTTGTGCTGATAAAAGGTCTGGAGGCAGCTGCACTCACAAAGAATGTTGTACTAAGAGGTCACTTATGTAGCAGCTTACATTGAGCAGATGTATATAAGTAGACTAAATAAATATCTTATAATATTTGTTATTAAACATCTAATATCATTTATTATAATATATTTTCTCTAAATTCTTTTCAATCTGCCAAAATTCACTGGTTTATAGTTATCTTATTTTTTTTCCAGTTTCTGTCGACCTTTCAATTGGACTTTAATCTCAATTATGTAACATTAATACTCTATCATTTATATATACAGCTATTTGTGTTTACTTTACCTTATTATATTTAGAAATATTTTTTATATTTTGTTATTTAAGTACATCACCTTGTTCATGTTGTACATGTAATTATGACTGTCTGATACAGTGATACTGTCTGCTGTTTCAATAGGTATACAACCACTTCAGTCTGATGGTTTTAAAATTAAAAGTATTTATAATTATTGGGTATATTTTGTTTCATTATTTTCTAGGTGTTTACCAAACTTGTGTATCCTGATGGAGCCCCACAACCATCTCCTAGAAGTACTCATGCAGCTGTTTGTCTAGATTATAATACCAACAACCCACAGTTGTTAGTAATTGGTGGTTATGATGGCAACAAGACTTTAAGTGATGTTTGGTGTCTCGATGTACAAGCACAAAGTTGGCAACAGGTATATTTTATAATTATAGTTCAGTTGAAATAATTCAAACAATTATGTAATAATATATTTAAAGCCAACAGTTAAATTTAATTATTTGAATAATATAAATGAGGTAAACAAGTTACAGTCTTCCAAGTATATAATAATTGGGACCTTATAGCATTACATATTTAATTATAAGTATTCTTTTATTTAGACATTATGCTAGTTACTTAAAATTAAGTGAAATATTATAATCAGTCAAATACATGATACAATTATTGACTTGTGAAAAATATTAACCACTGCAGCATTTTGCATTTTTAATTTGCTACATTAAATATGTTTACTAGAATTAATCAATAGATGAAATGTTTTAATCAATATACATTTATAGCATATGTTATGCATCAAACTGAGGTAGTCAAATACTTAAAAAGCATGATGTGAGAAGGATTCATATTTTACACCATCAGATATAATGTTCAGTCAGATTTCAAATATATATATAAATTTGTATACAAAATAGATCTATTAACCTTAATTGTTTATTATGCACTTGTTTTGCTCATCAATTTAATCATTATTTTGTGCTGCAAACCATAAAAAACATAACTGAAATAGTTGAGTCCTTCTACATGTATATTAATCTTTCCTCGTGACACCTTGAAGTATTCATTAACTCTGTTATTGTCAAGATAGCTTCAGAATCTGGCCATTTTAAAGATTGGATAAATTAATAGATGTGGAATATGCTACCATAAGTGAAAATAATCTATTTCTATCTTTTTTTGCTACGAACATTTCAAACCTTTACCAATTGTATTGTTACTCTCATTATACCACATTATTGCAAGGAAATGAGTGAGGTTTTGTTCAATCATTATTCATATATTGACGTATAATATAATATAAAATAAAAATAGCTAAATGTCCACAATGATCTAATATCATCTAGCTGACATTATTCACGGACAAAACAAGGAACGTTGTGGGAAAAGGAAATTTTAAATCTGTTAGAGTTGGAGCCTATGAGCTACTAAAGAGTGCAAGAGACAACTAGGGACTCATTGCTAATATATTTGCACTAAATATATGACATACACTAAACATTCATGCTAGATAGTTCACACATACTAACACTAGTTGTATAGCTCAGACCACCAGATCTTTAACCTAGGCACAGTTTCAAAGAACATAAGGTGTTTACAGATTTTCCCATATCTATAGGTGATCACTAACTACAATAAACTTCAATTAAGATGATTTAAATATTTAGAAAATTTTAATTATTAATACATCACATGATATGTAGATGCATCATATTAAAACTAAAGCAACAGCTTATAGAATAATGATATTTTTAGTTTTAATCAAGAAATATTCAGACCAGATAGTTTTAATATTTAGATTTATAATAATTGTGGTAATTATTATAACATGTGAAATAACAAAATAAGTGAAGCCATTGCAGCTATTGCGATAAACTTTTTCTATTTTAGATTTTATTAAAACAGAATGTACTTTAATTACAAATGTTAGATTTATACAGTAAAAGTAAATACAACAAGTTAACAAATGATATGTATAAGGTAATGTAAATACTCTCATATCTACTAAATATTATCTGGTTACCTTTAGAAAAAACTTCACTAATTATCAGCAACACATGTTAAAGTACATATGCAGAATTATATTTTGTATCAACGAATAAACCATTTTAAGAGGTATGATAATAGCAAATTTTCTCATTCTAACAGCCATAATAATATTGTTAATTAAAACTTAACACAATATTTCGACTTCTTGCCAAAGTCCTCTTCATTAATCAATTATAACTATTTCAGCTGAGACTGACTGAATCATTGAATGAGGAACGAAATTTTTTGACCAATTGAATACAAACAAGAACAATATTGTGTGGTATTCTCATGCAAAACGAGATACAAAAGGACCATTAGCCATCACAGATAATTATATTAAAGTGAAAATGTATTTTTTAAATAAATTATTGATCTCAATATTCATGCAAAAAAAATTGAATTGTATTTAATTATATTCTAGAAATCATAATGATAAAAATTGCAAGACATCAGTAAAACTTCTTTTAAGCAATACATGTTTCAAGTGTATATGATTATTCTAGAAATCATAATGTTAAAATTTGCATGTCATGATTATTGTTCAATGTTTTGTACTTTAGATGACCATCTTGTCACAGCCTAGACGATATCACTGTGCTGCTGCTTTTGTCATTTCTTCTGGGCTCACAGAAACAGTAATATTTGGAGGGTATGATCAACACAATCACAAGCTCTCAGATACTACAATATTAGGATTAAGTAAGTTTTACAAAAATAAAAAAATAATTCAATTTAATTTTTAATACGTATTATACGAGTGATATTTTGTTATTTTGATAGTTTTATTCATTTAATTATGTAATATAGTAAATAAAATGTTCTAATACCATAGCCTAGTCATTTTCAATACAAAAAAGTGTGGTATTATTTTTAAATGTTAGTGCACTAACCACATCCAACTATAACATAGGTTATTTACATAGTCCCCCCCCTTCCCACCGGCAGTATCTCATTATATTTTAGTCCACTAAACAAGTCCTACTATACAATATGCAAATTACGTGGTCCCCGGCAGTATCTCATTATATTTTAGTCCACTAAACACGTCCAACTATAAAATATGCTAATTAAGTGATTCTGGACAGGTTTCCCTCCTACGATATGATCTGATGAAGATGTCGAACCATAAAAATGTACTAATTAAGCGATTCTGGAGGTAGATTACCACAGTTTGATAGAAAAAGGACATTTCAATTTATATATTATTCATAATTTCATTACTGTAATGAGTAATACTTTGCATTTTCTTTATTTCAAATTATTTTAAGTTACACATAATCGTAAAATTGCCAATTAAAAATAAAAATGGAATTTTTTTGTAATAATCAAATGGAAATGTCAGACTATAAAACAATTTTAATAAAATTTTATGGACATTTTTTCTCCTTCGCCATGATCAGATGAACAAGATAAACTATAAAATATGCTAATTAAATAATTTATGATAATTAAATGATTCTTACCTCATTCATTATGATCAGGTGAAGATGCCAAATCAAAACTTGCAATCAATATAAATATATATGTTTTATAATAAATATACCGCATTCCCTGGCTTTTTTTGTAATTAGGCAAATGTTTTATGTGTAATTCAAATAGGTGTTCCTTATCTAAATGCTAGGCACTGTTGAGCTGATAAAAGTAAAATCTTATAGCTTTAATTTTCTCACTTTAACACACTCTGCCACCTTTAGATTCATAAAAAAGTGTGTCCTGCACACTACTTTGTGAGCACACATGTATTTTAGTGTGCTCAACACACTTCTTATAATTAGTGTGATAGCACACCATGCTTGATAAGGCTAAAAAGTGTGCGATTTTTACAGTGTGGACATGCTTCTGCAGGAGCTACTTTTGACAGTGAAATATATTTCTCCAATAGTGAGCATTGTCGTTCAGTGGTTAGTGACAGTGATGACTTGGAATGGAATGTAAATAAAATATCTAGTGATGAACAAGAGCTTGAGTGTTTCCATGAAATTTCAATAAATTGTAATTATTAATTCCACCATCTTTTCTAGCAATAGTGATGAACTTCAACCAATTCGTTGGAGATAAAGAGATACTTCGATCACTTTTACTGCAAAGCTAGTTCATAACGTGACTTTAACAATAATATAACATAAAACAATTAGAACTTTTTTTTAAACAATTTAATTAGTGGAATTGATAATATCATCTCACGAGTTATCTTTGGTGAGCCTACTGATATTTTTGTTGCTTTTTGGTTATGTACTTAGCTTGCTTTAAGAGAAATAGTAAGCCTACCCATTTTAGCTGTTTGGAAAAAAAAACACCTTTAAGGATTAAATATAAGTTTTAGTGACTATTGATTATTTGGAAAGCAATCAAATTTCCAAGATGGGTAAGAATACTAAATCAAAGGAGGATTCTGTTTATCAAGTAGCGTTTCCAAAGTACGCTATGTTGAAAATGCTCTATAGTGCCAGAGATCTAATCTACTCGACTATTAGAAAATAGATTTTCAACTATTAACTATTGTAAAATAATTAGCATACTTATACAAGGACGTGTTATGTATAAACTTTGCCCAGATGTGAAAGAATGGATACAGATTATGATCAGTTATGAAAAGAAAAAGAATATATATTATTATATTTTCTCATTAGATGTTTTCTCTCTTTCACATATTAACAATACAGAAAAAAAATGTTTGGGATTTGAACCCAGGCCACTTGCCTGTATTCATACTTTCTATGTTCTAATCAAATCTTCCTTTACTGTCTGGATCTGAGATCTACTTTTGGCAGTCAAAATGCTTACTCAAAACTATGTCATTTCTAGTTAAGGTGATTAAAGATATTATTTTCCCGACAAGTCTATTTTAAGCATTTTCCTTCGGCTATACTTGTAGATTTCTTGTGGCAGTCTGACTAATTTCTCAAGCATTTTACATATACTTTACAAGTTTAGTAGCTTACTGGTTTAGGGATCTCTAGTGACTGTTTCACTAAACTCTCTAGGATCAATTTGTAGCTACAATTGACATGTCTAACACACCGTGCTATATTGTGAAATAGTCATTTTATTAAATTAATTAGTAGTAGTACAAATTGTATTTATAGTATTTATTTATATATAATTTGTTTGAATTTATAGAAAAAGTACAACTTTCAGCAACTTCTACCAAATGGAATGTATCGGAAATTATTCACTCTTCAGAGTTGAGAGATAAAGATAGACTAACAGAAAAGAAATTACTAAAGAGTAAGATTGCAGATTAAGGTTGTAATTTATGGATTGGTTAAATCGAATTGATACAATAATGTTACTGGCATTGAGTATTTGTCATAGTTATGTGTTTCATATTCATTCATTGTAGTTTTTTTGCTCATTTTGAACATGCATCGCGAATACTTTCATATCACATTGTAGAAACTCATGATAATATTTTCAACAATTATACATACGCAATATGTAGTTAAGATTTAATCAGATGATTCTGTTCAGAAAGATAATTCTAATTACATACACAATATACATAACTACTGCAATGCTAGTGGGCATTGTTGAAGATATTTGTCGATACAATGCGTTTGATTTGTTTCTTCGTAAAACGGTCAATGATGTAATCATAAATACAAATGCTGAGGTTTGATTGAGATTTTTTAGATTAATATCTTTACCTTTTCTGTTTGTTTGTGGTAATAATTACTATAAGACATGTCTTGTATTTAGTGGACGGTAAAAAATTTAAATGTCAAGTATTATATAATAATGGCATGACTACTACAGATATAGAGTTAGGTGCAGATGAAGCAACAGCATTATTGTACAACTTATTGACATCTTCATTTTTAGCATATGTGTAATCACTTTTTTAGTGACTGTCTTTGACTTTATCTATTTGATTATCTGTTTGTTGCTATGTTTTCTTGCTTGTTAGTCATTTTATTGGTAAGCAATTCTGTCTGCTTGTCTATTTGTTTATCAGTTTGATTTTTTATCTGCTTGTTGGAGTCAGTTAAATGGTATACATGTCTGTCTGCATGTCAATAGAATATGATCAATTCAGGGAGAACTTGTTTTTGTTATTATTCTGTTTTGCTTCTGACAAATATAAGCCAATTTATGATCCAATTATTACACAACTGTAACCCTTATGTTTCACCTATCACGAATCCGGGACTAGCGTTTGCTATTGGTTTAATTAGTTAGACTGCTTATATGTAGAGAAATTAGTACTAAAACGTTTCAAAGTCATATCATATGTTCTTATTGTATTAAATAAACACCTAGATAAAGAAATTGAGAAAGCCTGTCAAGAAGCCATACAAAAACAGACATGTGTGGACCTATGTGTAGGACGAATGAATTTTGTTGGTCTTCCAAGATCTGGTAAAAGTTCAACTCTACATCGACTACTTGGAGATTTTATAAACATTGCTCAATCTAACATGAAAATGAATGAGCCAAGCACTGGAGTAGCTGAGAGAAGGCAGCTATTTATTCAGAGTATCAGTAAGTCCTTTGGATTTGCACAGCAGGGGCAATGGACCAAGAAGGACATTGTTGGTGAAACTTCAATTCTTAATGATGTTATACAAGAAGCTGTAGAAAGTAAGTAGAACTTGTACAAAACTTTAATAAAACTGCAGGCTTTAATATTTAAACCTAAAGTTTATCATTCGTAGCTACCAATTTAATTTAAGCTTTGATATTATATCATTTATTTTGTATTTGATCATTAATATAGTGCACCTTTTTTGATGTGTGCATTTAAGTTGATGGGGATTCTATTCATTATTAGTGTTTTGAATTATATAATTCAAGTTCTTCACTATGAATATTATTAAAGTTTAATTTTACTTAATAATATGAATATCACTTCAGCAATTTACAAATAATAGTTTCTTTATAAGGACTTTGTGATGCATAGTACTTAAATAACAACTTGATGAGTACAAGAAATAGTATTAGACAATCAATAATGCTATATAAACATGCAGTAAAAGTATAACACATTTTCAATTACTATGCTTAAGTTATAATGATGGGTTAAAGTTCTGAAATGTTATAACTTTATATAACAACAGGTAATAGTAATTTAGCATAAATGAACTAAGTTAAATGAAAGCCGATAAACTCATCAAAATTTACTGTTACAGTTAAAAATGTAATCATTATGTTTAATAAATTGAATGGAAAAATAATTGAATTTAATTGATCATTTTATGCAGATGCCAAACCGAAATTCCAAATCAAACTAGATGTATCAGCAGCTGAAGAAGTTATAGATGCCCAATTTTCAAATGGTGCTAAGGAAATGTCTTTAAATACAACTGTAGAAGATATAAGAACACCGGCTGAAACATCAGCAACTTCTGACGATGAAGACAAGCTAAAAGAATCACATGTCATCAATGTAGCTGAAATTTATCCTGCTTATATTGAAGCTGCAGCAGAACACAATGAAGAGAAAGTAAAGTATTTACTGAAAGACACTATATACTTGATAACAACTGATCATGGAGGCCAAACTGAATTTCTAGACCTCATGTCTCGCTTTTTAATGGGGGCTTCTTTACATCTTATTTTCAGTCGACTCACTGATTCCTGGGACTGTGTGTTTAAAATGTATTGCACCAATGAAGATGGAGTTTCTACTGAGAAAGAAGACTCTATAGTAACTCTAGAAGAAGTCACCTTTCAAACTCTAGCTAGTATAGCGTGCATGAAGAATACAAGTGACAAATTGACCTCAAATCAAGCCTCTGATGCTGACTTGGAGAAAGCTGAGATAGTTACTAAAGCTATGTTTGTGGGAACATTTAGAGACAAAGTGTCCGTGTCACAATTTAAAAAACGAGATCAGATTCTTAGAAAGAAAATTGAGCAGACAGAATTTTACCACCAAGACATTGTCGAGTATGCCTCAGAAGAATTCCTGACATTAGCACTGGACAACAAGAAAGGAACTGTAGAGGAAATCAATAAAGCAAGACAAACTTTTGAGAATTGCATTAAGAAGAATCTAGGTAAAGTTCACATTCCTTGCTCCTGGTTGATGTTCAGCATTGTTCTGCGATCAAAAGGAAAGTGCACAATGACACTTGAAGAATGCAGTGAGATTGCAGAAAGTTTAAATATTGATTTATCTGACGTAACCAATGTCCTATGGTTTCTTCATTATCGTGTTGGCACGCTCCTGTATTATCCAGATGTGAGAGGATTCAAAAACATAGTCATTTGTGACGTCAAGGTTAGTACTACTTAATTTATGTATCTATGAATTTATGTATTTTAGGTTTATAATTAGCAATTGGCTGTGTAAATTCAAGTGTTTATTAACTTTTAACTAATACAATGCACTTATTTGTTCTTATTTAAAAATTGTGGAGTTTTGTTATACTTTTTTATGTAAGTAATATTTGTAGTACTAAAAATTTAATTAGTGTGCAGGATTTTTTTATTATAAGATCTGTACTAACTTTAGATAGTATGTAATTTTGATAGCATCATCTAACAAATAGAATTTGAATAAGCTGTACATAAAGTTTCAACTTTATGGTGGATCTATTAGAATTGGAATTTGAGATTGATGAATTAATTATGATAAGTTTGAATTTTTCTAGCTGTTCTGTTGAACTAATTCATTTTTTCCATATAAGAATGTTCTTTAGTGCTTTTAAACATTCATTTCATGCTGATGTCTTTGTACAAATAAATAAACCGCCGGCAATTGTATTTCCTTTAATTGCTACACCATCTCACTCTCCTTGTGCTGCTATACTTTTCTATGCTAATTCAATTGAACAGCAGTTCCATTTACTTTTTGAATGGGGAATGATAAGCTGTTCAATTATTCACATAATATTTAATTAAGTTTGTGGTTAATTACAAATGTGTTAATAAATAATGGGTTGGCAGGTAAGTAAGTAATTGGCGAGCGAGCGTAGCGAGCGAGACACTTACAGGGGTAACACAATCGAAAATCGGGGATGTTTATTTATTTATTTATTTATTTATTTGTATATATGTATGGACGTATGTATGTCATTTTGCACTTTGACCCTCGCGTTTATGTGTTAGTTACGTGGTCGACCCCGTCCCAAATTGCACTAAACAGAATCCTCTGGTTTATCGATCAGTACCCGTATCACCCTAGAAATTGAATTGTTTACCTTTTTGAATTCTTTTGCGGGTGCAGTTACAACTTGAAAACTTAAGGGACTTCCATTTCTATTCGAGTTAGTGGCGGTGGTAAGTCAATGCGCTCTTTGTCATGATTATAAGCCGTGCGCAACAGTATTTACTTGAAAATACATTGTACACTAGACTACTGCGAAGGTAAGTCTGTGTAGGTGCATGTCCAGTTATGGATTGGGTAAAGTGAGAGTATGTATTGGGTAAAGCGAGGGTATGGATTGGGCAAAGCAAGGGTATGGATTGGGTTAAGCGAGGGTATGGATTGGGTTAAGTGAGGGTATGGATTGGGTAAAGCGAGAGTATGGATTGGTTAAAGAGAGAATATTGATTGGGTAAAGCGAGAGGGGTATACTATGAATAACGTGATTAACTCTCTGAGCGCGGAAGTTAATTTCAATATCCTGTGCGCACGCCGCGGACGTTGTTTTGTTTGTAACACGGGTAACGCCCTAGGCCGCGTGGCAAAGAAGTGTACCACTTTTTCGGCTGTAAACTAAGGCGCAGAGATCGAACTAACCACCGAGAAATGAAATTCAGTATGTGTTAGCTACGAGGGTCAAGTGGAAAACTTATTACCTTGCTATTTGAACTTAGAAAAAGAGTTTCGATAGAGGTAAGTCCAATTAGAAATTTCACTTATGGTTTACAGACAGTAGCAGTTATTTGTCTACATTCTAGCGCTTAGTTTATAAGTATTATGCTCAGCAAAAGTTTCTTAATTTATGAATAATATATATATGTATGGTGAATAAAAAGTGAATAAAATAAGTGCTACTATTTGTCTAGCTAAATATATCGACTAGGATTGACTTTAGTGTGATACAGTTCAAAACATGGATAAATACAAAGACCTACTCCACATTGTTTACAGCAGTATGTGGTTGTTTTCCTAGGTTTTCCTGCTTTGGAGCTGCAAACTACACAGTTTCGTTGTCCTGGTTTTCCATTCTGTCGAGAAGGAACCTTGTCAGGAAAATGTCTCTCCACTAGACGAGCAGATGGTGAACATGCAACAACTGAATCTGTCTGTATACTGAATGTTTGTTGACCTGAAGCATCCATGAGTAATTCCTTTGACAGTTGTATTCTATACTGGAGGAATTTCAGCTTGCGACCTTCTTGCTCAGATTGTGTATACAAGACAAAAGAATTGTATATAGCAATATCAAGCAGACAGAAAAAAGCTTTTCGCCACCACTTGTTAGTCCTACGGTTGAAATTGTAGTAAGACAACATCTGATCTAGCTTATCTACTCCAGACATGTACTTGTTGTACTCCTCAATTGCGGTTGGTTTGACAGTTTCTTCATGGCCTCCTACTCCAGATTTGCTCCTCCTCCTCTTCACAATAGTGGAATTATCATGAATGTTAGTGAGTAGAGACACTTCCCTTTTGTCCTTCCACTTCAAAAACAAAAGAGACTTCTTTTTCACATGGATTATATCACCTTTCTTCATTTTTCCAGATTTTTTTATGGCAATTGGAACACCACGACGATTGCACCGCAAAGTTCCACAGCTATAAATGCCGACTTTCAAAAGACTAGAGAACAATGCTGGACTGGTGTAAAAGTTATCCATATATAAATGATGGCCTTCTCCTTGAAGCTTCTGGGTGACTCGCATCACAATGTCATGTGTAACACCATTATCAGAGGGTGTTTGAGAAAGATCCTTTCCTAAGAAACAAAGAACAATTGTGAATGCAAAATCAACGAGTATTTGAAAACAATAATTTACCTGTATACAGTACCCAGTTGAAAGCGTAACCTGTAACACTATCTGAGACTACGAAGGCTTTTAGTCCCCATTTAGTGGGCTTTTTGGGCATGTATTGAACAAAACCAAGCCGACCTTTGAAACCAATCATTGACTCATCCAATGATACTTCCCTCCCAAGCTGAAAACTTGACTGAAAATTCTCCAAAATTTTGTTCAGAAAAGGACGAATTTTATGAAGAGGATCATGACCAGGTTGACCTTTGGGAATAAAATGGTTATTATCGTTCAGATGTAATAACTTGAGAAGAAGAGAGAATCTGTCTCGTTTCATAATAGATGAGAATGTTGAACTGGCAAAGGGCCACGAAGTAGACCAGTAGTCTTCAATTGCTGGATAATGAATTGATTCCATGATAAGTATAAGGCTCAAAAATTTCTTCAGTTCTGGGAGATTGTGCTGCAAGGAATCCCACATTTGTGCTCTTGATCTTGGTCGAATGTTATTGTTCTCAAAAAACTGCTCAGCATACAAATTTGTCTGTCTTACTATTTCCTCAAGGATGGAGTCTGGAATCATGAGACGAAAAAAATCTATGGGATTTTTGTAACTCATATCGTGAATTGGACCTGGAGTGGCAGTAAAGCTGGGACCTACAGTAGTCGAGGAAGAAGTAGTCGAGGAAGAAGTAGTCGAGGAAGAAGTAGTCGAGGAAGAATCTATGCTATCATCCAAAGTTTCATTATTTACCTCCATTTCATCAGCACTAGCAATTTCACTTATATCCTCTCCCATTTCCTCTTCATTGTCACTATTACCACTGCTCTCAGTCTCAGCATCAGAGTTTTCATACCTATCAGCATATTCCTCTTCATCAATATACCCCTCAAAGTCATCCTCAGAGTCTTCATCAAGCATTGATAATACATCCTTGGTAGTATAGGTACACTGGGCCATAGCTGACAAATACCCCTAGCAAGCGTTGCTACTTTACCACTAAATAAATCCCGGTGGCTGCAACCACCGATTAGGCGCCGTAGCCTCCGCGGTACGCGTTTGTGGTAAGGGCGTTCTTAAGCATAAATATATGCCCTCCGCGGTCTGCGCGGAGTTCAATTGCAGCATATATATACGCTCGCCGCGGTCAGAGAGTTAAGGTAAATAGATTGTGTTGGGTATATTTTATTTTATATAAAGAGTGAAGCATTATTTAGGAGAAAAACATACAGTGAATAAACTGGAAATATGATAGATAGAATATAGTTGCCAACCAACCCAGTTTTATTGAGATTCTCCTAGTTAATTTTTTCCTGAAGTCTACCCTATGAACTATTCAAGCTGATTCCAGTTTCTTGCACTTTTAAAGCACAATAATATTTAATAGTAGATCATTCCATAATTACAAAATTTGTGTTGAATGGGCAGCAATTGAGATATTTGTCTTTTTGATCATAATTTTTATATTCATTTAGTGGGTGTGGCTAATCCTGCATTTAAATTCTGAGGAGTTGGCTAGTATTGGTAAATGTTGTGAATTTAGTTTAAAGATTGAGCGTGTCATTGATTAGGTAAGGGATACCTTATTAGTGAGAGATACCTTATTAGTGAGAGATACCATGTATTTGGTAAGGTAATTTATTGATTTGGTAAAGGGTAGCATAACTAGCTGATGCAGCCACTGGCACAGAATGCCTACTGCTGACATTTTAATTTTTTCCAGTCATGTTTGTTTGTTTTTTTGATAGCATTATTACAGTTGAAGTGTAGTTTTTGAATCTTTTTGGGTGTTGATCCATGCATTATGCTTTTATAAATACTTTAATTTAAGATTTTAATGGTGAAATTTGTTACGATTTGTGTAACTAAGTACATTGTGGTGCATCCTCGTTTATATGAACTACTCTAACATTCAGAGTGAAAGTAATTATATTTATTTTTATATTATTGTACTTATTCTTCTATGTGTTTCATATCTGAACTTTTCTATAATTCAAATGAATAATTTTAGATGGTTTGAACGAGCGAGAATGGACTGTATTTTTTTGTCTTTTAAAGTACTGTTTTGCCATCAGTTGTTATTGACATTGTTTGTGTATTGTAGATGGAGTGACCAAGTTAGCATTCAAGGAAACAAACAATTGAAATTTTAATTCAAGTTTTAATTCATTTCATTTTAACATTACCTTTTATTGTTAAATTGATATTAATTTTTTTATTTTATATCGAAATGAAATTAAAAAGAAATTTTCAATGTGGTTATTCATGGTTGTCAATGTGGGCTAAGTACAGAAAACTGTACACAAACTCTGTAGAGTTTTCCAGCAGCAAAATTGGTTCACTAATCTATTATAGGTACATTAATGTAAAGGTTCCAGACATTATTAAATTAGTTACCAAGAAAGTTGCAGCCTTATCAAGGTGGGTTTGGTAGAAAGTTACAGACTTTGTCAAGGTGGTTGCCAAAAAGGTGCAGACTTTTTCAATGTGGTTGCAGAACGGAGACTTGTCAAGGTGTTTAACAATTGAGTTTACAGCCTGGTTTGAAAGGTTTGTAAGCTACCTTGTCAACAAGGCAGTTCCACTGTGTATCCCTAAGGAATCTTATCTTATGATTGTGTGTCCTATAATTGTTCTCCCAGCCTCAATCTTTACGAATCGTTGACTTTGTTGTCTTTTTTTTTTCGTTTTGTTATAATTACACTTAGTTGGGAATTTGTATATTACGTGCCATTAAAATCACGTGATTTTTTTTAAATTTGTTACTTAAAGTGGGAGCTTTATGCTTGCTGTAGAGGAATTTATGAACAATAATAAGCACAACAACACACAATTTTTGTGTTTGGGGAGGGGCATATTTTCACTCAAGCGATAATTATAACATAGAAGTATTTTTTTTAGTTGCCATAATCCCTATTAGATCCAGTTGCTATATTGTTACTAGGTGTACTAACTTAGTAAGTGTGCACTATTTTTTGCCTTTAGGTATATGAACTGTGCATACTAACCACCCTTGGGGTATTGCTATTTTTGAGTTTTAGTTTAATAGAATAGGCCGGATAAAGCAGGGAGCAGGTTATGTGAGGCCGGATATGAGAGGGTCTACTACTCTCTCATATCCACCTATAAGGGACCAGCCCTATCATATAACTCTCCAGCTGCTGCTCTCATACCCAGGAATTTACCATAGCTAGCTGCTTTACTGCTTACTGCAGAGCAGCCCAGGGTAGAGTTAGATCTGGAGATAACAGCTGGCAGCTACAATGTTAAAGTAAACTTGCTAAACTAATAATTGAATTGAATTTTAATTTTGGGCCAAACACGGAAGAATTCGCTTGACACTGAAAATGCTGATAAACAAAGTTGCTAGTGGTAACTGGGCAGGCCTGGGTAAACGGGATCTAAAATAGTTAGAGCATGCGCTTAGGTACTGGTGGATTTAGTGCACTAAATGCACCAGTACCCAAGCTGCTCTAACTATTACATAGAGTATGGGTAAAGGGTATATAGCAGTCAAGTCTAAAGAGATTAAAAATGGGTAAAGGGTATTTGAAGTTGCAGGCAAGGTAGTGAATTTTGGTAAAGGGTTTTTAGCTGGAGTAATAGTAGTTTTGTTACAAACCCTACTAACCCGAACTTTGGAGTTTATATACAATTCTCATCTTGCATAAATGAAGTTAGTTTTTTACGGGCCAGGAGAACAGTATAGGGCTTAGTCAATGGTTATTGAACCATTCACGTGGAAATTGTAGTGTAGACTAGAAGTCTGCATCTAAGTAGCTAATTAAAGTATAAGTTCAAGAAATGTTACCAATGCAGGCAGAAATCTTTGAGTTGAACCTATTAAGGTATTCAGCAACATTCATTTTATGCTGGTCAGGAACCTTCCAGGTTGACTAGACAGTACCATAGAAAAAGTACAGGATAGTTCATCTGTACTGGTGCAGGGCAGGAACCTTCCAGGTGGACCTAGAAGGTACTTAGAAAAAGTGCAGGAAAGTTCACCTGTACTGGTGCAGGCCAGGAACCTTCCAGGTGGACCTAGAAGGTACTATAGAAAAAGTGCAGGAAAGTTCACCTGTACTGATGCAGGCCAGGAACCTTCCAGGTGGACCTAGAAGGTACTATAGAAAAAGTGCAGGAAAGTTCACCTGTACTGGTGCAGGCCAGGAACCTTCCAGGTGGACCTAGAAGGCACTTAGAAAAAGTACAGGAAAGCTCACCTGTACTGGTGCAGGCCAGGGACCTTCCAGGTGGACCTAGAAGGTACTATAGAAAAAGTGCAGGAAATTTCATCTGTACTGGTGCAGGCCAGGAACCTTCCAGGTGGACCTAGAAGGTACTATAGAAAAAGTGCAGGAAAGTTCACCTGTACTGGTGCAGGCCAGGAACCTTCCAGGTGGACCTAGAAGGTACTTAGAAAAAGTACAGGAAAGCTCACCTGTACTGGTGCAGGCTAGGGACCTTCCAGGTGGACCTAGAAGGTACTATAGAAAAAGTGCAGGAAATTTCATCTGTACTGGTGCAGGCCAGGAACCTTCCAGGTGGACCTAGAAGGTACTATAGAAAAAGTGCAGGAAAGTTCACCTGTACTGATGCAGGATATGTGACCTGCTGTCAGAAATCATCTGACCTGGTATAGGAAATGTGAAGTACAGGCCATGCGCTCAACTGTCCTATACAATTCCTGAAGTCAGGTAATTCCAGATTTTTTCCTGTGTATAGAGTTCATTCTCAGTAGCTTGTCCATTGTTCATGTTTTTCCACGTATAGATAAAACTCGGGGATCTCTAACACTTACTGAAGCATTTTTTTGGTGGATTTATTTTGAATACTCCAATAACTATAAAATTGACAAATCCACTCTTGAATAGAAGCATTCCTATGATTGCTCCATTCTGGACCAACTATTGAGCAAGTTTGCTATTGGAATGCAACTGACTATGAGACAATACAAGAGTATCTGCATATCTTCCAAACAGAAGAAAGAAGAGTAGACTTCAATGCAACATTGCTATTCACTACAAACTGGGAATATACAGCGCATGTCAACAGTTCAGTAAGTTAGGTGTCATTGAAGACCTAAATTATTCCAAGTAGTTGTTGTGAAGGGAAGAGGAGGGGCCTGAACACTACTACAGTAAATGTTACTCCCAATTTGCCCTTACTATAGTACTAGAGTCCTTGTGAAGTCTTTAGTGTATGTCAAACTCAAAGATTTGTCTAAGGTTGATTGAAATATTATCAAACACAAAAACTCCACCAACTAATTGAAAGTCATTATATACTACAATGACTCTGTTTGTAGTTACCCGTGATTCTAAAGTTACCCAATTATGATGGCTGCAGCTACTGATGTGCTTGTTGATAAGTTGATACAGATACCTATGAAGTTGTGGTTATAGTTAGCTGGTCACTCTACAGTTGTTAATACTCTGAACTTTGAAATTATAGGTATATGTATCATTGTTGTTGTTATTACAATTACATCAGCACAGTGATCATCACTATTATCAATTACAGCAATTTTGTGCACTACTAGCCAAGCCAATACTCGAATGCAAGACAACGAGTTCTTTTCCATTTCAATATTACTTTATGATTTATTCGCATTTATTTCTATTTATAAGATATTGATAAATTCTCATTGTGGTGCAGTTCATTTTTTTAAGGTTTACCCATGTGTAAATTTTTTTTGTCGTTCTCACGATTAGATTCCAAGAAAAACTGATATAATATTTGGAACTTTAATTCCACTTGCAATGCTTAAGAAATAGCCCCGCCTCTGTGTCTCGTACTCCTTGTACGCGAACAATTTATTTTTCAATTGGTTTGAATTGGTTCTAAAAAGAGCCCGCCTATATCTAGAGTAAACAGACATCAATAATAACAATAACAAGAGAGTGAGAAGAGAGAGCAGATTCTTGGAAATAGTCCGATGTGAATGTATTAGGTCTAGGAAGTCTTACAGGTGATGCACATTGCTATGTGGGGCGACCCTTAAAATTACAACAATTGCTTTTTCAATTACATGTGGTACAAGATATTAAAATTACAACAATTGCTTTTTCAATTACATGTGGTACAAGAAATTATAATTTTAAGAACTTATCACAGACAGCCAAATGTGAAATCAGACTGTTACTGACTTGGGCACTATATATCATATAAAATATGATGACTCTATCAAATTGATTGTGATAAATACATGATCAGTGTTCCCCTGTTTGTATTATAACACTTGTCATAGAGTGTCTTGTTTGCCATCTATCATTATTGTTTACTTTTACTAATTAAGCTACTTTCATTTCTTCTCGCTAACCAATCACTGGCTTACACTCCATGATATCTTTAGAATATTGTATTACTACTTGCTGAATATTATTGTGCCAATCACGGTTAAATTTTAATAAATGTACACACAATAATAATTAAAATTGTAAAAAAATGCCAATTCACTTTAGACAGACCACAATGACATGCAACTGTTTGCGAATTTGAGTAGTTTAACATACAGACAAAGGACAGACAGAGTTTTCCACATGTATTAATATTAATTATATATAATATTGTTGCATAACAGTATATAACATAATTACCTTTTCACTTCATTATTCTATTATTCAACGTTAACATATTATAGACCATACGATACACGATTCAGTCCATTCTGTTAACTGATGGGCAAAGGACATTGTCAAGGTTTCTGTACAATAATACACACCATCTGCAAGAAGACACTCAATACCTCATAGGATTCAATGCTGCAAACCATATGGATGGTTTGCAGTTTGCCAGACAGACTGGATCACTATCGTCAGAATTATTAGAAATCTTAACAAGAGCATACAGAATAGATGGTAAGTGATTTAACAAAGTGTCTATGGTTATCAAGTATTGTTCCCCATAGTATACTATTGGATGATAACAATTTCCATTAGAATTAAAAATGATTTATTGAGAGGGATAGCTTAAAATTAAGTAATAAATTAGTTTATCTTCAATTAGCAATACAAAACTTTTATATATAACTCATCTATTAGATTACACGCGTCACCAATTAGTCTGCAATAGTTAACTTCATAGAGTACCGAGCCTTCTAAAGATTATATAGTACAGAATGTCAGTACGGTGAGCTATAGTTTTATGTCATTTTAGGCAACTGTATAGCTGTTGCTAATTCATCGTGCATGGGAAATTCCCAGCCCAGAACCTGTTCGTCTCTTCCAGATGTTACTACCACTTCTTGTGAATGCAACAAGGGGTTCTACAAAAGTACAGTGGAAGGAGTTTGCACAGGTATTAGGATAGTCAGTAATTTTAATTTGGCAGACATTTTGACTATATTTCAGTGTTTTTCCGTTGAATACAGCTGAGTACATTTATATTTGATTTATCGATACATTTTTAACATGTTAAGCTGATACAATACCTTTGATTATAGTACAAAACTGTGCTAAGCAATGAAGTTCTCAAGATTTCAATTTAATGAAATTATATATTCACATTTAAATGATACTACTTAATTTAATCTCAATAAAACATTTTGATTTAATAGTTATTTTACTGTGTAATTGGCTAAAGTTACTGACCTAGCAATTACGTCATGAATAATTAAACAAGCACCACTGGACTAAGTTACTAAGTTTTGTAACTCATTTTTCCAGTAATAACAACCGGGACTGCTGTAGACTTACACAAGTTTACCATTCTTTGTCTAGTTAGAGCTAATGAGCAACATTTCTTAGTGAATGGTCAAGATTGACTGGACAGAGGATTGTAAGTATGGTTTAGAATTACCTCATGTGGGGTAGTAATTAACCCTCCTGTCACTCAGCAAATTGGATGCTGGACTTTTGATGTTGTCAGAGAAATGTGGTTACAGATCACTCATGAGGAAGTGACAGTAGTGATGCTAATTAGGTTAATAACTAGCCACTTTAACAGCTATCCTATAGAGTAGTTGTAGCAGTGACAATATTTTTCTTTGACATTGTTTAGCTTTCTCTTATCATTCTTATATTTCCACTACATTGTAAAGCAAACCATATTTTCATGGCTTGCAAATGACAATGACAATTACTTCTTAGGTATTTAATTGTTACATACCCTTACATTAATAATGGTAATTTTGTGAATTTTACCGTTACACTTTTCCTTCAATAAATTTAAGGTAAAATTACTGTATCGTAATAGGAATGAGTAAGTTTTGCTACCGTTGATTTTTCTTCTTCTTTTGTTTCCAGTTTTTTGCTAAAAATGTTGAAACTAATGAAAGAGTCAAAGAAGTTAATATAATACTACTGTAAAATTTATATGAAGTACATGCATACATAATACCTTGTGAAACTCCTTGGTCCAATAGTCACATCACGAAGAGAATACAATGTAAGTCTTGTGCTGGTATATACAGGGAAAATGTGTGTATGTTTGTGGAAATGTTGCATGTTGATAAAGAATGGTATAAATAAACTAATTAAAAATGTTTAATTAACACAATAAATATAATTAGCGGCTAGCATTCAAATGTAAGTTTCAGTCAGACCAGCTCACTCAGCACTTGTGCCGAACCACGTCACTAGTCATATTTAAATTCCTGAGTATCTATATAGTCCAATGTTGTAGGATGAATTCTTCCCACATGATGATGACTCATTCGTGCAACTCTAGACTTATTCATGTAACCCTACCCTAATGCATTTTCATTCATCTACCATAACATTATCCATGCAATTCCATTCACGTAACCTGAACTGGTAAAACTAATATATCCTGGTCCTTCGATGCCTAAGTTGAGGAGGTCTTGCCACTCAAACAATAGAATGGCCAAGTAGTAAAAGGTATTGTTTTGCTATAACAATACAAGGTGTATTTATCCCTGACATTATTACTTAACAATTTTAATAGAACTATGTACTATTATTTTGTTGCTTAGATTTGGTGTCATTTCCAAAAAACTTAAAATCATGTACTAAACTACAACTGGCATTGTATATGACAGTACCACTACTAACTCTAATCGTTTTATACCGAAAGAAGTATGATTCAGTTTATGTAATAATTTATAGAATGAAAAGTGTCAAAAGATAATAGGTATCCATTGTAACTATACAAACTAGTACATGTAGCCTTTGTATGATTTCTTGGATGATCAATTACACGTAACTCCATTCTTCAGGATATGAGCCTGAAAGTTCTTGTATTGGTGACATGATTCTATAGTAGCACAATAATGTTTGAGGACCCCTGATTATTGCTCAAATACCAATTGCCTAGATTAATAAATAATGTTCATTATTATTTCAATCAAACTATCGTTTGAATATCTGAATAATAATGTATAAAGAACACATTAAATGTATTTAGCTATAACATTACATGGTATTGTCATTTAATAGACATTATTATCACTATAATTATTAATTATTATTTGAATTATACAATCATTCATAATTTATTTGGTTGTAACATTACAAGGTTATTATTCGTCAACTTTTTTTCGGTTTCTTTATTGTTTAGGTATATTGTCTCTTCCAAAAAAACCAAAACCATGCATCAATGGACAATATCCATACTACTTTAAGAAGGTATCACTTACAACTCCAATAATAAATAATAGATCAGTAGGGATAAAAAAAAAAAGTTACCCTTGTGATTCTAAAGTTACCCAATTATGATGGCTGCAGCTACTGATGTGCTTGTTGATAAGTTGATACAGATAACTGATGCAGCTACCAGTGAAATTGTGGTTACAGTTAGCTGGTCCCTCTACAGGCTCTGAGCTTGTGAAATTATAGGTAAATGTATCAGTGTTGTTGTTATTACAATTACATCAGCAAGATAATCATCAAAAAAGGAAGCTTAGTGCTTAAAAATATAAAAAATGATGTAGAAGTAGAACACAAAATATACCAAGTGGTTATATATATACTCTTTTTTTTTGTTTACTGAACTTTATCATTGAAGTGATTATATGCATAACTTAAAACATTAATATAAGAATAAGAATCTTAATGCAATAATAGCATAAAAGACTCATGGTAGACTGGAAAAAATGTAAATTTACTGAGCAAGTTGCCTACTTTTAACGGAAACGAGTAATTCGCGAGGTTGCTTCACAGCGCGGGTCACCCATTTTTGGGTAACCGCCATAGTACCTGCTTCAATTAGCTACCAGCAGCAATCGCAAGTGTTTCAAGAGCTCCCACAATGCCATAGTGATTCTCCTGTGAGGTAAGTGTAAGGGAGACAAGTCTTAATGACCCTACCATAGAAAAAAAAATTTATTATTTGTAGATTGAAATTGTAGCACTGTTTGTGTATAAAGAAAATCCAAGTTACAAAAAAAAATATGCATAGCTATAACTAATAGACAAATATATTTATCAATTAATGATAGAAAGTTGTCAATAAAATTTAAAGACTGCCAAGAAGTCTTCATAGAGGGCAGTGATGAAGAATTTTATGATCTCAAAGAAATAGAGATAGAATAAGGCAGAAGATTTTTCAGGTGTAGAGGTCCGTGGCCAAGAAGTCTTCATGGAGGGCAGCAATGAAGAATTTGATGACCTGGAAGAAATAAAGGTTGAAAAAGGCAAGCTATTTTAGCTTCGTTTGTTTATACACAGAGGGTATATAGATTTTGAGACTTTCTTCCTCCCAGTTCTCCCCTACTTGAAGGTGCCCATAAAATGGATTTCTTAGGAGAAAGTTTCTCAGGTGTGAAGAGAAGGATGTGCAATCTATGTCAAGAACAGTAACAACAGACACATCATGGTACGTACAGTGGTGATTATGGGGTGTGGCTTTGTCACCATGGGAGTTCAATCGGACTGCTTCATAGTATTATCAAAAAAAAATCCTAGAATTGCAAACACAGTAGTCTATATAATTGCTTGTTATGTTATATATTATATTATCCTAGTATATGGCTCACACAAAAAAAAATTAACAGCCAAAATCCATAGTTACTGAATTATTTCAAAGCAAGCGGCTGGTGAACATTTAAAACAGCAATATATAGCTATGAAACATGAGCTCTCTTAGCCTAAACTTTTACAATACTGATGCTAACAAAATGGTATACTTACCTTGAAGCTTGTAGTTTCCAATGAGTGAGCACTTCATACGCTTCATACGCCTAGAAACTAAACAAAACTTAGCCCCTGGTGGTGGAGGGCTTTAGCTTCAATCTGTTAATACATCGCCGTCGGTTACTTCGAAGCGTATTACCTCTAGACAAGAAAAAGCTCAGGCGGTTCAAGCCTCATGACGGTCACGATATCTTGTAAACAATTTCGGAGTACGCGCACGTAATCGCAAATTTAATTTCCGGCGTTATTGTTACCAAATTGTACATGGCCCAAAACAAGCAGGCTAAAGACTTTATAATAACTGAATGGGAACTTTATTTTGGCCCTCCTGTAGTTGAAACCCCCCCTCCCCCTCTGAAAAAAGTGATGCATTAAAACAAACAACAAGTAAATTGTTTTTCAAGAGAAAAGAAAACTAAATAACCATTAATCTGTGTACAATCATATTTATGGTTTGGTATCTATGTATTTTATTATGTAATTTGTATGATTTCATGAAAATTCTAAGATACAGGCCATTCCCAGTTACGGGCACCCCATATTCCCAAGGTTACCGAATAAGGGAGAACTTACTGTATATATAATATACACATATAGTTTTTTTTAAATTATGATTAAATGAAATCCCTTGGGTTTTTCAAGGAGGTATGCTCTAGGTAATATATTACCTTCAGTGCAGTGCACCTGTATGTAGAAATCCTCTAGTTGGTTAGGAATCATCAAAATTAATGAGGTATGGCAACATAGGCATGGCAACATGCATTGTTAAGGTGTTAGGAACAGTTGTTATGTCTAAATTATTTATACACTATGCAGCTGTTATGAGTATTGTATTGTGCGTCTCCTTTGTCCCTACGTACTGTTATAGCAGCACTATAGATGCTACAGTTTAGAGCCTTGTGGGATGCTAAAGGTGGTACTTTCCTCTGAGGCATCACTGAATATTCCAGAACTTAAATGTCCTAAATGGTTTATATCTGACAAACTAGGCTTTTAGGCCCAGTGATAAATGTTTTAAGTGAGCCTGCTAAACAAATACTACATAATAGTCACTTAGCCATTTGTATAATATAAACTATAATGTACTCAATATAATGTTTGATACAGGTTAACTCCTATACGTTGTTGAAAATATTTTGTCATCTTCAGGCAACTGCATAGCTCTTCCAAGTTCCTCTTGCACTGGAAACTCTTACCCAGAAACCTGCTCAACTCTTCCTGATGTTACTACTACTACTTGTAACAACAATGAAGGATTCCAAGTTGGCTCAGGTAATTGAACATAACTTGGTGTAGTTATTAGGAAGCTGCTAATGAGCGACTGGGAATAAAGTAGCTAGAGAGAGTAGCTGAGTATTTTGCCCAGATGGATATCAATTATCCTCCCTTCCTCCTGTAACAAATTATTGAACAAATTTTTCCCATCAATCCATACTGATCTGGAGACAGACAGGGTTGATGGAAGTGAGGGGGGAAGGGAAGACAGTCCTCCCCCCTCCCCCAGATTAATAGATTGGGGTTACAGGGAGCACACAGTAAGCTCATCAATTGTTATCCTTTGTATGATTGAATTTCATAATTGATGTGCTCATGAATTCAATTCTATTTGCTAAACCAACGAAGCAAGCTGTTTATCACAACATCACTACTTACTACAGAACACAGTTGGTATTTACTACTGTCATAATGGAAAATCAGTTGTCTTTGGTTTCTTGGTAAAGAGAGAAGAATTGATGATTGTGATGAAAGTAGAGCACTTTTATGATACCATTTTTATGCATATTCATGAAGACAAAGAAAACAATACTGAACTGACTGACATTACTAAGGAATTGATAGGAAGATATGAAAGAAACATATTATTAAGGAACACATTTGACTAAATCATATTATTTAAAACTTTAACATCATAATGTTCAATCTAATTTTCACTATTACTTTATAAATAAAAAGTTGTGTGATACACGATGTGCTCCCACTACGAAACAACTTCCATCACTCCTGATTGAGATTTTGTTCATGCAGAAAATGGCAGTCGTCAACCACTGCAACCAAAACCTGACTATTTTTTAGTACACTTATTAAAGATGTGTGGTTTGTATTTTGATAAAAGCAAGTACCCCGCCACACAGTGGCGCTTAACGCATTGCCAAGTAAAAATACAGTAGCATTAGTTATCTTGCTCAGTTATCATTTTCTACAATTAGTTAAGGTTACACAAGTTTTCCTCTCTTGCCCTGTTTTTTTGTGAACAGTCTCAGCTTTTTTTATCCCCCAGCTTTTCTTTCTTCAGCTCTTTCTATGTCTCTTGCTTCTGAATTTCTACGGTACTGCACTCAAATATTTTTCGAACAATGCTAAATCTGTACTAAAATCATAGAACTGAAGTAGCTAACGAATAACTATGTCTGAATATTGCTGCTTATTTTGCCGGGGTATACATTGGTGTTCAGTTGAGGATGAGAAATATCTTATTGCGGGAGACATTTTTAATGTGATTCCTTAATTTTTTCTCTAGTCTTAATTTACAACTATAAAAACCTTTACATTTGGACTCACAGAGCATTTTTAAATAAGTAAACTAAATAAATAGATCCCAATCTCCCTTGAATATACATAGCTTATGCTAATATTAAATCATATTCTATGCTCTTACTAGTGAACTATACAGTTCAATTTTGTGGGTATTTTAACAGGATATAATATAATTACATGCAGCAAATGTACTCATACATCATATTTGGTACATATATACATATTCATTTCTAACTCTATAATTTAATATCTTATATAATTGAGTGGAATGGTTTAATGCCACCAAATCAGAGTGATAATACATCCGGTATCTGTAAAGGAGTATCCTCACGTACACAGTCAATAATTGCTGCCACTAGAGTCTACTCGTAGGCAATTGTGATGCACCCAATGGTAACAGGATCTCCGGAATAAAGCTTTAAATATAAAATGAAGAAACTGAGAGTAAAGGGGACACAAATACACACACAGCTTGAACTAGGTACTGACTGATGATACACGTGAGACTGTTATAAGTTTAGGCTGAGCATGCTCAGTTAGTTCATGAGCACACCTTACCATATGTACTGATAACTACAATAATATTTTTAACATGCAATTGTGTATAAGGTATGCATTGATGGCTTCTAGTCTAGGATGAGGGTGGTCCCACAATAATAACATTAATTTCTTTAAATTGTTAAACTTTACTGCTTATTCAATTGAGCTGCTACAATTACAATCATTGAGGATATTATATATTCATGACCTGAATGGGTAGCTACAAATTAGTGATTAATTATATTTTATAATATTAGTAAACCCTTACATATAACGGAGTCATCTTCCTTACCATTTCATGTTAAACCACCATATAGAGTAATTTTCACTCATTCATTTCTAACAATCAGTTTTTGGGTAATATTTCTTTTGCAAGTTTAATATCAGTGGTCCATTATAGTGTATGTTTGTCAATTTTACTGGAAATTTAACGATATAATTAATAGAATTACTGGTCATTACCACAATATTAAAATTGTCTATGTTTTTATTATTTACAACTTACAGTCATCTGTATACAGGAAGGCTTTGTGAAAGTAACATTAATTAATTCTTGTCATAAGCCTATTAAATAGTTTGTATTTGTAAGTGTTCTAATATGCTTAACTAGATAATTTCAAATTGTTTATATATTTAGGTATTATGTCATTTCCTAATGAATTAAAATTGTGCATGGATGAACAATTTCCACACTATAATGAAGGTACTACAAACAACTCCAATTTTCCTATACCAACAGGCATATGATTCAGTTTATGTAAGTAATACATTATAGAAATATTACATAATATATATAATATATATATATTATATATAATATATATATTTATTGCAGCTTTGATATTTTTACTTGAATATTTCCGCATCACGCAGCGTTCTGTATTCTCCCATATTGTACGGTTTATATAGTACGCTACTTGTAGCGCGCGCGTAGCGAGTAAAATCAATGAAAATTGTATTGTACCGGTTGAGAAAAATTTCAAAGAAGCAATAAATCACTTATCACACTCGTCGTACAATATGGGAATGATATTTTACTCTCACGCCACATTTTCACTCGCCTTTGGCTCGTGAAAATATTTTGCGTGCTCGTAAAATATTTTCCCATATTGTACTCTGACTCGTGCTATAAGTATTATATATTATATATATATATAATATATATATATATATCTTTATCACTTCACAATTTTTTAATTGTGAAGGCTTTTTTAAACTATACAAAATTAAAAATATTTGGTTGCAACTATGAGTCGAGCCCAGGACCGCTTGTAGCTATAGCACCACACAAGTGCTCTGCCTCTGTGCTACACCAACCACCCTGCAAAGATACACTCCAATTCTTTATTTATACTGTTAAGAAGTACTGTTATGCTACAGTCTCACTCTCAACAGACCAACAAAAAAAAAATTTCAAAGATTCTCATTATTCGTTGAAATTTTGACCAAATATTTTTAATTCTGTATTGTTTAAAAAAAGACCGTGAAAGAGAGAGAATACATCTAATGAGTAAAATAAGGCTGAGAAAGTTATTGAGAAGAGATAAATTAGATGAGAAAAAAAATTCAAGGAATAATAAGTAACTTTGAAAATAGAGAAATATATTTGGTCTGTTGAGAGTGAGACTGTAGCATAGCAGTACCCCTTAACAGTATAAATAGTGTTTGTTCGCTGGGTGGTTGTCGTAGCTCAGTGGCAGAGTGCTTGTGCACTATACAAGCGGTCCTGGGTTCGATTCCGGTGGCGACCAAATATTTTTAATTCTGTATTGTTTAAAAAAGCCAGTGAAAGAGAGAGAATACATCTAATATATATTTATATAGCTAATCGCTGTGATGTATTTGGTGTTGTGCCATAAGGCACAATTTTCCGAAGCTTGTTCACAATGAAATTGATTTTAATATTGTCATATTGTCGTAATAGATAAACTCAAGAGGATCTTTAACATTTTACCGAATCATTTTCTGGTGGATTTATTCTTGAAAGTCCAGTAAATATTACATTGACAAATCCATTCTTGAATAAAAGCATTCCCATGATCGCTTTTTTCTGGACCTTTCCCTCAACTATTGAGCAAGTTTGCTATTGGAATGTAACTGACTATGAGACAATACAAGAATATCTTCATGTCTTCCAAACCGAAGAAGGAGTAGACTTCAATGCAACGTTATTATTTGCTACAACCTGGGAATATACAGTGGATGTCAACAATTCAGTAAGTTAGGTTGCATTATACACAATAAAATATACCAAGTAGCTAGTTGTTAAAGATTTAGATTTCATGATAAATTAATGTCTATGTAATAGTAAGTTAGACTATTATAATGACACAATAATGTCACTAATTTGGTAAGTTAGATTAAATAATAATACAATGATGTCAATAATATAATAAGTTTATGTTTCATAATAATACGATAATGTTAATTTGTTTTTTAAATTTATACTACCTGTTCAGGCTTGAGCCTTCGCCCCCTGCACAATGCGTTATTGTTGAAGTGTTCGCCATTCGTCGATGTTCGCCCGTTCTTCAAAACTTATTTATATGACATTTTAGTTTTGTTTTATTATTAACTTTTCACTCATTTCACTACTTGTGTTCTTCACTTGCAGCTCATCTATATCAGAACTTTGTATCTTCTTTAACTACATTGGTATTTCACTATTTCTTATTTGTTAATCTTGTTATTCCTTTACAATCAGGGCATACATTGGCGATACTGTCTCGTAGGCAAGACAGTATCTAAGAAGAATCTAAGTAATCTCAAGTAATTACGTAATAGGTTACGCCTACTGCAACGGGTCTATACGGCAGCAGAGATTTACGACCTCTTGCCTACGTATTGGTTGGGAAAGAGGCGGGGACACGTTCAACTTAGATGATCACGCCCTTTACTTAGGACTTCGTCGTTCAAACACTCGCTAGTGAGTCTTGCCTCGGTCAGGTTGGCTACGAGCCCGTTTGTTCGAGGTCTGTGAATACTTCACCGGGATAAAGCCTTCCACTTGCTAGGCAGTCCCGTTCACTACCCTACTGTTTATTTTTTTAGCCATTTGAATTTTTATCACAACATGCTCTTACATATCTTCCAGCTAAGTGCATCATTTTTTCAGTTTCTTAGTTTTTATTTGTTTCATTGACCAACTGATGAAGATGGTATGGGACTTAAACATCTTGGTTTGTTTACAATTGATATACTATGTAAAAGTTCATCAATAATCAATCATTTTCGGAATATAAAAGACAATTTAATAATGAGTGTAACTCTTAATGATATATAGTAAGTTCGATTTCACAAAGATACAATGAGAGTAAGTAAAGATGCATTTGTTTGAGGGTTGTAAATCCTCAAGCTCATGTGACTCTAAAGGCGAAGGACCAGAACTCTAACCAAAACTTTAACCAGAGCAACCCACACTGGGCATTAGTAGCTGCCAGGAAGACGGATACTGATGCCGTCGTTGCAGGCCTGGGTCAGACTAAAAGGAACTTTGCTTGCGCAGTCAACTTAAAAATAAAGTTTCAATGGCAAAAGCTAAAGATATACACTTTACAAGACATTTTATGTGAAGCACAATGACACAACCAGCAGTGGGTTTGAGCCATGAATAACATTATGAAGAGACAACTTGTGATATATTTGTGTGTGCGTTGAAATGTTTATGAGTGATGATAATGATGTTCATTACTGTGGCGGTTGTTCAGTCAGTTGGCCTGAACAGCATTAAAGAAGTAAATTTTATATTAAATAATTAATTCTCTTAACTTTGAAATTGCAAATAGTGTATGATTAATAATATACACTTATCCAAAATTTTATAAAAATATTTTAAAAACAGAAATATTCCTGTGTCACTAGGTGCACCCATATTTCCTTTTCAATTAAAATCACTAGTCTAAGATAGCTAATTGAATAGATATTTCTACCACTCTACAGTGGACATCATCAGTTCTTAGAGTGTTTGAATAGTTTTTACTCCACTTATTATAAAGACCAGCTTTAGACCATACAAACCTCTCAGTCAAATATTATTACATCCTTAAACTCCCATCACAATGAATGAAAGAAATGGTGATGCTTACCAGATCACTTGAGGCACCTGCAAAAAAAATGTATATATTGGCCAAACAGGTTGTACACCACCTCACAGAGTGAAGGAGCATCAAAGAGCTCTAACATTATTCGATACAATATGATTATAACAATTCAGCTTTGTCAGAAAATGCTATGAGAAGAAACCATCAAATTGATTGGAGTAATACTAAGTTGAACTTGATCCAGAGGTGCTTGCTTGAATTGTGGTGCATAAGAACAAGCAGAGACACAACAGGGAGAATGGATCACTGACAACACTGAGACCGCCTAAAGGCCTGAGGACACATCAAAATAAACGTATTTTATAATATCTTTGCAATTAGACCCTGTAGTCATTGTCTAGTTTTTGTAACATTAGTGGATGTAGCATCTATTTGCTATTCAATATTTTAGACCAGTAATTTAATTGATAAGGAAAATACTTTAAATCAGGGAATTATAATGATAATTTCAGTATGAAAGGTTCTACAAAATAATTGATATTAATTTTAGCTAGCAAGGCATACACTACTAACTTCACCATAGTTACTATTACTATAAATGTAATTTAGAAAATTTTCAGGCAAAAGCAAACTTGGTAAAGTGGGGGTTCCTTTTTAATAGCAATTACTACAAATTGTAGATTTGTACCATCATTATTATGTATAAATATAAACATTTGCATCATTATGATAGCACTTGTTCGTTGTTCTTTTCTTCAAAATACAGATAACATCTTTCAAAATTCAGGCCATTCTTTTAACAGATGGACAGAAGACATTGTCTAGGTTTCTGTACAATAACACGCACCATCTACCTGAATATATCCAATACCTCATAGGATTCAATGCTGGGAACCATATTGATGGTTTACAGTTTGCCAGACAGAATGGGTCACTATCATCAGAGTTACTAGATATCCTAACAATTAATTTAATACATTAAGATAATAGAATAGATAGCAATATTAATTTCAAATAAGCTCTCACTTACAACCATAGTATAGGTTGTAAGTGAGAGCTTACTTGAAATTAATATTGCTATCTATTCTATTATCTTAATGTATTAAATTAATTTTCAATTTTGTCATATAGATGCATGTAACTATTAAATTCCTTTAGAGCCGATTGTGTTTTAAACAAAATAGTCCTTAAAACAACGACTACAATAAGTACATACACTTCATTTATGTAAATTGCATTGAAGTTTATTATGCTTCTAGCGAAGTCGTTATTTCAATACATAATTCGGTCACATAAGTACACTGTAATCTACTAATTGAAACACTCCTACCTTTGCATTAATTTTAATCAGCTACATTAATTTTTGGATCAATAGAAATTAATAACTAGCTAAATGCACTATTGTGTCTCATTAATAAATTTCAACACCGATATGCATTTTCAAGGTGAAACTTAACTTCTTTCGATTTCGTTAACTTTCCCTGACCGTAAATCAAACTACACCACTGGTTGCAAGAAATGATTTGCTCATGTGATTATGATGTGATGCTAGGAGGCATTGCCCATAAAAGCTGGTACTTACCGCGGAGCTGAAAGTTTTGCGTTTTCTCAAAGATTAGCTCGAATTAAAAAAGTAGCACCATAAAAGGTCCTAAATTTTCGTCCTGAGTACTAGCAGCTATAAAGTGAAAGAATGCATAATTAATTAATTGCAATTTTAATCACTTGAAGGCAGTATACTATATAATTATTGTTTTTCCTGTGAGTTTTTAATCATAGTGATTATGTATACTTGTGCAGCTTGTCGTAGAGTCAGGAATAGCTAGGAGTTTAGTCTAGGCTTTCTCCATCTTCTCTGTTATTCTGTGGGAAAGAACAGCTTGATGATACTCCAGTCAAGCTTAAGCTTCTGCATATTATAGAACTCAGAGACCTGCCACCAATGTAACATACAAACACATAACATAAAGATCAAATTACTAATGAGAGGAGAAAGTACAAGACAATTGAATTTGGTGAATGTGCATATAAGTGAATGGCAGAATAGTTTAAAGTTACACAAATTGTTAAGGAGGGAAGAAATACACACATACAAACATGAGTTCAACAGCGAAATATTGTTTAACATTACCCCAATGCTCACTATCAAGGTGCTACCATGGTGGTTGTACTTGTGGTTGTACTTTGGTTGTACTAGTGGTTTAGTGGCAATAGAGGTACTTAGCAGATTGATAACATTTCAATTCCAAGGGGATGAGACTGAAAAAATCAAAAATATAACAACAACAATATAATAATAATAAAATAAAGAAACAAATACAAGTCAATGAAAAGACTTGAATAAATTATGGTAAGAGTATTTAATCAATATAAGTTATGGTTGCCACTTCAGGCTCCCTGATACAGCCTATCCCCTGTCTTGGACTTGCAAGCTCTGGGAGTAAAGCACCAAAATAGAAGTCCTTTAGTTTAGGAATCTGTTCTTTCCACCACATCACATCTTGGTATATTCGCTCAATGTGTATATCTTTCTCCGTACACACTAATAATAGTAATCGTGCCGTTTCTTGAGCGAATACACAGACGAACCAGAGTCCTCCAAGCAAATTGTTTTGCTTTCACTAGCTTCGGTAATTGTTTTCTCTCTCACAGAGAAAGGTTGTTTTTTTATTCTACAAGGCCCTTTGGTGAGACCGCAGTTGGGTCATGCACTATCCCATCAGGACTAGTAGCCAACCATGGAGAATCCACACTATTTACAAGCCCAGACAATACAACAGTTAATGCCAAATGACCATTCCGTTGTTGATGTGCCACATACTCTTCTCGAGCCTTATCTTCTCTGAGAGTACCATACATTGTGGCCTTGCTCCCTTTGAAAGTGCTGTACAGTAACTCTTTCACCTTGTTACTTCTCTTTGTATTTCTTCTCATTTTGGCAATGCCACCAACTTGTGATGCTGTCAATCTCTTGGCTCTTTCTTGTACCCACACCGCACATCTATTTTGCTCACGTGTCGTGTGTTCAATACTTGTTCTGTCTCAAGTCGACACTGCTACTTGAGTGGAGTAAAAAGTTCTCATCAGCGTATTTGGCCAGTAATGGGTTTTAATGCTCATTCAATTGTTTGCGAAGTAGTAACTTTGAAATTGAACTCTGCGTTAGAGTGTTGTTTAGTTGAACTAAACAATATCCAAATAAAGACATAACTTAGTGACTTTTAACCTTACTGTCTGCAAAAGAAACTAAACTAATTGCGTATATGAGGAATATTATATGATAGATATGTAATTGCCGCCTATTGGTAAACTGTACCCACCTAATTAAGCATTTAGCAGCATTTCATTGCATTAAATGTTGCTCACAAACATGTATTGCTGTCCAACTCTGACAGTAACATTAACTATAAACTACAAACCAATGAAATTAATGAATATTATTATATCAGACAAAAGCACTGAGCTGTGTGCTCATTAAAGGTAAAGTAATAATTGATGCATTTTTTAAATCCATTTTTATTAAATAGGCACAAGGTGAAAAGCTGTAGTTGTCAGCTCTACAAACTGGCATTTTAATTTCAAATTGACACGAAGTGTACAATTGATTGTCATGTTAGGCAACTATCTTGACTACATTTGTAATGGACAACAATTGCCAAAGTAGTTATCTTGCTAGTCAATGTCTTGACAATTTAGTGTAAATTATAAGAAAATTCCTTGACAATGACCTGTTAATTTTGTCAATATTATGAGCAACTGAATAGATAATTTTTGCTAACTGTAGTAAACTGGCTTGTTGTTATCAGACTACTCATGACCAATTGCTTTTAAATTTTTGATAACTCTTCACAAACTTTTTGATCATTTTTGTAAATTAATACTAAATGAAACAAATGCTAAATAAATTTTATTACAATACAATTATAATATAAAGTGTGTATTTGCTAATTGTCATAACTTGTATACAGCTTGTGGTTCAAATACAACGTCTTCAGCTTCTGTATGACAAAAAAAAGATACATAAATAAATATGTAGTTATTTAAACTTCAAGTCAACCAACCTGTATTTGCTGCACGTTGTTCTTCATTCCCTAGAATGAAAAAACAGATAAAGGTAAAATCACAATTTTTAATTATATTACTATAAGGTGGTATATTGAGTTTTGTTTTACTCAGGTGTAAAATAACACTTTACCTAATTGTTATTATAGCTTCAATTTACCTAATTTTATGTTAGTTTCACTACCTAATGTTGTGATAGCTCACAGGTAAGTCATTATATATAAATAATGAGCAGTTCAGCTTAGTGACTCTCATATCTTTCCAGGATGATAACTTGGAAATGAAAGTTTTAGCAGTAGTTATAGCAGAAGGTGCTTTGAAATACAAACAACAACACTTTCTTGACATTTCTTCCCATGAGACATCCTTGTATAGTCTTTTTACAGGAGATCAATGCCTCAATAAACCTCTTCTCTACCTGCCTTTTCAGCATGGACTCACTGAGTTTTCTGTCTCTCCAGCGTGTAGGTGAATGGTGTTTAAAAGGCCTATGGAGGTCTTATCCCCGGGACTCTCCACCCCCCAATCCCCCCCCCCCCCCCACCCACCCATACTTTTCCTACGCCACTGTCTTCCACCAATCCCCTATGTCTCTCTCAATATGAGAAGGCTGACTTAGTCATTATTTGGCATCCCCAAAACTCCCGTAGCTTCTCAAGATGGTTATGCTCACTTTCCGTCACATATATATATATATATATACTGTATATATAATGGCTGGTTATCTGAAATTTGATTTGCTACAGGTGGCCACTTATAATTACGTCATCTATTCACATTAAAATACCTGTATGAAGAACTACCTTGTTTTCTCCAATTAGAACATACTGCCCACTCAGGAGCTCCCACTGGTGGGATGGAGACAGAGGGATTTCCAAGCCTTCTTGGCTTAGATGGAGTGCAACTACTTCTGCTAATTCCCTTTCTTTTGTATCTCTGGTCTAATTTCTTCATCCACTTATTGACGTCTAAATATTATATATATATATATATATATATATATATAAAATATATAAACAAGTATATATACACACACAATACTTATATGCAAAGGAAGAAAGATGCTAACTAATGAGGGCGAGAGTTATGCCATGAAAAACAGTTAAGGAACTGATCAAAAGTGGTTGTTTAGTTTAAGCTACTATTTGACTATTATACAGTTACTTACTGTCTGATCTCCATTCATGTTTGTGTAGAATGATAACATCGGAATCTCCATCTGATTCGTTTGTCATGTACTCTTTTGTGATTTTTTCGAAATGAATTTTTTCTTCAGGCAAGACTACACTTTTACGTCGAAGAAAAGCCTTCAATATACAAACATGTGTAACATTATTACATTTTGTACAAGTGTACACTAACCCTTTGTTTGCGCTGATCATATTTTGATATTTTTATTCTTTTAACTGAACCCGAATCACCTTCTTACACTGCTCTTCGTAAATATTCATATTTACGTTTTACTGCCACTAAAATATACAACTATAATATAATAAAAGTGTATTATTTTGCCAATTTTTTTTACATTTTATCATATCCAAAAAATATTCGTTATCTGGGTCATACTGAATTTCTTCAGTAATGCCTGCAGCCACTTTCTTATTGTGTTGAGATGTTGAGTTGGAGGTAGGAAACAAAATATTTAAAAAAATAATAAAGTTACATCCGCTATACCTTTCTTCAGGATTGAACTGCTTTTCTAAGTTGTCATGAAAATTTGAAACCTTTTTCTAGAATAACAAGAATAATGTATATCAGTGGGTTCACTTCTTGCATAATAGTTGTCATACCGAGAACTCTCGAGAAATAACTTTTGTAGGGACATTCTTCTTCCTCTCCTTTTCTTCTTGCAATACTTTTAGTTCAAGCTTAAGTTCAGCTAGCTATATCTTTCTGAATTATTACATCACATTAGTAGCTAATTCCTATTCAATTGTGAACTTACTTCTTATGATTGCTATTATTATAACTTACTTCCTGTTTGTCTTGAGACTTTAAAATCTGCTTAATATCTGCAGTCTGTTTTAAACATGTGTCTAGAAGCACTTTAACATTATCCTAGAATAAATGCCAATGCACATTACAACACATCTATCTTAATTTAACAAATTTACATCACTTCTGGCCGCTTCAGAGTTGTACACTGATGTGTTATAGTAATTCATCTCTTTCCTTAAAAATATATTACAACAATATAGCTAATGTATATGGAAATTATGCATTATATAGGGTCACTCACACCTTGTACGTAGAGCATGGTGGGGTATCACATTCAGAAAACTCCTCACTTACTGCTCTGCTAGAGTCAAATGTATAGACTTCACTTCTTCCTTGAGTGGGACTATTACTTTTTTTAATAACAAGGACTATCATTATCAATTCTAAATCTACCTACCTAATAATAGGAGTTTATGGTGTCAAAAACTCCTAAGTGAAAAAATGCAAAAGCAATTACTTTAGTCAACTTTTAAGTAATTCAGTACTTACATGTGAGTATATAGCTATCTCCACGATTTATACTTTTTCTGAGGAATAAGTAATATATTTCTTTAAATTCTTAGCTAATGTGGTTGACTGTTTTGATTTTTTGTCAAACAACCAACAGTCTTTGAAACTTTAGTCAGTCTCATATGTAACAAAATCAACAAAATAATACCTGCCGTATTGGTCTTGCAGGACAGTAGGTGATATAGGTCCTCTGACAGTACCAGTGGATGTCCTTGAATATTTCCTGCCATAAAAACTATCAAGCCTGCTGTTTGGAGGAGTCTCCATTTATTTTTTTGGAGAAAAATACTTTCCGCCAAAAAAGAATACAGCTGCAATCAAATGCTTCCTGTTTTTTATATAAAAAAGTATGCACTAATCTGTTACTATGGCATGCAATTAACAATTCACAATAAGTTTTTTGTACAAGTATCCTTTTTATTGTATCAAAATGATTGCAAGTAAAAGAAAGAGAGTGTTTTGTCCACATTTTGAAGAATATATATGCAAGAGTAGCTACTATCAGCATAAACAGCTATACTATTGTGAGACTACTGAGCAATGGAAGACAGAAGAAATACGTAAGGATTTTAAATTTTCACCTGGTGATCCAAGTAAGCTGTGAATAATTCAACCTGCTATAATACAGTCCTATAATTTAGTCCAATTCATTCATTTAGGTACAAGTTATGCAATCAGGATGAAACAACAGACGACACCTATTGCCACATAAGCCCCAATGATTCAGATGAACCTTTATCGGATGGAGATATTCATAGTGAACCTGGTGATGATCAAAACAGATTATATGATGAAGATAATATCCATAGTGAACCAGAAGAGATTAATAATCCAGACAGACAATGTGATGAGGTAAATTTTAAGGGTTTAATTACACAATTTATGCATTCCTTTTCCTTTCATAGTGTGTGTCCTACAAGTAATCTTCTTCTTTTTTGTATGTATAATGTCACATACAAACATTCATTATATTTAATATAATTATTAACTTTTAGGATTTGTTAATCGACTCAGAGGAAGAAATGGAAGAGAATGACATAAGCAAAGCAGTGGAAATTAATTCAAGCCATGTTAAGGCCATTCATCTACTCTTGCTGTTTCTTTTCATGTGGCAGTCTCTTTATCGAATTTCTAATGCTGCTTTCACATTATTGCTAACTTTTTTCAAACGATTATTTTCTTTAATGAGTGTTTATCTCGGACTTTCAACTCTACATCAACTTAGTGAAGTCATGCCAAGCACACTTTATAGAGCTAAGAAATTCTTGAGTCACTCTGAAGATAATCTTAAAACCTATGTAGTTTGTCCCAGCTATCATAAATTGTACACTTTCAGTGAGTGCTGCAAATATGAAAATAGGAAAAAAGTATCTAAAACTTGCACCTTTGTACGATATCCTAGTCATAGTCAAGCTAGAATAAGAAAAACATGCAGTGAAATTCTTTTGAATCAGGCTAAAACTTCTTCTGGTACATTCCACTTAGTTCCATTTAAAGTATACTGCTACAAAAGTGTAGTAGTAAGTTTGGAACAACTACTTAGCAAACCTAACATGCATACGTCATGTGAGAAATGGAAAAAAAATTACGGAAAGAGATCATGTATTTACTGATATATATGATGGAAGGGTATGGAAGTCTTTTTTGTATGACATGAATGGGCTGCCAATTCTAGCTGCATCTAACAACTATCTAATGATCTTAAACTGTGATTGGTTTTAGCCATTCAAGCATACACAGTTTTCCATTGGTATTTTATATTTAGTCGTTGGAAACTTGCCCAGAGAGTTGCGCTACAAACGTGAAAATATTTTGATTGTGGGTATAATGCCTGGACCCAATGAAACAAGCAAAGATGTAAACACATATCTGGACCATTAGTAATAGAATGGAGAAATTATGGAATGGAACTTCTATTACAGTAAATAACAAGACTATAGTAACCAGAGCAGCTATTTCTTGCCTAGCATGTGACATTCCTGCTGCAAGAAAAGTAGGTGGCTTTGTTGGTCCTCGAGGTTTTCGTGGCTGCAGTATTTGCTTGAAATCCTTTCCCACCCAGCAATTTGGGGATTATTCTGACTATTCTGGATTCAAAAAATAGGAATGGGAGCCAAGATCACATGCATTACACGTATGGTTTTGCAGAAAACACAAAACTGCTATAACAGAGGTTCAGCGCAAAGCCATAGAACATGAATATGGAGCCCGCAATTCCCTTCTTTACAAATTACCATATTATAATGCTATTTCTTTTTGTATTGTGGATCCTATGCATTGCTTGTTTTTAGGCATTTCTAAGACTTTTTTGAAAGTATGGATTTCACACGACTTAATATCTGACCAACAGTTTTCTCTAATACAGTCCAGAGTCAACCTAATGAAGTGCCCACCAGACATTGCACGCATTCCATATAAAATAATTTCAAAATTTGCTGGACTTAAAGCTGATCAATGGAAAAGTTGGACATTGTATTTTTCATTGTTCTGTTTAAAAGATATTTTGCCTCAAAATCATTTTAAGTGTTGGAAAACTTTTGTATCTGCTACCAAAATATTATGTTCTAAACAAGTTGTGGAAGAAAAATTACTGGAAGCTGAAAAATTGGTTGAATAATTTTGCACCAAGTTTGAAGAGCTATATGGGAAGAATAACTTAACCCCAAATATGCATTTGGCAGCCCATCTCACTGACTGTATCAGAAACCATGGTCCTGTTTATGGCTTCTGGTTATTTGCTTTTGAACGTATGAATGGCATTGCTGTTTCTTTCCATACAAACACTCACAACATACCGATACAAATTATGAGGAAACTCACAAGCATGCAGTCAACTGACAGTAGTCTATGGCCTAGTGAATTCCAAAATGAATTTTCATCTTTGCTTCATGAGCATAAGAAAGGAACATTGTCTGATTTCAGTTTTCTTGACAAAAACGAAATTAAACCTCTCCGTCCAATATTTCAAAAAGTTTTTGACGAAATCGAACTGGAAAGAATACATCAAGTTTTACACACCACCTATGACGGCAACAACTACCACTTTGTGCAGTTGCACAAATACACTAATGCAATATGTCAATGGGGTGCCATCAAAATAGCATCAGAAAAATCATGGTATGGAAATTCTCCAAAGGTAATTGTTAATAATCAATTAGTTGAAATAATCCGATTTGTATGCTGCACAGTAATTGTAAGCTGTAGTAATTATACTTCAGCTGGAGACCCACAGATTATGGCTAGCACAATGTGTGCCTTACATTCCACATCAGTGCCTTGGATGGTTTGGTTTTCCCAAGCAAGTATGGGCAGCTACTTTACAAGATGGTCTCAGATTTTATTATATTCAAAACATAACTGACAGAGTTGTTTTTGTTAAAACCAAGGTTAATTTTGGAAGAAACATTGGAGAAGATAGTGTTCTTGTCATTGCTCCAATTTCTATTAACTGATCATATATTGTTATATTATCATTGTAATATTATTTGGTACAATACTTGGCTGTTGCATGAACTTTGTGTTTGAGAATTATGTAATTTTATCTGCATGAATGACTCAAATTACTTTTTCACTCAGGAAGTAGACATTCAATCTGGAGGGAAAAAGCAGGAGGATCCTAGATAACAGCTGCAAGAGAGCCAGCCAGCTGCAAATAGATGAAAATACAGCTGCTAAATTATAAACAAACAACGTAGGATGGAGTCATGCTACATGTTATTTTAATTTGGTACAACACTTTATTTTTGCCTACTGATAACTAACTTTGGTAAATCACTTGGAAGGTTAGAATTAGCTTAGAAACATCTTTCACAAACACTGCATGCTACATCATATACATACACCTACTTAAAGACTTCTGGTGTAGTCATATTTGCCAGGGGCCCATCATTACTCAACAAATGTAAGCTGTGGGGTTGTATTGCCCACAGATTCCTGGACCTAATAGACCACACAATCTAATGTTCAAAGTGTTAAAAAAAAAAACCAAACTGGTTGGACCTTCAATTTTCATAGATACTTCAAGGTCAATTGCCCTAGGGGAAAAATTGTTAACTTAATTCTAATAAAACAAAACTTCCAGCACATTGGCTCAGATCATAGGCACACCTATGTAAGTGAGCCAATGGACCTAGCTTGCTTCCTGCCAATCCATATATGTGACCGTCTACAGAAAAACCGGGCACAACGCGGCACCCTTCGAAAAAATTTAAAAAATAGTACAAATTAATAAAATAGTTGCCCTATCAGGCAGTTTCTAAAAGGCCTTAAAATAAAAAAGGGAAAATGTCACACCGCCTTCAGCTTCCTTATCTCACACCTGGAGACGGCATGCACACTTTTAGATATACAATATAGTAATAATGTATGACAATTACAATGTACAATTCTGTATGTCAATATTACATCAAACCCCAACACACACACACACAAAAAAATCACAAACATAACACGCATGCAAACATAACACACACATACACAAAGATAACACACACACACACAAACATAACACACACACACACAAACATAACATACACGCAAACACACACACAAATTCTCTTGCACCGGCTAGCGGTTATACACAGGAAAAGACTTAAATAATTAGTAGTTTATCACACACACACACACCACACATGTACAACAGGACAGCCACAGCCACCATGTACACATGCACACAATATTCTCTTGCAACCACTAGCAGATCAGTTATTGGAAGGGGTTACAACAAAGAGCATACATATAAATAATAAACAAAAGAAACTCATGGATACTAATTTCACACGCAATGTAATGTATAATCTAAATGTAGTCAGTAACTTCTCTGACCACGTAAACATACAGTTAAGAACTTCCTGTAGGATAAATAGAAATTCCTGGCATGACTGACCTAGTCTCATACAACAGCTTATACTTACTATTCGTTCTACATATCTTCTGGGTGAGATGATTATGAGGGAGGGAGGAGGCAGACTATTGACTATTCCATGTGTTTTGATGCAAAAACATTAGCTCCTTATTTTTTGAAAAACATAAAGAGAACTGATCAGGCATATACTCAGGAAATTCTTGTGTACTCCTTGTTTGAGCTTGCTACAATTAAATTTAATTTGCAATGGCAGTTGGGGTGGGAGGGGGATGAAAGAAAGAAAAGTGGTTAATAAAAATTACAAGTGCACATTTCAAATAATATAAGAATAAGATAGCAGAATCATGAATCAAGTAACCAGATATATCGGTGCTCTACTCTGTCACTAGCAAGAGCTTCTGCCACACAATGAATATGACCTGTCAAACAGTCATTAGGTAATACTAATTTAATTGAAATGTTCAGTATCAATATCAAAATGCAACAATTCTAATTTTCGTCAGACTGAGCTACTCTACAAAAATCTCAAGAATAATATACTCAAATGAAACAATGGAGTCATAACATCATTAACGCCTAACTGGTATTGGGTCCATTAAGTATGAATGACTTGTCAATCAGGTCCCTTGGTTATGGTCAAGCTTGTCTGGATTGGTCCCTTGTCCTTCTAGAGGGCTGTCCATGACACCCCAGACACAACGTACATAAAAGACTTTATTTGACCACAAAGACAAGGAGACAAAACCATTACCTTTGACCCAGTATGACTGTAATGCATTTAATTATGTTATACATGTGCACAAATAGCTTATGGCATAATTTCTATATAAGATACAGAAAAGTAGGAAGAGATAATTCTAATTTCTTATCAATTCCCACTTCCCCCCCCCTTCCCCCCTGTAAGCAGTTCGATTGAGATTCTTTAAATCATACAAGCCCGAATGTGTTTGCAGGACTGGGTGCTAATTATAGTGATGGTGTGTATGCAATCTACTAATGGATATTGAGGAATGTTGTGTTGTGTGTTAGCTAATGAAGATGATCTAAGTGGATTAGTGCTATTATGTAATGAAAGTGTTCGTTGCTCATTCCCTGTCGTCACTAGGTCCGCCACAACCCCTCATTTTAGCTACCTCTAATCCTTTGGTTATATATATAATTTATTCCTTTCAGCTTTTTTTTTCATTTATTTTTTACCAATCTCAATTTGTTGCTAGTTGTGCAATCAAGCATTCAATCTCATTCAGCCATAACTTTAAGCCTGCCAAGACATCTTATTGAAAATTTCTGGCTATAGACTTGGATAGTTATTTGTGGAGTTGTAATGCAAATTTTGTGAGCCCCACAGAGCATATTGGGGGGGGGGGAAGCTCATATGGCTTATAGTCCTAGCAGTGATTTTGTATTTAGCATGTGCAATAAAATGAAACTCAAATTCCCGAGTCAATAATTAGTCACTTTTTAAAAGGAAATAAACATATTGTATGATCCAACTGATTACTGTTTTGAAGAAAATATGAAGTTTTGCTAGTATAAAAATAAAGAAGCACACAAACACAGGACACACAGAGATGACTTTGGATTAACAACTGACTGACTGGCCATGAGGTACCACCACCACCTTTATATGTGGCTAGGGCCAGGGCTCACATTTATCATTCACCAAACAACAAGAGTGCCCCCCTCAAACATGCATGCCACAGACATTCAACGCATACAACTATCTTTGCTGAATACGACATAAAAACAGAATAACTAGAAATATCATACATACACACACATACACATCAATGTTCAGTGTAGCAATGGTACCACATGTACCATGTAGGAAGATGCTATCATAACCTGGTATACCAAGAAGGCACACACAAGCCGTCTGAGAGTAGACAAGATCAGGCCCAGGAACTACATTATTACCTCCTTAATTAATGTGCTATGTGGGGAAGTCTCAACTGTGACAATCAGTCAGACGTCCTACCCACATGTCTTCTTGAGATTTGGCTAAATGTAGGCTATCCAGGAGATATGGCTATTGTTAACTGATGAGCTAAGTGATACTGATACACACGCATTAATTAAAACAATACACTAAATTAACATCTGCCTCATTCTGCTTTCAGGACTTCCATTTTGTGTCCCTCTGGCAGTTTTCTTTTCATTCTGTTTCTCACAGCTTTCCATTATTACTAGTTTCATCTCCTGTTGCGGCAATCATATGCGAGTAATATTACCTTGTTGTGTGTCACTGGCAAGCCAGCTAGGAAGTACGTATGCAGTTTGGTAGGAACTACCAGTGATGTGCTTGAGCATAATTGGCGAGCGAGCCTAAAGACTATACTATTTTCATATGAATGATTTTGACTTCTAACACTGAAACTACTGATTGTAAGGTTGAGTTTTTAAATTACAGCATACACGGTAAGGGATTTCAGTGCCATAGTAACAACTCGTGCAACTGTTTGAATTGAAGGAAAAAACAACAACAACACAACAGTACACGTTATTTAAACGTTTTCTTTGTGATATTCTTTAGCTAAGTAGTAGCTGTAAGCAGTAGCTTTGACACAACTGGACATACACCCACACGAGACTTTCCTTCGCAGTTAGTCTAGTGTATAATGCATTTTCAAGTCAATACTGTTTTATGTACGTACATCCCCACATATTATATATAAACAATGATATGATTTTCAATTGAGTTACCCCTGATAGTGTCTCACTCGCCAAAGTATTTGTTGTAGTAGTGAATCATTTATTTAATGGGCATTTATCATTACATTTACACTTCGTTGTAGTCGTCACACTTAAGGTATGGATACCTTAACAGGAACAAATAATTGAGGTTGCAAACTGATTAATAATATGCCACACATGAACTATTCCTTCACGTTACTAGTTTTCTTTCATTCATAACCACCTATCTAAAATCTCTCCTGAGTAATGTTGCATAATGAGGCAGGTGTTCTATTCTATGTAATCAATTTGTACTAAAAATATATATAACAGCAATTCCCATTAACACACACGGCACCATCACATTAATGCTATTTACACATTTCTTATATCACACACAAACATGCCCACATGCATGCAAACATGATCAGGTGCAATGCAAATTGCTTGCCCTCACTAAAATTACAAGAAAGTTTACCTGTTACATAAGGTACTATACATGTTGAGCATGTTATAGAAAAAAGAGAGCTGAATCTGATTGGTTAAATTTCTGCAATGTACAAAGGAAATTGAAAGTATGTTTTTAAGGTCTGCCAGATTTATCTCAAAGTTGTAGTAGTTCCTGACGGTCACCATCATCAGTCTGATACCTTATATCCACTGCCCACTTGGACATAAAATGTTCAATGTCTTGGTGTATGCGTTGCAGAGATGTCTCTCCCATGGCAATGCATCTACAGCTTTTGCTCACCAATGTATTATTATATATACATATATACATTATTAAAAAAGAAGTGATGTGTACAATATACCAGTATAAATTGCACCAAATTAGCAATGCAATGTTTGATGTGCATTGTTCAGATACAAATTAAAAAGGAATGAATAAGAATCCATTGCACTAGTTGGACAAGTTCATCTTGCAAGTAGCTTAGACGAGGTACAGCCCATGTTCATGAACTGTAAATATGTGAACTAGCAATAATATTATAGTACATTCTTAGCTCACACAAACATAGCTTTGTACATACGAAATAATATGCTCAATTTAACATTTGTGACCGTCTACAGGAAAACCAGGCACAACGCGGCAGCCTTCGAAAATTTTTTTTTGCACTTACAGAGTTGTTGGCATCCAGATATTGAGCTCTCCAAGTTTTATCATCGTAGCTTAAGTCGTTCCCACTATAATAGACCTAACCATTCCCTTTCATCGGCTTGAAACAATACATTTTTAAGAAATTGATCGAAAAAAATGAAAACAAAAAAAATGTAAACCAATGGGTACTAAAAGTAATTATACAATTGCTTGCCAAATGATTGCATATATAAAGGTTGAAATTTTATCTGTGTCAAGTAACTCTATAGAATAGAATTGTTCAACAAGTACAAGTGGTCCTCCCTATTGCCCTTAGCGTAGATTAAGTTGTTTTATAAGGGATGGGTAGTTGATACAATGACTCACAACAATTATTGAGCAATCGGAAATAAGAAAGTTTGCTAAATAATTACTTTTTTTATTATTATTAAAGTGTGGATTAAGCACATAACACATAAACTTACTCTTTGAAGCAGCTGGTTCAGCAATTTCCACAATTCTATGGCTTTAAGACCATTTTATGTACACACACATGTTTCATAATGTATACACCCACATATACATTGTACAATTATTATGATAATTAATAAACAAAGTTTCCATTTGGTGCAGACCATAAAGTCATGCATGAAAAAAAAAAAAAGGAAAGTAGGTGGTGCCTTTAGGATATGAATTTTAGCAAAAACAAAACAAAAACAACAAAAACCAAAACAAAAAATATATATACATGTATATATATATACGATCAAGTTAATTCATGTACACAAAAGACATGCACCATAAATAATTTTTTTAGTTCACTTATAGTCAGAAAAACAAAAACGAAACAAACAAACTTTTCACATGGCTGTATGCTTTAGCCGCACCAGGGCTACATAAGAATTCTGAACTTTTAATTATAATAGTAACTCAGAGCAAAATTCTTTTAATTTAAATCAAAGCACAATACTTTTTGAAAATTTCTACACTGTAAAAAACGAGGTGTTACATTACACCTCTTTTGGTGCTCCAACTACACTGTCTGTAGTACACCCCATGGGGTGTATTGATACACCCCCAAATTAGTGTCCCGTTACACCCTTCAAACACCCTCCTAGTATACCAAATAGGGTGTACCATTACACCCCTATCACACTCATAGGAGTGTTACACTACACTCCTACAGTGTATATGAACACCAAAACACACCCTATAGGGTGTAATTCTTCGCCAATATAAAGTGTACTGTAACGCTGTGTGATTATATTCAGGTATAATACAGTAAATATTATTTCACACACAATACGGGTATGAGATGACACAAAAATTGTATGTTTGTATGTTTAGGTCTAATGATGACAGTTCACTCCCTCAGTGATGTAGAGTTCTTCAATCATCCATCACAGACACACCTTAGACAATTCACTCAGCTTCATCTAAACATAAAGAACATTGAACAAATTAACTTCCATATTTGATAAATTATTACAAAATATTACTACAGGCAACATGTCTACGTCAACTAACTGTGCAGCCCACAAAAAAAATAAAGCCCCTTATATATATTGTATTATATTAACTTCTATTTTCACTATCACTCTATATGGCAGTAACTAAATGGGAATATAACGTCCACTACCACCTCAGTTTCAAACGCCACATGGCACCGTGGTTCGCTTGACAATTACGATTATTCACTAGAATAGCGACACAGTTGTTGTTTTTAATACAGTTTCTCTGACACTTCATAAAAAAAAAAGGCGTAAGCACCAAATATTTTCCTAAAAATTTTTTCAAACAGCAGTCTGGAGCTATTGCAGGTATTTTTATCTAAATAGCTTTGGAATTGTTTGTATTGGTATAAATCTTTACTGGAAAAAAGTTTTTAAAAATATGTGTCCATTCTTTACCGAATTGGTGGTCAGTCACCTGCCAGTAAAAGGGTTGAAGAACACACGATTTTGCCTCAGAACACTTAAAACATAAGCCCCCCTTAGTAAACTTAAGGATTGGACGTGGTAAACCAATCCTGAGTTACAGTGTGAAGCAAGGGAACCCTTTACCTCATTACAGATAGTACTTTTTGATATTGCAAATTTAATTCACTCCTATCTATCCCACCTATAGATACATGTCTGTCCCACTGTCTTTCCCATCCCAGACACACATGTATGTATAGGTGGAATAGATGGACATCCCATGGAACCCCAAGGTCCCGGGGACGATGGGATGGGTCGGACAATTTCTGGCATTTCCAGACATTTATGGAGTGAATTTACATTCCCTATTACACTTATATAAAACTTACTTAGCAAGTCCTTTGAAGCTTGTGTATAGATTACGCCTTGATACAAAACCTTTTACCTGCATACACACATGAAAATGGTTACTAAATTAATATATATATATTATTCATTTGATACAGGAGAATATCACGAGTCTGTTGGCTTAGTATTTACGCGAGTGCCGCAGGCACGAGCGTAAATACCGCCAATCAGACGAGTGATATTCTCGGGTATCCAACGGATAATAAATTTATTAGGTACTGCTCATGGGCGAATACCTTGACGTAATAACTATGAACACAGGTGATATGGAAGAATATTGCCCTAAGCCACATCCTGTTTACTTTAATGCATTTTCTATGTGGCAACAGTTATCAGGCTCTGTTCAGTACCTAATAATAACTATTACCATTGTCCAATAAAAATGAAAGGTTATGTATACTATGGGAACAGAAACACTTTGACATCAAATTTCGGTCTAATTCTTAAATACCTGATCAAATTCAAATTGGAAGATCATGTCAGATAAAATTTTGGCACTATTGCGGTATGTACTTTCATAAGTACATGTCAGGCCAAAATTATAAATGTCCTTTCAAATTCATGGTGAAAGGGTATAACATCAGATAGACTCTGGTCTGTTATTTGCAGCATTAAAGGAACCCCTAGATTATGCATGTACAATGAGGACATCAATGGCATTAGGATAAATAGGTAAAGGGTTCATTCTAGAAAATGATTAGCAGTATACTCGAGCCTCTCTGTGTTCTGAGTAATGGACACCATCAACCAGACACAAGCTTGTGTGATTTGTGGTAAGGGGACATCAATATAGTGAGTCTATTAAAATGACTTGTAGCTTGTTATGGACCCCCCTCAGTTCCAGACTGACATGCACAAGTTACACATGACTCTAAAAAGGTTCATGATAATAAAATAACAGTTAAAATAGTACTACAGACTCAGTGGATTTGTAAACTTAAAGCACTCAAAACTCTCTCTCTTAAAGTAAACACCAATAAGTTCAGCAAGAAAATAACTCAGAATCTCATCTCTGCCAACCCATTTCATTAACCCTTTACCAAATTACCAACATGAAATCCATTACACACCTTTACCCTAAGCACAATAAACCTTTTACCGTTTCCATGTAGGCCCCAAAAAAGCCAATTAAAGTTGCTTATATCCTATATCAAATTTTATAGGACTCATTATTATTCCTGTTGTAAGTACGAAACCCCTTACCTAATCTTCATCACAAATAAGAATTTTCAATACTTCACTTCTTTAACATCACCCTACATACAAAATGTTATACATATGCTTAACCCTCTACTAAAAGAGGTATTTCTAGCTCAGCACAATAGGTGGAGAAATATTCTTCTAACGGAAACAATACTAATAATACTATTTATTCAGTACAATAAAATTATTGGGGAGAAAGAGGGAGGGGCTAAAAAATAAGGGATGCCACATCACTTCTTGCAGGGAAATACCAATTTCAGAAAAGTCACATTACCTCCACTGCTCATATAAATACCCTACAAATTTTAAAACACACAACAACTCCCAATGGTATACCAATATTTCTTAATCAATATTATTTCATTAGAGAAAAAAGTACTGAATAACCTCACAACTGCAAATCAAAAAAGAATAACTTGCAAATCTTTTACAATTACTGGTCAAAATTGCTGCTACTTACAACTGCTTCATAGAATATAGAATTTTACAATTCCAAATTGAGTTAGTCTAATATCGAGACCATTCACCTTTTTTGTGAGACCGGCACAGTGCTGCAAATGATATTATTTTAGTTTCTAATTTGTGCTATGTAGTGCAGATTGCTTGGAACTCTGATACTGTGTTAGTTCACCTAGTCTGGTGTTGCCTACCCTTTACCTACTTTTAATATGGTGCGGGAGAGGAGGAAAGGGTCTGGGGACTCTAGTACCAATGACCAGCTTGAAATAATTTTTTGCGCATGCTCTATTTAAGCCAAACTGTGGACACTGGTAGTCTTGCGGTCTATTATTCAAGAAAGGTCCCTAACGCTTACAACATGTACTTGATATCAGAAGGCGCTTGTACTGCATGGTAAGAATTTACCCTTGTACACAGGGTCTAGTTGAATTAACCTAGTCTCTATGAAACAAAAAAAAAGATACACTGTTTATCAATGAATCTGTCAAGGGACCCGTTCTGGGGGTGAGTTCAGTTTGGCATACAGCAAAATACTAACACATACATATAATGTATAGCCAATTGGATTATCAGGGTCTGTGGACAACTTTCACATACGTACCTGCTCTAGAAATGGCTATACCCCAAACCTTTAGCAATTGACTGTCACTACCGTTGTACAGCTTCAGGTTACTTTTATCAAACTATCTGGCTGGTAAGTTATGGTGAAATCTCTTCAACCGTTATTGAGACGAAGTATACAACCACTGTGGTGAATGTTTTAAATTGGTGGTTAGCATGAATCTGATCATTGGTACTTGAGTCCCCAGACCCGTTCCTCCACCCAGGCACAATATTTAAAAAGGTAAGGGTCGGCAACACCAGACTATCACCTTGGGGTGGTTGGGTCTCAAAAAGTTAGGTAAAGGGTCTATAAATAACTCGTACACAATGGGTTTCATAATATCAACATTAAAATTCTTGTCTGCTATATCAATTAAACACAGCTGTTAGCTGCTGGCAGAAATACTGTATTTCTTATACCTAGCCCTACCCCCACCCCTTCCCTATAAATTAATATTTATGCCGTCCAATGCCTGCCACTAGTTTAGCTACACCTATACAACAATGACTTCTCCTTTCCCCACCTCACTTACTTGCAGCATTTCGTGGTAACGGTACCAATTGCCACATTTTGAATGAATATAGTAGACCTTTTAGATCAAATGAACCGCCAAATTCCTTACGTATGTGTACACAGTAGCAAGTGCGCTTTCTCACGTGATAACGTCAGAAACCCTTTACCCTATTTAGAGATATGTAATTCAATCTACCCTTTACCGATTTTATGAAGATCAGTCTTGAAAATGTAGGCGTGTATAGTAGTGCTCAAATAAACTTGTGGGGATAGACCTCGGGATAGACGAATGTGTGAATCACTTTTCTGCCTACGTTGTATTCATATGTAAGTTACACCCATAAGCTAGCGCCTGCGGGCCGGGTTCATTATCCATTATTCCAATTTTGGAACAGACACTATGAATCTGCCATGGTAGGAGAGTTTTCTTGGAGGATTTGCAGTACACTACAGGGTTTCATCCAGAAATTTTTTGTCTTGGGGGGGAGGGGGGTCGAAATTAAAGTGGAGTAAGTAATAATTTTAAGTACTGGTAATACTTTTTGCTATCCAAATCATAGCGACAGTAGAAATCAGAATAGTTTTCAAAATAGGCTTCAATTTTCTTCACTAATGGAAGGGCCAGCACTTGACCAATGTAATTTTGATGCTGTGCTGTAAACATTTTTTATTCTGAGTAGGTAAAATAAGTGGGGGGGATACCCCCCTCCCCCCTCCCTGGATGAAACCCTGCACTGTGTGTGGTTCAGCACATTCATGTCGCTCCTCCAAACAAGTGCTACAAGCTAGCAAAAAAAGAGCTAGCAAAGTGCTAAAAACTAGCAAGAGGCAGCAAAGCCACGCCCATGCCATTTTGGATTAGGTTATGTCGCATAAATAATGGCAATAATCACATTTTTCATGTGGTGACTTTCATACGAGTATGGTGCGTCGTTAAAAGGAGCACAGTCAGTAACTGTAAGGCCAGTGCATGTTTCAGATCAGGGTTTCCCCCTATATTTAGACCAGAAAGATTAACACTGGCGTAATTAAATGAAATATAATTTTACCTTTGTAACAACCACACTTGGGGGTTGGTTATGGTAACATGATTATTATGATTACAGTATGATTGTGAAACGTTAATTATGATTATATATAATTATGATTATTTGTCAGAAAAATAGGGATTGTTACAACAAAAAAAAAAGTTTTTTCAAACAGTTCGTTTGATAGACGTCATCTTTCTGGTCTAAATATTTTCCCAGTGTAGATACTGGAGAATGGAGGTGGTTGCAGGCTACGTATACTAGTGGCCTTAAGTTCAGCTGCTATAACTCTGTTTATTCTAATTACAGCTAACACTTGCTGTGTTTTACTTTACTGCTAATATTACCAGTAATGGGTTTGATTACGATGATTACACCCACAATTTGCCACATGATTTTGATTATGATTACGATTATGCAATAACTTATCGATTACGATTGTAATCATAATCAACCCCAACTCTGAAGCAACCATAAATTACAAATGTTATTCACCAATAGTTCTCTCCCAGGCAATGGATATATTTCTCTGCTGTTCTTATTGTTTTGTTATAGTGCTATGAGGGAATATATTTTCTCTGCTGTTCTTATTGTTTTGTTATAGTGCTATGAGGGAATATATTATATATTAATGCAGCGTGGCACTTCTAGAGTGGTAATAGCTTCATTGCAGAGGCCAATGCCAATGATGAAGTAGATGGTGCTGATTCACAGTTGAAAAGGAGGAATGACTGCTGAAGACAGTGAACTAATTCTTCCAAGGTACTACTGCTGGGCTATGACTAGAGTACAATAATCTATTACCACAAGATAGATACGGAATAGAAAAGCCTGTCAGGTAACTCACTCGTTTCCGGTTATAACCAAAAAACACAGCGCATAAGCCCACACTTTTCTATTGCGTATTTTATAATCATACTGGCACTCGTGCTAATATATGGTCCAAACAATTTGTGATATCCTGCAGTTACCCAATGATTATATTGAACTAGCTAATACCACGTGCGTCGTCCTTAGAAACAATGTTTTTGCCCCGCAGTTAAAAAAGTGTGTTATGCCGCTACTTAACCAACATTTTTTGACCATTACAAGTGACGTGACATGTGAGTGCTAATGTGCCAAACAACACGTGATATTCTGTGGTGTCCAATATTAAACTTTTTGTTGTGTGCCTTACGGAGACGCAATAACCGTAAAAAATTTGCTCAAGGGGGTGCAATAACCCACCACAAACTTGATCCCTGTGTACTGCGGAATATTACCACATGTTTTACCATTTCAAGAATTCAAACGGTTCCTATTGAACTACATGTATTTGTATTATTTAAAAAGGGATTCATACAGGATTCGTTCAAAAAGATTTTTAGGGAGGGGAAATCTTGTGCTTTGGGGGTGGGAGGGGAGATCTTGGGCTTTGGAGGGGGACACTTTTACTAATTCTATTAGAGAGCACTTCAGTTTGGGGGGAGGGGGTAACGTTGGCTTGGGTGGGATCCCCTGGGCCCCCCCTCATAGTACATGAAATTGTTGAACCATGGCAACCTCCGGGCGTATTGTCTGATGACTGCCCCGTATTCCTCAAGTTTCGGTCCTCAACAATAATTATTTTATGTCATGGTTTGACTAATTCACATCATATTGATTGTCCGTATCTACCTGAAAATATCGGCTACCAGTATATCGGCTAAATTGCCTAACATGACTACACTATCCCTCTGTATGAATACCTTGGTTGTAAAGCATTAAAGATACATTCTCCCTCAGTCTAATTTTTTCCATGAGGCCTAATATGCAGTATACATACATATGTAGTGTAGATTTTTTTTTTAATGTAAATTTTGTCCATTCTTGAATTTTGTACATAAATTATTCAGGTAATGCCATGATCACTAACTTTTTTCATTGGTACTTTATTTTATTTGTGTACTAGAATTGCTGTGGTCCATCTGGCAGATGAGCAAGAACAGCACATTGAAGTAAGTTTATGGGCAACCATATTGGTCTCCTCATGTTGATCTTGCTCATTTATAGATTGGCATGAGGTGTACATCAAGAGCCAGTAGTTGCACTATATAATTGCTGTCTATCCAGCAGTATTGCCAATAGTACATACATATGTTTAGTTGTGTCAGGATATATTGCTAAATACCTTGCAACTCTTTCGTTCCGAACTTGCTTTTTATCGTGAGGTCGTTGATTTCAGGTAACTCGAAAAGCACTTTAAAAATTTTTTTTTTGTGAAAACTATTTTCGAAGCTTCTGTAATGCCTTGGGCACCTATAATCTGAATTTTGAGGTTCTAGCTCACTGTAACAATTTTTTTTTTAATCGTCAATGCTACTCCCGGAATGAAAGGGTTTAATAGTTTTGATCATGTCTTGCTATGTATGTTCTCCACATTTGTCACGAAAAATCCTCACTACATGTGTACATTCTTGAAGTTTATCTTGATTGAGCTCTACTTGCCACTTGCTAACATACTGCCACACATTTGCACGTAGTGTGTAGGTGTGGTTCAGTGGTGTGCTTCATTTTGAGTGTGTAGATATTTGTTTTCGAAAGTGTGATTATGGTTTGTTTGTTTAAGCCAGAAATAACACATAGAGATAAGATGGTACTTTTATGTGTTATTAAATTAATAGGAGTGTAAAAGAATGAGCTGACGATGTGGACTTTCATCGCTTTTTTGATTCTATGCACTCTGGGGTACTGGGACGGAGTTCCCTCCCCCCAATATAAGTTCAGCCCCTTATAATCAGAATACCCCCAATATTAGCCCTCTTTTGTAAAGTGTATGGTCCATAATCACATTTAATTCCATCTATTCAACTGTCAGACATGTATATGTATGAAAGATTTTTAGGAAATTCTGTGTGTGAGCAACCAAGTGATTTGTTAGCCAGACCTAATTATTTTTCTCTCTTCACATCAAGTAAATGTCTTATTGGAATCCAATGCATTGCATAATATACAAATGCTAGTATAAATTTGTTTACGTCAAGTTATGCTGACAATAAAATGTATTACTTTTTTACAAAGCACAAGCAGTTGTATATTGTGGTATGCGAAGTTCACCGTATTTAACCCCGCCCTTTGGCATTTTCCTCCCTCCTAGCCAAAATGTATGCATCAATCCCTGAGGGTTTATTTTATAAGGGGGGTGTCAGGGGCCCCCCCCCCCCCGGCTTGGATTTGACATATCCAGTATTTGGTTGTATAAACTCTATTTTTGTGACAGCTTTACACTATTGATGGATAAATATCAAGCAGCTGAGAACTAGATATTGTAAAGTAGGAAACCAGATGATGATATACTGTATATACGCTCAACTCCATATTTCACGTGACTGTCTGTGTTTGAGCCTGCATTATCTAAATATACTCAGTTCATACAGGATTCGTCAAAAGAATAAATTGGGGAGGGGAAATCTTGGGCTTTGAGGGGGGGGGGGATGCTCTTTATTTTTCTATTAGAGAGCATTTCTGTTTGGGGGAGGAAATGTCTGCTTGGGGGGGATTTCCTCTCTTCCGCCCCTCTGTATGAAACCCTGATATTTTGATTCCTGATTACAAATAACCAATATGAAACTGCATAATCTAGTATAGCAGAGCATAGCTTCCATGAGACATAGACAATTTGTCTTGCACACATTTGCCCCTAGCTCTACCCTGTAGCGAATGTTATCGAGCAGTTCTTTTGAATAGCACAGTATGCTTAAGCAAGGCTACTCAGGTCCACATATGTACATATTTAGCTGATATTCAGCTATGCCTCCTAGCGTGTTTTTTTGTTGTTGTTGTTGTAGTTGTTTAATGTTATTTTTTGTGTTGTTTTTTTTTTTAGAGTTCTATGTACTCAACGACAAAGTGTATATTTATTATCCAAATTAGCTTTGCACATATGGTATTCTAGTTCTAATTGGACTGTCAGTTGCACATGCTTTACATATCCACGTGCACCTTGGGGGCATTATTTAGAATTGGTTGGCACATCGTTACAAATATTTTTGCTAGTATGTTTGTTGTTGGTTTCTTTTTCCATAATACATTCCTCAATCACATCATCCACCACTCTTGAGCATAGATCTCTCTGTCTTCAGTGATAGATGACAGAGCCCAGATAGGATTACTTTGATGCTGTGGCCTATACGTGCTGCTTATGGGTGCTGTCCGGAACAGTCTTAATTAGCTGTGTCAAGTTCTGTTCTATCAATCAACTTCCGCGTACAATGCAGCTGATTATCAAGTTGGAGCTTATTTTTCTGTGTTACATGAGTGTTGTCCAGTAATGTCGTCAATTGTCCCATGGCACCATGGTGGGACCATAGAAGGGTTCAATTGGATGTTCATGGCGAGCTTCAATTAGAAACTTACAGCTGGGAAACCCTATCTTGTGTTTGAATAGCTATGCTAGCCACCCTCGATATGCCCCTTTCCCGAACACCAAAATTATTCTATTACTAATTTATGCATCTCGCTTGTACAAGTCGAATAGACATAATGGAGTTTGAAACAAACACCATGAAAAAGTTTGTGCCTCCTTACATGCCCGTGGACATTATACAGCTTAGACATTTTGTACTGGATGGGAGAAGTTGTGTAGGTAGGAGAAATTTTTACTGTCGCTTTACTTAATTCTGCTGGTAAAAAAGAAATTCTGCTAGTAAGTGTATGTTATGTGTGATTTCGTTTCATACATGGGGGAGAGGGAGGTCCCCCCCCACACACACACACAAAAACACATACACAAACACACACACAAACACGCACCAAATGATAAAAAAAAACTTGTATGAAATCCTGCTAAGTGACCGCAGCAGCTGAATGCGTGACAACTCATTAAATGTGACCGTCTACAGGAAAATTGGGCACAACGCGGGCCCTATCAAAACAAATTGTGTGCACTTGCACATTCGTCCTCATCAGTACAATGAGCTCTCTGAATTTTAAAGCCGTTGCTTCAGCCGTTGTCGATATATGCACCCTAATCATTACCTTCCATAGGCTTATTTAATACATTTTTAAGAATTAAATCGATTTTTCCTGACGTTTATGCGTGCCGCGCTGTGCCCACTTTTCCTATAGACGGTCAAAAATAATTATCCAAAACAGTATGTGGCTGTTGTCATGAAATATTCATTCCAAAAATTAAAATTATATTTCCTCTGTTGGAAATACCTTCCTTGTGATTGAATTGAATAGTCAGTAGTTATTAACTGCCCCCTCCCCCCCCCCTTCCCTCCCTCCCTCCTCCAACAGCATTAGACATGATTTATGGTGAAACATCACATTACGGAATTATATATATATATTGCAGCCTTATTTTTTCTTAAATATTTCCACATCATGCGAGTGTTCTATATTCTTCCATATTGTACGCTTGTTATTGAACTCTCGAAGTAGCACGCGCATAGCAAGTAAATTCAAAGAAAATTGTATTGTAACCAGTTGAGAAAAAATAGCAAAGCAGCAATAAATCACTTATCACACTCTCAGACTCGTGCTATAAGTATTATATATATAATGTGTGTGTGTGTGTGTGTATGTATGTTAAATGCTTGATACGGATCATGATATTCTCCCATAGCTATGGTGTGTAGCTTTTCTGATATTTCAATATGGATATGTTTTATAAACTTGTCCGTAGGCTATTGCAATGTTTCAAGTGGGAAGCGTGCTTGGAAAAGAAAGGCAGTATAAGTGAAGTCAATGAATGGAAAAGAAAGGCTAACCCTCAGGACTCATGGTTACCAACCAAGTGCTTTAACATGTACCACCCTTTCACCTGTCATAGTAACTATTTATTTTATTTTTGAATCATTACCACTGATGAAGGCTACAGTCCGTAGCTGAAACATTTGGTTTTTTAACTTTTTTGTGTTTTTTGGTCAGCGATTATCTCTAAATATAATAATATGTCTACAATACCTGATCACATAGGATTTTACAGATTTATGCAGTATACTCTTGTTGTTACGTTCTTCAAACATTCTAATATACTTATTTCACTCCTTGGTCATGAAATACTGCCTGGCATTTCACTCGCTAGCTGTATTGCACTCACCATTGGCTCGTGAAAATATAGCATACAAGTAAATATTCCATTCATGCAACTAATAGTAATGTGTTTATTTATAACTGGTTATATTTAAAATTCATTGACTTCACACACTATGTACATATGTACAGTAATGTAGTAAAGCATTTAATGGCAATTGTTTAATATTGGGGTATTGCAGAAATATTCAAGCAAAAATGTTCTGGGTGCAATAAATATTATACATCTAACTGTTAGCTATGTATTAAATTTTACCGACGTTTTATGTTATGTTATGTAGTGCAGTCCACTCTGAAGTTGTCTTGCCTGAAGTCATCAGTGATTACAGAAATTCACAGATTCCACTATGTACTTTTCCATTCACTTCTGAACTGTCTATGCCGAGCTTTTTTTAAAGAATCATTCTAGTTTTTATGTAAAATAATTATTATTTTCAAACGTTATCATTCATTTTTAATAGCCGATATATATGTACACAGTAAAGCTGTATGAATCATTGGGTACAAAATAAAAGAAAAAAAGAAAAACAACAACAACAATACAATGGTATTTATGATAATAAAATCAAATTGCTGCAGATATTAATTACAGTGTATGGAGTAATTCTAAGTTTGATTAGAAGAATGCACAAATTGTACTTTTATTATAAATGCTCACATAATAGGCTGGGCTTACCTACTACAGCTAACTTTCTGTTCATCTATTTTGAATAAAGCTCCAATTACCAAGCTTTCTAAATTGAATATCATCCAAACTTGCAATTTTGCCAACAAAAACATTCAATCAATGTTTACAGTACGTTCTGGTCAGTAGTTTACTTGTAATATAAATTTGTAAGTACAATCACAACTAATTACACATCTGATAAATGAAATTACATATCCTTTCGAATTCAGTGCTGCAAAGTACAAATCCTCATTACATCTGGCTTTATTATTGTTGTTGTGTTAGGTATATTGATGTTGCATATTGACATGGCCCAAGTGGGATGAAAAAGAGGGAAAGGATAGTCTGGTTATAATACACAAGACTAATAATTGGGATAAAGAGTTTGATGATGATACAATTGAATGCAATGGTATTTATAACGATAATTAACTCTGTCAATGGCTTGGGCTCCCTATGCTTTATTGTTAATAAAAATAATAATCATTATGTAATAAGTAGTCAAAACAGTTTGCTACAAGCTTGACAGACTACAGTAGTTCACAGGAGAGAGTGTCACAAATTGTGCAGCGAGTGATTATGTCTATTGTTAGCAATTCATGGCATGTGAGGTCTTCTTATTCATGACAATGTACAACAATTTTATGTATGTACTAGGCTTAAAAGATCCATCATCGTAAGATTAGAAAAATGCTGTTTGGTGCTGTTAGCCACTTTATCACTGTAATGTATGTGAATCAGTCGGATAGTTTAATGCATTACTATAAAAAACCATTCGATCGCATATCTAAATTGGGAGTGTATTAAAAATATAAAATAAATAATATGCAGGGGCTTGGTTGCAGCTCCTCCGTTGGCCTCCGTTTAGACAACCCCTCACTTCGGATAGCTGTCGGCCTGAGACTCGGCACTGCCATCTGTGCCCCCCCATCATTGCCAGTTCTGCGGTGCTGAGGTCTCCTCACTCGGCCTTCATGGACTGTGTTGCCGGAAAAGCGAGGGAAGGCATTCTCGACATGCATCCCTTAATGATATCATAAAGCGTTCGCTTTCCACAGCTGGGATCCCTTCGAGGCTCGAACCCCCTGGCCTTTCATGCTCAGATGGCCAAAGACCAGATGGCATGACCCTAGTACCTTGGAGTTCAGGTCATCCTCTGGTCTGGGATGCAACCATGTCCTGATACTTTTGAATTACGGCAGCAATTTTAGGCAGTACAGGCAACTAACTTATTCATCATATTTAATAAATATATTTACCATTATCCTTTATTTACTCATTTCTTAATTCATTTATTAATTTATTTTTTTTATAATAATAATAATAATAATAATAATATGCAATTTTAAATAACATTTCTTATAATAAAATCAGTCTCTGTATAAAATTAAATAAGTCAACAGTATATAAGATAAATATAACAATATCAAAATTGTGTGGTAGTTAATTTAGAAGACAATTATCTTCTTCACTGATGCCTTTTCTCCATAGAGCACATCCTGCAAGTAGAACATAAACGGGAAAACAAAATAATATTAAAAATTTTAAATTTAAATGACATCATCAGGGATCTTGTGCATGTATGTGAATGTGTGTTGGTGCATGTGTGTGCGAGGGAGCATTGGGTCAAATCAAAGTTTTAGTAGTTAGTTAAAAAAAATCTCTCAACATTTCCTCAAAAATGTCATCATGGACCAGAGCTGTCTCATTTCAAAGACAGGTGTGACATCAGACCTGGGGTAACACCACCACAGCACAGCACAGCATACTGGCTCCCTATGTTTAAAGCAACGATACATCATAACTATCAATGTCTCTTTCAGGAGATAAAGGGTACCCAAAATAGTATTTGCATCCTACCCCTTCCTCTTCCAATGGCTTCATTATACGAGCAGCAAAATCCAAAATCAGTAATAATGTAAGGCCAAGAAACGTGATGCGTAAATTATTCTTCCCAGTGACCTATCTTTATCTTCTATTATTTTGATGCAAATATTGTTTTAACAACGAGAGTCAATTTCAGGGTGTTCCCCTAGTTTGATTCCTTAGGACTTGCAGTATGTTAATAAGCTCATTTTTTTTAAAGAGAAAACTGCTGAGAAGTACTTTCTTGCTATTAGTTTGGGGTCCATCCTTAAAATGGCTGGACTATTCTAGTGATTATGGCAAAAATAAGCCACACCATAGTTCAATATAGGCAGGCAGGGAAGAAGGGGAAAAAAAAAGAGAAAAAAAGAAAAGAAAAGAAAAGAAGGTCAGAAAAAAGGATGATAGATAAGGAACCCCAAACTCACTTGACTATCCCATCTGAGGAGCCAGTTGCTATGACATTATCCTTGTTCCAGCCAAACAACTGAACACACACACACACACACACACACACAGATATAGTTTAGATTATGACATTCATCATATGCACACACAAACACATGCATGTACACACCTCAGAAGAGGGTCTGTTATGGCTTGAAAAAATATGGGGTTGACAACAGGAATTAAATACTTCTGTGGTGTTCTAGTGTTTGGGTAGTCCTACTCCTAATGCTAGTTAAGGTAGTTAACTAGAGTTAACGGCAGGAGCTGGGCAAACCCACCTGGAGCGGCCCAGGATGGGCCGCTACGGCAAGCTGCACTGGCATTAGGCAGGGTGGTGCACGTGATTGCACACGCGGTGATACGCACGTGGCTGCATTGCAATCGAACTCTGCCTAGCCAAAGCGTCGAAGGTGTCAGGAGAATTCGAGCTATTAGCTGTTAGTTTAATCTTGAAGTGACCAGCTGGATCATGACGCAGCCAACCCCCTTCACACAGGAGCAGTTGGCCTGGCTACTCCCCAGGCTCCACAACGGCAGTAGCGCTGTACCTCAGCTAGCTGCCAGCTTGGCTGTGCCTAGCTTGGCTGTGCCTAGCCTGGGAGGTCAGAGCTGGGGGGGGCCTTCAGCTTCAGTGGCAGCTAGGGCAACCCTGCCTGCCTTCACGGCTGGGCACCCAGTCCCTGGACAGACAAGTGGTGGGATCTTCCTGCCACCCAGCCTGGGTTCTACCATCCCACCCATCTCCTTCCTATCTCCCAACTTGGGCGCTCGGTTCGTCCCACAAGTCCCTCACCCAGCACCCATCCCGAGCGCTGGGACCGTTGATGCTGGGTCCGCTGATGCTGGGACCTTCCCACCAATCTCCCTCCATGCACCCAATGTTAGTGCTGGGACTGTCCCACCACCAGGCACCGACGGATCTACGTCCAGGGCAGACGGCACAGCCAATCCCCCCAACCCGGCAGTGTCAGGTAGGCTAAATGTGGGTAATTACATAGGTTAGGGTGCAGTAATGAGGGAGGTGGGGTGTCCAGAGTAGAAATAGGTTGATTCGGTAAAGCCCAGTAGTGGTTGGATAGCTATAACACTTCAGCCCCAACCCATATCAGGTCCCATTTTCACACCCTGGTAGCACCAGGCGTACTCCCATTTCACACCCTGGTAGCACCAGGCGTACTCCCATTTCACACCCTGGTAGCACCAGGCGTACTCCCATTTCACACCCTGGTAGCACCAGGCGTACTCCCATTTCACACCCTGGTAGCACCAGGCGTACTCCCATTTCACACCCTGGTAGCACCAGGCGTACTCCCATTTCACATCCCTGGTAGCACCAGGCGTACTCCCATTTCACACCCTGGTAGCACCAGGCGTACTCCCATTTCACACCCTGGTAGCACCAGGCGTACTCCCATTTCACACCCTGGTAGCACCAGGCGTACTCCCATTTCACACCCTGGTAGCACCAGGCGTACTCCCATTTCACACCCTGGTAGCACCAGGCGTACTCCCATTTCACACCCTGGTAGCACCAGGCGTACTCCCATTTCACACCCTGGTAGCACCAGGCGTACTCCCATTTCACACCCTGGTAGCACCAGGCGTACTCCCATTTCACACCCTGGTAGCACCAGGCGTACTCCCATTTCACACCCTGGTAGCACCAGGCGTACTCCCATTTCACACCCTGGTAGCACCAGGCGTACTCCCATTTCACACCCTGGTAGCACCAGGCGTACTCCCATTGCACACCCTGTAGCACCAGGCGTACTCCCATTTCACACCCTGGTAGCACCAGATGTACACACCCTGGTGGCACCAGGCGCAGTTCATCCACACCTCGGGTAACACCAAGCGTGCACCGAGCCGCACCCTGGTTAGCACCAGGCATATGCCAGCTGGTGTACGGTCGGTGAGACCACATACAGCACTCGACTTTACTGTCTATCCCCACAGGTCATCTGCCAGCCACGGTGCCCACATTTTCACCGACAGCTCCAGTGGGCTCGGGCCTTGATTTGCTAGCAGCGGCGGCTCTAGCACCCAAGCCAGGAGTGGCCTCCACAATAGCACCAGTGGCCCTCCCTACAACGGAGCATGGCCCGTACAACCCGATTGCGCTGGTGTCTGCGAGGGTGGCCAAAAAGATCATGGAGCTGGAGTTCGTGGAGATGGCGGAGATTGTGGCAGAGGACGATGCACAAGTTAGCCGCTCGACAGCTTCCTCCCGCCCCCCCATAACTAACATCTCCCAGTGGGTGGAGCGGTACTCGGTGATGGCCGCCATTCTATCCCTGCGGTACCCAGGGAAGGCACCCGAGTTCCTGGCGTACCAGGCGCTTGTCGTGAGGTCCGAGAGGAACTACGAGGGCCACCAGTGGGTCCTCTACGACCGACAGTTCCGGAGGGAGGCGCTGGCAAGGCGGGATCTCAACTGGTCGGTGATCAACACTCGCCTTTATAACGAGGCTTTTACGGGGCGAGCCAAGGCCATCCCGAGATGCCCTCACTGCCTCAGTGATGACCACACGGGGAGCATTTGCATTCGTAACCCTACGAATGGGGCTACAGCAGCGGGTATCCCCCCTCCGGCCTGGGTCCAGCGCCCCCCACAGGCCTCGTCGGCAGTCTGCCGTAATTATAACGAGGGGAGGTGCAGAAAGCCGCAGTGCAAGTACCAGCACTTGTGCCTGAGTTGCAATGAGGGCCACCCGTACACAGCGTGTCCACGGAGGCGGCCGCCGACAAAGCTCCCAAGTGCACGGTCCCCTGGCCACCGCCACGGGGGTGGACCCTACTAGAACCTGGTCATTTCTCATGCACCTCCCTCATAGTCACTAACTCCGGCAGTTATCTGGTCACGGATATGCATGTTGAATTATGTATTAGACTTGTACTCGGATAGGGGGTCGGGGGCGAGGGGGGGAGTGGGCGGGGGTAGGTCCTCAGGTGGAGCCGAGTTTTCCCCAACCCAGCCGGCAGTCTATACCCAACAACGGGGAAATTTAATCAAGCAGTCGAGAGGGTACTCAGTCAAATTAGAGTCTGGTTGCGGGGACAGCTTGGCTCCACCAGGGGCTAAGGTTCCACCGGTTGGTGTGACGGCCGTAGGCCACCTTAAGAGATTTTATCAATGTCACCTGCTCTTGTGCAGGACGGTCGTACCATTACGTGTACGTGCCAGATTTACTGTGCCTGGACGCGTGCAGACCCACGCAGGAACACCAGTGCCAACTCCTATCAGTGGTAACCACTCCATTGCTAGCGGACGAGTGGGAGCGATCGTTGGCCAGGCACCCAGACCAGGCTTTCGCCGGGTACATCTGCAGGGGTCTGAGGGAAGGTTTCAGGATAGGGTTCAAACGGGAGGTACGCTTGAAATCCACAAACCGGAACATGGAGTCGGCGCTCCAGCACCCAGAGGTCGTCACGGAGTATATCGAGAAAGAGTGCGCCCTGGGTCGCATGCTAGGTCCGTTCCCTACAACAGAGGGACTACCCCTCCTCCACATCAGCCGCTTCGGAGTTATCCCAAAAGGGCATAACACGGGGAAATTCCGGCTGATCACGGACCTCTCTCACCCGGCGGGAAACAGCATCAACGACGGTGTAGACCCCCACCTCTGCTCGCTGACCTACACCAGTGTAGAGGAGGTCGCAGCAGAGGCCTCACCCAGCGGACAGGGGGCACTACTCGCGAAGGTGGACATAGAGGCTGCCCATCGGCTGGTACCGGTCCACCCGCAGGACAGAGCACTCCAGGCGGTGAAGTGGGACGATGCAGTGTTCATCGATCCCATGCTGCCCTTCGGGTTGCGGTCAGCCCCCAAGATCTTCAATGCTGTAGCCGACGCCCTCCAGTGGCACCTTATCCAGGCGGGCGTGGAGAGGTTGTTTCACTACCTGGATGATTACATCTTGGTAGGACCCCCACGCTCCCAGGTATGCCAGTCTCAGCTACAGATCTTGCTGGAGGAGTGCGCTCGGCTGGGAGTCCCCATTGCTGACCATAAAACGGAGGGCCCAGCCACGGAGGTAACCTTCCTGGGCATTGTCATCGACACAGTCAAGGGAGAGTTGAGACTCCCACAGGACAAACTGACCAGGCTGACTAGCTTGCTGGCAGAATGGCAGGCACGGAAGAACTGCACACGGAAGGAGTTGGAATCACTCGTCGGCCTTCTCAACCACGCATGTAAAGTCGTGAGGCCAGGCCGGCCTTTCCTGAGGCGGATGATTGACTTGCTCCAGGCAGTACACCGCCCTCCCAACAGCAGAGTCCCGATCAGGTTGGCCCACGGCTTCAGGGCTGACCTAGCATGGTGGGTGGAGTTCGTCGTACAATGGAACGGTACCTCCTTCCTCCATCCCCCATCCTCACTTCCCAAGGTCCACCTGTACACAGATGCGTCCGGGTCTTGGGGTTGTGGCGCTTGGTATGAACGCTCCTGGTTTCAGGTCAAATGGGATGCCCGGGCGGAGGCACTCTCAATTGCCGAGAAGGAGCTTATTCCCATCATAGTGGCATGCCAGGCTTGGGGGGAGCAGTGGAAGGGCCTGCAGGTCATCTGCCACTCAGACAATCAGTCGGTAGTGGCAGACTTGAAGTCTCGCTCGAGCAGACACAAGGGCATGATGCACCTGTTGCGTACAGTGGTGTTCGCAGAGGCCAGGCTGGTATGCTCCCTCTCGCCAGTCTACATTGACACTAGGGCTAACCACTTGGCGGATAGTTTGTCACGCGACAATGCTGTTCACTTCCTCTCACAGGTGCAGTCAGCAGATCCATGCCCCTCACCAGTCTCCCCTCAGCTACTGGACCTCCTCCTCGACCAGACGGCAGACTGGAGCAGTCCGAACTGGCGCCAGCACTTCGGGGCTACATTCAGGCAGGCCTAGCGACCTCCACGCACAAGACGTACAAATCAGCCATGGGACATTTCACACGTTTTTGTGCAACCTACACGGTTGGGGACCCATTCCCGGTGCAGGAACTCCTCCTGTGCTACTTTGCCTCGTACCTGGCTCAACTCGGCTTAGCACCACAGACAATAAAGTGCTACTTGGCGGGTGTAAGGGGTGCCCAGATCTCTATGGGCCTGCCAGATCCGAGAGAGCAGTCCTCGCTCCCCTTGCTGAAGAGGGTCCAAGCGGGTATCAGTAGAATAAGACAGCAGTCGGGGGGCAAGTCCTCCAGAGTAAGACTCCCAATCACCACCCGGGTACTCGAAAGACTCTACGGGACTTGGGTAGGATCAGCAAACCCAGACAAGACCATGCTCTGGACGGTGGCAGCAATGGCCTTTTTCGGTTTTTTTAGGCTCGGGGAACTCCTCCCGGAATCAGTATCGGCCTGGGATGCTGCAGTGAACCTGGCATGGGGCGACGTGGCCGTGGATAACCTTGCGGCGCCAGCGATGGTCCAGATCCACCTGAAAAGGTCTAAGTGCGACCAAGAAGGGAATGGTGCGGATGTGGCTGTGGGCAGAACCGGCACTAACATTTGCCCAGTGGAGGCGATTTGCGCCTATCTGAGGATCAGGGGCCCCGCCCAGGGCCCTTTCTTCAAGGATCACGAGGGACGTACTGTGACCAAGGCGTGGTTCACCCAGCAGCTCAGGGTCACCCTGCAAGGCATAGGCCTCCCGTCCGACCAATACGCTGGACACAGCTTCAGAATCGGAGCTGCAACTTCAGCCGCACTGGCGGGAATGGAGGACTCTTTGATCCAGACCTTAGGGAGGTGGCATAGCGCTGCATTCCTGAGGTACATCAGGACGCCGAAGGCACGTTTAGCCGGGGCATCAGCAGCATTGGTGCGCACCCGACCGTAGGGTAGCGAGTGAGGAGGAACAACCTGCCCGCACACACACAGTCACTAACTGGAACGATCGTTATGCTATTGCCATTATATTGTTCAATTTTGTTCACCCAGCAATAGAGGTCTCTCGTGGCAATGGGGGGTTTCATGGCAGTGCTCACTCGAGTCACGGTTAGTGGGGTTCGGTGCTACCTAGTTATACTGCGCTGTGTGTTTTTTGCAAACCGGTACTCCATGATATCCACTTTTGTCAGGTCAATGATGTTGAATTCAGAGATTTTTTGTCTGAGAATTGTGTGAGTGACCTCATGGCCTGGGGTTACAGCTGCTATCATCCCCATACCATGAAATGTACCCTTTCCATCTAGGGAAACAATGTTGTGATCAACATTATCTGCCGCGAACAACAGCATCTTGTTGGCAATGTTGACACTACCCAAAACATCAGGAGCAACTGAAGCAGCAGCATTTTCTGCAAATCTTTGAACTTCTGAGTACGAGGAGCAGTAGCCCATGGCAGAGAGAACATCTATCAAAAATCTTGATCGAAAATGATGATGCATTTGGACAGCGAGCCCAAGTTGTAATGGTGCTATTACAGCTCTTGGACGCACTGCCTGAACAATTGCTTGTCCAATACTTGCTTCTTTACGACGTGTGTCCTTTCCAACAAAAAGATTTTGCAACAGACAGCGCAAGCTAGGAGGAAAGTATCCTAGAGCAGATTCTAACTTTATGCCTGTAACTTTTGGATACTCATTCTTTAAAAGGGGAATGATGCCCTTTATGTCACTTGACTTTTGATAAATTTGGCAGCAGCTTCTATTATCGCTGTCTTATGAGCTTCCTCGTCATCCTTACGTGACTTGTTGAAGTAGTCCTGTAACATTTGGCTAGTCTTCCTTCTAAATGTTACAATGTCATGGAACCCTGCAACCTCAGCTACAACAACAGAATCCCCGTAGTATTCCAAGAGTCTAGATTTCAGATACTGATTACCATATGGAGCAGAATCGTATCCTGCAAGTATTCCTTCATTTTACAGGCTAGATCTGCAACTGACAATTGTTCCTCATCATTCTCCTCAAAATAGGTACACATCCTTAAAAATGCTTGTTCCTGGTCAGTGTCTTTTGGACGCCCAACTTTCCTTCGCTTGCTACTAGACTCTGTCCTGTGATGCATTGGAACATCTCGACCATTGCGAAAATTTACATCACATGAATGATGGTACAAACAATCTGCAGCATGTAGGTCTCCATTGAAGTATTCAGTGCGTCCCTGGACATTCAAAGCCCATTCATCATTTCGTGTTTTACATTGTGCAAGTACCCTATCACTAAATATTAAGGTTTGAACGCAGCTATAGTCTTAAAAATGAGCACTAATTTTGCTTTTAACAACTTCCCCCCCGCAGTATAAGCAGTTGGATTGGCTATCAAATGGGCCCGTAGAGAGGCATGCACTTCTCTTGACTGATGAGATACAATCAGATTTAGCTCTCTTAAGTTTCTCAATGTCCCTTTTGTGGACATAATTCATACGGCAAAACTTGTGTACAAACATTCCAGCAGTTACAATGATGTTGTTACCTCTCTCCACACTTGCATTATTAATACCTTCAGCTCCTTTGTTACCAATCTTGACTTTTATTTATCTTCAGTCTTACATCCAATCTGCTTCTGACATAAAGGACAGACTCCTTGACTGGTATTCATTTTCAAGACCTGACATGGAACATCAGAAAATACCACAGTATGTGAGACTTCAATGGTTTCTCATACCAAGTATCTGTAGCTAGCTAGCTGCTGGTTGTTGTTGTTTTTTAAATCTGTTTGACCTTAAAAAGTCAAATCTAATGGCACATGAAATGATTCTTGTGCTAGGTAGCTATACTAGCTGCAAGAGGCTAACACATACAGTTACTTCTTGAAACAGCTCTTGTTTGTAAAACCTACCTTTCCTGGACCTCAAAAGTCTTGTGAAGTTGTCACCTGGTAAAGGTCATACATGTAATATGTCACATGAACACTATGGGTTCCCCAAACTAATTAAAGTGTCTCTAATAATGGTCTAAGAGGATAGGTATACATTTTAGGCACTAATAGTGAATGATGAATGAAGAATCACTACCAAAAGTGGTGAGAAATATTAACAATCAGCCATTTCTTAAATTGGTGGTCATTTTTTTCAAAGACAATATATATATACTTTATGGTAACTTATTTTGTGGCAACTTTTGATACATGCTTCCTCAAGCCATATACTACAGGAAAATGCTATACAACGTTTTCTTGCAATTTTTTTGGGGTTAGCACATTTTTTTTCCATATTATGACCCTTACTATTAGTATTAATAGAGTATTTCGTGTTATTTGGGCTAAGCACGGCAACAAAATATTTGTTTGCTATGATAAGTTGCCTATTTCAGCTTTTGCAACTCATAATTATTGTTATTGATAACCAGTTGACTTGCTATTTCTTGTATGAGGTGTTCAATTATTGTGTGTAGTGCTTAAAAATTAGGACAACTAAAAATAGGGCCCCCTGTAAAATACTTTTTCGAAGGTCTTTTGCAACATACTATAGATTTAAAATACATTGCTGTATTTTTTTTATCCATTGTTGGACATTGTCGCCGGGACCCAGGAGGAATCACGCGGAGACAGATGGTTGCGATGAGTCGCTGCCACCAGGAGTCTCTAATCAGGATCTTCTTAGCTAACTAAGCCTTAGCTACCCCAAACCCGCAAACAGATTCAAGGTCACTTAGGTTTTAAGATCTGATGTCAATAAATTAAGATTTACAGGACTCGTCATGAATTAGAACTGAACAGGCCAATATATAGAGAATGATCACATGACCAAAAATTCAAAAACAATGAACAGCACACACAGGAAACCCTATACACAGTAATCAAGTAATTATAGAACAGCACACACAGGAAACCCTATACACAGTAATCAAGTAATTATAGTTCAAGTTAGAGAGTTCATGTGGGTGTGGACGGTTCCACGCCCACATCTCCCCCTCCTTCAGAGAGATTCGTTGGGTCACCTCCCTCGTCTCTCTGAGAGGAGTGGCACCGGCTGAGCGCATCTGCTACAATGTTCTCTTTGCCTCGTCGGTATAGCACATTGAAATCAAACTCCTCTAGGAGGAGACTCCATCTGTATAGTCTCCTGTTCAATTGTCGTCCAGTCTGCAGATTGGATAGGGTACGGTGGTCGGTCACAACCGTAAACTTCTTGCCATAGAGATAGTATCCAAAGTGACGCACACTTTCAACGAGGGCGAGCCCTTCCAGCTCTTGGGTAGAGTATCTGCTCTGTGCACCGTGGAGCTGACGGCTGAAGAAGGCAACAGGGTATTTGACAGAATCTCTGCAGACATACAGAACACTACCTATGCCAGAGGCACAGGCATCACACTCAAGGAAAAAGTTATCAGAACACTTAGGAACATACAACAACACAGCACTAGACAAAGACTCACACAAAGACTTGAAGGCTGCATACATGTCCTGACTCCAAGAGAGATCACCCGCCAGATCACGAGACTGATGTGGGGTTAGGATCGAGGAATGAATGTGAAAGTCCTGGATGAATCTCCGATAGAATCCTATCAGGCCAAGAAAGGATCTGAGTTGTCTACGGGTTTTGGGTCTGGGATGGCAACGAATAGCCTTCACTCGAGCCTCAGGTACCGAAATCGTACCACCACCAACTCTATGTCCCAGAAACTCAAGATATTTCATCCCGAAGGAACACTTCGAACGTTTGCAGGTAAGACCTGCAACACGCAACACTGAGAACAATCTCTTAAGGTCGGACAAATGGCTAAGCCAATCTTTCGACACAACCAGGATGTCGTCAATGTAGACCCGAGAGAAGGACCTGCAGTCTGCCAGGACAGTGTCCATCAACCTCTGGAACACTGCCGGCGCATTGCGGAGACCAAAGGGCATGCGTCGGTATCTAAATTTTCCGAATGGGCATACAAAAGAAGTTTTGTCTCGGTCACACTCTCTTACACCGACTTGATGAAAGCCTTTCGAGAGATCTACTTTCAAAATGACCTCACCGTTTCCCACTAACTCCAACATCTCATCAATAGAGGGAATGAAGTATGGCTCAGGGGTAGTTATTGAGTTCACCCGGCGGAAGTCTACACATAGACGAATGGAACCATCAGGTTTCCGCACAGGGACTAGTGGGGAAGCCCAGGCACTTTGGCAACGTTCAATAATGCCAAGGTCCATCAGGGAATCCAGTTCTGCCTTCACCTGGTCCCTTATACCAAGAGGGACTGAGTAGGGGGCGGAGACGACCGGCCCCTTGTCACCAGTGTCAATAGACATCACTGTCACTTCAGTATTCCCCGGCACACTGGAGAAAACATCGGTAAACTGGGACAGAAGGTCATCAATGTCTGCTTGGACTCTACCTTCGTATTCCTCAACAAGCACACATTTGGGAGGTTCATCACCCTCCACAACAACATCAACTCTTCCCACATGCAACTGAACAAACTTCTTGAGGACATTAACATGCACAACTTTACTGCTAGATTTCTTACCACCTTCCCTAACAATTCTGTAGTTCACAGGGCCCACTCTCTGTAACACAGTAAAAGGGCCTTCCCAACTGTCAGACAATTTATTTAATCTACCCGGGATACGATACATTACTTTCGATCCAACTGCAAATGATCTAATCTTACCACCTCTAGGCCTAGACTTATCACGAGCCTTACGAACATTGGCTGTGACTTCGTCTCTGAGCAGCTCAAGTCTCTCAGATAGCCTACCCACATACTCACAGGCAGAGATACCTGGAGCATCCTCACCAGTGTTGAGGAGACAGTGGTGGAGTGCAACAATGGGTGTTCGGGCTGATCTGCCGTACACCAGCTCAGAAGGACTGACCCTAAGGTCCGAGTGGGTCATGCCCCTAAGAATGAACAAGGTCCATGGAACATGGTCAACCCAATCCTTCTGTTGTTCCAAGCATTTACCCAGGACCGCCTTGAGAGTCCCGTGCATCCTCTCCACACAGCCATTAGATTGTGGGTGATATGGAGAGGACCTGACCTGGTGAATGCCCATCCAAGCGCACAGGGACTTCAGGACGCGGCTCATAAACTGCGAGCCTTGATCACTGAGAACACGCAGTGGTATGCCCGTGCGAGTAAAAATTTCGCACAGGGCAGAGGCCACTGACTTCGATGTGATAGAACGCAATGGAACAGCTTCTGGCCATCGAGTCGCAAGACAGATGTAGGTCAAGAGATACCTACACCCGCCCCGGCCCTTTGGCAGAGGACCAACTAGGTCCACCGCAACTGTTTCAAAGGGTTCGGTTACTACCGGAACGTCTACAAGTGGGGCCTTCTTGGGAACAAACTTAGATTTCTTCTGACATAACAAGCAAGATGCACAATAATTGGTAACATCGGAATACATTCCCGGCCACACAAAACACTTTCTAATAGACAACAAACACTTCTCTGCACCAAGGTGCCCACCTTTATTATGCACAATGTTCAAGATCTTACTACGAAATGACTTAGGGACTGCTAACACAATACCTCTTTCTTCCCATCCTGTGACACGATCCTGTGCCAGTCTCCCATTGTGCCATACAAAGCCACGTTCGCTACGGTCTGCTAATTCACGCCATGTAGCGAGAGAGGGGTCGGACTTCGCCTCGGCTATGAAGTCAGCAAGGTCAGTTCCATCGCTGAGGGTGCCAAGTGATGCTAGCGAAGCCGCTGCCCTACAATCAGGCTCAGGCGGGGCCTCACCAGCACCACCTAGCCTAACACAAATATCTGACTCAACAAATACATCATCATCACAATCATTAACACAATCACTAAGATTCACACTTAATTCATTACCACAATTATCACTTTCCACATCAACAAACTCCTCATTCGCACATCCCTTACCAGACTCTTGCAAATGCTCTGCCTCAACCAGAACCTCCTCCGAAGAAGACTGCTGGACTACTGCCTCATCATCCGAAAGCACGACAGACTCCTCTGCTGCATCGCCTCTTCTCAAGACCTCCTCTTCTGGGATCTCGTTCCTATCCAGGCTAGCATCCATCTTGGCTTGGGCGCGGGTCGTCACCGCAGCAACGACTGCATCAGTTGACAAAGGGTCTTCAGGGCAGAAAGGTTTGACCTTGTCTAGTGCGTCAGCCACAAACTGAGCAGTTTCCCTGTCGTTAGCGACGTAAGGGAAGAGACACGGGCCATCACCATCCTCTTCTGAGATGACTGCCCTTCTAACAAAATCTTTGCCATTAATGGTGAATGTGACCATAGCTGAGGTCCTACCTTTGCAGGCACCATCAAACCCACAGACTACTATAGACCCAGACTCTTCACACTCGAACCCAACTAGTGACCTAGGGACTACTGCTACTTCTGCTCCCGTGTCACACACTATACTACACTCCTTTCCATTAACCAATCCAGGAGTGACATTCCACTTAGTCTTACTAGCATTGACATCACAATCGTTCACACTATCAGACTTACTAATACCATCATCATTACTACAAGGTACACTCACGTTACTATTCCTGCTGGGCTTACGGACTGCATTGACTGCCTTCTTTTCCTTCTTGCGAGGACAGTCTGGGGACTTGTGTCCAGGGGTACCACACAGATGGCAGATGATAGACCTCTCTTGTGGTGCAGTTTTCTTACGGGCAGGGCAGTCGGCCATCCTATGCCCCTTCTCTTTGCAGAAGTGACAGGGGAACGGGAAAGGGGCCACACTGCCACCGCTAGTGCCAGCTGGAACAGGGTCGTTAGACTTGGGGGCGAAGGGGGTGTGACTCCGAGCTCTGTAACCACTGCCGGAAGTCGCACCACCAGACGCATCCGTAGTTCTAGGGCGATAGAAATTCCCGGGATGGCGAGAAGCCATCCACTCCTCCCAGAAACGGCTCAAGTCAGTAAGGTTGGCAAGGGATTTGGAATGGAGAGCCGTAATGCCGTCCGGAGGGAGCAGGCGTCTGGAACCCATCACTGCAAGGGCCAAACGCACATCTTCCACAGTCTTACAACCTGCAGTGAAACCAACAACAATGTCATGCAAATGTTCAAATATGTCCGAGGCCGACTTGGCCTTCCAAGCTTCCGAGGAGAGGGCAAACAACTTATACCCACAGTCAGTGACTGTCTCACCAACTCCTCTGAGCAAACACTCCCTAGCATCCTCGAAAGAAATGCCGGGTACCAACTTGGACGCCAACTTAGAGGGTAACTTTGGGGCAAGAAACCCAACCCAAGCATCCTTTTCCACTTTGCCAGATACCATAATGTCCTGGAAACGAGACAAATAGTTAGCCATATTACCATCCTTATAAGAGTCTAGTGATTGCAATTTCATTTTCATATTCTCACGCGCAACCCGCAGGTCCCTGTCCTCAACTTCCTGCCGTCTGCGAATGGATTCACGTTCGAGTCTCTCTGCCTCTCTTGCTTCATCTGCTTCACGTTGTTGCCCAGCTGCATCAGCCTGACGCGCTCTTTCTTCTCTGTCTTCCTGCCTCCTTCTATCCTCGGCAAGGATCTGACGTTCTTGTTCTTCCCTTCTAATCAATCTCTGAAACTCCCTGTCTTCCAATTGCTCACGCCGTGCTGCCTCGGCAGCCAAAGATTGCTTCTCGAGCAAGCCCTTGAGGCACGCGAGGATGGCATTGTTAGCCATAGATGACTCCGCGGTACTAGGAGTGACACTGACGGACGATACAGGTCTGCTCACCGCAGGAGTAGTACTGACTGGTAAGGGGGGAAGCTCCAAGGAGCAATTCCCGCCACTTGTTCTGGGCGCATGCGTGCTATTAGAAGCACTGCGCTCTCCACCAGGAGCCCTTACAAAGTTCGTGGACTGGGACGAAGGTGTCGATATGGGAGTGACTGGGGTGTCGATAGGTGACAACGCCACAGATCTATTAGCAAGATCACGGAGTGAAGCAAGATGGCCAATTTCATCTGGCTGAGTGTCTTCATCGATAACCTCCTCATACAAAGAAGACACGCCCGATGCAACGTTCCTGCGGGTACTGTATGGAGGTCTGAGGCTCACAGCAGTTCTGTTAAGACAATGGGATGGACGGAAGCCAACATCATGCGGATCGTTGTTAATTCCGGAGTCAGCAATCGAGTCGTTATCCAACCCCACAACGTCTTCGTTCTCCTTAAAGCGACCCTCCCGAGACAAAGACATGCCGAGCCTACAGAAACAGACACAATGACAACAAAAGATAATAACGAATGATATACAGGGTACACACGGTAAATGGAAGGAAAAAAAACACACAATACAACACGGATAAGTTCCAAACAGTTCCAAACAAATTCCAACAGGAACGATACGAATACACAGCTTCAACAGTCACACCACGGACGACAGTCTCCGAGGATCTTCTGGACTTCGAAGTGTAGGTAGAGTCTGCTTCGTCAATACAGATACGTCGCAGGCTGGTTCGTCTCAAGCACCGCTGCCACCACAATTGTCGCCGGGACCCAGGAGGAATCACGCGGAGACAGATGGTTGCGATGAGTCGCTGCCACCAGGAGTCTCTAATCAGGATCTTCTTAGCTAACTAAGCCTTAGCTACCCCAAACCCGCAAACAGATTCAAGGTCACTTAGGTTTTAAGATCTGATGTCAATAAATTAAGATTTACAGGACTCTGTGAATTAGAACTGAACAGGCCAATATATAGAGAATGATCACATGACCAAAAATTCAAAAACAATGAACAGCACACACAGGAAATCCTATACACAGTAATCAAGTAATTATAGTTCAAGTTAGAGAGTTCATGTGGGTGTGGACGGTTCCACGCCCACACAGTGGACTAAAATGAAACGAGAGAAACTGCCGGGGACCCATGTAATTACCCAGCAAAAAAATCTTACATAAGATCTTGCAAGAACCTTTATTAAGACCTTACATAAGATCTTAATAAGTTTATGGGTTCCATAATCTTAATGATCTTATGTAATCTTTAATGTATCTTATATAAATTTCTTATTAGTTCTTATGTAAGAGTTAAGTAAGATTTAGCTAAGAATAGTTTTAAGATCTGATTATAATCTTATCAAAGATCTTGTTTAGGATCTTAATAAGATTATGGGTTCCATAATCTTGAAGTTCTTGTTTTATCTTACATTAGTCTTGTAAGATTTATGTTTTTTCTTGACTAATAGTGAAGAAAGATTATGTTAAGAATAATTTTAGATGGTATATATTGATATTTTCAGCACGTTCCATTATAAAATTTTAAAAACTATACATGCACATTGTTAGATTTAATGTTCATTCTTCTTGAGCTTCCTGTGGTTCTTCTTTCTTAATTTTAATTTTCTTATTAAAGAGATCAATACATTTCTGGTTACACTTTTGTCGTATAACCTTTCCCTCTGCACCGGATGTAGCAGCTTCCCCAAATAACTTCTTCAAGACACCTTCATAAAAATATATAAATACATTAAGTGAAGGTGAGAAAAATTTATAATAGATAGAACCCGTTTTAGTCAAGCAAGCTGAAGTTTAATTTTAATTTAGACAGAACTTTGGTTTTATTATGGAAAATGAGCAAATAAGTACAATACCTATCCAGTGTGTACTAATTAGAGTTTTGGCGATAAACGTATTTTAACATAAATAGGCTGACTGCATCATGTTAACAACATATTGGTATATTGGCTTAAAAAAGTTGACAACTTTTCAAGGATAAATGCTATGACATGAGGTAAGGATAAAGCAATTAGATATTAAGTTGTATTTACTGGTACAGATTGCTTAATAGTTATAACTGTAGTGGCTACCTAATACCACAACACAAAGTATATTGCATGCTGTGAGTATTGTATTCTATGTTGTTGTTGTTTTTATTTTTAAACTCTGGAAATCAATGTGTTCAAGTTAGCCAGTGGCATGAACTTGAAATAGTGGGTCATGCTAACTGCTATGTATCAGTTTGTATTAACTAAATCTGTAAATCTGGAGAGACACACACCTCACAAACTGTTGCATAGATACCCCCAACTGCTATCTGTAGCAACAGCTGTGACCTTTAACCACAAGTTCACAAGTTTAACCAAAATAAGTCTGGGCACTTCAATTTGGGCAATAATAATCCTACTACTTCCCAGAATAGACATAATGTACATAGTGCAACCAATCATAAAGTTATTTAAAAAATTATCATGTCTGCTGTAAGTATTTTTGCAGGTTCCAAAGTGTTCTAGGTACTTACAATGAACCCCTTAATTTTGTTGATAAACATCATTATTAAATTAGTAGATGTGGTTATGAAAATTTGGTATTTCAGTTAGTACAATACCTATCCAGAAATAACGCCATCTCAGAAATATTATTAGGTTATCCAAATCATAAGGATCTCCCTTTAGAAGCCACTGAAATTGTTAAATTTGTTGACTTATGGCAGAAAAATGTGTGGTCTCCAGTAAAAGCACACCACATTTGCAAGTACAACTACAAAGCCACAATTTTTAATTAGAACATAGCTAACCCCTTGTTTGTATTGTGAAGTAGGCATTCTATCCAGCATAGTGTTGCTCAAGTGAGTGCACAGGGATACTAAATGCCAGAAGGGAGGATACTAAATGCCAGAAGGGAGGATACTACTGATAGTATCCTCCCTTCTGGCTAACAGTATCCTCCATTTTAACAATTGATTAGTTTATTTTTGTTTATGAGTCGTGCAAGCATTAATTAAGTGATAGTTAGAGCATAGGCGCTTAGGTACTGGTGGATGTATGCACTAAATTCACAGTACCTAAGCGCGCATGCTCTAACTATTTTAGATCCCGTTTACGCATGCCCAGTTTCCACTAGCAACTTTGTTTATCAGCATTTTCGCAGAAATGGCTAAAGGCAAAAAATAGTGCACACTTACCAAATTAGTACACCTAGTAACAATATAGCAACGGGATCTAAAGAATTTTTTTTTTAGCTATGGTGCAAGAATGTTGTTTGCGCGGTTTTCCTGTCAGATGGCAAGATAAGTTGGATTCATCGCATGCCTTGCACACTAACAATATTTTTCTTAACTAATACAATCATCACCAAAATGAGAAAGTGAGAAAGAAACCAATAACATAATGAACAATATAAAAGCAGTTATATATGTTGCATATGTTATTTTAAAAGTTTTAGTACTATTCTTGTGGATGTGTATATCACTACAGTTATGAAAATTAAAGGCACCCCTTCTAGTATATTGTTTGCAATGTAAAAGTACTACATTCATGGTATTTTCGTTATATTTTGCTTATGTAATCAAAATCCTTCCTTATCCATCGCAAGCTGTTCATCAATGTCAGATACTGTAAATACAGACTTTTTGCATGGCTTTACATCTTTCAAAATTTCATCATCATGTAAAGGTTGACCAAATCTTGATTCAAAAGCTAAGTTAGACTGGAGATTGACTGTAAAGAGCAAACCTGGAGTACTGATTGTGAGGGGCTTGACTTGAAAGTTGACGGTGAGGAGCTAGCTAGACTGGAGAGCTGACTGTGAGGAGCTAAATAAAGGAGAGATAATTGAGTTGAAGAAGGTGGAAGAGTAGCTGGTTGAAAGAAGATTTAGGAGAGACAAAGCCGTTTTGTAAATTTTATCTCACCAATTTAGCTGAAATGCGAAAAATAGGTAATGTAGATGGGTGGGCTGGAATGTTTTTTTGACTAAGTTCGCTGAAAACGCAGTGATATCGATTCTCCTGACTCTAATTCCATCACTTTCGCCGGTTCACTGGAGTCGAGCGCACAACACATGAAAATATTCTATGCGCCGTGGCTCCTTAGAATTGCTGCAATTACTGGACACCTCTCCGTAATGTCTCTGCCGTCTTTGTCGTAGAGTGTCAACATAGAACAAAGGATAGAAAAAATTATTTGGCAACTAAGGCTATAGTTGCTAGTTCTAAAACAACGAAATCTCGGGAACTACTTCCCGTCGAACCCCTCGGGCTGCTAGTATCGCCCTCGCTACGCTTGGGACGGTGCAGCACACAGCCCTCAAGGTTCTGTGGGTGGTAGATCCCTCGATTTCGTTGTCTATCTATCATTTAGTCATACTTGTTTTTTTTCTTCCTTTTTTTACAATATTCTAGTAAATTAAATAAAATCTATATGCTTAGTTGTAATATAGAAACAAAAGTAAGAATGGGTCTCAATTATAGTTTATTAGTTATCCTAGACTCTACATATTTATTATAGCTAGCTGCTTTGACTGGAATCAAAATTCACTCAACATACTAACTTAAAAAAATACACAATTTACTTTCAAGAATGGCAACTTTCTCTGAAGGCAAAGGTGGTTTCTTGCTGCGCTTCGTTGTAGCATAACAACTACTAGCCAGTTCGTCTTCACTAAATAAAGCATCAAGTAGCGCCAATGCATACTTGTCGGGCTGTTGAATCCCAAACGTAAATAAGTTGACTCCATTCTCCTAATATTACAAATACAAGTATCAACATCTATTGTACATCGAGTGTGTAATATGTTGACTTACTGTAACAAACTCCGGATCATTAATATCTTCAGTATTCACTATTTGTGACTGTTTAGGTTTTAAGTACAATAGAATCTTATTAATTTTTTTTTCAATTTTATTTTGTCTGTCCCAAATTTGTTGCAAAAGATCGTTTTGAACCTATAGAATTAAAGTGGTCATTACAATTCTAAACAAAAATATTCCAAAAGCTTACTTACAATGGAATTATAACAAGTAGATGATTGGCTGATTTCATCAAAATCTTCAGTATCATCATGATCCTATTGACACCCCACATGATTTTAATACGGCAGCATTTACTTTACTTTGGACTAATAATGCCTTACTTTTTCAGATAGCCTTGCTCTCTTAGGTGGCCTGGTCTCGAGTGAACGAGAATGCTTTTTGCCCTGAAAAAATGTTGGATACATCCAACATATGAAGCACAAAATGTAAAAGTTACACCACAAGACTAACCTGAGTTAACTTTTTCCTGTCGCTGAATTGCAATACAGAAACAGTGTCCTACATATTATGTAGTGATTTCTTAAAGACAAAAAACAACAACATATAAGTATATAACCTACTTCAGCAGGTTCATCGTCAACATAATCTTCTGCTTCTTCTAAATCTTCTGCTTCTTCATTACTCTATTGACATTCTCACATCATTATAAGTTGAGTAAAGCAGTATATCTATATACCTTTCTCTGGGCCGATACTTTCTTATCACTGATATTTCTTTTTTCACGATTGGTCTGTGAGAGGAATACATTTCATTCATAGTACTCTATACTGAAAAAATGTTGGATACATCCTACATATGAAGCACAAAATGCAAAAGTTGCACCACAAGACTAACCTGAGTTAACTTTTTCCTGTCGCTGAATCGCAATACAGAAACAGTGTCCTACATATTATGTAGTAATTTCTTAAAGACAAAAAAAAAGTGTAAGTAGATAACCTACTTCAGCAGGTTCATCGTCAACATAATTAACGGAATCTTCTGCTTCTTCATTACTCTATTGACATTCTCACATCATTATAAATTGAATAAGGCAGTTTATCTATTTACCTTTCTCTGGGCCGATACCTTTTTATCACTGATAATTCTTTTTTCACGATTGGTCTGTGAGAGGAATAAATTTCATTCATAGTACTCAATACTGATGAATTGCATTGCAAGAATACAGTACCTGGCTTAAGTAGAACTTTTTCCCTATTCCGGAACACGATAAAGAGCCTGCATCCTATGTATATTGATCATTGATCATTGAAAATATTTACATATAACACATACATACATGTATACATTATATACACTAATATTGCATGACCTACTTCAGCTGTTTCTTCAGTATCCTGGCCATCATCATCAGTGTCCTCATCATCAGTATGTTCTATTCTGGAAGCTGTACACTTGGGCTTTTTGTCTAAGATTAATACAAATACCCTGCTGCTAAGTATGGCAACCTCCTGCTACTATAGCTTCCACTTTACCACCTTTATCAACCACAACCACTTCAGCTCCAACCACCACTAAACTGTTCAGCCAGGACCAGCTGGAGGCTAAGTTTGGTGGCCACTTAAGTGGAGTAGCTGACCCACCCTACTAAAGAGACTGGTGACTCCATTTGCATGGTAATTTAGGGCCTAGTGTCAACTGGCTTGAAAATGGAGAGTTTGGTAGGGGGTAGGGGGGGTATGCTTGCTGGTATCCCTTGGACCTTGGATGCACATGAAGTTAAATAAAGTATTTGTTTGAATACATAGCTAGAATTATAGGGAAGGAAGGGGTGGAAAATAGTTTCAGCTAAATATACTTTTATAAAACCAATCAGTATATATGAAGGTAGGTGCTAATAGAAATTACTTATAATAAGGGAAAACACAATATAGCTTGATTTGCTTAGATTAAGTGCGATCTTACCGTATACTGATAAAATTTCAGCTTCATAAGGTGTTCCTCTATGTTTCCATATGACCATTGTTCCAGTGACAATGTCAGAGGAACTTAGACCAAGTCCATCATCAGACTCTAATTTTACCACTGGGCATAAATATGTCTTGTTGTCTTCTATACATAAAACTTTACACCATCCTGTGACAACAACAAGAAATGTTATTCTAGACCATAAATAGCTATATAGGTGGTTAGTACTTACTGGTTTCTTTAGCCCTAGATTCCTTGATGGCATTATCCCTCAACTTAAGAGGAATTTTCCTTTCCCGACTATATTTAGAAGCCATTTTACCACTACAGTGTGCCTTGCAGCTGTAATTTTCTTATGTGCAGCTAGCTGTCTGTAGCTGGAAAGTTCTGCTTACGTAATTGTGGTTTTCTAAGTAGGGGGCATGTGTGGCTTTGAATTTGAATTATGGAAAAAAGAAGAGCTTATCTTTATGATCCAAGTGCTGTGGTTCCAAAGACAACAGCATGGAGGTACCGCAAAAGATTTGCAGCAAATTCAGTTTCAGGGCAAAATGTGTTCAAAAAAAGGAAGAATTATCATCGAAAAAGTTGTAGAATTCCTAAGTCAACTTTGTGGAGATGGAAGAAAAAGTACGATGCTGTAGAGTCCAATGGTGAAGGTGAGAACAGTGAAAGTGGATATGTAGCTGAAGGTATGACCAGTGAATGTGGCAGTGAGGAATATAACAGTGAGAATGGAAATACAGAAAAAGGAAGTGAAAGTAGTGTTGGAAGTGACGAAACGGTGAACTTTGACATTGGGGGAGAGAGTGTAGATATGAGTGGGATTTATTATGATGAGCAAGACATGGGTAACACAGAGAAGGTTGTTCAGAATTCAGATGAAGGGAAGAGTGCGGATGAGATAAATATCAGTGATGAAGGAAGCAATGAAGTTGAAGGTAACAGTATTGAAAGGAGTGACATAGAGGGAAGCAGCATTGAAGGGAACAATGTTGATGAATATAGTGATGGAGGGAGTAACTTTGATGGTAACACTGTTGAGGAGAGTGGTTCAGAGGCAAGCAGCGAAAATGAGAGTGATATTGAAGGACACGAGAGTGAATTGGAAAATTATGATGAAGTGGCAATAAATAAAGACCTCTCAAATTCTTTTTCAACTAGCTACCCAAAGCCACTATTTAAGAATGCTCCCCTTACTTTGGAAGAAAGTATATTTTCCACATATGTTTATTCAATACGAAATAAATTATCATATCAAGCAACATCACAGTTACTTCAGTTAATGCAATTACATTTTCCAAAACCAAACCAGTACCCTTTAAGTCTACATACATTCAAGAAACATTTTTCCACCATGGAAACCCTAGAAATCACTAAATTTTGTTTATCCTGTATGGAAAAAATTCCCCAAGATGCAAGCCAATGTATAGGCAACAGATGTGCAAAAGCTGGTGAGTCTCATTTCACTTTGTTGCCATTTGAGAATCAAGTCGCAGATGTCTGTTCTGGTAAGTTCAAGGGGAATTTATACAGAAATTATTATGGATGTAGTATTGATAAATTTTAAAAAGCGGATACAAAATTTATCACTAGCAGGAGAACTTACGGGAAGGGGCAGTATTAATCCCCTAATGTCACTGGAATCGAAACATTTTGAGTACATATATCCATTGATAAATTTCTTGTTAGTGTGCTAAGATGACTTTCTGTTGCAGTGTTAGAATATCATGAGAGGGTAGGGGTGGATAAGTGAAGGGAAGATGGGGAGAGAGCAGGAGTTAGGGTATTGCATTATCAGTTTTGTGTTCACCCCTATAAACTATGGCTTGAAAATCATTATATTAAGCTATACATGTTTTAAGAATAATTATTATTGCATTGTATAGAAAAATGGAGAGAGATTCAGTATCCATTTACTAGGAATAGTGTTCACGATGTGTACCAAGATATTCAAGATGGTAATGCTTATAAAAAAATAACAGAAAAAGGTAGTTTTTTTTCTATTCCTGGAAATGTAGGCTTCATTCTCTGCTGTGATGGAGTTCAATTGTTCAAGTCTTCAAGTCAGTCCTTCTGGCCAATACTTTTAGCAATTACGAGTTTACCTCCTGGTATTCGAATGAATGCTGAAAACCTTATTTTGGCAGGTGCATGGCAGGGCACAGGAAAACCACCAATGCAAAATATTCTCAAGCAAGTATTGGACAAAATAGCACAACTTGAGCTGCAAGGAGTTCCCATTGAATCTCCTCATTTTAATGGGACTAAGATTGTAAAAGGAAAGTTAATAATGGCTGTGTTTGACTTACCGGCTCGAGCAGGTGCAACTAATTTTCTTCAATTTAATGGAAACCATAGTTGCTTGTACTGCCTTGATAAAGGAGCTCATATCATGCATAGGCAGGTATTCTTGCCTAGTGAGCAACATGTACCTCGTCACAGCAGCACTCTTGAACAGCATGCAAAAGAGGCAGAAGATAAACATAAACCAGTAATGGGTTGTAAAGGAAAATCTGTTCTATCATCTGCCATTGATTTGACTGAAGCAGTGACAGTAGATTATATGCATGCTGTGCTGGAAGGAATTTCAAGAAAGCTTCTGTCCTTTTGCCTTGATTCAAAGAATCATTCATGTCGCTTTTATCTTGGAAGAGATATAGAAGTAATGGACAAAAAAATTAAAAGCATAAAACCACCTCAAGAATTTAGGAGATCTCCTAGGTCAATATCGAGCTTTAAACAGTGGAAAGCATCTGAATACCGTGCATGGCTGTTATATTATTGCTTACCAGTTTTGAGTAACCTGCTACCATCAGATTATATTTACCATCTATCATTACTTGTCTCAGCAATGCATATTCTACTTGGAGATATAATTTCAATTGCGGATGTCAAGATAGCACACAGGAGCAATTAAATCTGTTTTTTTACTTAGTTCCTGAGCACTACAATGAAGAATTGTGTACTGCTAACATGCACATTCTAATTCATTTGTCCGAATGTGTTCAAAATTGGGGGCCACTCTGGGCCTACAGTTGCTTTGGATATGAAAGCATGAATGGCCATCTTCGTGCTAGTTGTCATGGAGCCCGCTACATATTACCACAGCTTGTCCATACTATCAGGATGAGACAAATACTAATTGTTAAAGGAAGAAAAATAGCAGAGAAAACTAGTAACCCTGAATTGATAGCATTCATTCATTCTTTGTGTGGCAAACCCAGCTCTGACTGTACACTAGAGGTCAAGGGACGTATCAGCCAGAAAAATCTTAACGGATCTGTTTTAGCAGCTCTTAAGTCTGCTAGCTTTACCTCTGGTTCAGTTGATTCTGTCATATTGCCATGTTGTGACAGCATTCGATACAAATCCATTCTGTACACTGTAGCCCCAAAAAAGCAAAGCTACAGAAATGGATCATTTTGTGTTTTTAGGCACCATGCAGAATTGAAATTTGGATCAATTATTCATTTCTGTTTTTGTGACAGTGAAAAAGTAGCAGTTATAAAAGTGCTTCTGTATACCAAAACAACTATCATAGATAATATTCGACCATCACAACATTCAAGATTAACTAAATCTGCATGTTCTAAAATAGTCGAATTCTGCTATAATGTAAAGAATGTGAATAAGTTTGTCGCAGTTCCTATCTCAGCAATTTTTTCTAAATGTGTATATATCCCACAGGAAGAGTGTCAACATAATGTTATAGTTACTATTCCCAACATGTATGAACATCACTGAGTGCAGTTCATTGATTTAAAACTTTGTATTCATGCTTTTTTCTATTATTCATTTCCGTTGTTGTAGCATTGCCCAGGAATTCCGCCACAATATTGCCTAAGCAGATAGTGTGCAACAAAGTGTATTATACATAAATTATTACATTTCCCCACTACTGTGGTATTTCTAAATAATCCCATACTATTTGGTATTGAAAACTGACTAAATACAATCTTATCAAGAAATACCCAAGTCTTAATTAGAACTTGGGATATGGTCCTACATTAAGATCTTACAAAGATCTTAATGCAGTCATGAGTTGCAATCTTAATAAGAAAGTCATTAAAAAATCTTATCAAGTTCTTTACTAATATCTTAGGAATATCTTAATAATTTTTTTAATAAGAAACAAACACAAGATCTTAGTATACAATCTTATCAAGAATTTACCCAAATCTTAATTAGAACTTGGGATATAGTCCTACATTAAGATCTTGCAAAGATCTTAATGCAGTCTTGAGTTGCAATCTTAACAAGAAAGTCATTTTATATTCTTATCAAGTTCTTTACTACTATCTTAGAAATATCTTAATAAATTTTTGAATAAGAAACAAACATAAGATCTTAGTATACAATCTTATCAAGAATTTACCCAAATCTTAATTAGAACTTGAGATATAATCCTACATTAAGATCTTACAAAGATCTTAATGTAGCCTTGAGTTCTAATATTAATAAAAAAATCATTTTAAAATCTTATTTTAAGTTATTTACTAACTATCTTATGAAATATCTTAATATAGGAAAACAGTTAAGATCTTAAAATACAATCTTATTAAGAATCTACTAAAATCTTAATTAACTTTCTGAGATATGATCCTACATTAAGATCTTATAAAGAACTTACTGAAATCTTAATTTGTAATCTTAGTAAGAAAACTATTTCACAATCTTATTAAGTTCTTCACAATTTTCTTATTAATATCTTAATAACTTCTTAATATCTTCCTATCTTATCAGAAATCTTATCAAATCTTGCATGGTCTTAATAAGATATGTAAGATCTTAGTAAGATTTTATTGCTGGGTAGCATATTTTAGAGTCGGACGTGTCCAGTGGACTAAAATAAAACAAGAGAAACTGCCGGGCACTATGTAATTAGCATATTTTAGAGTCGGACGTGTCCAGTGGACTAAAATGAAACGAGAGAAACTGCCGGGGACCATGTAATTAGCGTATTTCAGAGTCAAACGTGTCCAGTGGACTAAAATGAAACGAGAAAAACTGCCGTGGACCATGTAATTAGCATATTTTAGAGTCAGACGTGTCCAGTGGACTAAAATGAAAACGAGAGAAACTTCCGGGGACCAAGTAATTAGCACAATTTAGAGTCGGACGTGTCCAGTGGGCTAAAATGAAACGAGAGAAACTGCCGGGGACCATGTAATTAGCACATTTTAGAGTTGGACGTGTCCAGTGGACAAAAATGAAATGAGAGAAACTGCCGGGGACCATGTAATTAGCATATTTTAGAGTTGGACGTGTCCAGTGGACAAAAATGAAATGAGGGAAACAGCCGGGGACCATGTAATTAACATATTTTAGAGTCAGACGTGTCCAGTGGCCTAAAATCAAACAAGAGAAACTGCCGTGCACCATGGAATTAGCATAATTTAGAGTTTGACGTGTCCAGTGGACTAAAATGAAACGAGAAATACTGACGGAAACCAAGTAATTAGCATAATTTAGAGTCAGACGTGTCCAGTGGACTAAAATAAAACAAGAGAAACTGCCGGGGATCATGTAATTAGCATATTTAATAGTCGGATGCGTCCAGTGGACTAAAATGAAACGAGAGAAACTGCCGGGGACCATGTAATTAGCGTATTTTAGAGTCGTACGTGTCCAGTGGACTAAAGTGAAACGAGAGAAACTGCCTGGGATCATGTAATTAGCATTTTTCGTAGTCGGATGTGTCCAGCGGACTAAAATGAAACGAGAAAAACTGCCGTGGACCATGTAATTAGCATATTTTAGAGTCAGACGTGTCCAGTGGACTAAAGTGAAACAAGAGAAACTGCCGTGCACCATGGAATTAGCATAATTTAGAGTTTGATGTGTCCAGTGGACTAAAATGAAACGAGAGAAACTGCCGGGGACCATGTAATTAGCACATTTTAGAGTTGGACGTGTCCAGTGGACAAAAATGAAATGAGAGAAACTGCCGGGGACCATGTAATTAGCATATTTTAGAGTTGGACGTGTCCAGTGGACAAAAATGAAACGAGAGAAACTGCCGGAGACCAAGTAATTAGCATATTTTAGAGTCTGATGTGTCCAGTGAACTAAAATGAAACGAGAGAAACTGCCGGGGACCCATGTAATTAGCATATTTTAGAGTCGGACGTGTCCAGTGGACTAAAATAAAACAAGAGAAACTGCCGGGCACTATGTAATTAGCATATTTTAGAGTCGGACGTGTCCAGTGGACTAAAATGAAACGAGAAATACTGACGGAAACCAAGTAATTAGCATAATTTAGAGTCAGACGTGTCCAGTGGACTAAAATGAAATGAGAGAAACTGCCGGGGACCAAGTAATTAGCATATTTTAGAGTCGGACGTGTCCAGTGGACTAAAATGAAACGAGCGAAACTGCCGGGGACCAAGTAATTAGCACAATTTAGAGTCGGACGTGTCCAGTGGACTAAAATGAAACGAGAGAAACTGCCGGGGACCATGTAATTAGCACATTTTAGAGTTGGATGTGTGCAGTGGACAAAAATAAAATGAGAGAAACTGCCGGGGACCATGTAATTAGCATATTTTAGAGTTGGACGTGTCCAGTGGACAAAAATGAAATGAGGGAAACAGCCAAGGACCATGTAATTAGCATATTTTAGAGTCAGACGTGTCCAGTGGACTAAAATGAAACAAGAGAAACTGCCGTGCACCATGGAATTAGCATAATTTAGAGTTTGACGTGTCCAGTGGACTAAAATGAAACGAGAAATACTGACGGAAACCAAGTAATTAGCATAATTTAGAGTCAGACGTGTCCAGTGGACTAAAATGAAACGAGAGAAACTGCCGGGGACCAAGTAATTAGCATATTTTAGAGTCAGATGTGTCCAGTGGACTAAAATAACACGAGAGAAACTGCCGGGGATCATGTAATTAGCATATTTCATAGTCGGATGCGTCCAGTGGACTAAAATGAAACGAGAGAAACTGCCGGAGACCATGTAATTAGCGTATTTTAGAGTCGTACGTGTCCAGTGGACTAAAGTGAAACGAGAGAAACTGCCTGGGATCATGTAATTAGCATTTTTCGTAGTCGGATGTGTCCAGCGGACTAAAATGAAACGAGAAAAACTGCCGTGGACCATGTAATTAGCATATTTTAGAGTCAGACGTGTCCAGTGGACTAAAATGAAACCAGAGAAACTGCCGTGCACCATGGAATTAGCATAATTTAGAGTTTGACGTGTCCAGTGGACTAAAATGAAACGAGAGAAACTGCCGGGGACCATGTAATTAGCACATTTTAGAGTTGGACGTGTCCAGTGGACAAAAATGAAATGAGAGAAACTGCCGGAGACCATGTAATTAGCATATTTTAGAGTTGGACGTGTCCAGTGGACAAAAATGAAATGAGGGAAACAGCCGGGGACCATTTAATTAGCATATTTTAGAGTCAGACGTGTCCAGTGGACTAAAATGAAACAAGAGAAACTGCCGGGCACCATGGAATTAGCATAATTTAGAGTTTGACGTGTCCAGTGGACTAAAATGAAACGAGAAATACTGACGGAAACCAAGTAATTAGCATAATTTAGAGTCAGACGTGTCCAGTTGACTAAAATGAAACGAGAGAAACTGCCGGGGACCAAGTAATTAGCATATTTTAGAGTCGGACATGTCCATTGGACTAATGAAACGAGAGAAACTACTGCCGGGGACCATGTAATTAGCAATTTTGAGAGTCAGACGTGTCCAGTGGCTAAAATGAAACAAGAGAAACTGCCGTGCACCATGTAATTAAGCATATTTTAAAGTTAGACATTTCCATGGACTAAAATGAAGCGAGGACCTGCCGGGCTATGGCATTAGCATAATTTAGAGTTTGACTTTCCAGTGGAACTAAAATGAAACGGAATACTGACGGAAACCAATTCATTAGCATAATTTAGAGTCAGACGTGTCCAGTGGACTAAAATGAAACGAGAGAAACTGCCGGGGACCAAATAATTAGCATATTTTAGAGTTGGACGTGTCCAGTGGACTAAAATGAAACGAGAGAAACTTCCGGGGACCAAGTAATTAGCACAATTTAGAGTCGGACGTGTCCAGTGGACTAAAATGAAACGAGAGAAACTGCCGGGGACCATGTAATTAGCACATTTTAGAGTTGGACGTGTCCAGTGGACAAAAATGAAATGAGAGAAACTGCCGGGGACCATGTAATTAGCATATTGTAGAGTTGGACGTGTCCAGTGGACTTAAATGAAACGAGAGAAACTGCCTGGGACCAAGTAATTAGCATATTTTAGAGTTAGATGTTTCCAGTGGACTAAAATGAAACGAGAGAAACTGCCGGGGATCATGTAATTAGCATATTTCATAGTCGGATGCGTCCAGTGGACTAAAATGAAACGATAGAAACTGCCGGGGACCATATAATTAGCGTATTTTAGAGTCGTACATGTCCAGTGGACTAAAGTGAAACGAGAGAAACTGCCTGGGATCATGTAATTAGCATTTTTCGTAGTCGGATGTGTCCAGCGGACTAAAATGAAACGAGAAAAACTGCCGTGGACCATGGAATTAGCATAATTTAGAGTTTGACGTGTCCAGTGGATTAAAATGAAACGAGAAATACTGACGGAAACCAAGTAATTAGCATAATTTAGAGTCAGACGTGTCCAGTGGACTAAAATGAAACGAAAGAAACTGCCGGGGACCAAGTAATTAGCATATTTTAGAGTCGGACGTGTCCAGTGGACTAAAATGAAACAAGAGAAACTGCCGTGCACCATGGAATTAGCATAATTTAGAGTTTGACGTGTCCAGTGGACTAAAATGAAACGAGAAATACTGACGGAAACCAAGTAATTAGCATAATTTAGAGTCAGACGTGTCCAGTGGACTAAAATGAAACGAGAGAAACTGCCGGGGACCAAGTAATTAGCATATTTTAGAGTCAGATGTGTCCAGTGGACTAAAATAAAACGAGAGAAACTGCCGGGGATCATGTAATTAGCATATTTCATAGTCGGATGCGTCCAGTGGACTAAAATGAAACGTGAGAAACTGCCGGGGACCATGTAATTAGCGTATTTTAGAGTCGTACGTGTCCAGTGGACTAAAGTGAAACGAGAGAAACTGCCTGGGATCATGTAATTAGCATTTTTTGTAGTCGGATGTGTCCAGCGGACTAAAATGAAACGAGAAAAACTGCCGTGGACCATGTAATTAGCATATTTTAGAGTCAGACGTGTCCAGTGGACTAAAATGAAACGAGAGAAACTGCCGGGGACCAGGTAATTAGCATAATTTAGAGTTGGACGTGTCCAGTGGACTGAAATGAAATGAGAGAAACTGCCGGGGACCATGTAATTAGCATATTTTAGAGTTGGACGTGTCTAGTGGACAAAAATGAAATGAGAGAAACAGCCGGGGACCATGGAATTAGCATATTTTAAAGTTAGACATGTCCAGTGGACTAAAATGAAGCGAGAGAAATGCCGGGGACCATGGAATTAGCATAATTTAGAGTTTGACGTGTCCAGTGGACTAAAATGAAACGAGAAATACTGACGGAAACCAAGTAATTAGCATAATTTAGAGTCAGACGTGTCCAGTGGACTAAAATGAAACGAGAGAAACTGCCGGAGATCATGGAATTAGCATAATTTAGAGTCGGACGTGTCCAGTGGACTAAAATGAAACGAGAGAAACTGCCGGGGACCATGTAATTAGCATATTTTAGAGTCAGACGTGTCCAGTGGACTAAAATGAAACGAGAGAAACTGCCGGGGACCAAGTAATTAGCACAATTTAGAGTCGGACGTGTCCAGTGGACTAAAATGAAACGAGAGAAACTGCCGGGGACCATGTAATTAGCACATTTTAGAGTTGGACGTGTCCAGTGGCAAAAATGAAATGAGAGAAACTGCCGGGGACCATGTAATTAGCATATTTTAGAGTTGGACGTGTCCAGTGGACAAAAATGAAAGGAGGGAAACAGCCGGGGACCATGTAATTAGCATATTTTAGAGTCAGACGTGTCCAGTGGACTAAAATGAAACAAGAGAAACTGCCGTGCACCATGGAATTAGCATAATTTAGAGTTTGACGTGTCCAGTGGACTAAAATGAAACGAGAAATACTGACGGAAACCAAGTAATTAGCATAATTTAGAGTCAGACGTGTCCAGTGGACTAAAATGAAACGAAAGATACTGCCGGGGACCCAGTAATTAGCATATTTTAGAGTCAGATGTGTCCAGTGGACTAAAATAAAACGAGAGAAACTGCCGGGGATCATGTAATTAGCATATTTCATAGTCGGATGCGTCCAGTGGACTAAAGTGAAACGAGAGAAACTGCCTGGGATCATGTAATTAGCATTTTACGTAGTCGGATGTGTCCAGCGGACTAAAATGAAACGAGAAAAACTGCCGTGGACCATGTAATTAGCATATTTTAGAGTCAGACGTGTCCAGTGGACTAAAATGAAACAAGAGAAACTGCCGTGCACCATGGAATTAGCATAATTTAGAGTCAGACGTGTCCAGTGGACTAAAATGAAACAAGAAATACTGACGGAAACCAAGTAATTAGCATAATTTAGAGTCAGACGTGTCCAGTGGACTAAAATGAAACGAGAGAAACTGCCGGGGACCAAGTAATTAGCACATTTTAGAGTTGGACGTGTCCAGTGGACAAAAATTAAATGAGAGAAACTGCCGGGGACCATGTAATTAGCATATTTTAGAGTTGGACGTGTCCAGTGGACAAAAATGAAATGAGGGAAACAGCCAAGGACCATGTAATTAGCATATTTTAGAGTCAGACGTGTCCAGTTGACTAAAATGAAACAAGAGAAACTGCCGTGCACCATGGAATTAGCTTAATTTAGAGTTTGACGTGTCCAGTGGACTAAAATGAAACGAGAAATACTGACGGAAACCAAGTAATTAGCATAATTTAGAGTCAGACGTGTCCAGTGGACTAAAATGAAACGAGAGAAACTGCCGGGGATCAAGTAATTAGCATATTTTAGAGTCAGATGTGTCCAGTGGACTAAAATAAAAAGAGAGAAACTGCCGGAAATCATGTAATTAGCATATTTCATAGTCGGATGCGTCCAGTGGACTAAAATGAAACGAGAGAAACTGCCGGGGACCATGTAATTAGCGTATTTTAGAGTCGTACGTGTCCAGTGGACTAAAGTGAAACGAGAGAAACTGCCTGGGATCATGTAATTAGCATTTTTCGTAGTCGGATATGTCCAGCGGACTAAAATGAAACGAGAAAAACTGCCGTGGACCATGTATTTTGCATATTTTAGAGTCAGACTTGTCCAGTGGACTAAAATGAAACAAGAGAAACTGCCGTGCACCATGGAATTAGCATAATTTAGAGTTTGACGTGTCCAGTGGACTAGAAATACTGACGGAAACCAAGTAATTAGCATAATTTAGAGTCAGACGTGTCCAGTTGACTAAAATGAAACGAGAGAAACTGCCGGGGACCAAGTAATTAGCATATTTTAGAGTCAGACGTGTCCAGTGGACTAAAATGAAACGAGAGAAACTGCCGGGGACCAAGTAATTAGCATATTTTAGAGTCGGACGTGTCCAGTGGACTAAAATGAAACGAGAGAAACTGCCGGGGGACCATGGAATTAGCATAAATTAGAGTCGGACGTGTCCAGTGGACTAAAATGAAACGAGAGAAACTGCTGGGGACCAAGTAATTAGCATAATTTAGAGTCGGACGTGTCCAGTGGACTAAAATGAAACGAGAGAAACTGCCTGGGATTATGTAATTAGCATAATTTAGAGTCAGACGTGTCCAGTGGACTAAAATGAAACAAGAGAAACTGCCGGGCACCATGTAATTAGCATATTTTAAAATTAGACGTGTCCAGTGGACTAAAATGAAGCGAGAGAAACTGACGGGGACCATGGAATTAGCGTAATTTAGAGTTTGACGTGTCCTGTGGACTAAAATGAAACGAGAAATACTGACGGGGACCAAGTAATTAGCATGATTTAGAGTCAGACGTGTCCAGTGGACTAAAATGAAATGAGAGAAACTGCCGGGAACCATGTAATTAGCATATATTAGATTCGGATGTGCCCAGTGGACTAAAATGAAACGAGAGAAACTGCCGGGAACCATGTAATTAGCATATTTTAGAGTCTGGACTAAAATGAAACGAGAGAAACTGCTAGGGACCAAGTAATTAGCATATTTTAGAGTCGGACGTGTCCAGTGGACTAAAATGAAACGAGAGAAACTGCCGGGGACCAAGTAATTAGCACAATTTAGAGTCGGACGTGTCCAGTGGACTGAAATGAAACGAGAGAAACTGCCGGGGACCATGTAATTAGCACATTTTAGAGTCAGAGGTTTCCAGAGGACTACAATGAAACGAGAGAAACGGCCGGGGACCATGGAATTAGCATAATATAGAGTCAGACGTGTCCAGTGGACTAAAATGAAACGAGAGAAACTGTCGGGGACCTTGTAATTAGCATATTTTAGAGTTGGACGTGTCCAGTGTACAAAAATGAAATGAGAGAAACTGCCGGGGACCATGTAATAAGCATATTTTAGAGTTGGACGTGTCCAGTGGACAAAAATGAAATGAGCGAAACAGCCAGGGACCATGGAATTAGCATAATTTAGAGTCAGATGTGTCCAGTGGACTAAAATGAAACGAAAGAAACTGCCGGGGACCATGTAATTAGCATATTTTAGAGTCAGATGTGTCCAGTGGACTAAAATGAAACGAGAGAAACTGCCGGGGGACCATGGAATTAGCATAAATTAGAGTCGGACGTGTCCAGTGGACTAAAATGAAACGAGAGAAACTGCCGGGGACCAAGTAATTAGCATAATTTAGAGTCGGACGTGTCCAGTGGACTAAAATGAAACGAGAAAAACTGCCAGGGGACCATGTAATTAGCATATTTTTGAGTCAGTCGAATATCATACAAAATACATTTGTGTGTGCGGAGGCAAATGGAATGTTCAAGGAAGTGAATGGAGTTCCTACTCCTTAAGCGGTTGTTTGACCTGAACATGCACCATAAGGTCCCTTTTCTTAGACCCACTCACATATATAAGACTTACTGGATGTACCAAGCTATATACAGTTGTTACTTTTCTCATGAAAGATGCTATATTGTGTAGTGGCTTAAAAGTGTCAGAGAACTGAAGAAACAACTACAATAACAACAACAACAACAACCACAACAACAACAACACTACTTTCTCTAGTGTACTGAGCAAAAAAACAAACAGACAAATAAACACAAACTCTTTACCATGCAAGTAAAATGAATACACTTGAGCTGCAAGAAATACTGGTGATGAGAAGCTATAGAATTGAGATTACTAAGACAGAGATATTGTAGATGAGGTCCCTACTGATTAGCTTAATTCACAGCATTTCCTTGTGAGAGCTGTAGAATTGAGATTACTAAGACAGAGATATTGTAGATGAGGTCCCTACTGATTAGCTATATTCACAGCATTTCCTTGTGAGAGCTATAGAATTGAGATTACTAAGACAAAGATATTGTAGATGAGGTCCCTACTGATTAGCTTAATTCACAGCATTTCCTTGTGAACCAACAGCTCCATGTTTGCTGGCTTTGTGCCTGCCTTGTTGAGCAATGGATGATCTCTCATTATTCATAGTGTGGTTGAGGGGGTAGGAAGTCCTTGGTGAGAGAAAAGAAAATGTCCCCAAAAGGTCCCCCTCTATGAATTCAATATTGACATACACACTATTACAAATAATTATATCCAAAAATATTCAAAAAATATCAAAAAATATAAATCCACAACGTCTAAATATGAAATATGGGATAAAATACATGAAGCATAAAATTCAATGAGTGTTTTCAAATGTATGTCCCTGTAGTGTTGATTGAATTCAATCCACAGCAATTCTATAACAAAAACAATACAATAATTCAAATGCTACTATAATAACAATATTCTTACTGGAGCTGTCGCTGTATTTTATCTGCCACTTGTCTACAATAGTCCACTTGAGACAATACAGTAACAAACTCCTTGAGGGCAGTAGGTCTAGTTGATAAGACCGTACGAATGCTACTCAGAAGGTTCCTTGTCTTCTCTACATCAATCCAGTTCTGACGTTGAAGGAGCTGGTCATACATGTCCGGAGATATGAGTCCAATACTGTAGCAGTGATCAGCTACTGTCATAACACAAGGCTTCACTGAGAGGACCAAGTCAGGATACACATTCAGAAATATACTCAAGCTATTGCCACCTATTAATAAAACATTTATAATGATACCAAATAAAAACAATAACTTGACTTACTTTCAGAGACCTCTACCACAGGATCTTTCTTCGTATATTTCTAAACCAAACAAAATGATTGTTAGTTGTTGCAAGTTAGAATATCCATCCAGCATAATACCCCCACACTGTCCATACCAAATGAGGTGTCTATTCTGAAGTGCAATTCCTTGTGAACTGTTGAAACACTTCATGACTGAAGGAATGGACTCTACTTCATGAACTCTCCCGAGATGATTCCCTCCTTCATGTGAACGACAGTCAAAGGCAAACTGGTAGTCCAAGGAGCTGTTGTAGTTCATTCTGGAACTAGCCTTCTTTAGAGTGTCTTCTATTTCTTGTTTTAGAGCAGCACATTCATGGTGAATGGAGTCTTGGAAAGTAGGATCACATGAAACTACGACTTCAAAATATTTACATCGAGATATAAATGTTACACGAATTTGTTTAGTTCCGTACATAAAGTGCACCATGTTTTTCTTGACTCCTTCTCCAATGAAAGTGAAGGACTTGTTGGATACGAGACATGCCATTGCAGCAGGAAAGAGTCCCATAGGAGTAAACCCACTACTGAAGTACATCAAGAGAGGTTCCACGAAACAAGATCTGCAGGATTCTTTGTGGAATAGGTCAAGTTCCTTTGCACTAGTGTTTTCTAACACACAAGGCATGATGTATTCTTTCTCTTCTTCTAACACTGAGTTAGTATCAGAAGATTTGACTGATGCAATCTCAGCTATCAAGTGAAGATATGCAAGCAAAGCTACCAGTTGCTCTGGTGGAATCAGATCTCCTGAAATGTCAGCTGTAGCTGTCTTCAAATCTGTCATAGAGAATCGACCTGTATTCCTGAATCTCTCGGATGTGGCCTGACCTACGCTATCAAAGCTCATGGCTTTCAGAATGACACCAGTGATACTGTCATACACTACCTGGATGTCTATGATGACCAGGTCCTCCAAACCAGGCACACTGGGGAAGTACATCAGAACACCGGCATGGTGGTGAAGAAACCACAGAGCTGCTTTGGTCTCGTAGGGTGTCATATTGAAGGCATGGGACAAGGCCAAGCAGGTCTCCAGGCTGGCTGTCCTCACTTCTCTCATGCGAAGACACAAGCTGAACAGAAGCCACACAGCTGGAATTTTCAGCTTTTTAAAGTGTTTCTCCATGGCATTCTCCAGTAGCTGATGCAAGTGATCGATCTCTTCTACTCCACCTCCCATGTTGTCTAAAGAAACAACAAGCTTGTCTTTTGAGCAGAACTGAACTATGCCTTTTTTGTAGGAGTCCGTGTCTCGAATCACTTTTTGAAGCTGCGAATCGACTGTAGCGATGACTTCATCAGAAACCTTGTCTTTGTGAGTACCCACTATATACACTACAGACTTGGAGGACTCCAGTATCTCACCAATGGCTGAGTTGTTCGCTCCTGGCTGAGGTTGAAGATGGGTGGAGGAACTGAGACAAGATATACTGGCCAGAGTACGCAAAAGCATCTCTTGCAGAGTAAACTCAGATTTCTCTGGTGCAGTTGTCTCTCCTGAAGCTCTCTGATAAAAGACCCGATACTCCTCATCTAGTTGGAACTTGTAGCTAAAGAACAGCAAGTAGAGGCCAGGTCCTATGGTGAGTGCTGGTAGCATGTCCATCAGCTCAGGTTGACCTCCGGTGTCCTCCATTCTCAAAAAAGCTTTAAAAGAGTGCTTCACATTTTCTGCAAAGTGTGGTTGTTTGGACACTGTCTCGAATATGGCAGCTATTTCAGAATAATCTGGTGATCTGATTTTTTGTTTGGTCAATAATTTTAGTTTTGCCAGCATTTTGTGTATTAAGTTAGGCTGTGGCTTTTGAGCAGAGTGTGATTGCTTGGTGATTCTAATTTGTTGCTTTTTAACCTGATGGGACTGCCCTGTGCTGCTAGCCTGACTGACCTTTGCCCTGGTGTCGCTATCTCCATGGGAATCAGCTGTAGCCTCAGAAGTGGATTCAGTTTCAGAAGTGGAATCAGCCACAAAACTCTCTTTGAGAGTGTGAAAGAGTAGAGAAGCTTCCTCAGTGGGATTCTTTACAATGGTCCAGTCTACACTTCTTTCTGCTGTAGTTGGATCAGACTTGCCTTGGACTACCACATTGGAGCAACACTCCACTGTGCCTGTGCTGCCATGAATCTGCTCCTCTTCTTTTGCTGACAGAAGATCTATGATCTCTTTCTTAATTCTCCTGAGAGTTGTACTCTTGCCTTGTCTTGGAGGACCAAGGGACATAAACTTTAAAGACAGAAGCTCCAACACTTCCTTGGAAATGATGAAGTGTTTATATGCATCTTCATATTTTAGAACAACTATTAAACATAAAATAAAATATGCATTATAAAATACTGCAAATAAAACACTAATTAGTTATTACAGTCTCATTGGTTATACTATACAAGTAACCCACACCCTGCACCAGTACTATTAGCTGGCTCCAGCAATACAGAGTGTGGGCAGCTGGTTTTATAGCCTGGAGCTAAGCCAGTAGAAGCAGCTGCCAGTAGAAGCAGCTGCACTCTAGCACTTGCAATTTAGGCAAAGACAATCAATTACCTTACTTATTATAATATCATAATTAATATAATAAATATTTAGTTTTAACTTAATTAACTAAATAATAAATAATAATATTCTAGTTTTATTATAGTACAAGTTTTTAATACCTAACTTTAGTATCCCATATAATCTATAAATGGGACATTCTAAAGAGAAGCCAATATCACTGAAGACAAGATGGCTTTCTAGAGATGCTGCTATTCTCTTACACTAACCTGACAGAGTTCCTTTATGTACTCCATCTCTATTAGCAACCAGCAACTGTCCAGTAGACAAGACTGCAGTAGCTATAGATCCACTATTATACTTCTGTTCTGGTCTATCTCCCTCACTAGTAGTCTCAATCCACACCTCTGTCTTGTTGGAGTAACTGCTAATGGTAGAATAGTCATCGATGCCGATTAGATTCGATACATAGGAGACGATAGCTAAGATGTCAATAAGTGTGGTTACTGTCCTCCATATTGTTTGTCTTCTTGTCCTGCCATTACTAGCAGATGCTAAGAGAGACTCTAAACTGCATATAAACAGAATCTTCTCCTTGTCATATCCTCCTGTGAAGTAGAAGTTGCCTTCATGGAATGTTGATCGCATGTCCCAGCATGAAGAAGGAAGTGAGTCTGCAGTCGTCCAATGGTCGTTGAGTAGAACTTCCACTACGTCCAAGTCCTCGTAATGTGAGCCCCTCCCACCAGCCATGACCAGGACCTCTGGTGATCCTCCACTAACTGATGATGCCCAGGAGCGACGAGTAGGCATGGCACGTAGCGATGGCTTCCAGTCTAGACCAGTAGTACTAGTCAACAGAGAGTTCGTGAGTTCCCTAGTGGAGGGATGAAGTCCACCAACCAATACAAACTTAGACTGGTAGGTAGTTAGGGACGAGTCTTCATATGGTGCACGAGTAGTAGTCCATGAGTGAAGGTCAGTAGAGATGTGAAGTGTGCGATAATTAGAATGCATAACAATGACTTTATTATGAAGTACTGCACATTGTACAGGCTGGACATCCTTACTCCATGTATGGCAGTGCTCCCAGTGAAGAGAGACTGGAGGATGGAGATCTCTCTAAATACAAATAAATAAATAAATATATAATTAAAGTGATAAATAAACAAACAAACAAACAGCATTTAAGTGCTATTTAAACGAGACTTTGACATGCAAACACACCAACAAACTTATAAAGACTACAAACACATGTTGTAAACAAACACACCAACAAATGTATTCCTATATTATCAGCTTATGCATATGCTATATAAACATTCTGTACAAGTTTAAATAACTGCATAAATGCTAACAAACAACAATATAATTCACAAACATACAATTTTACTCTATAATTTACAGAATGTATACACACAATAACAATAGCAACTGTGTGACATACTAACACACAAACATACAGGTTCTCACACAATGCTTACATACAACACAATATTTAGTATATAAAACGGTAAAAAACAATACTGAGAAATAAACAAATAAACAAACACACAAACATACAACTAGTACAATACGTAAATATGTGCACACAAACACAAAATAATGACATGATATTCCAAACACGCAAACACATAATAAGAGAATGTGCTGTTTCTTCCTGTGCTAAAATAATGTACAGTAGGCACCAGAAAAGAAAGATTTTTTTTTGCACTGAAGGAGTTATTGTAGAAAAAGAAAAAAGAGAGAAAATGTTACGGCAGTTGATAAAATATAGTTTTTCAGTTCGACTATGTTAAAGTTTTAATGCTCGTTTACCATATGCCACTTTCAGGAATGTAAAAAAATGATGCTATTTTAAATATCATTGGCTTAGATATTCTCACTAATAGAGACCCAACTGTAGCTGGTAGAAAGACTAAGAAGTAGGGACCTGTCAGAGCAGCAAGTTCAGCGAAAATCCAGTCAGTCTGCTTAATCGAAGAAAGTCAGTTGTTTTTTTTATTGTGCAAGCAGTTTAGCATGACCCCTATAGCATTTAGAGGGTAGTACAAGGCTTAGCTTGCTGATATAGCTGTGGAAGAGTTTCTAGCTTTTAGCTGTAAATCAACTGAAACGAGAACTTGACTAGTAAAATTTTTATTGTGACTGTACCAACTGTTTAGTCAAAACGCAATGAAAAAATTGTAAAAAAAAAGCTTTTTTCTTTTCGAAAGACACCTGCTATGCTGTATAGAAAGCTAACACATGAACATATATATTTTAAAAAAACAAACCCCAAAACATAATCTTCCTATAAAAGTGCACAAACATACAAATATACATCCCAAATACAAATTATTTACACATGGTAAAAACTGTAAATAAACCACTAAACAAACACAACAACAAAAAAATTACTACAAATATATGCTGTGTTTATGTGTTATAAACACACAACTTACTATATTTCTGGAACAAACTAGACTTCAAATAGCTAGAGTAAATAGATACAAACTGTAGCAAAAAGAGAGGGATAGTCTAACCATCCTCCAGCACAAAAACAACTAGTAACTGGAAAAAAGAGAGGGAAAGTCATGTCTGAGCATGCTCATGAAAAGAACCTGGTGTCTTTTTAAGAGCATGCTCAGGAACATGACTTTTACCCTCTCTTTTTTCCAGTTGCCAGTGCATTGGCTGTGAGCATGCTCAGACATTACTTTCCCTCTTTTTTTCAGTTCAGCTGGTATCTCTTTATGAGCATGCTCAGACATAAGTTTCCCTCTTTCTATCCAGTTGTTGATGCCTTATATATAATGATCAGACATTAATTTCCCTTTTTCTAGTTGTAAAAAAAAATTAAGCTAAGCACTTGGCATGTGTGTAGGTAGCAGTGTTTTCCCTTCTTTCAACCCTTTTGTAAAAGCTATACAAACAGCGGGCTATATAGGGAAGGCTGGATCTAGGCTGACAAACATTTGATTAAGTAATGAGCTAGCGGTAGCTATGCGCTCACCTCTGTACGAACTTGCGGCTGGCTTTCCGCCATTGCTTACTGACAGAGTCGATTGTTTTCCAAAATAGGGCGTTCCCACATTTTTAATTTCTGACCCACCACACCCAAAATGCGGACTATAGCTAAAGTAGATTCATAAAATATTGCGTTACTGGAAGAATCACGCAGAATGGCTGCTATTCACCTTTGACCTCAATTGGTATCTCTGCAACTGCATTGCAAGAGCTCTTGCCGCCTGCTCTCACTGCTGGCGTGGTAAGTGTTCTCCAGTGTTTGTTGGTAGTAGAGAAGTATTGGTTCCGATAGATCTGATAATGCATGCATCACCAATACTGGAGTGCTATTCTGACACTAGGCTAGCTTGTTGAGGTCACCTGACAACACTTTGTTAAATATACTTTTACAGTGGAACAGCAATTGTCTGGACGTCTGGACATCAATCATCCGTTAACTGGAACAGAACAAATGCTGCATGCACATAACAATTGCAATGGCCTGAAAAAAAGGGAGGAGCTACTGTACTTCAAAGAATTTGAATTCCAGAAGTCCACCATCACTATCATCAAGAAAGGCAAGGGTAAGTTAATAGCTTTTGCTTCCCAAAATGGGTCCTTTATGAAAATAGCAGCAACATTTTATTGTTATGAACATTTCAATTCCCCAATTAGTTACATGCGGCTAGGGAGAATAAGTTAGCATTGGTAAAGATTGTCAAACGTTACGCAATTGCGCCAAACACACTAGCAAATCAAAGCAAGGAACGGTTATGCACCAATGGTTATATGATTTCTATATATACCTAGCTAGCTCTTCCAGCCCCCTTTATTACCTTGTATTGTTTAGGAAGGTGATTTATTTCATTATTTTGTTCAAATGCTCACTGTGTAGAGTATCCAATAGCTACACGCCACCTTATATCACTAGATTATTGATACACTAGCTGTTATGTTTTATAATTGATACATTCTACCACTGACATATGCCTATTTTATGAGCTATTCATATTGTAGATTGGAATAAGCTAAATTTACTGTAACTTATTGTGAACCATGTGAAATTATATAGCAGTTTAGATGTATAGAAGAGCCTATGTTCGCTATTGTCACAGTGACTTTTATTGTAGGTTTGTGTGTAACTATATATGCCTATGTGTATAACCATGTATGTGTGTGAGTACAACTGTATGTGTGTGCATGCTGACGTTGGTTTTTCTAGATGGAAAGTAATTTAACTTAAGTAATCAAAAGTAGCTCAATAAGAATGATAACATTTGTCCAATCCGCTTATTGGAATTCAATCTTGTTGGATTTCTTTAATTACCAATTGATTGCTAGCTAGTTTGTATGTGAAAATCATGTCGTCACCAGGAAATTCTTAAAAATGGATACATTTTTTAAATCTAAAATTTGTCTACATTCTTCAAAAGCATAATTAGCTACTCTGTAGCATGACTTAGAGAAGAATTAGTAAAGCATTTATCAACAGTAAGTGCAATAAATGTACCTCACATCATTCAGTTATTGCTGAATGAAGCATTAGCATTTCATGTGATTTGTGAATGTCATATTTGATTTGTGCTTTATTCTTCACTTTTGCACAATTGCAGAAATGCTTTGTCACGAGCTATAATTTAATATATAAGTAGTTTATCAGGCGTCTATTAACTTGTGATTGAGATAAACATTTTTTTAAAAAACACACTAGATTGACTCGGCATGCATTGTAACTGCCAGATCTAAAATATAAATGCCCATTGCTCACAGTTGTTGCAGTGACTTATAAAATATTTCAATAAACATTTGTTGACTTAGTGTCATTAATTTAACCAGTAACAGTTTGAACTTTGCTTGGCTAGTTTCTGTCAAAAGTGTATCAATACTTTTTTATTTCTTTCCTCCAGCCACGAGTATTAATTACATCACATACTTCTTCCATGAGTTAAACATTGTGGAGCCATATCTGACATAAACCACAAACAGGATTTAAATCCCTTTCATTTCAACTTTATATGGACTCCAGTATAATTGCAACTTTGTCTTCCCGATTAAAAATAGCATATGCTACTGGGATGCCTTCTTCATAGTCATCTAACATTGTAATGGAATTAAATGAATATTATAATCACTAACATTGTAGGTTGTATCCATATACATACAACAATTGCACCATATGTTTGAGTAGCATATCTTTTTGAAATTCTGTCTCAATAACTAATAACAAATCTTGATCATTCAGCAACCTACAATCTTCATTTGGTTGTTCACCTTTGTTGCTTATACAAGAGAATAAAATTATAGTCAAAAGTCTGCATTTCCTTCATAATACTGGCCACAGTGACGAAATCATTTGAATGTTTTTGAATGCCACCGTCATTGAAAGCTTTCCTTATATTATTAGGTGATCACGAAAAATTCCATTACTCATTTCAGATTGTCTAAAACTGAATTAGCTATGTGCCTTGAACCAACACCTTTCAATATTTTAAGTGACAGATTAATGATTACTCTTACTAAGTCGTAAACATCCCAACTGTTTGTTGTGATAATAGTGGGTAGGAGTATAAGTTATGGATACTGTATCTGTTTTTAAGCATCTTATTGCTTTCATACATACTGAGCAGTTTTTATTAATTTTACTTGTCCCTTGACTTTTAGCCCTCTTTTCCACTCCTACGTGGGTTATGTTTTACTGATTGCTGTGTTAATAATAATGTTGATAGTTTTGAGTAAACTGTGAGGCAGTCATAAACCATGAATGTGGGACTTTCTTCTTCTGTCTTCCATCAAGCACAAAGTTCATCCAAATTTTTAAAGGTTCTTTCAACAATGTCAATTGCATAACTATGCTCATCTTTGAGATGCCATGCTAATTCTATCACCTAAGTATGAAGGAAAATTATATTGAGTAAATGATTTATGTTAATTGTTAAACTTATTTATTTCCTCTTAAAACAGATACTGCATTTCATTTGCCCCTTTTATTTTTTGTGAGAAGTACTGACATGTCAGGACAAACTGCTTGTGTATGCATATTGCTGAAAAGAGAACATTACAACTCCAGACGACTTTGTCAGTGACTTTGCATTCTCTTTCAACAATTGTATTCAGGTGAACAGCACTGTTTTGTAACACTGTCACAGGACAAACAAGATGAAGAATTGTAAATATTTGTGGATTGAGCAGGGAGTGAAAAGATCGTTTTCTTCTTATTTTTATGCTGCCCTATAAAATGTATGACTAGACTTGAGAGATGGAAACAATGATGATTTGGGTGAATCTGAAATAATGATAAAAATCACAGAAGTAGATAATGAGCTAGGTTTAAGACTACAATGCATTTGATAGCATATCAGACTTTGCAAGCACATGTCTTTAGGATGATAAGCAATTACATGCTACCAAGTGAACAACGTGTAATCTGGTACATACAGAAGAAAAGAAACCATTTGTTGAGTATGTAGTGAATCAGAGGATATAGTTTTTTGTTTCAGTGGTAATGACAGTCACCTCTCTGTGTGCTCTTGGCTTACTAGAGGACAGGAGGACCTGCTTTTGTAAGGCTGGTGTGATGAAAAAAATGATATCTGTATTTTAGACATTCTGGAATGTATAATTTAAAATAGAGTGTAACATATATCAATGCTCCAAAAAATGAAATATACATTTTATAGCTTTTGATGACCATCAGATACAACTCTATTATAGCTTGTATTTCAAGTTGTCTTCCTTCATAGCAGCCCATCAGTTATAGTTGTAGAATTAAAGTTTTGCAACTACTTTACATAACACACTTTCACTGAAACATATTAGGCAGCATAATAAATTCAGATAGCACTATAGCTATCACATTAATAGGAAAAACAAAACAAATACAATATACTTAAATTGTGATTGAAACTGAGAGGAAGATGCGGACTAATTTGATCCTGCAAAAAAAAAAAAAAGTGGGTGGATCTTAGCTACACATTAAAGTAAATTAAATTTTACATCTTACCTTGTGAATATCCATACGTTCATTTTGAACTCTGTACACTGCAAACCAACAACAAGAACTGAGGTTATTAAATTTCATACCTTTATTATATCAACCTGAGCAGCAAATATTCCACAGTCAATTCCATTTGTCTGGTGAGGAATATTCTACAACAACATTCTTAGTCCAGGACTGACAATAATGTCACAAATAAAGCTAACCTTTCATGCTTCATAGGACCATGTGTGAAATTCTGAAGCTATTCTTCTTTATTAAATCTCAATGATAAAGTCCCTTTTTAATGACATCGCTCACATAAAGCTATGAATACTGTAATAAATGCCAATGAGTGTTATCATCCTCATGGTAGGAGTCATAGCATTCCACTCATTGCATGTTCACATCTATAAACTATACCATATAGCAGAATCAACCCTATGACAATACGAACAGAAGGTATCTACTTACTAAAAGTGTCCAGTAATGTAATCATGACTAGTATATCCTAGAGTTGTTTAGTAAAGAATATAAAATGCCAATTAGCATTGTAAGTCTGTTGTTTATCTTTCTATTCCAACGTTGGATTCCACTACACTCTTTGTCCATTAACTTCTTCCTATAATGTGAACTCATCACAAAAAAAAATTTCCCCCAATTTATTAAATCCACAAGAAAATAGTGCATAACAACATTAACTTAATGCACGTAGCTATGTTACTGGTAAAAACACTGATTTTATTTTGATTGACTGCTTACAAAGAAGTTTTTAATGACAGTCTATGATCTGGAATACATAGGAAAATAATAAATATTGGCAACCTCATCAGACAACCACTGATTGTTAATCAAGTGCTGGCACCAACTCAAGGAACGGGAATAAGAACAGCTGTCTAATTAGAGATATATTTTATCACTGTAACAAATTCAAGTATAACAATGTGAAATACCTTACCATAGTGCTCATGTACTAATAGAAATGGGTTACTAGATAGCACTTCTGCTAGTATAATGAGCAGTCTGAGAAGACACTGATGATTAATAACAAAATAATAAAATAGTTCCAATCAGTTTATACACCATATTTTCATTCCACAAGAGGAAAGACTCTCTAAATAATGGTAACATGTATAATTGGATCAAATTATAAAAAAGCTATTGCATATACCTGTACTTCAATTCTTGTTTACAAAGAAGAAAATTGTAATTGATATTCAGAAATAAATACATATATCTTAACTAACAGTTTAGTACCCTTAGTGACACGTACAAAGAGCAGAGAATGCTGAGAAGACAGTCTCATCATGGATATAAGTCCACTACTTCCCCAGCTTAGGACCATAATATTATTTGTTACTCAAATGTTGTATGAGTTAGTAATTATGCATAATGTACTCTATTAGAGCTCAACAATGTCATAGTGTAAGGAAAATTATTTTTAGTTACTTGTTGAACTGACATATGTAGAACAAATTGCATCTGACACGTGCTATTCCTCTAAGGCTTTGTGAAAATTGACACACTCAGTTTCAACCTGGAATGGATAATTCATATTAAAAGGAAATGTCACACACATTAACATGAAAATGATCACCAAGTGTTTATATGAAATCTTTTTATCAGTTAGATCAAAACAAAATGAATTCAACCCAAAATACAGTCATATTATTTATAAAGAATGCAAACCTTATCATGTGAAGTAGCCTGCAATTCAATATAAAGTTCAATACTTCCTTTTATAAGGTTGTTTCAGCAAACCATACATGCTACTATTATTATTAAAACCTAATAATTATGTAGACTGGCATACTTAACATCATACATACGTCTGCTTCACCATTACTTCTCACTCAAGCATTGCCTTCACAGTATCTCACAGGAAAGCACACTATAATAAGTAACTAAATTAATTGGTTTATCTTACTCTGATGGTAACTATGTCACTAGATAATAACAGCTAGAGGAGTAAAACATTCGTGAGCATCAAACTGGTCTCTGGGTAGGAGTGACATATGAGTTGCTGCATATAAATGAAAGATATGAATATGCTGACTACAATTGTCTTAATTTAGTGTACACGAATAGTTCAAATCCAATGTCACTGCAGCCACCATGTATAACTCTTATTCTAGCACTGTAATATATTTTTCCCAATTCATGATGGCTGCAATCACCTCAGAATCTGTTAACAGTATCACTAAAACTAATTATTTACATGTACTTTAAACTTGTTATATTAGCTATAGCTTATAGCTGGTCTAGCTACCTTCCTCACAAATCTGGCAATTTGAGCTCGCAAATGCCTTTTAAACAGAGCCTATTTTTTAGCAGAACCTGTAGAGTGCTTTATATGAAGCATAAGTTTGTACCATTTATAATACCAAGAGGAAAACGTAACATACTGCAGCTATTCAATCCCACAACGTGAGCCTTTGCCACAGCAAATCGACCACTTACCGTGGCCACGCCTATCCATCAACTACCGCCAGTGACGATGTTTACCTATGCTAACTTACTCTCCTTAGTCGCTTCCCAATTAGTTCAGGTAATGGATGTTCCACTGTACATGAAAATATCGGAAGTGAATGAATAGCCTATCGTAAATAATCAGATGTCACCATTATTGGCTTTCAGTGCATAAATTGCTTCTTTTAACTTCAGAAATTCCTATTACTTCCTCCGGCAATTGTCTTGTATTTCAGTAAATTATTTCTCATATATTTATCAATTCTTTGTTCATGCCAAGTTCTGTTCTGTTAGCTGATTTCATCTTCTAAATTTGTAGCTATACCAAATCGAAAGCACGATATCACTGAAGAACTTTTCAGTTCTTCTAGGACCTCTTGGATACCTGGTACTTTCTCTAGTAAATTTGACTCCATAACCTTTTCCCATTTCATGAAGAAGCTTTTTTTTTTTTTTTACAAATAGCCAACTTGGCAATAACTCTTCTCTTATGCTCAGTTTTGGTTAGTTTATTTTCCAACAAACAAAAAAGTAACTCAGTTTTTACACTATTAATTGCCTCCCCTCCCCCCCTAAAAGGAATCCTGTGAAACCCAGCTTCTGTGTGCTGAAAGGACCTTAATTTCAGTGCCCAAGCAACTGAATAATTAGTAAAATCAAGTATGACTGAATGTGGTGCCATAGTTCCCAGCTGTCCTGATTAGGCCGAGACACTTGTGATATTCTCACATCCGTCTGCAGGTGCACGCCCAACGGAGGCTTTTGTCCTAGTGATGAGTGGCTTTTTCAGAATAATGCTTAGTCAGCAAAATCTGGTGGTACAGTGTGGTCCAGAGGTCCCACTCATGCTTACAATGTGTCAAGACAACATGTCACAATAGAAGAGTCAGCATGTCTAATTATAGTGCATTCAGCTGTTTCTAATGATAGTGCATTCAGCTGTTTCTAATGATAGTGCATTCAGCTGTTTCTAATGATAGTGCATTCAGCTGTTTCTAATGATAGTGCATTCAGCTGTTTCTAATTATAGTGCATTCAGCTTTTTCTAATTATAGTGCATTCAGCTGTTTCTAATTATAGTGCATTCAGCTGTTCTTTTTTTAGTTTTTTGTTTGTGTTGTATCTATTATATTGAGCTCGTGTGTGCACATATGTGTGTGAGTTGTATCAGTGTGAGTATTACAAAGAGTGTGTTTGTGTGTGATCAGCTTGTCTAGTGTATGTTAAATATCATTAAGGATGGCCACACACAGCAACGCGCACTTCGCACAGATCCACACATTAATTTATTTCCCGCCAATACACCACAATTCGATAATACGCTAACAGAAACAATCGCAAAGTAGTAGCAGCAGCGAAGTGTAGTGTCTTTAGCTTCAGGTTTTCTCATAGCCGTTTACAGCAACACTACGTATAGTAGTCCTTGTCTGAGCTCACGTGGCAAGGTGCACCAGGCTGCCTCTCCTCCTGTAACCGTTCTCCAGGCTCTGCACATCTGAGCTCGAGCGGATGGATCCAGCAGGCTGGATTTATGAAGAGCAAAGACTTCCCAAGCTGCCCAGCTCTAAGACCTTCACCTTGGGCTATCTCCCAGAAACTGCTCTCTCTTCTGAGTCTCTTGATATTGTTGTATTGATGTTTGTTTACTCTTGGTATAGGTGGGCTCTTTCTAGAACCAATGCAAATCCATTGAAAAAAATTGCTCGCATACTAGAGTACCAGAAATGGGGGTGGGTGGGGCCGTGGTTATTTAATAAGAATTGCGAGTGGAATAAAAGTTCCCAATTTTGTATCAGTTTTTCTTGGAATCTAATAATGAGAATAACAATTATTTTACACACGGGTAGACCTAAAAAAAAGAAGAGCTGTGCCACAACTTGAATTTTTCAATATCTTATAAAAAGAAAAAATGCGAATAAATCATAAAGTAATATTGAAATGAAAAGAACTTGTTGTCTTGCAGTAGAGTATCGGCTCGGCTAGTAGTGCACCAAATTACAGAGATCCAACTTACCGCACCGCTCCAAAAAAGTGCCACAAAGTTTTATAACAATACTCCAATAGTAGTTAATCTCTTAAAAAATACTAGTTTCAAGTGTATTTAATTTGCGTTTGATATTACAACAGTGTTGCTAGTACATCACATACATTATCTGGTGTCACGCCCACACAAACACACACACACAAACACACACACACGTGCATGCACACACATAAACACACACACACACACGTGCATGCACACACACACACACACATACACACACGTGCATGCACACACACACGCGTGCATGCACATACCCATACACACACGTGCATGCACACGCACACACACACACGTGCATGCACACGCACACACACACACACGTGCATGCACACGCACACACACACACGTGCATGCACACAAACACACACACACACGTGCATGCACACGCACATACACACACACACACACACGTGCATGCACACACACACACACGTTCATGCACACACAAAGTTTTATAACAATACTCCAATTAATCTGTTAATCTCTATAAATACTAGAGAAACTGCCGGGGACCATGGAATTAGCATATTTTAGAGTTGGACGTGTCCAGTGGACTAAAATGAAACGAGAGAAACTGCCGGGGACCATGTAATTTGCATATTTTAGAGTTGGACGTGTCCACTGGACTAAAATAAAACGAGAGAAACTGCCGGGGACCATGTAATTTGCATATTTTAGAGTTGGACGTGTCCACTGGACTAAAATGAAACGAGAGAAACTGCCGGAGACCATATAATTGGCATATTTTAGAGTTGGACGTGTCCACTGGACTAAAATAAAACGAGAGAAACTGCCGGGGACCATGTAATTTGCATATTTTAGAGTCAAACATGTCCACTGGACTAAAATAAAATGAGAGAAACTGTCCGGGACCATGTAATTATAATATTTTAGAGTCGGACGTGTCCAATTGACAAAAATAAAACGAGAGAAACTGCCGGGGATTATGTAATTATAATATTTTAGAGTCGGACGTGTCCAGTTGACATAAATAAAACGAAACAAACTGCCGGGAACCATGTAATTATCATATTTTAGAGTCAAACGTGTCCAGTGGACTAAAATGAAACGAGAGAAACTGCCGGGGACCATGTAATTATCATATTTCATAGTCAGGCGTGTCCAGTGGACTAAAATGAAATGAGAGAAACTGCCGGGGACCATGTAATTAGCATATTTCATAGTCAGGCGTGTCCAGTGGACTGTAATCAAACGAGAGACTCTGCCGGGGACCATGGAATTAGCATGTTTTAGAGTCGGACGTGTCCAGTTGACTAAAATGAAACGAGAGAAACTGCCGGGGACCAAGTAATTAGCATAATTTAGAGTCGGACGTGTCCAGTGGACTAAAATGAAACGAGAGAAACTGCCTGGGACCATGTAGTTAGCATATTTTAGAGTCGGACGTGTTCAGTGGACTAAAATAAAATGAGAGAAACTGCCGGGAACCATGTAATTAGCATATTTCAAAGTCAGACGTGTCCAGTGGACTAAAATGAAACGAGAGAAACTGCCGGGAACCATGTAATTATCATATTTTAGAGTCAAATGTGTCCAGTGGACTAAAATGAAACGAGAGAAACTGCCTGGGACCATGTAATTATCATATTTCATAGTCAGGCGTGTCCAGTGGACTAAAATGAAACGAGAGAAACCGCCAGGAACCATGTAATTAGCATATTTTAGAGTCTGACGTGTCCAGTGGACTAAAATGAAACGAGAGAAACTGCCGGGAACCATGTAATTAGCACATTTTAGAGTCTGACGTGTCCAGTGGACTAAAATGAAACGAGAGAAACCGCCAGGAACCATGTAATTAGCATATTTTAGAGTCGGACGTGTCCAGTGGACTAAAATGAAACGAGAGAAACTGCCGGGAACCATGTAATTAGCACATTTTAGAGTCGAACGTGTCCACTGGACTAAAATAAAACGAGAGAAACTGCCGGGGATTATGTAATTATAATATTTTAGAGTCGGACGTGTCCAGTTGACATAAATAAAACGAAAGAAACTGCCGGGAACCATGTAATTATCATATTATAGAGTCGGACGTGTTCAGTGGACTAAAATGAAACGAGAGAAACTGCCGGGAACCACGTAATTGGCACATTTTAGAGTCGGACGTGTTCAGTGGACTAAAATGAAACGAGAGAAACTGCCGGGGACCATGTAGTTAGCATATTTTAGAGTCGGACGTGTTCAGTGGACTAAAATGAAACGAGAGATACTGCCGGGAACCACGTAATTGGCACATTTTAGAGTCGGACGTGTTCAGTGGACTAAAATGAAACGAGAGAAACAGCCGGGGACTTTGTAATTATCATATTTTAGAGTCGGACGTGTCCACTGGAATAAAATGAAACGAGAGAAACTGTCGGGGACCAAGTAATTAGCATAATTTAGAGTCGGACGTGTCCAGTGGACTAAAATGAAACGAGAGAAACTGCCTGGGACCATGTAATTAGCATATTTTAGAGTTAGACGTGTCTACTGGACTAAACTAAAACGAGAGAAACTGCCGGGAACCATGTAATTAGCATATTTTAGAGTCGGACGTGTCCAGTGGACTAAAATGAAATGAGAGAAACTGCCGGGGACCAAGTGATTAGCATAATTTAGAGTCGGACGTGTCCAGTGGACTAAAATGAAACGAGAGAAACTGCCTGGGACCATGTAATTAGCATATTTTAGAGTCGGACGTGTCCAGTAGACTAAAATGAAACGAGAGAAACTGCCTGGGACCATGTAATTAGCATATTTTAGAGTCGGACGTGTCCAGTGGACTAAAATGAAACGAGAAAAACTGCCGGGAACCACATTGTAGAGTCGGACGTGTTCAGTGCACTAAAATGAAATGAGAGAAACTGCTGGGGACTATGTAATTATCATATTTCAGAGTCGGACGTGTCCAGTGGACTAAAATGAAACGAGAGTAACTGCCGGAAATCATGTAATAAACACATTTCATAGTCGGACGTGTCCAGTGGACTAAAATGAAACGAGAGAAACTGCCGGGGACCATGTTATTAGCATATTTTAGAGTCGGACGTGTCCAGTTGACTAAAATGAAACGAGAGAAATTGCCGGGGACTAAGTAATTAGCACATTTTAGAGTCGGACGTGTCCACTGGACTAAAATAAAACGAAAGAAACTGCCGGGAACCATCTAATTATCATATTTTAGAGTCAAACGTGTCCAGTGGACTAAAATGAAACGAGAGAAACTGCCGGGGACCATGTAATTATCATATTTCATAGTCAGGCGTGTCCAGTGGACTAAAATGAAATGAGAGAAACTGCCGGGGACCATGTAATTAGCATATTTCATAGTCAGGCGTGTCCAGTGGACTGTAATCAAACGAGAGACTCTGCTGGGGACCATGGAATTAGCATGTTTTAGAGTCGGACGTGTCCAGTGGACTAAAATGAAACGAGAGAAACTGCCGGGGACTAAGTAATTAGCATAATTTAGAGTCGGACGTGTCCAGTGGACTAAAATGAAACGAGAGAAACTGCCTGGGACCATGTAGTTAGCATATTTTAGAGTCGGACGTGTTCAGTGGACTAAAATGAAACGAGAGATACTGCCGGGAACCACGTAATTGGCACATTTTAGAGTCAAACATGTCCACTGGACTAAAATAAAATGAGAGAAACTGTCCGGGACCATGTAATTATAATATTTTAGAGTCGGACGTGTCCAGTTGACAAAAATAAAATGAGAGAAACTGCCGGGAACCATGTAATTAGCACATTTTAGAGTCGAACGTGTCTACTGGACTAAAATAAAACGAGAGAAACTGCCGGGGATTATGTAATTATAATATTTTAGAGTCGGACGTGTCCAGTTGACATAAATAAAACGAAACAAACTGCCGGGAACCATGTAATTATCATATTTTAGAGTCAAACGTGTCCAGTGGACTAAAATAAAACGAGAGAAACTGCCGGGGACCATGTAATTATCATATTTCATAGTCAGGCGTGTCCAGTGGACTAAAATGAAATGAGAGAAACTGCCGGGGACCATGTAATTAGCATATTTCATAGTCAGGCGTGTCCAGTGGACTGTAATCAATCGAGAGACTCTGCCGAGGACCATGGAATTAGAATGTTTTAGAGTCGGACGTGTCTAGTGGACAAAAATGAAACGAGAGAAACTGCCGGGGACCAAGTAATTAGCATAATTTAGAGTCGGACGTGTCCAGTGGACTAAAATGAAACGAGAGAAACTGCCGGGGACCATGTAATTAGCATATTTTAGAGTCAAACGTGTCCAGTGGATTAAAATGAAACGAGAGAAACTGCCGGGGACCATGTAATTAGCATATTTTAGAGTCGGACGAGTTCAGTGGACTAAAATGAAGCGAGAGAAACTGCTGTGGACCATGTAATTATCATATGTTAGATTCGGATGTGTACAGTGGACTAAAATGAAACGAGAAAAACTGCCGGGAACCAAGTAATTAGCATAATTTAGAGTCGGACGTGTCCAATGGACTAAAATGAAATGAGAGAAACTGCCTGGGACCATGTAATTAGCATATTTTAGAGTTGGACGTGTCCAGTGGACTAAAATGAAACGAGAGAAACTGCCGGGGACCATGTAATTAGCATAATTTAGAGTCGGACAGGTCCAGTGAACTAAAATGAAACGAGAGAAACTACCGGGGACCATGTAATTAGCATATTTTAGAGTCGGACGTGTCCCGTGGACTAAAATGAAACGAAAGAAACTGCCGTGGACCATGTAATTAGCATATTTTAGAGTCGGACGTGTTCAGTGGACTAAAATGAAACGAGAGAAACTGCCGGGAACCATGTAATTAGCACATTTTAGATTCGGACGTGTCCAGTGGACTAAAATGAAACGAGAGAAACAGCCGGGGACCATGTAATTATCATATTTTAGAGTCGGACGTGTCCAGTGGACAAAAATGAAACGAGAGAATCTGCCGGGGGACCATGTAATTAGCACATTTTAGAGTCGGACGAGTCCACTGGACTAAACAAAATCGAAAGAAACTACCGGGAACCATGTAATTAGCATATTTTAGAGTCAAACGTGTCCAGTGGACTAAAATGAAACGAGACAAACTGTCCGGGACCATGCAATTATAATATTTGAGAGTCGGACGTGTCCAGTTGACAAAAATAAAACGACAAAAACTGCCGGGGATCTTGAAATTATAATATTTTAGAGTCGGACTTGTCCAGTTGACATATATAAAACGAGAGAAACTGCCGAGAACCATGTAATTATCATATTTTAGAGTCAAACGTGTCCAGTGGACTAAAATGAAACGAGAGAAACTGCCGGGGATCATGTAATTATCATATTTTAGAGTCAAACGTGTCCAGTGGACTAAAATGAAACGAGAGAAACTGCCGGGGATCATGTAATTATAATATTTTAGAGTCGAACTTGTCCACTGGGACTAAAATAAAAACGAGAGATTACTGCCGGGAAAACCAGTAATTATCATATTTTAGAGTCGGACGTGTCAGTGGACTATAATGAAACGAGAGAAAACGGTCCAGGACCAGGTAAATTATAATATTACAGAGTCGAACGGGTTCAGTTGACAAAAATAAAACGAGAGAACTGGCCGGGGAACATGTAATTATAATATTTAGAGTCCAGTGGAATAAATGAAACGAGAGAAACTGCCGGGAGACCAGTATTATCATATTTCATATCAGGGTGCCAGTGGACTAAAAATGAAATGAGAGAAAACTGCGGGACCATGTAATTAGCATATTTCATAGTCAGGCGTGTCCAGTGGACTGTAATCAAACGAGAGACTCTGCTGGGGACCATGGAATTAGCATGTTTTAGAGTAGGACGTGTCCAGTGGACTAAAATGAAACGAGATAAACTGCCGGGGACTAAGTAATTAGCATAATTTAGAGTCGGACGTGTCCAGTGGACTAAAATGAAACGAGAGAAACTGCCTGGGACCATGTAGTTAGCATATTTTAGAGTCGGACGTGTTCAGTGGACTAAAATGAAACGAGAGATACTGCCGGGAACCACGTAATTGGCACATTTTAGAATCAAACATGTCCACTGGACTAAAATAAAATGAGAGAAACTGTCCGGGACCATGTAATTATAATATTTTAGAGTCGGACGTGTCCAGTTGACAAAAATAAAATGAGAGAAACTGCCGGGAACCATGTAATTAGCACATTTTAGAGTCGAACGTGTCTACTGGACTAAAATAAAACGAGAGAAACTGCCGGGGATTATGTAATTATAATATTTTAGAGTCGGACGTGTCCAGTTGACATAAATAAAACGAAACAAACTGCCGGGAACCATGTAATTATCATATTTTAGAGTCAAACGTGTCCAGTGGACTAAAATGAAATGAGAGAAACTGCCGTGGACCATGTAATTATCATATTTCATAGTCAGGCGTGTCCCGTGACTAAAATTGAAATGAGGAAACTGGGGGACCATGTAATTAGCATAATTTCATAGGTCAGGCGTGTCCAGTGGGACTGTTTAATCAACGAGAGACTCTGCCGAGGACCATGGAATTAGAATGTTTTAGGTCGGACGGGTCTAGTGGACAAAAATGAAACGAGGAGAAACTGCCGGGGACCAAGTAATAGCATAATTTCGAGTAGGACGTGTCAGTGGACTAAAATGAAACGAGAGCAACTGCCGGGGACCATGTAATTAGCTATTTAGAGTCAAACGTGTCCAGTGGATTAAATGACGAGGGAGAAAAATGCCAATGGACAATGTAATTAGCATTTTAGAGTCGGACGAGTTAGTGGACTAAAAATGAAGCGAGAGAAACTGCTGTGGACCATGTAATTATCATATGTTAGATTCGGATGTGTACAGTGGACTAAAATGAAACGAGAAAAACTGCCGGGAACCAAGTAATTAGCATAATTTAGAGTCGGACGTGTCCAGTGGACTAAAATGAAACGAGAGAAACTGCCGGGGACCATGTAATTAGCATAATTTAGAGTCGGACAGGTCCAGTGAACTAAAATGAAACGAGAGAAACTACCGGGGACCATGTAATTAGCATATTTTAGAGTCGGACGTGTCCCGTGGACTAAAATGAAACGAGAGAAACTGCCGGGAACCATGTAATTATCATATTTTAGAGTCGGGCGTGTCCAGTGGAGTAAAATGAAACGAGAGAAACTGCCGGGAACCATGTAATTAGCATATTTCATTGTCAGGCGTGTCCAGTGGACTAAAATGAAACGAGAGAAACTGCCGGGAACCATGTAATTATCATATTATAGAGTCAAACGTGTCCAGTGAACTAAATTGAAACGAGAGAAACTGCCGGGAACCATGTAATTAGCATATTTTAGAGTCAAACGTGTCCAGTGAACTAAATTGAAACGAGATAAACTGCCGGGAACCATGTAATTAGCATATTTTAGAGTCGGACGTGTCCAGTGGACTAAAATGAAACGAGAGAAACTGCCGGGAACCATGTAATTATCATATTTTAGAGTCAAACGTGTTCAGTGGACTAAACTAAAACGAGAGAAACTGCCGGGAACCATGTAATTATCATATTTCAGAGTCAAACGTGTCCAGTGGACTCAAATGAAACCAGAGAAACTGCCGTGGACCATGTAATTATCATATTTTAGAGTCAATCGTGTCCAGTGGAGTAAAATGAAACGAGAGAAACTGCCGGGGACCAGGTAATTAGCATAATTTAGAGTTGGACGTGTCCAGTGGACAAAAATGAAATGAGAGAAACTGCCGGGGACCATGTAATTAGCATATTTTAGAGTTGGACGTGTCTAGTGGACAAAAATGAAATGAGAGAAACAGCCGGGGACCATGGAATTAGCATAATTTAGAGTCGGACAAGTCCAGTGGACTAAAATGAAATGAGAAAAACTGCCGGGGACCATGTAATTAGCATATTTTAGAGTCAGACGTGTCCAGTGGACTAAAATGAAACAAGAGAAACTGCCGTGCACCATGTAATTAGCATATTTTAAAGTTAGACATGTCCAGTGGACTAAAATGAAGCGAGAGAAACTGCCGGGGACCATGGAATTAGCATAATTTACAGTTTGACGTGTCCAGTGGACTAAAATGAAACGAGAAATACTGACGGAAACCAAGTAATTAGCATAATTTAGAGTCAGACGTGTCCAGTGGACTAAAATGAAATGAGAGAAACTGCCGTGGACCATGTAATTAGCATATTTTAGAGTCGGACGTGTTCAGTGGACTAAAATGAAACGAGAGAAACTGCCGGGAACCATGTAATTAGCACATTTTAGATTCGGACGTGTCCAGTGGACTAAAATGAAACGAGAGAAACTGCCGGGGACCATGTAATTATCATATTTTAGAGTCGGACGTGTCCAGTGGACTAAAATGAAACGAGAGAATCTGCCGGGGGACCATGTAATTAGCACATTTTAGAGTCGGACGTGTCCACTGGACTAAACAAAATCGAAAGAAACTACCGGGAACCATGTAATTAGCATATTTTAGAGTCAAACGTGTCCAGTGGACTAAAATGAAACGAGACAAACTGTCCGGGACCATGCAATTATAATATTTGAGAGTCGGACGTGTCCAGTTGACAAAAATAAAACGACAAAAACTGCCGGGGATCTTGAAATTATAATATTTTAGAGTCGGACTTGTCCAGTTGACATATATAAAACGAGAGAAACTGCCGAGAACCATGTAATTATCATATTATAGAGTCAAACGTGTCCAGTGGACTAAAATGAAACGAGAGAAACAGTCCAGGACCATGTAATTATAATATTACAGAGTCGAACGTGTCCAGTTGACAAAAATGAAACGAGAGAAACTGCCGGGAACCATGTAATTATCATATTATAGAGTCAAACGTGTCCAGTGAACTAAATTGAAACGAGAGAAACTGCCGGGAACCATGTAATTAGCATATTTTAAAGTCAAACGTGTCCAGTGAACTAAATTGAAACGAGATAAACTGCCGGGAACCATGTAATTAGCATATTTTAGAGTCGGACGTGTCCAGTGGACTCAAATGAAACGAGAGAAACTGCCGGGAACCATGTAATTAGCACATATTAGAGTCGGACGTGTCCAGTGGAGTAAAATGAAACGAGAGAAACGGTCCGGGAACCATGTAATTAGCATAATTTAGAGTCAGATGTGTCCAGTGGACTAAAATGAAACGAGAGAAACTGCCGGGGACCAGGTAATTAGCATAATTTAGAGTTGGACGTGTCCAGTGGACAAAAATGAAATGAGAGAAACTGCCGGGGACCATGTAATTAGCATATTTTAGAGTTGGACGTGTCGAGTGGACAAAAATGAAATGAGAGAAACAGCCGGTGACCATGGAATTAGCATAATTTAGAGTTGGCCGTGTCCAGTGGACTAAAATGAAACGAGAGAAACTGCCGGGGACCATGTAATTAGCATATTTTAGAGTCAGACGTGTCCAGTGGACTAAAATGAAACAAGAGAAACTGCCGTGCACCATGTAATTAGCATATTTTAAAGTTAGACATGTCCAGTGGACTAAAATGAAGAGAGAGAAATGCCGGTGACCATGGAATTAGCATAATTTAGAGTTTGACGTGTCCAGTGGACTAAAATGAAACGAGAAATACTGACGGAAACCAAGTAATTAGCATAATTTAGAGTCAGACGTGTCCAGTGGACTAAAATGAAACGAGAGAAACTGCCGGGGACCATGTAATTAGCATATTTTAGAGTTGGACGTGTCCAGTGGACTAAAATGAAACGAGAGAAACTGCCGGGGACCAAGTAATTAGCACAATTTAGAGTCGGACGTATCCAGTGGACTAAAATGAAACGAGAGAAACTGCCGGGGACCATGTAATTAGCATATTTTAGAGTTGGACGTGTCCAGTGGACTAAAATGGAACGAGAGAAACTGCCGGGGACCAAGTAATTAGCATATTTTAGAGTTAGATGTTTCCAGTGGACTAAAATAAAACGAGAGAAACTGCCTGGGATCATGTAATTAGCATATTTCATAGTCGGATGCGTCCAGTGGACTAAAATGAAACGATAGAAACTGCCGGGGACCATATAATTAGCGCATTTTAGAGTCGTACATGTCCAGTGGACTAAAGTGAAACGAGAGAAACTGCCTGGGATCATGTAATTAGCATTTTTCGTAGTCGGATGTGTCCAGCGGACTAAAATGAAACGAGAAAAACTGCCTTGAACCATGTAATTAGCATATTTTAGAGTCAGACGTGTCCAGTGGACTAAAATGAAACAAGAGAAACTGCCGTGCACCATGGAATTAGCATAATTTAGAGTTTGACGTGTCCAGTGGATTAAAATGAAACGAGAAATACTGATGGAAACTAAGTAATTAGCATAATTTAGAGTCAGACGTGTCCAGTGTACTAAAATGAAACGAGAGAAACTGCCGGGGACCAAGTAATTAGCATATTTTAGAGTCGGACGTGTCCAGTGGACTAAAATGAAACGAGCGAAAAACTGCCGGGGACCAAGTAATTAGCACAATTTAGAGTCGGACGTGTCCAGTGGACTAAAATGAAACGAGAGAAACTGCCAGGGGACCATGTAATTAGCACATTTTAGAGTTGGACGTGTCCAGTGGACAAAAATGAAAATGAGAGAAACTGCCGGGGACCATGTAATTAGCATATTTTAGAGTTGGACGTGTCCAGTGGACAAAAATGAAATGAGGGAAACAGCCGGGGACCATGGAATTAGCATAATTTAGAGTCGGACGTGTCCAGTGGACTAAAATGAAACGAGAGAAACTGCCGGGGACCATGTAATTAGCATATTTTAGAGTCAGACGTGTCCAGTGGACTAAAATGAAACGAGAAATACTGACGGGGACCAAGTAATTAGCATAATTTAGAGTCAGACGTGTCCAGTGGACTAAAATGAAACGAGAGAAACTGCCGGGGACCAAGTAATTAGCATATTTTAGAGTCGGACGTGTCCAGTGGACTAAAATGAAACGAGAGAAACTGCCGGGGACCAAGTAATTAGCACAATTTAGAGTCGGACGTGTCCAGTGGACTAAAATGAAACGAGAGAAACTGCCGTGGACCATGTAATTAGCACATTTTAGAGTCGGAGGTTTCCAGAGGACTACAATAAAACGAGAGAAACGGCCGGGGACCATGGAATTAGCATAATATAGAGTCAGACGTGTCCAGTGGACAAAAATGAAATGAGAGAAACTGTCGGGGACCTTGTAATTAGCATATTTTAGAGTTGGACGTGTCCAGTGTACAAAAATGAAATGAGAGAAACTGCCGGGGACCATGTAATAAGTATATTTTAGAGTTGGACGTGTCCAGTGGACAAAAATGAAATGAGAGAAACAGCCGGGGACCATGGAATTAGCATAATTTAGAGTCGGACGTGTCCAGTGGACTAAAATGAAACGAAAGAAACTGCCGGGGACCATGTAATTCGCATATTTTAGAGTCAGATGTGTCCAGTGGACTAAAATGAAACGAGAGAAACTGCTGGGGACCATGGAATTAGCATAAATTAGAGTCGGACGTGTCCAGTGGACTAAAATGAAACGAGAGAAACTTCCGGGGACCAAGTATTTAGCATAATTTAGAGTCGGTCGTGTCCAATGGATTAAAATGAAACGAGAGAAACTGCCGGGGACCAAGTAATTAGCATATTTTAGAGTCGGACGTGTCCAGTGGACTAAAATGAAACGAGAGAAACTGCCGGGGACCAAGTAATTAGCACAATTTAGAGCGGACGTGTCAGTGGACTAAAATGAAACGAGAGAAACACCAAGTTTAGCAGATCGGACGTGTCCAGTGGACTAAAATGAAACGAGAGAAACTGCCGGGGACCATGTAAGAGACATTTTAGATGTTGGACGTGTCAGTGGAAAAAATGAAATGAGGAAACAGCCGGGGACCATGGAATTAGCATAATTTAGAGTCGGACGTGTCCAGTGGACTACAATGAAAGAGAGAGAGAAAGAACTGCCGGGGACCATGTAATTAGCATTTTTTAGAGTAGACGTGTCCACTAAAATGAAACGAGAAATACTGACGGGACCAAGTTAATTAGCATAATTAGAGTAGACGTAGAGTCGACGTAGTAATTAGCATATTTTAGTGTCGGACGTGTCAGTGGACTAAAAATGAAACGAGAGAAACATCCGGGACCACGTAATTAGCCCCCTTTAGAGTCGGACGTGTTCCAAGTGGACTAAAATGAAACGAGAGAAACTGCGGTGGACATGTATTAGCACACTTAGAGGCGGAGTTTCGAGGACTACAATAAAACGAGAGAAAACGGCCGGGGACCATGGAATTAGATAAGTTGAGTTGGACGTGTCCAGTGTACAAAAATGAAATGAGAGAAACTGCCGGGGACCATGTAATAAGTATATTTTAGAGTTGGACGTGTCCAGTGGACAAAAATGAAATGAGAGAAACAGCCGGGGACCATGGAATTAGCATAATTTAGAGTCGGACGTGTCCAGTGGACTAAAATGAAACGAAAGAAACTGCCGGGGACCATGTAATTCGCATATTTTAGAGTCAGATGTGTCCAGTGGACTAAAATGAAACGAGAGAAACTGCTGGGGATCATGGAATTAGCATAAATTAGAGTCGGATGTGTCCAGTGGACTAAAATGAAACGAGAGAAACTTCCGGGGACCAAGTATTTAGCATAATTTAGAGTCGGTCGTGTCCAATGGATTAAAATGAAACGAGAGAAACTGCCGGGGACCAAGTAATTAGCATATTTTAGAGTCTGACGTGTCCAGTGGACTAAAATGAAACGAGAGAAACTGCCGGAGACCATGTAATTAGCATATTTTAGAGTCGGACGTGTCCAGTGGACTAAAATAAAACAAGAGAAACTGCCGGGCACTATGTAATTAGCATATTTTAGAGTCGGACGTGTCCAGAGGACTAAAATGATACGAGAAATACTGACGGAAACCAAGTAATTAGCATAATTTAGAGTCAGACGTGTCCAGTGGACTAAAATGAAAAGAGAGAAACTGCCGGGGACCATGTATTTAGCATATTTTAGAGTCGGACGTGTCCAGTGGACTAAAATGAAACGAGAGAAACTGCCGGGGACCAAGTAATTAGCACAATTTAGAGTCGGACGTGTCCAGTGGACTAAAATGAAACGAGAGAAACTGCCGGGGACCATGTAATTAGCACATTTTAGAGTTGGATATGTCCAGTGGACAAAAATGAAATGAGAGAAACTGCCGGGGACCAAGTAATTAGCATATTTTAGAGTTGGACGTGTCCAGTGGACAAAAATGAAATGAGGGAAACAGCCAAGGACCATGTAATTAGCATATTTTAGAGTCAGACGTGTCCAGTGGACTAAAATGAAACAAGAGAAACTTCCGTGCACCATGGAATTAGCATAATTTAGAGTTTGACGTGTCCAGTGGACTAAAATGAAACGAGAAATACTGACGGAAACCAAGTAATTAGCATAATTTAGAGTCAGACGTGTCCAGTGGACTAAAATGAAACGAGAGAAACTGCCGGGGACCAAGTAATTAGCATATTTTAGAGTCAGATGTGTCCAGTGGACTAAAATAAAACGAGAGAAACTGCCGGGGATCATGTAATTAGCATATTTCATAGTCGGATGCGTCCAGTGGACTAAAATGAAACGAGAGAAACTGCCGGGGACCATGTAATTAGCGTATTTTAGAGTCGTACGTGTCCAGTGGACTAAAGTGAAACGAGAGAAACTGCCTGGAATCATGTAATTAGCATTTTTCGTAGTCGGATGTGTCCAGCGGACTAAAATGAAACGAGAAAAACTGCCGTGGACCATGTAATTAGCATATTTTAGAGTCAGACGTGTCCAGTGGACTAAAATGAAACAAGAGAAACTGCCGTGCACCATGGAATTAGCATAATTTAGAGTTTGACGTGTCCAGTGGACTAAAATGAAACGAGAGAAACTGCCGGGGACCATGTAATTAGCACATTTTAGAGTTGGACGTGTCCAGTGGACAAAAATGAAATGAGAGAAACTGCCGGGGACCATGGAATTAGCATAATTTAGAGTTTGACGTGTCCAGTGGACTAAAATGAAACGAGAAATACTGACGGAAACCAAGTAATTAGCATAATTTAGAGTCGGATGCGTCCAGTGGACTAAAATGAAACGAGAGAAACTGCCGTGCACCAAGTAATTAGCATATTTTAGAGTCTGACGTGTCCAGTGTGTCGCCGGGACCCAGGAGGAATCACGCGGAGACTGATGGTTGCAATGAGTCGCTGCCACCAGGAGTCTCTAATCAGGATCTTCTTAGCTAACTAAGCCTTAGCTACCCCAAACCCGCAAACAGATTCAAGGTCACTTAGGTTTTAAGATCTGATGTCAATAAATTAAGATTTACAGGACTCTGTGAATTAGAACTGAACAGGCCAATATATAGAGAATGATCACATGACCAAAAATTCAAAAACAATGAACAGCACACACAGGAAATCCTATACACAGTAATCAAGTAATTATAGTTCAAGTTAGAGAGTTCATGTGGGTGTGGACGGTTCCACGCCCACATCTCCCCCTCCTTCAGAGAGATTCGTTGGGTCACCTCCCTCGTCTCTCTGAGAGGAGTGGCACCGGCTGAGCGCATCTGCTACAATGTTCTCTTTGCCTCGTCGGTATAGCACATTGAAATCAAACTCCGCTAGGAGGAGACTCCATCTGTATAGTCTCCTGTTCAATTGTCGTCCAGTCTGCAGATTGGATAGGGTACGGTGGTCGGTCACAACCGTAAACTTCTTGCCATAGAGATAGTATCCAAAGTGACGCACACTTTCAACGAGGGCGAGCCCTTCCAGCTCTTGGGCAGAGTATCTGCTCTGTGCACCGTGGAGCTGACGGCTGAAGAAGGCAACAGGGTATTTGACAGAATCTCTGCAGACATACAGAACACTACCTATGCCAGAGGCACAGGCATCACACTCAAGGAAAAAGTTATCAGAACACTTAGGAACATACAACAACACAGCACTGGACAAAGACTCACACAAAGACTTGAAGGCTGCATCCATGTCCTGACTCCAAGAGAGATCACCCGCCAGATCACGAGACTGATGTGGGGTTAGGATCGAGGAATGGATGTGAAAGTCCTGGATGAATCTCCGATAGAATCCTATCAGGCCAAGAAAGGATCTGAGTTGTCTACGGGTTTTGGGTCTGGGATGGCAACGAATAGCCTTCACTCGAGCCTCAGGTACCGAAATCGTACCACCACCAACTCTATGTCCCAGAAACTCAAGATATTTCATCCCGAAGGAGCACTTCGAACGTTTGCAGGTAAGACCTGCAACACGCAACACTGAGAACAATCTATTAAGGTCAGACAAATGGCTAAGCCAATCTTTCGACACAACCAGGATGTCGTCAATGTAGACCCGAGAGAAGGACCTGCAGTCTGCCAGGACAGTGTCCATCAACCTCTGGAACACTGCCGGCGCATTGCGGAGACCAAAGGGCATGCGTCGGTATCTAAATTTTCCGAATGGGCATACAAAAGAAGTTTTGTCTCAGTCACACTCTCTTACACCGACTTGATGAAAGCCTTTCGAGAGATCTACTTTCGAAGTGACCTCACCGTTTCCCACTAACTCCAACATCTCATCAATAGAGGGAATGAAGTATGGCTCAGGGGTAGTTATTGAGTTCACCCGGCGGAAGTCTACACATAGACGAATGGAACCATCAGGTTTCCGCACAGGGACTAGTGGGGAAGCCCAGGCACTTTGGCAACGTTCAATAATGCCAAGGTCCATCAGGGAATCCAGTTCTGCCTTCACCTGGTCCCTTATACCAAGAGGGACTGAGTAGGGGGCGGAGACGACCGGCCCCTTGTCACCAGTGTCAATAGACATCACTGTCACTTCAGTATTCCCCGGCACACTGGAGAAAACATCGGTAAACTGGGACAGAAGGTCATCAATGTCTGCTTGGACTCTACCTTCGTATTCCTCAACAAGCACACATTTGGGAGGTTCATCACCCTCCACAACAACATCAACTCTTCCCACATGCAACTGAACAAACTTCTTGAGGACATTAACATGCACAACTTTACTGCTAGATTTCTTACCACCTTCCCTAACAATTCTGTAGTTCACAGGGCCCACTCTCTGTAACACAGTAAAAGGGCCTTCCCAACTGTCAGACAATTTATTTAATCTACCCGGGATACGATACATTACTTTCGATCCACTGCAAATGATCTAATCTTACCACCTCTAGGCCTAGACTTATCACGAGCCTTACGAACATTGGCTGTGACTTCGTCTCTGAGCAGCTCAAGTCTCTCAGATAGCCTACCCACATACTCACAGGCAGAGATACCTGGAGCATCCTCACCAGTGTTGAGGAGACAGTGGTGGAGTGCAACAATGGGTGTTCGGGCTGATCTGCCGTACACCAGCTCAGAAGGACTGACCCTAAGGTCTGAGTGGGTCATGCCCCTAAGAATGAACAAGGTCCATGGAACATGGTCAACCCAATCCTTCTGTTGTTCCAAGCATTTACCCAGGACCGCCTTGAGAGTCCCGTGCATCCTCTCCACACAGCCATTAGATTGTGGGTGATATGGAGAGGACCTGACCTGGTGAATGCCCATCCAAGCGCACAGGGACTTCAGGACGCGGCTCATAAACTGCGAGCCTTGATCACTGAGAACACGCAGTGGTATGCCCGTGCGAGTAAAAATTTCGCACAGGGCAGAGGCCACTGACTTCGATGTGATAGAACGCAATGGAACAGCTTCTGGCCATCGAGTCGCAAGACAGATGTAGGTCAAGAGATACCTACACCCGCCCCGGCCCTTTGGCAGAGGACCAACTAGGTCCACCGCAACTGTTTCAAAGGGTTCGGTTACTACCGGAACGTCTACAAGTGGGGCCTTCTTGGGAACAAACTTAGATTTCTTCTGACATAACAAGCAAGATGCACAATAATTGGTAACATCGGAATACATTCCCGGCCACACAAAACACTTTCTAATAGACAACAAACACTTCTCTGCACCAAGGTGCCCACCTTTATTATGCACAATGTTCAAGATCTTACTACGAAATGACTTAGGGACTGCTAACACAATACCTCTTTCTTCCCATCCTGTGACACGATCCTGTGCCAGTCTCCCATTGTGCCATACAAAGCCACGTTCGCTACGGTCTGCTAATTCACGCCATGTAGCGAGAGAGGGGTCGGACTTCGCCTCGGCTATGAAGTCAGCAAGGTCAGTTCCATCGCTGAGGGTGCCAAGTGATGCTAGCGAAGCCGCTGCCCTACAATCAGGCTCAGGCGGGGCCTCACCAGCACCACCTAGCCTAACACAAATATCTGACTCAACAAATACATCATCATCACAATCATTAACACAATCACTAAGATTCACACTTAATTCATTACCACAATTATCACTTTCCACATCAACAAACTCCTCATCCGCACATCCCTTACCAGACTCTTGCAAATGCTCTGCCTCAACCAGAACCTCCTCCGAAGAAGACTGCTGGACTACTGCCTCATCATCCGAAAGTACGACAGACTCCTCTGCTGCATCGCCTCTTCTCAAGACCTCCTCTTCTGGGATCTCGTTCCTATCCAGGCTAGCATCCATCTTGGCTTGGGCACGGGTCGTCACCGCAGCAACGACTGCATCAGTTGATAAAGGGTCGTCAGGGCAGAAAGGTTTGACCTTGTCTAGTGCGTCAGCCACAAACTGAGCAGTTTCCCTGTCGTTAGCGACGTAAGGGAAGAGACACGGGCCATCACCATCCTTTTCTGAGATGACTGCCCTTCTAACAAAATCTTTGCCATTAATGGTGAATGTGACCATAGCTGAGGTCCTACCTTTGCAGGCACCATCAAACCCACAGACTACTATAGACCCAGACTCTTCACACTCGAACCCAACTAGTGACCTAGGGACTACTGCTACTTCTGCTCCCGTGTCACACACTATACTACACTCCTTTCCATTAACCAATCCAGGAGTGACATTCCACTTAGTCTTACTAGCATTGACATCACACTCGTTCACACTATCAGACTTACTAATACCATCATCATTACTACAAGGTACACTCACATTACTATTCCTGCTGGGCTTACGGACTGCATTGACTGCCTTCTTTTCCTTCTTGCGAGGACAGTCTGGGGACTTGTGTCCAGGGGTACCACACAGATGGCAGATGATAGACCTCTCTTGTGGTGCAGTTTTCTTACGGGCAGGGCAGTCGGCCATCCTATGCCCCTTCTCTTTGCAGAAGTGACAGGGGAACGGGAAAGGGGCCACACTGCCACCGCTAGTGCCAGCTGGAACAGGGTCGTTAGACTTGGGGGCGAAGGGGGTGTGACTCCGAGCTCTGTAACCACTGCCGGAAGTCGCACCACCAGACGCATCCGTAGTTCTAGGGCGATAGAAATTCCCGGGATGGCGAGAAGCCATCCACTCCTCCCAGAAACGGCTCAAGTCAGTAAGGTTGGCAAGGGATTTGGAATGGAGGGAGCAGGCGTCTGGAACCCATCACTGCAAGGGCCAAACGCACATCTTCCACAGTCTTACAACCTGCAGTGAAACCAACAACAATGTCATGCAAATGTTCAAATATGTCCGAGGCCGACTTGGCCTTCCAAGCTTCCGAGGAGAGGGCAAACAACTTATACCCACAGTCAGTGACTGTCTCACCAACTCCTCTGAGCAAACACTCCCTAGCATCCTCGAAAGAAATGCCGGGTACCAACTTGGACGCCAACTTAGAGGGTAACTTTGGGGCAAGAAACCCAACCCAAGCATCCTTTTCCACTTTGCCAGATATCATAATGTCCTGGAAACGAGACAAATAGTTAGCCATATTACCATCCTTATAAGAGTCTAGTGATTGCAATTTCATTTTCATATTCTCACGCGCAACCCGCAGGTCCCTGTCCTCAACTTCCTGCCGTCTGCGAATGGATTCACGTTCGAGTCTCTCTGCCTCTCTTGCTTCATCTGCTTCACGTTGTTGCCCGGCTGCATCAGCCTGACGCGCTCTTTCTTCTCTGTCTTCCTGCCTCCTTCTATCCTCGGCAAGGATCTGACGTTCTTGTTCTTCCCTTCTAATCAATCTCTGAAACTCCCTGTCTTCCAATTGCTCACGCCGTGCTGCCTCGGCAGCCAAAGATTGCTTCTCGAGCAAGCCCTTGAGGCACGCGAGGATGGCATTGTTAGCCATAGATGACTCCGCGGTACTAGGAGTGACACTGACGGACGATACAGGTCTGCTCACCGCAGGAGTAGTACTGACTGGTAAGGGGGGAAGCTCCAAGGAGCAATTCCCGCCACTTGTTCTGGGCGCATGCGTGCTATTAGAAGCACTGCGCTCTCCACCAGGAGCCCTTACAAAGTTCGTGGACTGGGACGAAGGTGTCGATATGGGAGTGACTGGGGTGTCGATAGGTGACAACGCCACAGATCTATTAGCAAGATCACGGAGTGAAGCAAGATGGCCAATTTCATCTGGCTGAGTGTCTTCATCGATAACCTCCTCATACAAAGAAGACACGCCCGATGCAACGTTCCTGCGGGTACTGTATGGAGGTCTGAGGCTCACAGCAGTTCTGTTAAGACAATGGGATGGACGGAAGCCAACATCATGCGGATCGTTGTTAATTCCGGAGTCAGCAATCGAGTCGTTATCCAACCCCACAACGTCTTCGTTCTCCTTAAAGCGACCCTCCCGAGACAAAGACATGCCGAGCCTACAGAAACAGACACAATGACAACAAAAGATAATAACGAATGATATACAGGGTACACACGGTAAATGGAAGGAAAAAAAACACACAATACAACACGGATAAGTTCCAAACAGTTCCAAACAAATTCCAACAGGAACGATACGAATACACAGCTTCAACAGTCACACCACGGACGACAGTCTCCGAGGATCTTCTGGACTTCGAAGTGTAGGTAGAGTCTGCTTCGTCAATACAGATACGTCGCAGGCTGGTTCGTCTCAAGCACCGCTGCCACCACAATTGTCGCCGGGACCCAGGAGGAATCACGCGGAGACAGATGGTTGCGATGAGTCGCTGCCACCAGGAGTCTCTAATCAGGATCTTCTTAGCTAACTAAGCCTTAGCTACCCCAAACCCGCAAACAGATTCAAGGTCACTTAGGTTATAAGATCTGATGTCAATAAATTAAGATTTACAGGACTCTGTGAATTAGAACTGAACAGGCCAATATATAGAGAATGATCACATGACCAAAAATTCAAAAACAATGAACAGCACACACAGGAAATCCTATACACAGTAATCAAGTAATTATAGTTCAAGTTAGAGAGTTCATGTGGGTGTGGACGGTTCCACGCCCACACAGTGGACTAAAATGAAACGAGAGAAACTGCCGGGGACCCATGTAATTAGCATATTTTAGAGTCGGACGTGTCCAGTGGACTAAAATAAAACAAGAGAAACTGCCGGGCACTATGTAATTAGCATATTTTAGAGTCGGACGTGTCCAGTGGACTAAAATGAAACGAGAGAAACTGCCGGGGACCATGTAATTAGCGTATTTCAGAGTCAAACGTGTCCAGTGGACTAAAATGAAACGAGAAAAACTGCCGTGGACCATGTAATTAGCATATTTTAGAGTCAGACGTGTCCAGTGGACTAAAATGAAACAAGAGAAACTGCCGTGCACCATGGAATTAGCATAATTTAGAGTTTGACGTGTCCAGTGGACTAAAATGAAACGAGAGAAACTGCCGGGGACCATGTAATTAGCACATTTTAGAGTTGGACGTGTCCAGTGGACAAAAATGAAATGAGAGAAACTGCCGGGGACCATGTAATTAGCATATTTTAGAGTTGGACGTGTCCAGTGGACAAAAATGAAATGAGGGAAACAGCCGGGGACCATGTAATTAGCATATTTTAGAGTCAGACGTGTCCAGTGGACTAAAATGAAACAAGAGAAACTGCCGTGCACCATGGAATTAGCATAATTTAGAGTTTGACGTGTCCAGTGGACTAAAATGAAACGAGAAATACTGACGGAAACCAAGTAATTAGCATAATTTAGAGTCAGACGTGTCCAGTGGACTAAAATGAAACGAGAGAAACTGCCGGGGACCAAGTAATTAGCATATTTTAGAGTCAGATGTGTCCAGTGGACTAAAATAAAACGAGAGAAACTGCCGGGGATCATGTAATTAGCATATTTCATAGTCGGATGCGTCCAGTGGACTAAAATGAAACGAGAGAAACTGCCGGGGACCATGTAATTAGCGTATTTTAGAGTCGTACGTGTCCAGTGGACTAAAGTGAAACGAGAGAAACTGCCTGGGATCATGTAATTAGCATTTTTCGTAGTCGGATGTGTCCAGCGGACTAAAATGAAACGAGAAAAACTGCCGTGGACCATGTAATTAGCATATTTTAGAGTCAGACGTGTCCAGTGGACTAAAATGAAACAAGAGAAACTGCCGTGCACCATGGAATTAGCATAATTTAGAGTTTGACGTGTCCAGTGGACTAAAATGAAACGAGAAATACTGACGGAAACCAAGTAATTAGCATAATTTAGAGTCAGACGTGTCCAGTGGACTAAAATGAAACGAGAGAAACTGCCGGGACCAAGTAATTAGCATATTTTAGAGTCGAACGTGTCCAGTGGACTAAAATGAAACGAGAGAAACTGCCGGGGACCAAGTAATTAGCACAATTTAGAGTCGGACGTGTCCAGTGGACTAAAATGAAACGAGAGAAACTGCCGGGGACCATGTAATTAGCACATTTTCGTGTCGGACATGTCCAGTGGACAAAAATGAAATGAGAGAAACTGCCGGGGACCATGTAATTAGCATATTTTAGAGTTGGACGTGTCCAGTGGACAAAAATGAAATGAGAGAAACAGCCGGGGACCATGGAATTAGCATAATTTAGAGTCGGACGTGTCCAGTGGACTAAAATGAAACGAGAGAAACTGCCGGGGACCATGTAATTAGCATATTTTAGAGTCGGACGTGTCCAGTGGACTAAAATGAAACGAGAGAAACTGCCGTGGACCATGTAATTAGCATATTTTAGAGTCGGATGTGTCCAGTGGACAAAAATGAAACGAGAGAAACTGCCGTGGACATTGTAATTAGCATATTTTAGAGTCGGACGTGTCCAGTGGACTAAAATGAAACGAGAGAAACTGCCGGGGACCAAGTAATTAGCATATTTTAGAGTCGGACGTGTCCAGTGGACTAAAATGAAACGAGAGAAACTGCCGGGGGACCAGTAATTAGCATATTTTAGAGTCGGACGTGTCCTGTGGACTAAAATGAAACGAGAGAAACTGCCGGGGGACCATGGAATTAGCATAAATTAGAGTCGGACGTGTCCAGTGGACTAAAATGAAACGAGAGAAACTGCCGGGGACCAGGTAATTAGCATAATTTAGAGTTGGACGTGTCCAGTGGACAAAAATGAAATGAGAGAAACTGCCGGGGACCTTGTAATTAGCATATTTTAGAGTTGGACGTGTCCAGTGGACAAAAATGAAATGAGAGAAACAGCCGGGGACCATGGAATTAGCATAATTTAGAGTTGGCCGTGTCCAGTGGACTAAAATGAAACGAGAGAAACTGCCGGGGACCATGGAATTAGCATAATTTAGAGTCTGACGTGTCCAGTGGACTAAAATGAAACGAGAAATACTGACGGAAACCAAGTAATTAGCATAATTTAGAGTCAGACGTGTCCAGTGGACTAAAATGAAACGAGAGAAACTGCCGGGGACCATGTAATTAGCATATTTTAGAGTCGGACGTGTCCAGTGGACTAAAATGAAACGAGAGAAACTGCCGGGGACCAAGTAATTAGCATATTTTAGAGTCAAACGTGTTCAGTGGACTAAACTAAAACGAGAGAAACTGCCGGAAACCATGTAATTATCATATTTTAGAGTCAAACGTGTCCAGTGGACTCAAATGAAACGAGAGAAACTGCCGGGAACCATGTAATTAGCACATATTAGAGTCGGACGTGTCCAGTGGACTCAAATGAAACGAGAGAAACTGCCGGGAACCATGTAATTATCATATTTTAGAGTCTGACGTGTCCAGTGGACTAAAATGAAACGAGAGAAACTGCCAGGGACCCATGTAATTAGCATATTTTAGAGTCGGACGTGTCCAGTGGACTAAAATAAAACAAGAGAAACTGCCGGGCACTATGTAATTAGCATATTTTAGAGTCGGACGTGTCCAATGGACTAAAATGAAAGGAGAGAAACTGCCGGGGACCATGTAATTAGCGTATTTCAGAGTCAAACGTGTCTAGTGGACTAAAATGAAACGAGAAAAACTGCCGTGGACCATGTAATTAGCATATTTTAGAGTCAGACGTGTCCAGTGGACTAAAATGAAACAAGAGAAACTGCCGTGCACCATGGAATTAGCATAATTTAGAGTTTGACGTGTCCAGTGGACTAAAATGAAACGAGAGAAACTGCCGGGGACCATGTAATTAGCACATTTTAGAGTTGGACGTGTCCAGTGGACAAAAATGAAATGAGAGAAACTTCCGGGGACCATGTAATTAGCATATTTTAGAGTTGGACGTGTCCAGTGGACAAAAATGAAATGAGGGAAACAGCCGGGGACCATGTAATTAGCATATTTTAGAGTCAGACGTGTCCAGTGGACTAAAATGAAACAAGAGAAACTGCCGTGCACCGTGGAATTAGCATAATTTAGAGTTGGACGTGTCCAGTGGACAAAAATGAAATGAGGGAAACAGCCGGGGACCATGGAATTAGCATAATTTAGAGTTTGACGTGTCCAGTGGACTAAAATGAAACGAGAAATACTGACGGAAACCAAGTAATTAGCATAATTTAGAGTCAGACGTGTCCAGTGGACTAAAATGAAACGAGAGAAACTGCCGGGGACCAAGTAATTAGCATATTTTAGAGTCAGATGTGTCCAGTGGACTAAAATAAAACGAGAGAAACTGCCGGGGATCATGTAATTAGCATATTTCATAGTTGGATGCGTCCAGTGGACTAAAATGAAACGAGAGAAACTGCCGGGGACCATGTAATTAGCGTATTTTAGAGTCGTACGTGTCCAGTGGACTAAAGTGAAACGAGAGAAACTGCCTGGGATCATGTAATTAGCATTTTTCGTAGTCGGATGTGTCCAGCGGACTAAAATGAAACGAGAAAAACTGCCGTGGACCATGTAATTAGCATATTTTAGAGTCAGACGTGTCCAGTGGACTAAAATGAAACAAGAGAAACTGCCGTGCACCATGGAATTAGCATAATTTAGAGTTTGACGTGTCCAGTGGACTAAAATGAAACGAGAGAAACTGCCGGGGACCAAGTAATTAGCATAATTAAGAGTTGGACGTGTCCAGTGGACAAAAATGAAACGAGAGAAACTGCCGGGAACCAAGTAATTAGCACAATTTAGAGTCGGACGTGTCCAGTGGACTAAAATGAAACGAGAGAAACTGCCGGGGACCATGTAATTAGCATATTTTAAAGTTAGACATGTCCAGTGGACTAAAATGAAGCGAGAGAAATGCCGGGGACCATGGAATTAGCATAATTTAGGGTTTGACGTGTCCAGTGGACTAAAATGAAACGAGAAATACTGACGGAAACCAAGTAATTAGCATAATTTAGAGTCAGACGTGTCCAGTGGACTAAAATGAAACGAGAGAAACTGCCGGGGACCAAGTAATTAGCATATTTTAGAGTCGAACGTGTCCAGTCGACTAAAATGAAACGAGAGAAACTGCCGGGGACCAAGTAATTAGCACAATTTAGAGTCGGACGTGTCCAGTGGACTAAAATGAAACGAGAGAAACTGCGGGGACCAAGTAATTACACAATTTAGACGAGTCGACCGTGGTCCCGTGGACTAAATTACCTAAAATGAGTCTTGCCGGGGACCATGTAATTACACATTTTAGAGTTGGACTTGTCCCAGTGAGACACAAATGAAATGAGGGAAACAGCCGGGGACCATGGAATTAGCATAATTTAGAGTCGGACGTGTCCAGTGGACTAAAATGAAACGAGAGAAACTGCCGGGGACCATGTAATTAGCATATTTTAGAGTCTGACGTGTCCAGTGGACTAAAATGAAACGAGAGAAACTGCCGGGGACCAGGTAATTAGCATAATTTAGAGTCGGACGTGTCCAGTGGACAAAAATGAAACGAGAGAAACTGCCGGGGACCAAGTAATTAGCATATTTTAGAGTCGGACGTGTCCAGTGGACTAAAATGAAACGAGAGAAACTGCCGGGGACCAAGTAATTAGCACAATTTAGAGTCGGACGTGTCCAGTGGACTAAAATGAAACGAGAGAAACTGCCGGGGACCAAGTAATTAGCATATTTTAGAGTCGGACTGGTCCAGTGGACTAAAATGAAACGAGAGAAACTGCCGGGGGACCATGGAATTAGCATAAATTAGAGTCGGACGTGTCCAGTGGACTAAAATGAAACGAGAGAAACTGCCGGGGACCAGGTAATTAGCATAATTTAGAGTTGGACGTGTCCAGTGGACAAAAATGAAATGAGAGAAACTGCCGGGGACCTTGTAATTAGCATATTTTAGAGTTGGACGTGTCTAGTGGACAAAAATGAAATGAGAGAAACAGCCGGGGACCAGGTAATTAGCATAATTTAGAGTTGGCCGTGTCCAGTGGACTAAAATGAAACGAGAGAAACTGCCGGGGACCATGGAATTAGCATAATTTAGAGTTTGACGTGTCCAGTGGACTAAAATGAAACGAGAAATACTGACGGGAACCAAGTAATTAGCATAATTTAGAGTCAGACGTGTCCAGTGGACTAAAATGAAACGAGAGAAACTGCCGGGGACCAAGTAATTAGCATATTTTAGAGTCGGACGTGTCCAGTGGACTAAAATGAAACAAGAGAAACTGCCGGGGACCAAGTAATTAGCATATTTTAGAGTCAAACGTGTTCAGTGGACTAAACTAAAACGAGAGAAACTGCCGGGAACCATGTAATTATCATATTTCAGAGTCAAACGTGTCCAGTGGACTCAAATGAAACGAGAGAAACTGCCGGGAACCATGTAATTAGCACATATTAGAGTCGGACGTGTCCAGTGGACTCAAATGAAACGAGAGAAACTGCCGGGAACCATGTAATTATCATATTTTAGAGTCAAACGTGTCCAGTGGACTAAAATGAAACGAGAGAAACTGCCGGGGACCAGGTAATTAGCATAATTTAGAGTTGGACGTGTCCAGTGGACAAAAATGAAATGAGAGAAACTGCCGGGGACCATGTAATTAGCATATTTTAGAGTTGGACGTGTCTAGTGGACAAAAATGAAATGAGAGAAACAGCCGGGGACCATGTAATTAGCACATTTTAGAGTTGGACGTGTCCAGTGGACAAAAATGAAATGAGAGAAACTGCCGGGGACCATGTAATTAGCATATTTTAGAGTTGGACGTGTCCAGTGGACAAAAATGAAATGAGGGAAACAGCCGGGGACCATGGAATTAGCATAATTTAGAGTCGGACGTGTCCAGTGGACTAAAATGAAACGAGAGAAACTGCCGGGGACCATGTAATTAGCATATTTTAGAGTCAGACGTGTCCAGTGGACTAAAATGAAACGAGAAATACTGACGGGGACCAAGTAATTAGCACAATTTAGAGTCGGACGTGTCTAGTGGACTGAAATGAAACGAGAGAAACTGCCGGGGACCATTTAATTAGCACATTTTAAAGTTGGACGTGTCCAGTGGACAAAAATGAAATGAGAAAAACTGCCGGGGACCATGTAATTAGCATATTTTAGAGTTGGACGTGTCCAGTGGACTAAAATGAAATGAGGGAAACAGCCGGGGACCATGTAATTAGCATATTTTAGAGTCAGACGTGTCCAGTGGACTAAAATGAAACAAGAGAAACTGCCGTGCACCATGGAATTAGCATAATTTAGAGTTTGACGTGTCCAGTGGACTAAAATGAAACGAGAAATACTGACGGAAACCAAGTAATTAGCATAATTTAGAGTCAGACGTGTCCAGTGGACTAAAATGAAACGAGAGAAACTGCCGGGGATCATGTAATTAGCATATTTCATAGTCGGATGTGTCCAGTGGACTAAAATGAAACGATAGAAACTGCCGGGGACCATATAATTAGCGTATTTTAGAGTCGTACATGTCCAGTGGACTAAAGTGAAACGAGAGAAACTGCCTGGGATCATGTAATTGCATTTTTCGTAGTCGGATGTGTCCAGCGGACTAAAATGAAACGAGAAAAACTGCCTTGAACCATGTAATTAGCATATTTTAGAGTCAGACGTGTCCAGTGGACTAAAATGAAACAAGAGAAACTGCCGTGCACCATGGAATTAGCATAATTTAGAGTTTGACGTGTCCAGTGGATTAAAATGAAACGAGAAATACTGACGGAAACCAAGTAATTAGCATAATTTAGAGTCAGACGTGTCCAGTGTACTAAAATGAAACGAGAGAAACTGCCGGGGACCAAGTAATTAGCATATTTTAGAGTCGGACGTGTCCAGTGGACTAAAATGAAACGAGAGAAACTGCCGGGGACCAAGTAATTAGCACAATTTAGAGTCAGACGTGTCCATTGGACTAAAATGAAACGAGAGAAACTGCCGGGGACCAAGTAATTAGCATATTTTAGAGTCGGACGTGTCCTGTGGACTAAAATGAAACGAGAGAAACTGCCGGGGACCAAGTAATTAGCACAATTTAGAGTCGGACGTGTCCAGTGGACTAAAATGAAACGAGAGAAACTGCCGGGGACCAAGTAATTAGCATATTTTAGAGTCGGACGTGTCCAGTGGACTAAAATGAAACGAGAGAAACTGCCGGGGGACCATGGAATTAGCATAAATTAGAGTCGTACGTGTCCAGTGGACTAAAATGAAACGAGAGAAACTGCCGGGGACCAGGTAATTAGCATAATTTAGAGTCGGACGTGTCCAGTGGACAAAAATGAAATGAGAGAAACTGCCGGGGACCATGTAATTAGCATCTTTTAGAGTTGGCCGTGTCCAGTGGACTAAAATGAAACGAGAGAAACTGCCGGGGACCAGGTAATTAGCATACTTTAGAGTTGGCCGTGTCCAGTGGACTAAAATGAAACGAGAGAAACTGCCGGGGACCATGGAATTAGCATAATTTAGAGTTTGACGTGTCCAGTGGACTAAAATGAAACGAGAAATACTGACGGAAACCAAGTAATTAGCATAATTTAGAGTCAGACGTGTCCAGTGGACTAAAATGAAACGAGAGAAACTGCCGGGGACCAATTAATTAGCATATTTTAGAGTCGGACGTGTCCAGTGGACTAAAATGAAACGAGAGAAACTGCCGGGGACCAAGTAATTAGCATATTTTAGAGTCAAACGTGTTCAGTGGACTAAACTAAAACGAGAGAAACTGCCGGGAACCATGTAATTATCATATTTCAGAGTCAAACGTGTCCAGTGGACTCAAATGAAACGAGAGAAACTGCCGGGAACCATGTAATTAGCACATATTAGAGTCGGACGTGTCCAGTGGACTCAAATGAAACGAGAGAAACTGCCGGGAACCATGTAATTATCATATTTTAGAGTCTGACGTGTCTAGTGGACAAAAATGAAAGGAGAGAAACAGCCGGGGACCATGGAATTAGCACAATTTAGAGTCGGACGTGTCCAGTTGACTAAAATGAAACGAGAGAAACTGCCGGGGACCATGTAATTAGCACATTTTAGAGTTGGACGTGTCCAGTGGACAAAAATGAAATGAGAGAAACTGCCGGGGACCATGTAATTAGCATATTTTAGAGTTGGACGTGTCCAGTGGACTAAAATGAAATGAGGGAAACAGCCGGGGACCATGGAATTAGCATAATATAGAGTCGGACGTGTCCAGTGGACTAAAATGAAACGAGAGAAACTGCCGGGGACCATGTAATTAGCATATTTTAGAGTCAGACGTGTCCAGTGGACTAAAATGAAACGAGAAATACTGACGGGGACCAAGTAATTAGCACAATTTAGAGTCGGACGTGTCTAGTGGACTGAAATGAAACGAGAGAAACTGCCGGGGACCATTTAATTAGCACATTTTAAAGTTGGACGTGTCCAGTGGACAAAAATGAAATGAGAAAAACTGCCGGGGACCATGTAATTAGCATATTTTAGAGTTGGACGTGTCCAGTGCGCTAAAATGAAATGATGGAAACAGCCGGGGACCATGTAATTAGCATATTTTAGAGTCAGACGTGTCCAGTGGACTAAAATGAAACAAGAGAAACTGCCGTGCACCATGGAATTAGCATAATTTAGAGTTTGACGTGTCCAGTGGACTAAAATGAAACGAGAAATACTGACGGAAACCAAGTAATTAGCATAATTTAGAGTCAGACGTGTCCAGTGGAC
>WLWD01000230.1_pt1 | contig 174179 bp, 158 predicted proteins | sample 6712731 | NCBI WGS metagenome assembly WLWD01 (sample SAMN12718690, study PRJNA576275) | sponge metagenome | isolation source: marine sponge | host: Mycale hentscheli | place: New Zealand: South Island, Marlborough, Capsize Point | collected 2014-11-01
AGAGCTTCCACCTATAAATAAAGTAACTAAAACTGACAACTATTGAAGTTTTGATAATTTCCAGTGACACTACTTTATCATTGTAAAACAATTTTTCAGTTCAAACGTTTTCTTGAACTACACAACAGCATAGTACAGCTTAATTAAATATATATTAGTGACATTTGTTCGATTTTATCATCTTCCACCTGATATCCTTCATAATACCCTACAGCACTAATATCCTGCAGCTGCATCAGCATAGGGTAGGACAGAAAACTAGAATGCATTCAAACACACAAAATACTACACACACACACACACACTCATGAAAGAATATGTTACACTACAGGACACCTAGTCATCAAGCCAACCGTTGCTATTAAGTGAGTTGAGGTTGCTCTGGTGTACTTGATAAGAATAAATTGAGCACATCAAGTTATCTTGATGAATTTTCTATATAGAAAGGAATATCACACCTATAAAGTTAAGGAGATAGCTGGCAAAGAATTTCTTACATTTCCCTTTTGCAATGGATGAGTATCAATGAAGCATGTGACGTCAAGTCTATAGGAGTATTATGATCTAAACAATGATTAAATTTTAAAAATAGGACATAAATCAGTGTTTAAGTTCTGTTCTAATCAATCCTAACCATCATCAAAGCAAAAAAAAATGTGTCTTGAGATTAGATTTAACATCATCTTTAATATCTAATATTTGACATAAAGATGAAAAATTGATGCAATAAAATTGTAAACATTTCACATACCTGTCGAGTCCTGTGCCAACATTTTGTTATTTCCTTTTATCATATCGGTTTGAGTATGCCTTTTCGTCCAAATTTGGGTTTGTCTTTATAATAGTAACGCTCACCACAGTCCTGTGCTAAGCAACTGTCACACTCCCTGCATTTGTAACTGTGGTGGATTCAGGCCCTCCACTTTTGACAAATAGCTTTTCTTCAAGAGAGAAAAAAAAATCTGAACATGTTTTCTGGAATGTACAATGTGGTTGTCTACATTCTAGCATGTGTTATACTATGGGTGCCGATGATAAATTTGGCCCCTTCCCCATCCCACTTTTCAATTTTTTACTACTCAACTTCAGTGTGGTGCCAGACACTATATTTGGGATTCCAATAAACTAGAGAAGGGAAACTACTGAGAAGCTCTCGCAGTTCCTCTTAAATTTCTACTCAGGTGTAGCTCAGGACTAGCTAGCCCACTGTTGTGAGTTATGAACATTGAATTTAATTACCTATAATGTCATTCCATTTTTCTTATTGGCGCCCTTCATTGTCACATTATTCTCTGTATTGTGTGCTTATTTTTAGTTGTATAAAACTTTCTTAAGGTCCAAATAGTACATAATCTCTACACTCATCATTTGCATTAAGTGCATCAGCAATTGGATTTAACCAGCTATCACTTGACTACCATATGATGCTATGACTACAACATATGTAGTAAATATTAGTAATGGTTGTGGTTTAGCTCCAAGCGCCGTACCCCCCATTCCAAATTATCTTCCTACATCCCTGCTAATAAGAAATGCCATAAGCTTTATTTGTGCTACGTTTTTGCCATTAAGTTTAATGTTTTAACCAATGTGTGTGTTTAGAATAGAGTTTAGTTGTGCTTGTGAACATGTTTAGAATTGAGTGCTTAGTTGAGTTTGTGAGTGTGTTTAATTGTGTTTGTGTGTGTCTAGAATGGAGTGTTTAATTGCATTGGTGTATGAGTTGGGAATGGAGTGTTTAATTGCATTGGTGTATGAGTTGGGAATAGAGTGTTACGTTTATTAGAACAGTGTATAATTGCTTGTTGATATACGTTATTTTTATGTGTCAATGTAGGTGAATCTCTTTTGAACATGATGTGTCTTAAATGGAGTTCATATCATGATATTCCTCCTATACGCATGTATTATTTAGAATTAGCTAAATAGTTTGATCCGTTTTATTACTTAGTTTTACAGAATTTGGTATATGCAATATAAAGAATGGATGCTACAAAAAATAGCATAGACAATGTTGGCACATTTAATCCCATTTGACCAAACCTAGGCCAGCTCCCTTTTTGAAATTTCTGGCTATAGGCCTGCTGACTGGATACTTGTGGCTATAGGCATGCTGACTGGATACTTGTGGCTATAGGCCTGCTGACTGGATACTTGTGGCTATAGGCATGCTGACTGGATACTTGTGGCTATAGGCCTGCTGACTGGATACTTGTGGCTATAGGCCTGCTGACTGGATACTTGTGGCTATAGGCATGCTGACTGGATACTTATGGCTATAGGCCTGCTGACTGGATATTTGTGGCTATAGGCCTGCTGACTGGATATTTGTGGCTATAGGCCTGCTAACTGGATACTTGTGGCTATAGGCCTGCTGACTGGATACTTGTGGCTATAGGCCTGCTGACTGGATATTTGTGGCTATAGGCCTGCTGACTGGATACTTGTGGCTATAGGCCTGCTGACTGGATACTTGTGGCTATAGGCCTGCTGACTGGATACTTGTGGCTATAGGCCTGCTGACTGGATACTTGTGGCTATAGGCCTGCTGACTGGATACTTGTGGCTATAGGCCTGCTGACTGGATACTTGTAGCTATAGGCCTGCTGACTGGATACTTGTGGCTATAGGCATGCTGACTGGATACTTGTAGCTATAGGCCTGCTGACTGGATACTTGTGGCTATAGGCCTGCTGACTGGATACTTGTGGCTATAGGCCTGCTGACTGGATACTTGTGGCTATAGGCCTGCTGACTGGATACTTGTGGCTATAGGCCTGCTGACTGGATACTTGTGGCTATAGGCCTGCTGACTGGATATTTGTGGCTATAGGCCTGCTGACTGGATATTTGTGGCTATAGGCCTGCTGACTGGATACTTGTGGCCATAGGCCTGCTGACTGAATACTTGTGGCTATAGGCCTGCTGACTGGATACTTGTGGCTATAGGCATGCTGACTGGATACTTATAGCTATAGGCCTGCTGACTGGATACTTGTGGCTATAGGCCTGCTGACTGGATACTTGTGGCTATAGGCCTGCTGACTGGATATTTGTGGCTATAGGCCTGCTGACTGGATACTTGTGGCTATAGGCCTGCTGACTGGATACTTGTGGCTATAGATGCAACTAACACTGTGCAAAACTTGTGACCCATTCTTCTTGCCATATAAATTACTGTACAATAACCGGGAAGGGAGGGTAGCCCCCTAGTTTTTATGACAGTGATCACAATCATTGTAAAAAATGGTCTGGTGAGTTAAGAACAGTTCTGTATATATTATGTGGCTGTTCTGCTCTTTCTGTTCAGTCTGTCTTTTGGATAAAACTCACTAGCTAAAATTAAAGCTTAATTGCGGGGGGGGGGCGCCTCAAACACAACCACCTCCAAGTATTAGGACTCTATTGACAACTATGGTGGCAGTGAACCTTTTCTACGACACAAGGTATCCCTGATTATATCCAGCCTATCTTGCTGCTTCTCTGTACAGTTGAACAGCTTAATCACTTTTCCCACCACAAATCATTCAAAAATTTCAAAGGGTGACACACTCCTATCAAAGACTATTTCGTATAGTACAGCCTCCCCATCTCATTATAATGCCCACTAATCAAATTGTAGTTCAGGGGCACTAATCCACATCCCAAGACCACACTCAAAACTACATAAACACCAAGGAAGCAATGACAACATGATTGCTAAGGGTGCCTTCACATAGCAACACCTGGGTGCCTTCCACCTGGGTGCCTTCACGTAGCAACACCTGGGTGCCTTCACATAGCAACACCTGGGTGCCTTCACATAGCAACACCTGGGTGCCTTCACGTAGCAACACCTGGGTGCTTTCACGTAGCAACACCTGGGTGCCTTCACATAGCAACACCTGGGTGCCTTCACGTAGCAACACCTGGGTGCCTTCACATAGCAACACCTGGGTGCCTTTAGTAGAGGACTCCAGCTGAATAGTCATGCATTATCTACCACAAAGTCATGACACCCACCGCTTTGCAACAAAACAGTGCCTGGTGAAGTGCAACTGTGCCTTTATACTCACCATTATGTGCATACGGTTGGGGTGGGGCAGAATCAACTCTCAATATAAAATCCTAGCACACAAAGTAATGGATCCAGAATCTACTGTCATGTATTGCTGAGGAATGGAGAATAACTATGGTTTAAATTTTGCCAAGGCTTAGGGCCACAAGGGGTTGACCCTAAATGATGAGATATTTGTAATGGAATTTTACAAAAATAATCTACTATAGTTCAGATAGGTAAGGTGAGAAAATAGGAAACTAAAATATAATGCAACAGAAACTTATTAATCAGTAAGGTTAAGAAAATGATATACAAAAATTCGGCTTTTAATTTCAGCGGTAGCAATGCAGTATTGCAGTGAAATCTAAAATAGTGACGGGGCTATTTCTTGAGATGGATAGACTTCCAGTCTTTACTCTTGGTAGGTGCTTCCTCCTAGTAGTACTTGCTGGCCTGCAGAAATACAACAGCTCGGGAGGGGGGTGGGGTGGGGGGAGGGGGAGAAGCAGAACAGATTTTAACACACCCTAGCAACTATGGCTTATTTCGCAGGTTATTCATGTTCAAAGAGTGTGACTGGACCTTTAAAAAGCATCTGCTACTTACAAAGTTCAGAAACCCATAAAATTTAAAACTAAGTTTGCCTCTTGATTTTGACCTGATTCTTACAGCCTATAGCATGTTTAAAGTGTTCTTTTGTAAATACTCTAAAATTTACCTTATACTTTTACTGTTATGATTAATGTAATTTTATACATGAATAATCTTATACAGTAATATATTCATTTGATAGACATAAAAATGTTTTATGACTAGAAAATGTATGACATTAGCACTTGATGACCCTAGATAGACACATACAATTTTAAAACGTATGCATGCACACATACACACCTTTATTGTGCAGCAAGCATTCTGTCCATCTTATTTTTTTAAAGCACTCTGCCACGAGCTACATAACCAGCCAGCAAGCGATTCTGTATTTATACTACTGTATTTATACTGCTGTATTTATACTGCTGTTTTTATACTGCTGTATTTATACTGCTGTATTTATACTGCTGTATTTATACTGCTGTATTTATACTGCTGTTTTTATACTGCTGTATTTATACTGCTGTATTTATACTGCTGTATTTATACTGCTGTATTTATACTGCTGTATTTATACTGCTAAGGGTTACTGCTATGCTACAGTCTCACTCTCAATAGACCAACAATTCTTCTATCTATGGAATATTTTTCTCTGCTAATTGATTTAGCAATTTTTCGGCCTACTGTAGCATAGAAATACCTCTTAAAATACAGAATTGGAGTGTTGGTTTGCCAGCTGGTTGTCATAGCTCTGTGGGAGAATGCTTTTGCGTTAAGCAAGCAGTGCTTGTGCATTAATCAAGTGGTCCTGGGTTCGATGCCCAATGACAAGCCAATATTTTTAAATTAAAAAGTATTGTTTTGTCAACATTAAAATTTATGCAAACACTTCTATTGCCAAAAAAAAACCCTGCTAATGTAACTACAGATGAATGTCAGTTATCCAAACATCAGAGATGGTGGACAACATGAAGTGTTCTGAGATAGTGGACAACATGAAGTGTTCTGATAAAAGAACACGGTAAAAATGTATTACAAAAACACTAGTGATGAGGCATGGTCAAGCAATTCCAGTGTCTACATGTGCTACTATTAGGTTTTTGGTGTTCAATTAACTGATGTGTTGTTCTACAATTGAATTGAAGTTTTACTGTATATAATATCTAAAAGATATGATAAAGCTTACATTGAGTAATTCGCTTCAATACATTGGCTTTTAATCTTGGTACAATATCTAAATTATAATTTGAATGATTATTAAAATATAATAATTGCAATTATATACAATGATATTAATACTGCACGCAAAGTACCCTTTTAAAACAAACAAGAAAAATTGTTGTTAAAAAGTGAAATGACGTGGGGAAAGCTAAAATAGCAAGGGCAAAGTGAAATAACATGGTACATAAGTGAAACTGAAATAGTACCATAGTGAACCAGTAGGAGTAAGTGGCATGTATGCAGTGCTATCCTTAGTGAAACAGTAGGGGTAAGTGGCATGTATGCAGTGCTATCCTTAGTGAAACAGTAGGCGTAAGTGACATGTATGCAGTGCTATCCTTAGTGAACAAGTAGGGGTAAGTGACATGTATGCAGTGCTATCCTTAGTGAAACAGTAGGGGTAAGTGACATGTATGCAGTGCTATCCTTAGTGAAACAGTAGGGGTAAGTGGCATGTATGCAGTGCTATCCTTAGTGAAACAGTAGGGGTATAAGTGACATGTATGCAGTGCTATCCTTAGTGAAACAGTAGGGGTAAGTGGCATGTATGCAGTGCTATCCTTAGTGAAATAGTAGGGGTAAGTGACATGTATGCAGTGCTATCCTTAGTGAAACAGTAGGGGTATAAGTGACATGTATGCAGTGCTATCCTTAGTGAAACAGTAGGGGTAAGTGGCATGTATGCAGTGCTATCCTTAGTGAAACAGTAGGGGTAAGTGACATGTATGCAGTGCTATCCTTAGTGAAACAGTAGGGGTAAGTGGCATGTATGCAGTGCTATCCTTAGTGAAACAGTAGGGGTAAATGACATGTATGCAGTGCTATCCTTAGTGAAACAGTAGGGGTAAATGACATGTATGCAGTGCTATCCTTAGTGAAACAGTAGGGGTAAGTGACATGTATGCAGTGCTATCCTTAGTGAAACAGTAGGGGTAAGTGGCATGTATGCAGTGCTATCCTTAGTGAAACAGTAGGGGTAAGTGACATGTATGCAGTGCTATCCTTAGTGAAACAGTAGGAGTAAGTGGCATGTATGCAGTGCTATCCTTAGTGAAACAGTAGGGGTAAGTGACATGTATGCAGTGCTATCCTTAGTGAAACAGTAGGGGTAAGTGGCACATGTATGCAGTGCTATCCTTAGTGAAACAGTAGGGGTAAGTGGCATGTATGCAGTGCTATCCTTAGTGAAACAGTAGGGGTAAGTGGCATGTATGCAGTGCTATCCTTAGTGAAACAGTATGGGTAAGTGACATGTATGCAGTGCTATCCTTAGTGAACAGTAGGGGTAAGCACATGTATGCAGTGCTATCCTTAGTGAAACAGTAGGGTAAGTGGCATGTATGCAGTGCTATCATTAGTGAAAAGTAGGGTATGTGGCATGTATGCAGTGCTATCCTTAGTGAAACAGTAGGGGTAAGTGGCATGTATGCAGTGCTATCCTTAGTGAAACAGTAGGGGTAAGTGACATGTATGCAGTGCTATCCTTAGTGAAACAGTAGGGGTAAGTGACATGTATGCAGTGCTATCCTTAGTGAAACAGTAGGGGTAAGTGGCATGTATGCAGTGCTATCCTTAGTGAAACAGTAGGGGTAAGTGACATGTATGCAGTGCTATCCTTAGTGAAACAGTAGGGGTAAGTGGCATGTATGCAGTGCTATCCTTAGTGAAACAGTAGGGGTAAGTGACATGTATGCAGTGCTATCCTTAGTGAAACAGTAGGGGTAAGTGACATGTATGCAGTGCTATCCTTAGTGAAACAGTAGGGGTAAGTGGCATGTATGCAGTGCTATCCTTAGTGAAACAGTAGGGGTAAGTGACATGTATGCAGTGTGAACTATCCTTAGTGAAACAGTAGGGGTAAGTGGCATGTATGCAGTGCTATCCTTAGTGAAACAGTAGGGTAAGTGACATGTATGCAGTGCTATCCTTAGTGAAACAGTAGGGGTAAGTGACATGTATGCAGTGCTATCCTTAGTGAAACAGTAGGAGTAAGTGGCATGTATGCAGTGCTATCATTAGTGAAATAGTAGGGGTAAGTGACATGTATGCAGTGCTATCCTTAGTGAAACAGTAGGGGTAAGTGGATGTATGCAGTGCTATCCTTAGTGAACAGTAGGGGTAAGTGGCATGTATGCACAGTAGGGGTAAGTGGCATGTATGCAGTGCTATCCTTAGTGAAACAGTAGGGGTAAGTGACATGTATGCAGTGCTATCCTTAGTGAAACAGTAGGGGTAAGTGGCATGTATGCAGTGCTATCCTTAGTGAAACAGTAGGGGTAAGTGGCATGTATGCAGTGCTATCCTTAGTGAAACAGTAGGGGTAAGTGACATGTATGCAGTGCTATCCTTAGTGAAACAGTAGGGGTAAGTGGCATGTATGCAATGCTATCTTTAGTGAAACAGTAGGGGTAAGTGGTATGTATGCAGTGCTATCCTTAGTGAAACAGTAAGGAGTAAGTGGCATGTATGCAGTGCTATCCTTAGTGAAACAGTAGGGGTAAGTGACATGTATGCAGTGCTATCCTTAGTGAAACAGTAGGGGTAAGTGGCATGTATGCAGTGCTATCCTTAGTGAAACAGTAGGGGTAAGTAGCATGTATGCAGTGCTATCCTTAGTGAAACAGTAGGGGTAAGTGGCATGTATGCAATGCTATCCTTAGTGAAACAGTAGGGGTAACTGGCATGTATGCAGTGCTATCCTTAGTGAAACAGTAGGGGTAAGTGACATGTATGCAGTGCTATCCTTAGAAATGAAGTGGTTTTAATTAGCCATACCTTGCAATTAGGTATAGACAGAAAATAAAATATGGGCATTTTTGTGGCAATTGTAGCCAGTTGCCAAAGTTGGCACTTCCACTTCCATATGCTCATTTTTGATAGCAATGCCTTGTTTTAACTTGACATCATCACTTCTTTGAGGCATACCAGATACAATAATTGCTCTTTAAGGGTGGTTGCACACCGCCTACGCAATTTTTTGTTGATGATTACTACGCTTGTATACTTGCAAGGGGCTTCTTTTGCTGACTCATGCGGTAAGTAATAGCCTACAAGTTCATATAATACCTTTTCGTGGTAGCACTACAAGAGATCCCCAAGCTCTAAAGTACTTTCCTGTAGCACTGTCTGTCCCTTCACAAAGATAAAATCTTGTATGTCGCTTAAACACTTTTTTTATTTTAAATGAGGAAATGTTCCTTTTCTTGATAAATGTTGTGGTGGCATCAGTACCGTCATAATCCCAATAAACTGGAGTGGATGAAGCGCAGTGAAACTCTGCAGCATTGCCTTCTACCAATCTTTGTAGTATTGGTTTGACTCGGTACTTCATCACTAAACATAAGAAGTGAAGTATAAATATTACAAATCTTTTCAACTTAAAAAAAAATGAATAGTGTGCCAAAATCATGGAGAAATGAAATATCAAAACTCATAAGTACTCTATTTGTAGACAGGGTTTAAATGCAAAATTAGTGTATAAAATAAATTTTCTAATAAATAATTTCTACAAAAAATGACACAGCAGCAACAAGTCAATGATATTATTTACACAACTATAGCTTTCTATGAAAAAAACGGTATATATACTAATCAAATACGACATATGATTATTTCAGATTAATTGATTCCCTGCTCTTGAAGGTTAGCATTAAACTAATCATGCAAGTTAATCATAGTGAACTTGAGACTGGTTAAAACATGTTATCTCTATATTATATTCTAATGACTTATTGATCATAACTCTAATCTACAACAAATATTTTTATTGTCTTATGTTAATCATCCGAATGTTTCCCAGTTGTTTATTCATGATGTGTAGATAGAATGCTTTCTATGTTGGTATCTTTAGAATCATAGAAGTAGCAAGCAGAAGTACTTGTACCCTTTTTTTTAATTACTAAATAATAAAGAACTTTAATACTGTCACATGAGATGACAAACTTTACCATTGTTCGGTTGAATTACTTCTAATTTTCCAACTACTGTAAATGTTTTATTGTACTTATTTATTCCATGGCATTCATAAAATCCACTGTGATGAAATTTTAGAGCTACACTAATGGATAGAATGTAAGTGTGAATAGTTTTATGGTAAGTAACGACATTCTCAGGAAGTTCCATGTTATCATGTGTCCAGTAAACTTTTGAATATGATGTGCACTCGAATTTGGCCTCTTCACCTTCAAATACTGCTAATCTAGTTGGTTGTACATCAGCAATAATGGCTACAGTGTCAAATATATATATATATATATATATATATATATATATACAATAAGGTAATTATGTATTGTATAATATTGTATTTTTTAACTTAGCTGTGTAGTTCTTTATATTGTGACAGAGAAACTTTAAATTCCTTAGGTCGTTCAGGAGGTATATTATATGTGGTGTCCCCACCTTTAGGGCTTCTATATGTAGATTCATGTTCAAAATTTATCAGGCATTGCGCTTCCATTATTAATTTCCTTTTGGAATGGTTGCTATGGTGTGGCAAATGGGAAGCGGTAAGAGTTGTAGACAGAGCCAGTACGAATCGTGAGTTGAAGATCAAGGAAGCTCTACACCTACAGATGACACCCGACAACAACAAGTTTAACAGAGACTGGGTTTAGAGCTTCCAGGATGCTGGCTGTCTATTCTGAGTGCAAATCACCCTCCAGGATACAATAAACAGTAAGCGTACCCCCCAGAAACCTAGCTGTTTACATTGTTATTATATCACCATGAAGAATTCAACCTTAGCTGACCCCTGAAGAAGACTTTGGCAAGAAGTCGAATGGTTAGGTTAAGTTAACTTACAATTAACAATATTATTGGCTGTTACAAGTAGTTTATTGAGTGCCATTTAACTCTAACTAAAAAATTAATGATTCTACACCCCAGAAACCCTATGTTAGAAGAATTTTTGTACATACATTAATCTAACTATAATAATAGGAATTTTTTCTCTTTTAACAGCCAATATTTTTAATTATAACTTAACCAGACGTTTCGACTTCTTGCCAAGTCCTCTTCAGGGGTCAACTGAGATCGAACTCTCCTTGCTGATATGATAACACAAAGTAAACAGCAATTCCTGGGGCACGCTTACTGTTTATTATATCCTGGAGGGTGATTTGCACGCAGCATGGACAGCCAGCATCCTGGAAGCTCAAACCTATGTCTCTATTAAACGTATTGTTGTCAGGTGTCATCTGTATGTGTAGAGCTTCCTTGATCTTTAACTCACGGTTCTTACTTACAACTCAGCTTATAACAGCTTATTATTCTTCCATTGTGTTCTATATAGTCTGTTTTATAGTCTGGAAGAATAATAAGCTGTTTTGGTCCAATTTCGCATCAGAGTATACTTTTTCCCTGTAATGTCTTTATGGAGTTCTCAAAACAACTTGCTGGCTTTCTGTCAGCACTGGGGAATTTTAAATATTTGCACTTTTAATAGTAAGAGTATAATTCCAAGTTTTGATTCCTAGCAGATTTTAGAAGTATATCTTCAAGATTTTTTAATATCTTGTAACCAGGTTGATTGAACTGATCCCCAATAAATGCCACTATTAAATAAAGGCATTCAAAATAATGGCAGCAATGAAATTCTTTAGGTGTAGCAGGATAACTACTATAGCCTGAACCTACTTGATATCGGGTGGGAGTTCTTTTCCTAGGCAAAGTGGGATCACTGACATCATAGTTGGCTTGCATTGAAAGAACTTATTCCCAGAATAGATCAAACACTTCATCACTCCTAATTTGTTCCAAAGTCTGGCAAGTCAAATCAGTAATTACAAAACCTTCTGATGATGTAAGACAAGGATTCTGTAGGGTCTGACTCAAATTGTATGTGTGAGAAAGAAAGCACTCTCCTAGAATGACACCAAACAAGTTGCTAAATATTGTCATATAGTAGCTTGTACACCAACAAACCTAGCACACACCGCAAAATCAGTGGTTGCTTGCAGAGCATTTTCCCAAAGCTCCTGCATGACATTATAATTAAGTACAATTTCTAGAGAAGAACCTCGAACTGTCCATCATGTGGGACCCAAAGTCACAAATCCTGGAGTGTCTGGAGCAAGATATGATTTAATTTTCTCAAATTCAGTATCTCTACAAGGAGAAAACTTGACTAGCTTGGGTATTTCAAAATGTTACATCAAGCGTATCTCTGAGTATGGTATTCCCTTTGATACAGTTACCAGCAGCTAAATTCAGAGCACGTCCATAACAATGGATGAAAATTGCACGAGGCTCTTTTCTACTAATCTGAGTAGCTACACCACTTCGTGCACCACACATGCTGGCAGCCCCATCACAACATTGACCGCAACAGTGCGCTACATTCAGATTCATTCTCAAAAGCTTTAAGAATTGCTACTAGTTCCTTGGCAGTTATAGTATTAGCTTTGTGCAAACCAAAGAACTCTTCATGAGGCTGAAAGTCACTGTCTACAAAACGTATGCAGATGACAACTTATTCTCTGTTGGAAGTGTCTGTGACTTCATCAGCCATAAGACTGAAGTACTTAGCATTTTGCAGTGAATCAGCTATATTCCTTAATACTTTTAACCCCATGATTTGAAGCATCTCATTTTGAATTATGGGACTAGTATATTTATCTATCTTCTTTTCAAGTATAGACTGAATTGAGGGATTATCAATTTTGCATAGCATTAACAGCAGCTTAAAATTACTGTCCTTTTCATCTCAATCTCCATGCAATGCTTTCCCTTGTCGAGCTAAGAAGTGTATGTTTTGAAAAACCTGAAAAACATACTCTCTATTCTTTAATTTATCTGATGCATGAGCTTTAGAGAGCATAACACCAATATCTGAACAGGTTTGGTGGACAGTGATAACAGCATGCACTGCTGATTTATAGAGAAGGCTAGCTTTCCATTTCCAGAACCCCCCAGATAAAAAAGTAGATTCTCCTGCATGCCCAGAACTAAACGTTACTTTACCTGACTTCAATTCATTGATGCGAATGTGGCAACGCTGAGTCTCCAGTGGCATCATAGTGAATCCACTTCCATTAGCAAGTCACAACTTTGTAACGAGCAACTAACGATGTTTTTCTGTCCAAACCGATGCTTGGGGAAGCTGTGGTTCTGTGGCTGATATATTGCTCAGGAGGAACATCTGGTAAGCTCTCCATGTTTTAGAACTAAGCTAATAAAGGGGTGTGGTGTTTTTGTTTTTGTTTTGGGGGGGGGGGGACGGCACGGCCAGCATGGCTCCTAGGCATTGGTATATATACCATGTAGCTGGATAAACATTGTGCTGAAGTCGTCAACATACTTAATCAAAAATGATGGTAGAGTATATTGGTCGATCTATATTGATCCTGTCATTCATGCTCGCTTATTCTTGTTCCATTCCCAAGCACAAAAAAAAAGAGGATACCTTGTTAAACAGCAATGGTAAAAGTGTAATTTTGGTGGCTAGGGATGTGTCCGGTTATTCCTTAAGTAAAAGTATTGCATGCAAATTCCCTTCAAATTCTATAGAATTAACTACAGTAATTATAATTATGGAAAACACGCACAAACACACTGAAAAGAATTACAAAAATGAGAAGACTGAATAATGACCTGGCTGAAGGCTTCTGCTATAGTATTTACAAACAACATCAGCAAACTTTGCTAAGGTACTGCTTAAAAATATCTTGTTCAGATGTAAGAACGAAATTTTCCCTTGAAAGACTTAGACTTGATGGGATATCATTATCTTCAGATATCACATCAACTCTGTGAATACTGTCTGAGGGAGTGTGCCAAAGTTGGAGGAGGTTGCAAAGCAGGACCCTTGAAGTGCTGGCTCTACCCAGCACTGCTATTGGTAAGTGACCAGGGACACCTGCATCACAACCTCAAAGGGCCCTCACAAGAGTCACCCATCTTACTGTGCAACCCTGGCTTCCTAACAAGAACCATATCACTGTCCTTACACACTTGTTCTTTGGCAGAGCGGTCATAATATTCTTTCATTCTGACCTTAGCTGCCTGTTCCCTATCTGAGACTATCTTTGACAGTTCATTAACTTGTTCAAAGACTCAAAACCCAATCATTTAATGTTACTTCGGAATAATCACCTTCAATCCTAGACTCAGTCAATAAATCTAAAAGAACACAAACATGTCTACCATACATAACTTCAAAAGGACAGTAACCAGTAACAATAATAAGAGTGTCACAATAAGAAAACAATAAATACTTTAGATATCTATCCCAATCTTTGACACACACACCAGACTTCTTGATGACCCCTTTCAAAAGCATGGTCAATATAATATACTGATACAGTGTACACTTTAGAATTTCTCTCTAATGGCATAACTAAATCAAATGCCACACAAGAAAATGGCTCAGGGATGCATGGCAAGTGTTGTAGATACTTTCTGGCAGCCTTCACATGTTGCACAGAAATTCTTTACATTTTTACCGATACCAAGCCATGTACCTTGCTTGCCAATCTCAGAGATGTTTTCTTAGACCCACAATGGCCAGACATAATATCACCATGAGATTTCTTAAGTGCTCCTAATCTCCTGCTCTTAGGAAGAACAATTCTTTGTATGGGATTCCTAAACTATCTGAGTCAGTATGGACAATAACACCTTGGCTCGTAATTGAAAACCCTTTTGAATTTTCTCTTGCCCATTGCCTAATATTGCTGAGAGTAGGGTCACTCTGTTGTTCAGATATAAGGAGTTCTTGATCAGAATTATCCCACACTAGAGGCAGTAAGGATATATCAATATCAAATCCATCAGTACACATTTCTTCTAAGGGAAATGTGGACGAGTCATCTGAGTCATAAAAATCTCATCACCAATCAAAGCTTCTTGTTATGAGCTAAATCTCCTGTAGCTTCACAGGCTTCATCATCTGCCAAGTGCTGCTGTCTTTCAGCTTTATGTTGTGCCCTAGTCTGTCCTACCACAATCATACTGGTAGCCAAGGGGGATTGGGGGGGGGGGACCTAAGCAAATATTTAGCCACACCCAACATATAACTTCTGCAAAATCATTATCCGTTCAATCATCAATCGTACTGAACCTGTTCATACTCTGTATAGGGATGATCTAGTCCGAGTCCAAGTGACCTAATAAACATTCAGTTTCTTAGCTTCAAAATTTCGCTATCATTATGGCATGAGTAAATCTTGCTAGTTACATCTATTCTTTATAAAGTGTAACAATGCACTTATTAATTAGTAAGAGTAATAGCATGGGTAAGCGTGCTATTCGATTATTAATAGCACAAGCAACTGAATTTTTTCAACGGGTGGGAAGTATCTTAATGAGTAGGTATCTGAGAAAGTTAATCCTCAAATACACAGATAGTGAGTGCACTATAATAATAGTGTGCTACATGGCATATGATTAAAAAATAGCTGGCCTAATATTAGCGAGTGATAGCACGGGTAACCAATGCTATTAGGGTTCTGTAGCGCTCCTAAAGCTATTGATAGCACTCCGATTTGCTTCATGTTATTTTAATCTGAGTTGTTCGAGTTATTTATCGGAACAGCAGGATACCCGTGCTATCACAAGCTAATAGTATGTCAGCTTTATAAAAACTGCATGAGGCTACTGTAGGTGCAGTCACTATCTCTTTACTTCAGGATAAACTTTTTCTGAAAGTGTGCTTTTAACCATGGCTCCTCCTAAACTGTTGAACAAATTCTGTCTAATACAGGATGAGCTTATGGGCTAAAGAGAACGACATTGTCTCAATAGAAACTGCTTGAACTGTACGTTTCCATGGCTAGAGCTTCATGCTTGCGCACTTTACTATCACTTTGTTCCATGCTATTTCACTCAGTTATAGCGATTTCTTCCAATAAATTTTTGAACGGATAGTTAGAGAGATTGGTGCAAATTTTAAAGGAATCGTTCACTTTGCGATAAAAGCATGAAACTTGGTACATAGTAAGAATATGACCTAAGGAATATTTTTAGCTATAGAGCTTTTTCATCACATGATAAATGATTAAATAATTGGGTAATGATCGCCGTTAGCGGAAGTTCTGGTGTACAACCGACATAGTCCTGCGGATGAGTTCGGTCAGAAAAAGCCATGCAAAAGCTATCCACTTACGCTGAACAGCTCCCTATTGAGGCGAAGCAGAGGTACTAGGATAAGATTGACACAATCGGGGGAATAGATCCATTTGAAGGTCCTTTAGGAGAATGCACAGATGAAGTGCCACCAGTGGAAGCCTGTGATTTGGTTTCTTATTTAGTTTTGCAAACCAGCTTTATTACTGCCAAGCAATTCAAAGCTCACAAGTCACTGGAATCCTACAACCAGTTTGTTTGCGGTTGGATAAAAGATGGAAAAGTTTGGAAAAAAGGAGGCAAATTAGTTGTTACCTCTGACATGGCTCAATCTGTTCAAAGTGAAACAAAGCAGCAATACCACTCAAATATTTGGTATCGATACAGATCTGGACGAATTACTGCATCAAAAATGAAACTAGTTTGTCATACTAATGCAGCATGTCCTTCACAGAGCCTGATTAAGCAAATATGCTATCCGAAATCATTCGTATTTCAGAGTAAGCAAACAAAATGGGGGTGTAGTCATGAACAAGTTGCTAGAAAAAGGTATGAAGATATCATGAAAAAATCGCATGAAGATTTTCAAGTAGCAGATAGTGGTTTTGTAATTAATCCACGTTGGCCTTTTGCTGGGGCCACCCCAGATGGCACTGTATCATGCAGTTGTTGTGGAATTGGAGTAGTATAAATAAAGTGTCCATACTGTCATAGAGAATCGGATATTGAGAAGGCAGCTGAATGCAAGAAGTTTTGTCTCCAAAAGGATCAGGATGGCAAACTATATTTAGATCATTTACATGCCTATTACTACCAAGTCCAGACACAGCTATATATTACTGACGTAAACTACGGTGATATTTGTGTGTGTACATTTTCTCAGGATGAAACAAATGATATGTATATTGAACGTATTTCAAAGGATGAACATTTCTGGAATAATTGCATTTCTAAAGCTCACCATTTCTTTGTAACTGGTATTCTCCCTGAATTATTAGGAAAGTGGTACACACGATCAAACAAAGTATATGCTATTTCTTTTGACCAGCCAAGGCCAAGTGGAAGTACTATCAGCAATGAACCAGGACCGAGTGGAAGTACTGGCAGAAATGAACCAAGACTGACTGGAAGTACTAGCAGCAATGAACATACCTTTTGTTACTGTAATGGGCCCGAGGAAGGTGATATGATCGCTTGCGATAATGAAACTTGCAGCATCGAATGGTTCCACATGACCTGTTTAAAAATACGTTCAATTCCAAAGGGAAAGTGGTTCTGCCCAGACTGCAGAAAATTACCTCAATTTATAAAAAAGAAAAAAAGAAACTGACTTTTTGTTACATTTAAGTATGCTTATTTCATTCTTTAAACTATTTATTATTGTTATAAGAATGTAATTGAAGTGTTACAAAAATCATATTTAGTAATTATTCGAATGGTACAACTGACTCACATACATTACATAAGGCACAGCATACACGAACAATACTATCAATAACTGGTGGGTGATCTCTACTCAAAACATACTGAATTGATATAGTTGAATGCAAAATAGAGTATTTTTGACAAACGTTTCCAATGACCCGCTCCACATGTATGCGTACATTAGCAATTGTTCTAGTTTCGTGGACTTCTAAAGCAGACAACTGTGTTTTTCCTTTTGTAAATGCTGGAATATTAAGTTGGGCTTGCATCATACCAACTGATTCCAAGATATCAAATCCTCGGGTCTGCTAATACGATATCTTCACAAATCAAATGATTCAATATCCCACAGTGTTGTGTAATATACTTATCACTCACACGACCACCCCATGTGTTGGATACAAATGATATCACACCTTGAGGAGTAATACCTAGTAATACTTTTACAGTATTGTGATGCTTATAATATGATGACCATGTACAAGCACGTGCAAATAGATTAGATGGTCTCTCCAGAAAAATTTCGAAGCAATCAATAATGACTGAAACTCTTTTACCAAATGAAGCTTGGAAACAAGCAGGCATAGTTTTCATTAAAGCGTCACGGTCTGGCCAAAAAATTAAGTGATTTAATCTATTATGCATGACTGAAATCCATTAAAAAAATGCGAGAAATAGTAGACACAGACACTTGAAACCTGTACGCAAGATCTTGCATAGGACTATTCAAGCGAAGTTTCATCAAAACAGAAATAAATTCTTGAAAGAGTTTCAACTTTGCCTTACCACTATCATGTATACCAGATAATACATGTCGGTATATAGCATTGAGAACCTTCAAATTTGGTAGCCCTGTGTAAAACTTAACTATATCATCATTGACAAAAGTCTCAGAAAATGGAGCTGGACTAACCCGCATTATTAGATTTTCTATCGTTATTTTCATCTGCTCAATCTGCTCAACATTCTCTGAGCAATCAGTCTGAGTTGAAACTTCAATTCCGGATTTCTCTGCATCAACTGTTTGTGAAGAAGAATCGGCTGTAGCAGGTAATAGGTTCATAAACATTTCATTTCCATTCTGATTTTTGTTGCTTGAATTATATTGAGTGTTGTTCGAACCAACCTGAATATCTTGGTTGTGTGCAATCACATCATTTCTGGCTGCTGTTTCCTCATTCTTAGCTGCTACCCTAGCTTTCCTTCTTTCATACCTTCCTTGGACTGTAGAAATCATAGCTCCTGACTTACTGTGACCCAAATGAAGGGTAGGCAGCCAGTCTGGATTTGTTTCATCCAACAAATCAGAAGGCTTTCCCCTTAAGTAGTGCCTTGAACAAATTCTGTCATTCTTCAAGATCTTTTCTGTAAGTCCAACCCTAGATATCGCCGCAAAAAATTTCTCCTTTCGTTTTTTGCTTAGGCCACACACTTCTTCACCCTTATTGGAAATTACTCGGGGAATTCTAAAAAAAGAAACGTCCTTATCTCTGCCTGATCGCTTCGAACAGCCATACACAACACAAAGCACCATAACTGCTTGTACACCAGAACTTTGCTGCTCAAATGTCACATGACTTCTGACGTCACATGAAAAAGCTCTATAGGGCCATCTCAATCTGATGAATTATGGATTGTCTTTTCATCAGGCAAGAGCTTCAGATACATGCCAGCTCATGAAATAGCACATGCACTAGGTCCTGAGAAGTGCATTGCATTACCCTTTATGCATGCATTCAGTGGATGTGACACTGTATCTTGCTTTGCTGGACGTGGAAAGAAGACTGTGTGGAATACATGGAACATATTTGATGAGGTCACCACAGCATTTTGTGCCTTGGCAACTAATCCAGATCCAGACTCCATATGTGAACAACTTCAACTACTGGAACGCTTTGTGGTGGTAGTCTATGATCGTACAAGCACTGATGTGAAGGTCAATGAGGCAAGAAGACATCTTTTTGACCTTTGACCTTGATAACGGGTGTTTTTTAAATAGACGATGTAATTTTTGCTTGTGTTATATTTATCTATGTATGTACCTACCTATATACTAGATTTCAATGACTATGAGCAAAATTTGAACTGATTACAAATTAATCTGTGGTGTTCGTTAATTAGAATCTATTATAAGTTATGACACATAAGCATATTATATTGAATAAAAAGGAATGATTAGTGCTGCTCACAAATGCCAACATTATCATGAACGATCACACTGTCCATCACATTGGCACAGAGCAGTGCATTCTAAAGCTGCCTTGACACATTTAGATTGACTCCTACAACCTTTCTTGCATGAGCATCTAATGAGTTCACGGCAAGCTTGAGAAGCCTCTGGTAGTTCTGTCCATTTCACTTCCCATCCTCCATTAACTGTTTGTACCCATCCCCATTCACCAGGAGATGGTAGGTTAGGATCTGCTACAAACATCTGTGCCCACACATGGCCTGCTTGGTAGGCCGCTCTCTTGATGTGCTCCACAAGTGCAGATTGGGTTGGTAGAAGAGCATCTATTGATCTACCTTTCTGAGAAAAAAGATGTCTTCTTGCCTCATTGACCTTCACTTGTACGATCATAGACTACCACCACAAAGCGCTCCAGTAGTTGAAGTTGTTCACATATGGAGTCTGGATCTGGATTAGTTGCCAAGGCACAAAATGCTGTGGTGACCTCATCAAATATGTTCCATGTATTCCACACAGTCTTCTTTCCACGTCCAGCAAAGCAAGATACAGTGTCACTATAGCTGCACCATCTAAAATTACAGCATCAACCTTTGGATTACTCACTTCATCGATATCAATCAGGTTTTCCAGGCAGCTTACAATGTCAGACTTTGTTCCTAGCCGTAGCTTTCCCATACTAGAAAGAGATGGCGGGCATGCTTGATTTTCATGCTTAAAAGAATCGTCAAGATCTCCATCACGCCTTTGACAAGATATATACAGGCTTGAAAAGAGTGAACAATCATTTTTGAGGGACAGTAACTGTTATTTTGATTTTGACTTCTCTCACACTGGTGGACGACTAAACAGAGGGAAATTGTTTCTTTTGATGGGGTCATTAATAAGTTTTGTTTGCTGAACCAGACGTTCAGTGATAAAAGTGTTGTACTGTACTTGCCCTGTCTTCTTTAAAACGTACATTGCCTTTACCACTAATGGGTCAGCAATATCCCTGGTATCAAGAACAAGAAGTTCATCACTCTCCTCAAAAAATGGATTCCCCATTTCCTCAATGACATTGGTGAGAGCCTTAACTTGATCAAAGAATGTGAGCTGCATGCTATGACATTGTTCATGATGTCGAAAATCTGATACCCTCTCATTTTTCTTCATTGATTCCTGAAATTCATTTATCAGGCGGGCCATCTCTGGTCCTGCAACCATCCATCGTTGAAGAGCTGTAACATTCTGTGTGGTGAGGCCTACGGCACCACCATCTCCTTTTACACAAGCATTATTTTGCTCATGTGCATGATCCAATGCAATGTTTGAAAAGTTGTGTCCTGTCTTGTTGACTGTGAAGAATTTGCCACTGATAAATTCCTGATGAATAGCAGGATGTTTTTCAGCCAGAGTTACCATGTCACGCAAATGAATTGGTATCCATCTAGCGTAATTCGTGTGATTGAGAGCAAAAAAACATGAGACAATCTGTCCTAATGACTCCGTGTACAATTTGAAATCAGCCTCTCTTAAATATCTCACAAAAATCAACACTTGAAGCTGAAGCTGTAGAATAGTGAACCAGAAGTGAAACTGTGGACTGGCATCAGCTCTACTCTCAGACCAGGATTCTAAAGACTGCAAGCCATCAGAATCTTCCTGACTGCTACAATACTCAGTATATGCTTTGTGGAGGAGGATATACAGAGCAGCAGCTGTAACCTGATGTGCATGCCTAGTATGTGTCAGATGGGATACTTTCAGGTATGAATCCGCTGTGCCAGAGGTAGCAATGTTGACCTGCGCAAGTGCACCTGTCCATCCACTGCCATCAAGTAGGTCACCAAGCACTTTGAAAGCATTCATTTCTATGTGCAGGCCTCCACACATCACAATAAATTGCTCCTCACCATTTAAGGAAACTTACTGCATTCATCACTATGTTCATTCCATGGCGAAGCATTGCAACTGATTTTGAATCTTTATGGAATAAGGGTAAGAGGTAACTCACAGACTTGGTGTGGTCCCTTTCATGATCTGAACTGTTGCTGGAATGGTATGCTGCCCATGACAAATTTTCACCATTGATGAGATCATTTATCTTTATCACTTGTCTGACATGATCCAATCACCTATATTAAATGAAAGAAGGAAAAATAGCATCATGTCACATTTTGAAAGCTGGTTATTGTTTCTTAACTGTATTTTCTCTTCATGGCCTTTGGTATGAGAAGATTATCTGGCTTGTTAGGTCCTTCAAACTTTGGAATAACTGGATTCTTCTTGGACATAGTGACTGGGTGTACATCAATATAGGACTGGCAGTTTGCGCAACACTTTACTCAAAGTGCTGCTGTCTGTCATCACAGTAGTGCACTCTACTTCATTAACTTCATGTTGGGGATGCTGAAATAAAGATATACCAGTCCCATAGAAGGAGTCCTTGGCAGTTGTGGAACTAGGGTTATGATCGATATTATCAAGTGCTGCATTCGTGAAAAAGTTTATTTTGAGCTTGTGGAGAGCACATAACTTTTTCAGTCTCATATTGAAGACAGAGATTGTTATTGAGGATAGTAGAAATAGTCATTACACGTTCATAGGAGATACTTAAACCCAGTTCAAACAGGGCATCCACAAGTTCTCTTTTACGAGTTTTACTATGGATTAGTACTCCTAGGTACTGTGGAAGAGGCATTTCTCTTTCTTCATTGTGCCTGATAGTGTGGGAGGCTACATCTCTGCAGCGTGTAAAGCTATTAAACTTGAGCAATTGTGTTAGTGTAAGAACTGCCTGAGGTTTAGATGAGTGGCTTGACTGGGTTTTGATATTGGGACCATACGAGATCATAGAAACCAGTGCTACCAATGAATTTGGCACTGACAACTCTTGGCAATGATTGTCATATGTCCCCAGTAAAAGTGCTCTTGTTGTTAAACAACTCTCTACGAACTATCTGTGCAGCCCTTGCAAGGTGAATTGCATTGGACTCAGCATCAAGTTCACAAGCCTTCCTCATAGCTGGGCCAATATCTTCATTGAAGATGAGAATGATATCTCGACCATCTTTGAGAGCCTGCAAGTATGGGAAGTGTGCAAGAATTCTGGACTTAAGTACTTTGAGTGTATTTTTTTAAAGGAGCTTCTTCAATTTCTGCAGGTATTGCTTTTCGTTTTGCAGCTCGCTTGAGTTTAGTTTTATTGTAAGGCAGTCTACAACTGTCATGCCATTTCGCCTTGTTACGCCTTAAAACTTCTTCAATGTCTTGGCCTTCCATTAACCAGGGAAACTTGTTTGAAAACAAGCAGTCTATCTTCTTGGATGCCAATAAGTTTTCAGTGAGAGTTTTATACCCTGCTACATCGATACTACGCTTTGAATCTGCTGGGCATTTAAGTACTTCACTATTGGCAAACAATACACTTCTCCCAGTCTGTTTCCTTCACTGCTGCTGATGTGCCAGATTCCTGGCTTGCTATTTTATACACTTTGTCCATGCTAACTACCACCTTCTCTCTACTTAAATCACACTACACATGTACAGTTCTTTGCAGCTGCTATATCATTTGCTAGATCAGCAGCTGATATTTGTATGCACATGCATGCACTTATTTACACCTACATTTACGCTTAAATTGTGTCAATGCATGTAGTAGTTCTAGAAAAATATCAGCAAAAAAGTATTTCTAATTAACGAACACCACATGTTTAGCTGAAAATGGTTTAGATCAATTCAAAATTTGTTAGTACAGTATAGAATGTTAGTTTATAGCTAATCAGATAAATGCAATACACTCAAACCTCTCTTATCGGACAGTCTGGGACCAAGGGGTGTCAGTAACTAAGAAATGTCCCTAACTCAGAAATACTTAATTTATTCGGTGATGAACCGCTATACAATTAATTATTTGATAATTGAATTAGTATACTACTTAAAATTAACAAAAACACCTGTAAATACATGAATCAATTTATTTAAAATATAAAGTGATTTTAGTTTGCTTCATAGATTTCAAGCTACGCTGAGCTGCATCGTCTCTCCAACTTTTTACCAGCATAAGATGTGCAGGATGTGTGTTGCCTTTGGACTCAAACCACTCCAAAGCAGTATCGAAGGCAACACAAGCGTGCGATGGAGTAACTGCATTTGAAGAAGCTTCATCTTCATTTTCGAACTCAGATTCTTCTCTCTCTTGCAAAACATCTTCTACAATTTCTTCGTTCATGTCCAAATATCATTCACTGTAGATTTCGGAACACCAAACTGTCCAGACACTGCCTCTGACTTCCCTTTCTTAACTTCTGATATTATCTCCAGCTTTCTTTCTGGAGTTAAAACGCTACGTTTGCGTTTAGTTACCGCGACCTTGCCTCCACCACCGCTGGTCGTTGAGTTTTTAGAAGAACTAGCAGCCCCACTGCCTTTCAAAGAGTTTTGAGAAGAACTAGCAGCGATACCGCCGGTCAACGAGTTCTGAGAAGAACTAGCGGTAGACGCACTAACTGCCTGTTGATTTCCCTGCTCCATCTCCACACACAACGCTACGATCGAATACACTCGAAGTGCCACTCGCGAAATATTTTCCCGATTTTATTCATTTAATTTGGTAGCTTTCCGACTACATTGACGATCCGTACGCAGTCAATAATTTTAGTTTGTGTCCGGTAGACAGAGGTGTCCGTAACTTAGACGGACGGATAAGAGAGGTTGAGTGTATATGCAAGAATTGTTGCCTATTTGAAATAGCCGTTATCAAGGTCAAAGGTCAAACAAGAGGTGGCCCTATAGCTAAAAATATTCTTTAGGTCATACTCTTACTATGTACCAAGTTTCATGCTTTTGTCATAAAGTGAACAATTTTTTCACCAATCTCCCTAACTAGGACAGTTTACAAGCCGTACTAAATAATGTTGCGCTGTTTATTTACAGTCGCGTAGTGGTTAGAAGCCTTGTTACTCCAGAATGATACCGTTTTTCTCATGGTATCAACAGTGTTTAATGAACTTATAGTTTTGAAGTAGAATACATAGGACCAAATTATATGCTTTCATGCATGTACCTTTTTTGTTTTTTAAAGTGGTGTGCTTGAGCACAAATGGCGAGCGAGCCATAAACTACAAGTAAATACTGTTGAGTAGTGCTTATAACTGTGACAAATAGCGCATTAACTTACCACGGCCGTTAACTCAAATAGAAATGGAGCTCACGTAGGTTTTTGAGTTTTAACTGCACCACAAAACAATTCAAAGCTGTAAACAATTCAATTTCTAAGGTAATATGGGTAATGGTCGCTAAACCGTAGGATTCTGTTTAGTGAAGCTTGGGACGGGGTCGAACAAGGAGCGAACACAAAAATACGCGAAGGTTAAAGTACAAAATGACATACATACGTCCAAATATTATATAAACAAGTGGTGTGCTTGAGCACAAATAGCGAGCGAGCCTTAAACTACGCTATTGTTAAATGATTGATTTTAACAACTAACACTCAAGCTACTAAAATAAAAATTAATGCGGTAAAGGGTTTTCAATGTCATAGTAACCGCTCCCACATCAGTTTGAATTGAAAAAGAAGCATCAAAATCATATCATGCTATTTAAAATTTTCTTTGTGATATTCAACGCACAATACTTTCACACAACTGAACATACCTACGCAAGACTTACCTTCGTGGTTCGTTTAGTGGACAATGCATTTTAAAGTAAATACTGTTGAGTAGGACTTATAACTGTGACAAATAGCGCATTAACTTACCACCGCCACTAACTCGAATAGAAATGGAGCTCCCATAAGATTTTAAGTTTTAACTGCACCCGCAAAACAATACAAAACCGTAAACAATTCAATTTCTAAGGTGATACGGGTAATGGTCGCTAAACGGGAGTATTCTGTTTAGTGAAGTTTGGGACGGGGTGGAACGCGGAGCGAACACAAAAATACGGAGTCAAAACGTCCATATAATACTATATAAATAAACAAACATCCCCGGTTTTTTTCATTTTTACCCCGTAAGTGTCTCGCTCGCTCCCTCGCTCGCCAATTATAGAAGAATTAACATAGAAAAAGGTAGGTGTGGCATTTTGTGTCTTCAAATTCGAACCCCCAATGGAACTTCTGGCTATGGGCCTGATAATAATTGATTTATTTCCACAATTTAGTGCTTTAGCATATACAATACATTTTGCAAACCAATATCTTCACCTATGAGGGCATCTTCTTGTAAAGTTTCACATTAACAGATTACTTCTTGCTTCAAATATACACCTACATCAATTTGTTCATCAATTTCAAGGCTTTTTTTGGTAATCATTCATATATAATAATATTCATTCTCACAAATGCATATATTATAATAATCCTCATTAATGTATTCTTACTATTATTGATTGTTACTATTAATTGTCCCCAGTGCTGAAAGGCCACTTTTCCATGCCGATCAATACCAGTACATGTGTACACTCCTCTGTGTTTAGGCTCCACATGAGCAATTTTTAATGCATACATAAAGTCATTGGAATATACATGAGTAATCATATCAGGTTTAAGATCATCACCATCAAAACTCCAGTGAACATTAGAATAAGAGAAACATAAAAATATGGCATCTCCTCCCACTTCTATGTGTTGTGCAGTAGGAATTACATTATAATAACCATCTAAAAATGTATGAAGATAAAAATACATTATAAAGTTCTGACAGATCATAACAAAGAATAAGATTACTTTATTACTACGATTAAAATGCATTCTTTCCGACCAAATAAAAATAACGAAATAAAGTTTAATACAGATATTTTGGCACTGTGGTTTTTGTCAGTTTGAAAAAACATTAAAATGACTGAGGACCTACATAAGTGTGACCAATATGAATCTAATGCTAAAAGAGCCTTAGGATAAAGTGAGTCTTAAAATAGATAGTGCTATGTGTAAGAGAGAGCAGTTTATTAAAGATTGCCTTAGGTGAAGGTATTAGATCTGCACAGCTTGGGAAGTCTTCGCTCCGCAGAAATCGAGCCTGGTATAATATCCATCCGCTTGAGTTCAGGTGCGCAGAGTCCAGAGAACGGCTACAAGAGGAGAGGCAGCCTGGTGCACCTTGCTGCGTGAGCTCCAACGACGTATGGAGAGTTGCTGTAAACAGATATGAGACAACAAGAAGCTGAACTAAAACACTACAACTTCGCAAAGTATACTTCTGCTACTACTGCGCGATAGTTTCTGCTCGCGTATTATCAAATGGTGGGGTATTGGCGGGGAATAAAATAATGTCCGGATCTACAGGCGGTGCGCGTTGCTATGTGGGGCCACCCTTAAATCCCTTCAGGGTTCGAGGCCTGAACATCCTTTAACCATCTAATAGTTGATTCCTCACTTCCTGTTTTTTTTTACTAAAAATTTCCTTTGCCATAAACATTTCTGTAACCATGAAGAATAAATTCAACGCATGCCAGTACCTCACACACTTCAGTAGTGTATTCTTTACCGTTTGCTGCTTTTAAAAGAAGTGTCTCCAAATTTTTGTACACTGCATAACCTGGTTGCTCAAATCGATCTTTGATGCTAGGTAAGAGCCTCATAATACTGACTTGTAAAATTCCTCAACACTGTCAGCATGATAACCAATCCCATCACCGATTTCAAATCTTTTTGGTGCTCATTTCCTTCTTGGAATATACGGTTCCTCTGTACCTGTACATGACTGCAGTTTTTGCAAATGTTCAAAAAATAGCTTGAAGTCGTCTTCATTTCTCATTTTCTCTAAGGTTTTATTTGTTAGCATACCAATTTCTTGCCTTTCTGCAGCAGATAACGACTGATTTTGAAGTGTCTTACTGAGATTATCTGTTATAAGAAGTAAATTTTAAGCCCAAACAAAAGCTTAAATTTTGACATCTGTGTTTGGATGCCTATGATTCGCCCCTTTACATCAGGTTGCAAGCTCATCTGCAGACAGCTTTCCCATAACTCATTCAGAGTATTATAATTCTCTAAAACACTGTTTATGGATGTACCACGTACTGTCCATCGTGTTGGACAGTACTTGCGTATTCCAGCACTTCTTTCATCATCTTCATGTTCAGAAGCAAATTTATTAAATTGAGCATTTCTAGAATACTTTATCAATTTAGTTATTTCATATGCTGATTCTAATGCTTCAGAACATATTGATGAAGATTGTTTCATGGTATAACTTACAGCCAAGTTTAAAGACACAATACAGGTGATATCAAAGAAGTCCAAATAGTCTGTGGTAAGATGCCACATTCCTCTTCCTCTAAGAATGAACTACCTCTTCAAGATTCTCTGTCTCAACTGAAACCATAGCGCTCAGGAGGAGGTCGATGTCGAGTAGATCTGCAAAGTACTGGAAATGGAGGAGAGGCAGATTGTTCCTGAGGAGGATCAGGAGTTAATCACCACTAAACTACACCCTGGGTCAGATGGATGTGTTCAGGCCACTGAACACTGTGAAACATTTATAATTAACTCACTTTATTTTGTGTTCTAATCTTATTATTTCCTACCACTTTCCACTACTTCCGCTCCCCTGGTGTGTGCTGGCAGCTGATTGGTCAGTTGTTAGCTCATGCTTTCCAGCTGTTTCCATGTTAGCTGTTTTATTATCACTTTTGTTTAATCTCATACTTGTGGTCATTTGTATTTAGTGGTCATCTTGCTTTAGTACTTGTGGTCTACTATTCTATATCAAACTTGTCTAACCAATATATCTAATTCTGTGTGTGTGTAGACAGTGTAACTTGTCAGTGGATTTACAACCCATAAGAATTATATATTCTAGCTTCTAATACATACACTCAAGACTTTCTTTAATTCAGGATTCGCATTGGATACTTCTAGTCTCAGAACCCGCATCAACATACATTTTTTCTCCACTTTCTTAGAGTCATCTGTGCTTTGTCCAGAAGATGGTTAAGTGCCTCTCGTATGTGTAGAATGACGAGTAAATGAGAGCTGATGCCTCAGGAAATTCCTGCTCAGTCGCTAGCTAGCTGCCGCAGGACTTGGGTAGCCAAGAAAGGAGAAGATATTACTCCAAAAGTTAGTCTGGTCATTCTATAATCCTGGTATTGTCCAGCTTTATCCTTGACTACATAGCGATGTAAGTCCCGGCCATCAGAGTGAAGTGACACCTCTCTAAACATCTTTGAGATGTCCGCAGACATCCCAATGACATGTTGTCTGAAGCATAAGTAAGATATTAGTTAGGAGAGGGTAGAGTGTTGGACCAGGTATGAGTGTGTCATTCAAAGAATAACCTGAAGTTGTACGAGCTGAAGCGTCGAACACTATTCTGAGTTTGGTGGATGTGCTTGATTCTTTCACAACACCATCCATTGGCATGTAAAAGGTCTGAGAGTCTGGTTTGGTAAAATCAGGAGTAGGTACCAGTTCAGCATGGCCAAGTACAGCGCACTCATCCACAGCAGTCTGAAAGTCTGACCACTTGGCACTCTTGATAAGTAAGCATTGGTTCTGCTCATATCTCCTGATAGCTTGAGAACGAGAATGTCCCAATGGTGGAGCTGTTTCCCTTTCACTTGGGTGGTAGCAACTTGGTCATCATGAGATAGCTGGTCAACATCAGAAGGAGGTTCCTCAGTTTCCCAAAATGCCCGTAGCAAGTCATTGGTGTCAGCGTCTATAGCAGTCACTACTTGGGGAGAGGTGCAATAGCCTCCAATGACCCAACCAAACATGGTATTGACACTATAGAGGTCTGAAGTAGGTGAGTTCAAAAATCCTTGTCGCAGTATGCGATGGATGATGTCTTGTCCCAGCAAAAGATCTATCCTGCCACACACAGAATTAGATATATTGGTTAGACAAGTTTGATATAGAATAGTAGACCACAAGCACTGGAGCACTGGAGCAAATGACCACTAAATACAAGAGTCAAGTGACCACAAGTATGAGATTAAACAAAAGTGATAACAAAACAGCTAACATGGAAACAGCTGGAAAGATCGAGGTGTCGTCCACAACGGAGCTGTTTCCACCACCGCAGGCACTGTAGTAGATTTGCTAGCAAGCAGACTAGGATCAGGTACATCCAGCAGAGGTGTCCCAGTACTCTCTGTAGAGTCAGTAGCCATTCTAGCTAACAATGTATCCACATGCCGACGAACCACACGTCCATCACACAGTTCAACAAGATAGGAAAGTGGTCTACGCACCTCTATAATTTCTCCAGGTTTCCACTGCTTAGAGTTAGGGAAATCCTTCACATAGACTTTATCATGGACTCTGAAGGTCCTGAGCTTAGTTCCAACATCGTGCTGCGTCTTCTGCCTAACCGTTTTAGATTGCACTGTATCAGACAGGTTGGGTTTCAAAAAGTCAAGCTTCAAACGTGACTGTCTACCCAATAGAAGTTCCGCAGGAGGAATACCCGTTGTAGAATAGGGGGTGAGGCGGTACCAGAAGAGAAACCGGCAAAGTCGTTCATCGATAGAACCACCAAGTATGCATTTTATGTTCCTTGTAGCTTTGAACAGCTCACTCCACCAGTCCATTTGTAAACGGATGATAGGGTGATGAGCAAATATGTTTGATACCATTGTTCTTCATAAACACTTGAAATTCCTCGCTGGTAAACTGAGAACCATTGTCAGCCACCAATATCTTAGGTAAACCGTGAATTATAAAAATGCTTCTAGCTTGTCAATTGTAGTTGCGGAAGTTGCGGTTGACAGTGGGAAAACTTCGAGCCACTTAGAGAAGGCGTCCACCACCACTAAAAATGTGCGACCCAGGAAAGGACCAGCAAAGTCTGCGTGTAGGCGTTCCCATGGAGCTGAGGAAAATTCCCAGGGATAGAGTGGAGCTTGAGCTGGAGTGTACCTGGTAAGTTGACACTGGTGACATTCCTTCACACGTCCTTCCAAATCACCGTCAATTCCTGGCCACCACACAAACGAACGAGCGAGAGCCTTCATCCTAGTACATCCAGGGTGACCTTCATGCAGTAAATCCATAACAGTCTGGTGTCCCATAGTTGGATACCACTCGATCACCACGTAGCACACATTGTTGCTCCACTGACAGTTCAGACCAGCACTGTTGGTAAGGTTTGAAGTCCGGTCCATCAGGTATAGCTCCAGAAACAAGAGCGTCTCGAATCTTCACCAAGGTAAAGTCCTTAGCTGTCCACTGCCGTATATGTGAGGAAGTAACTGGACTGGAATCGAGAACATCCAGTTAAAATACATTTTCTGGCGTATCAGGCATAGAAGTTGGGGGTGGCGAACTCGGCAATCTGCTAAGCATGTCCACATTAGCATGCTGTTGTCCTGGCTTGTAGGATATCTTATAATGAAGAAGAGCCCAGTGCTGAATGCGCGCCGAAGCGAGTGCAGAGGAATAACCGAAGTTTCCTTGAAGATATGTTGGACACAGAGGTATCGCTGAATGCACGCCGAAGCGAGTGCAGAGGAATAACCGAAGTTTCCTTGAAGATATGTTTGACACAGAGGTATTGATGAAATTTCTTAACTCCAAACACAATAGCGAGTCCTTCCTTCTCCAACTGAGAATATTTCTTTTCAGCAACTCCAAGTGAACGAGATGCAAACGTTATTGGCTTTTCTTCTCCGTCCGGAAATCGATGAGAGAGAACAGCTCCTACACCATATGGCAAAGCATCGCATGCCAGAACGAGTTCCACGTCGGGGTCGTAATGGACTAATACACTGTCCGATGTGAGCAGAGCCTTGACTTCTTCAAAAGCCTTCTTCTGTGCTGCTCCCCAAGACCATTTCACGTCTTTCTGTAAGAGTTCATACAACGGGGCCAACACAGATCAGGGAGAAACTTGCGATAATGGTTGACAGCTCCCACAAATGACTTTAGCTTGGTGACATCGGATGGTTCAGGAGCCCTGTGAATTGCCTCCACCTTCTCCACAGCAGGTTGGAGTCCCTTCCCAGAGATGTGGTAGCCCAAGAACTCCACCGAAGGCAGTAGGAAGAGAACACTTGCTCCGCTTTAGTTTCACCCCAACTTCCTCCAGTCTCTCCAAACAGCCCCCTAAGTGCTCAGATGTTCAGCCAACAATCTTGCCTGTGATGAGAATATCATCAATATAAATCAGTACACCAGTTACTCCTTGCAAGAGATTCTCCATGATTCACTGAAATAGCGAGGGTGCCGAGGCCACTCCGAAAGGCAGACGGTTCACCCGATAGAGTCCCTTGTGCGTATTTATTGTCACCATCTCCTTGGAATCTGCGTCGAGCTAGACTTGCTGATAGGTATGCGTTAAGTCCAATTTGGTGAAAACAATAGTACCTCCAGCGAGGGATGCCAGCAAGTCATCCACCTTGGGCAATGGATACGATTCGGCGATGTTTCTCGGTTCACTGTGACCTTGTAGTCGCCACATAGACGGATAGCTCCATCCTTCTTATGAATAGGAACTACGGGAGTACCCCAGGGACTAAACTTCGTTGGTTCCAGGATTCCAAGCTTCACTTGTCAGTCAATTTCGGTTGCAACTTGACTACGTAGCACATAGGGAACTTGTCGGGCACGGTAAAATCGAGGTCTTCCCCCTTCCTTGAGATACAGCCGTGCCGTGACTCCCTTAATTCGTCCGAGACCTTCAGCAAATAGAGCAGAATGAGTATTTAACAAATTGTTTAACTCAAAATAGAGAAATAGAGTTTAGCGCGCTCGACATAAGACTTCCAGTCTCCAGAGGCGAGGTCGAACTGACTTAAGAGTTCGGTGTAGAGCTGCCATCTAGAGTACGTCTCGGTCCTCGTCGCCAATGTAGTATCTGTTGTCGTCGAGGTAATATCTCTTAGTTTTAAAGTTTTATTAAAAGAGCTCAAAGCTCAAATACGAACAATACAACAGATATACAACAGACAGGCTGCTGACAGACTGACAAAAAAAGTATTAAACTGATATAAGAATGATGACATGCCATTGACACAAAACCAAAGTGTACATAGGGGTGGATCACAGATAAGAACATAGACACAATACAGGCGATATCAAAGAAGTCCAAATAGTCTGTGGTAAGATGCCACATTCCTCTTCCTCTAAAAATGAACTACCTCTACCTCTTATTATCACTTTTGTTTAATCTCATACTTGACTCTTGTATTTAGTGGACATAGACACAACACAGGCGATATCAAAGAAGTCCAAATAGTCTGTGGTAAAATGCCACACACACATATTATATACATATATATAACATCCGATTTTGCATTATTCACCTCTAATACTGTCTCCTTGCTTCGCTCCCTGCTGATAACATATACCCGATTTTGCATTATCCACCCCTAATACTGTTAGTTAGGCAGGAAGCCTTCATTTTTACTCATTATTGTTACACGCTGGTCCAAAGTGTGAAATGTTTTATGTTCATTCTTTAGCATATATAAATTAATTTTAGAAGGGGTGCCATCCACAGAACCACTAAATAAGTCAGTTTGATGCTCTTCTTTCACCGCTATTGCAAATGCGAAATTCGCGAAAATATTTAATTTCGCGCACCATTGCCATTGTATAGCGAAAATAAAAAACGCGAAAATATTTAGCCACATGTCTAGTGGTGTGCTATAAGTAAGTTATGGATTGGGAGTTGTGTGTTATCTGTGGTGAAGGTGGTGGGAATCTGAAGTGCCCCAGCAGACAGCAACCACAATAATGGTCAGGAAGTGTACATGAGGTTCTTAGCTGCTGCGGAAGAATTTGATAGGCTCCAATCATTACCAGTTCCAGTGCACTTTAGCAGTGAAGACAATGCTGAAACTTTCATGACTTTTAGAGCGAAATGGCATAAGTCATGCCACTTAAAGTTTGCTTCGTCCAAGTTGGCTCATCTGAAGGATAAATTGAGCAAGAAAAGACAACTGGAAGAAAGTGCCAGTGATGTCCAGAGAAAATCAAAGAGAAGGTCTATGGGCACTCCTAACCAAGCATGCTGTATATTCTGCTCTCAAGTCAGTGGTAAGCTTCATGAATGTGAAACCAAGAATTTTGATCGCACCTTGCGGGAAATGGCTACCGAGTTGCATGATACGAAGCTACTAGCACGAATTTCAGGGGGTGACCTGGTTGCAATAGAGGCCAAGTACCATTTTAATTGTTTGTCAACATATAAGAGTAGGTACAGGAGTGCCCAGAGAGCTAAATCTGATAGTAGCTCTAAAAATGAAGTGAGCATAATCCAAGCTCAGGTATTTGTTGAACTTCTGTCGTATATTGAGAGTAGCATGGAAGCTGGTAACTTCATTTTTAAACTCGCAGACCTCTATCATTTGTATCAAGGGAGAATAAATGATCTTGGATGTGATGTAATGACCAATAAAACTAGACTAAAGATCAAATTGCTCAATCACTTCTCTGGTGATTGTCAGGAACAAAGTGATGGGAAAAATGTATTGATTGTATTTAATGAAGGCATGAAAAAACTGCTGAAAGATGCTGTTAATTTTCATGATTATGAATCAGATGCTCTTATTATTGCACAGGCTGTAAAACTTTTGAGAAGGGAGATATTATCTTGGAAACCACTACCCTTTGAAGGGCAGTTTCCTTCAGACTGTCAAGATTCAGCTCTACCTATGACTTTGAAACATTTTGTTTCAATTTTGCTGCATGGTTCTAGCATGGAGAGTAAGCAGACTGACTTTGACAACCAGGCTTCACTTACCATTGCTCAGCTTATTTACTACAAAACTAAGATCAAGTCCTCAGTAGTTACAACCAAAACTTGGCAAAGCAAAGAACGGGAGCCACCACTTCCCCTTTATTTGGGTTTAAAATTGCATACGATAACTAGAAGTAAAGATTTGGTGAACTGCTTTCACAAGCTAGGAATCTCTGTTAGCTATAATCGTGTGTTGGAAATAAAAGGAGCTCTAGCTCAGCAGTGTGTAAGCAGTTTGAAGAGCAGAAATTAGTTTGTCCAGCTAATCTACGGAAAGGTTTGTTCACAGTAGGAGCTTTGGATAATATTGACCACAATCCTTCCGCTACAACTGCTCTGGGGTCATTTCATGGTACTGGTATTAGTGTGTTTCAATTTCCCTCAGCGTCAAATTCAGGTACATGTAAAGAACCGCTCAGAATACAGCCAAATTCGTCATGCAAGTATTCTCTTCCAGATAGCTATGTTAATGTACCAGCTATTTCTTGCAAAATGAACAATTTAACTGTGTCTGAGTATGTTCAATCCGCTGAAGAAATAAGGGTTCTAGACAGTGGCAAAGCTGATGAAGACAAGTGGATTATACACAGTCTTCAGTTGCTTGCTCAAAATGAGAAGCTAGGGACGGAACAAAGTATATCTTGGGCAGCTTTTCATGCCTCTTTGGCACCTACTCCTGCTGATCCTCCAGTCATAAATTCACTTCTGCCACTATTTTATGAAAAGGCAGCCACTCTTTCAATGATCAAGCATGGAATGGACATCGTACAGCAAATAACTAGTCATCTCAACCCTGGCCAAATTCCAGTCACGACCTTTGATCAACCCCTTTTTGCACTGGCTAAAACGGTTCAGTGGTGTTGGCCCGAGTCTTATGGAGAGAGTAAGCACATAGTTATGTTTGGTGGCCTCCATATCGAAATGGCTCTTTGGAGCACGATAGGAGATTTGCTAGAGGGCTCAGGCTGGACCACTGCTTTATTGGAAGCTGGAATAGCTACTTCAGGAGTGGCTGAATCATTTTTGAATGCATCTCATCTTACAAGAACACGGCACAGTCACCAAGTAACTATTTTAGCACTCTCCAAGCTCCAGTATGAAGCATGGCAAGAAGTAGTCCAAAATGATGAATCTTTTGAGGCATGGAAGCAGAGGATGATAGGTGAGAGTCCCACTTTCAAATATTGGGAAATAGTGCGCCAATTTGAAATCCTTGTTTGTGTTTTTGTTCGAGCTCATCGTACAAAAAACTTCAATTTATTTGTGGAGTCCTTGGAAGCTTTGGTGCCATGGTTAATTTCCCTGGACCACACGCATTATGCAAGATGGATTCCTGTTCATATACGGGATATGAAGTCTCTTCCAAACAGCATTAAGGAGCAGTTTCATAGCTGTTGGGTGGTACAGAAGTCTCAACGCAACTTTTCCAGTATGCCAATAGACCAAGCACACGAACAGAATAACCAATTGGTTAAATGTTCCGGTGGAGCTGTTGGCTTGACAGAAAATCCATCAGCATTTAGAAGATGGATGACAGCTGGCCCTGAGCAGGCACGACTACTCAAAGAATTTGAAGAGCAGTTTGTCGAATCTAAAAGCCACAGTGAAAAACATCATGAACAGACTCCCTCACTTCAGGAAGCTTTCAAAAAAGAAGTCAATAGTCTATCAGAGGTGATAAGAACCATGGGAAATCCTTTTTTGGATGATGGTCCGGAACTTCTGGTATTAGACACTCGGAATTGTGTGAGTGATGCTGTGATAGGCACTGTGCAGAAGATTGAGCAACTGGGCATTGAAAAATACCAGAAGTATGTAAAAGACGTGCTAAAGGATCGAAGTGTGCCTATTCAGCAACCAATAAAAAGGAATTCCCTAGCGTTGTTCAAAAGGCCCTTGCAAAAAAAGACCTCCAAAAATAAGGAGGCACTGGCCACCTTGAAAAGTGACTGTAATCTTTTTGGACATTTATTCATTGCCAGTAGATTTCGTGAGGGAAGCCTTGAAGATTTTTTTTCTCATGAAAATCAGCCGTGGCCACCTGCCCTTTCTGAGCATGGGAAGTTACGACTACCAGCTAGTAAGTCTGATCTACTAAATCTAATTCAGGAGTATTCAAACACAGACCCTCCATCTTCCTTTCATGCTAAGATCTTTGATGGTCCAGCTGTTCTTCACATTCTTCCTACAAGTGAAGTGAAAACATTTGATGACTACTGTAACCAAGTATTCCTACCATGGTCTGACTCAGTGATGCAGAATTGTGATCGACTAGATATTGTTTGGGACATTTATAAACCCAACAGTCTCAAGGAAGCAACTAGAGAGAAGCGGGGGAAGGGAATCAGACGAAAAGTTAGTGGGAAAGCTAAATTACCATCCAAATTCAAGGATTTTCTCCGAGACTCCAACAATAAACAAGAACTTATTGAATTTCTTACTCAGAGACTTTCCAACAGAGAATATCCTTCTGAAAAAGAAGTTCACATTACATCAGGTAAATTCCATCATGCATTTTGATGTTGATGTATTATTGCTTTTATAATTATGTGTAGGTTCATCTGTCATTAGCAAGGGATCTAGCATGTCATCTTGTGATCACGAGGAAGCCGACACTCGTATGTGCATTCATGTACAAGATTGTCTGCAGAAAGGTGCCACAGTTATATTAGTGCGGACAGTGGATACAGATGTGATTGTGATTGTAGCTGGTATTTTCTTTCAACTCCGATCTGCATTTCCAGAAGTACAGATATGGGTGGCATTTGGTACAGGAAGATTCTTCCGATATATCTATGTTAACAAGATTTGTGTAAATCTTGGTGAATCTAAATGCCAAGCTCTACCTTTCTATCATACATTCACAGGTTGTGATACGACATCACAATTCTTTGGAAAAGGCAAGAAATCTTCTTGGGAGGCGTGGAAATCGTATTCCCAAGTTACCGAAGCATTTCAGTTTGTGATGACATTCCCGTTTCAGCCATTACAGTCAACTTCTCCAATCTTTGAGCTCTTAGAACGCTTCACTTGTGTTCTATATGACAAGACTACATCAATTTCACAAGTAAATGAGCTGAGGCAGGAGTTATTCTCCAAGAGAGCAAAGCTTATCGAAAATATTCCTCCCACTCAGGTATGTTGCCACACAAATTATAGCTATGGGAATTGTAGCATTTTCATCATCATTATAATTATTTGCAGGCTGCTCTTCTGGAACATGCTAACAGAGCACTTTATCAAGCAAGCATCTGGGCAATGAGCCTCAATAATCTGCAAAATGTTCCATCACCTGCTGAGGGATACGGTTGGGCTCTCGAGACTGAGCCTGAGGTTTGGAAGCCAGTCTGGACAAAACTTCCAGAGGTGGCTAAGGCCAGTCAGGAACTTTTGAAGTGTGGCTGCAAAGCATTGCCCTTGTGTAGCAGAAAATGCAAGTGTAAAGATGTTGGACTGTCTTGTACACCTCTTTGTCACTGTGGTGGATTGTGTGACTAATTTATAGTAACGGTTATATATCAAATTTTAATGAATTTTTTAAAAACATCAGTGTTAATCACAAAAAAGGTGCCAGAAAGTGGCACCCCTTCTAAATATGTTTCACATACCAGGGCCGGAGGAACCGGTCGGGCAGGTCGGGCAAATGCCCGACCAATATTTGGTCTCTAGCTAAGTTGATACCTGTTACACAATGGACTGCACTTACTTTTTCTTTGGTTGTTTATTCACAAGCTTCGAATTGTAATTGATGCACGATAATTATAATTCACCACACCCACTATTATAAAAAGAAAAGGGTCGGCGATGCCAGACTATTCAGTCGGGGCTGTGCGTGATGGCTACTACCGCAAGTGCAAGTACCAGCCTTCTTGAGAAGTTTCACCCATCCAAGACTTTCAGGTTAGTTAGAGCTCGAAGAATCTAATTTATACTCAATGAAACCAAATGTAATGTATAGGTTTCCAAAAAGGAAATTTGGTAAAACTGAGAGAAGTTTTAGGGCTGAGTGGTGCGAGGATTATTCCTGGTTACATTATGATGTGAAACTGGATGCAGCGTTTTGTTATTTATGCATGAAGGCTTCTTCAGAAGGAAAGTTTTCGACTAGCACAAAAAGAGAGAAAACTTTTATAAGTACTGGGTTTACTTACTGGAGAGATGGTACTATATGCTTTAAAAAGCACCAGTCAACATTGTGCCACCGGGATGCTGTTGATGCAGTAATTACCCTTCCTAGGGATATTTCGTGTGGGGTAGGGGAAGCTCTTAGTTTGGCCTATAAACAAGAAAAGGCTACTAACAGAAGAATGTTTTTTGCTATTCTTCAAAATATTCGCTTTCTTGTTAGGCAGGGTCTCCCTTTCAGAGGAAGTCAAACCGAAATTGACAGTAACTACATTCAGTTATTACTTCTTCGGGCTTTGGATATACCGGAACTTTCAACTTGGATGAACAAGAAAACTGACAGGTATACAAGTCCTGTTATTCAGAATGAATGTATGAAAATTATGGCCCATGAAATTATGAGAAAATTAGCAGGAATTATTCGTGAATGTAAATGTTACACAATAATGGCAGATGAATGTACTGACATTTCGAATACAGAACAGTTTACTATATGTATCCGATGTGTTACTAAAAATCTGGAAGACCATGAGTACTTCATTGGAATTTATGAAGTAGAGAACATTAGTTCTAATACTCTTGTTCAGGCAATCAAAGATACCTTGTTACGGTTTAGCTTTGACATCTCAGATTGCAGAGGGCAATGTTACGATGGAGCATCCAACATGTCTGGGATAAGAAATGGTGTAGCTACACAACTACTTTCAGAAGAAAAGCGTGCCATCTTTTCTCATTGCTATGGACATGCCTTAAACTTAGCGGTAGGGTATACCATGAAGCAGTCTACAGTGTGTTCGGAAGCTCTTGAATCAGCCTTTGAAATCACTAAGTTGATTAAGTATTCTCCCAAAAGAAATGTTCAATTCAACAAAATTTCTTCAGAACATGAAGATGAGAGGAGTACTGGGATACGAAAATTTTGTCCAACACGATGGACAGTACGGGGTGAATCCATAAATAGTATTCTACAAAATTACAATGTTTTAAAGGAATTATGGGAAAGTTGGCCGTATTATAGGTATTCAAGCTCAAATGTCTAAGTTTAAGCTTCTGTTTGGGCTGAAACTTTGTGAAAGAATATTTCTTATAACTGATAATCTCAGTAAGACACTACAAAATCAATCTTTATCTGCTGCAGAAGGGCAAGAAATAGGTATGCTGACATTGCAAACCTTACAAAAAATGAGAAATGAGGATGACTTTAAATTATTTTATCAGCATTTACAACTACTACAAGTATCTACCAATACAGAAGAACCATTTTTTCCAAGAAGGAAACGAGCACCAATACGACTTGAAGTAGGTGATGGGGCTGGTTATCAAGCTGCTAGTGTCGAACAATTATACAGGACTCAATACTATGAAGCTCTTGACTTAGCTACTGTTAGTATCAAGGATCGATTTGAGCAACCTGGATATGCAGTATATCAAAATTTGGAGGAGCTTATTCTCAAGTCAGCAAATAATAAAGATTACTCTGTGGAGTTGCAAGAGGTATTAAAACTTTATGATGACGATTTCAATGAAGTAGAGCTGACTACTCAACTGAAGATATTTACTGAGAAATTTTCTACCAGTGGCAATGTTACCTTAAGAGAAGCTATTGATTATTTAAAGAGCTTAAGTGATGGCCAGAAGCAATTTTTTCAACAAGTCTGCCGAATTGCTCAATTGATTCTAGTGATGCCCTCCACTAATGCTGCTAGTGAGAGATCATTTTCGGTAATGAAGAGAATTAAAACTTATTTAAGGAGTACTATGGGACAAGCAAGATTAAACCATTTAATGGTCTTGAATGTTTATAAGGAAGAATTGGAATCTAGATCTTACTATTGTAGCTAATGAATTTGTACAAGGCAGTGAACACCGACTTCAAATATTTGGAAAGTTTTAGGCTACTGACTGAGTTAATTTCTTCTGTGTATCTGTGTTTGTCAAACATACCTTTGAAATGATTCCTTCTTTTTTTCTTCATATGAATGGTATTTTACAAAAACAAAAAGAAGCTATGGTTAGATTTAGGGTTATCAATATACTGTACTAGAGTATTTTAAAACAAAAATAACAGGAAATAAACTAACAAAAAAACATGTCGGGCATGTTTCTTTTCTAACATCTTTCCAGTGATTTTGCCCGACCAATCAAAATTTGCTTCCTCCGCCCCTGCATACCATACCCAAACCACACACCAAATTTCATGCTTTGGACCAGCCAGTAACTATCTTTCCAACTTACTCCCTAGCTATGTCTCGCTGGCTCCACTTGCTCGCCAATTATATGATTGATTTTTTAACTTCTAACACTCAAAGCTGTTCGGGATCCACACCCGAACAGAGGATCTAAAGTCAAGCCCGGCCGGCCCGACTCTTCTCACACACAAGCTGTAACTGAACAATAATATTATGTCTCGTATGTTTATCTGATGTATTCTGCCCTTTCTCAGTTTATTTCTAATCTTTATCTTACCTGTACAAGCCTTTCATCTGTTTAGTTCTAATGTCACGCATCACCACACTTTACCATATCTCATCGCCGGGAACGGTAATGAGATTCATATCAACCACTGCACTCTGTCAATCTCATTTCGTTTATAGGTGCACACTATGCGCCTCCACTCTAACGTCTAATCTCTCTCCGCTCATACCTGTCCTCTTATCTCTATTATAGTTTAACCTTATTCTGAACTGAAAGTGGTTTAAGTTAAGTGCCCTAGCCTAGCTAAGCCGCCACTACCTCCTAATCTGCTGGATGAGAGAAAGGACGCCCACACATCGTTTGGTCCTTCGAGCCCAGCGACCTACACCAACTTCTCTTCGCTGGATTATCTGGACGAGAAGGCCGAATCTCCACATCAAGCTGGGAGTGCTGGAACACCACAAGTAGGACTACACCACTTCGTTATCTGCACAGAAGTCTGCAGCCTCGCCTCCTCTTCTGCCTCGGAGCTCTCCAAAGGCATAGCTCTCATACCGCAGGATATCACACCTTGCGGAGTTCGTCTATATCTACGTTAGTAAGTTACTTTATTGTCTTATCTGTCTTGTTCTTTTCGACCTCATAGTCATGACGTCATTCATCACCGATGAAATCAGAGCAACGGTGCACGACTTAGAAGTCAAGCGTGGCAGCAGACGTGGCATGGCCACTAAGCTCCACAATCGTATCACCAAGGCCATCTCGGAGGGTCCAGATCGCATTAACGCTGCCTCTCTGCAGGAGCTGGCGACACAACTCTCCACGGCAATTGATCTGCACAATGCGCTGCAAGCACAGCTCGAGGAGTTTTATGAGAATTTCCGCGGTCTCCGTTCCGAAACCAGAGGAGCTGACGATACCTCTCTGCTCGACACACATGTAGAATGGAAGTCGGTGGTGGCCAACGTGCTGCAGGAATTACCTCTTCGTCGGCAGGCAGTCTCACTCCTCGCTGACATTGAGGCAGCTCTGGCCTCTCCTATGCCGGACTCCTCCTTCTATCGAAACTCTGTCGATAAGCTGCACACTCGTCGCGTCTCTGTAATCGATAGCTTCACTGAGTTTTATCACGTGATTCCAGATCTAAAATCCATCTGCGACGACGTAATCAACAAGATGGCTCGGCTCTTTACTATGACGGCTGCTGCCTGTAGAGAAGCCGCACCTGCTGCCATCTCACCTGTATCTTTTAATCCTACTTCACCTGTATCTACTCCAGTCTCCGATCGCAACGCTCTCAATGTGGAACTACCAACCTACGACGGAGACCCCTTCAAGTGGGCAAACTTCCGCACGATGTTTGTCAGAACTGTTGAGAAAAGGGCGCGAGGCCACTCGGCCTTCGAGGTCAAGGGTCTGCTGATCAAGTCTATGAAGCACCCGGACGGCCTCAAAATACTACATAACCTGCCTTCAGACGATCTGCCACTTGACAAGTTGCTGGACAAGCTGGAATCCCTCTACGGAGCGGCTGACGTGCGCGCTCCCCTCATCACACGTAAGATCTTATCTGTAACCTCATGTTCTCTTTCAGCTGCAGACATGGACTTCCTGTATGACAACTTTCTTCTGCCATACAACAAATTCTGCGCCCTGATGGGTGACTCACTCGGTTCCTTCCTGGCCATGCTGGCCTCCAACTTGATGAGTCCGGAATGCCGTCGCAAATGGCTCAGACATCGCACGCCGGACACGCCACCTCACATGGACAACCTGCTCAAGTTCATAGAGGCACAGAAGAAGGAGCTGCGTGGCCACGACTACTTATCTGCGTCCGGCCCCTATCTGCCATCTGTACCTGCCAGACCCTCGTCCCCTCGCCTCGAGCGTCCTAGACCTCCACCTGCCAAACGACCTCCCCCCCCGGAGGACCGCACTACACTGTCCTGTGTGCGGTGAAGCTTACTCATTGACTCGCTGCACAACCTTTGCTGGCTTTGATTTGGACCGAAGAAACAAGACAGTTCGTGATCGTAAGTTGTGTCTAAACTGTTTATCTGAAGGGCATGGCTGTAAGTCGTGCCCCAGCAAATATTCTTGTAGAACATGTTCAGGTCGTAATCACACCTTGATCCACCGCGATAGAGAGACATCTACCACTACCCCGGCTCCATCTGCGCCTTTACAGAACAACCAACTGCAATCCACCACCAGGGGTGCGGCGTCCCTCTTCACGGCTCTGGTCGCCTTCGAATGCGGAGGCAGAACTGCTGGCTCGAGCTCTACTAGACTCGGGTGCAGCAATCCCCATGATGACAGAAAGTCTGGCCAACTCTTTGGGTCTGCCCCGTAGGCACAATCCCACACCCATATCGGGAATTGTAGGCGCCACTAGGTGCCATTATACTGTAACTTGCAATATCATGTCTGTTGATCATAGGTTTAAGATGCCCGAGCTCACCTTCACCCTCGTTCCATCTCTCGACCCCATCACGCGGCCGTCGAACGTGAAGGAAATTCTGGACACACCAGCCCTACGACACTGTGCCCTTGCCGACGCTGAACTGGGCGGGAGAGTGGACCTAGTGTTGGGTGTCACCCAAGTCACAATTCTATCCACTGGAAAGATGTTCCAAGTAGGAAATCTCGGAGCATTGCCAACTCAACTAGGTCTCTGCCTGTCGTGCCCGCTCGACGACTACGCAAGGCCCGCCGTCATCACAGTCGTCACCACGATCGCTGACACAGAGGCGGATATATCTCGACTCTGGGAGCTGGACCGGGTTCCGGATGCTCCAACCCTTACACCAGAAGAACAGTCGGCATTGGATCAGTTCGATGCTAGCTGCGCTAGAGTGGACGGACGCTACTCCGTTTCGCTCCCACGGGCGACGTCTCCACCCGATCTGGGAGATAGTCGTCGACAGGCACTCTCTCGCCTATTCTCGAACGAGAAGTCACTCTCTACTCGAAACAATCTGCAACCCTTCCTGGACGTGGTTCGCGAATATATCACTCTCGACCACACCGAAGTCATTCCACCTCAAAACCTGCACCTGCCCTCGTACTACCTGCCCGTCCATGCGGTGATAAAGAGCAGCTCCACCTCCACGAAGGTGAGAGCTGTCTTCGACGCTTCTGCACGTATCACTACAGGAGCTTCGCTCAACGATCAGCTGTTACCTGGACCCAACGTCTACCCACCTCTACCTGATGTACTGATCCGGTTCAGGTGCCACTTCTCTGCGGTTTCTGCGGACATAAGCAAGATGTTCCGCGAGATTCTGCTGAACCCAGAGGAGCGTAACTGGCATCGATTCCTGCTCAGAGCAACCGACAACTCCATCAAGGATGCAAGGATGAAGAGGCTGACCTTCGGGGTTAAGTCCTCGCCCTTTCAGGCGACCCAAGTTCTGCGCCGTCATGCTCAATCCCACCTCGACTCTCATCCGACAGCTGCTAGATCGGTTCTCTCTGATTTCTACGTGGACGATCTGCTATCTGGAGCTCCCACGACTGAGCTCGCACTCTCACTCTTCAAGGAAATTCGGGAACTCTGCTCTGCTGCGGGGATGGACCTCAGGAAATGGAGGACCAACGATTCTGCCCTGCGCAAACTCATTCCTGAACACCTGCTGGAAACTGACAACTGCTCCATCACACCTGCTGCTCCCAAGGCGCTCGGTGTCCATTGGGACACACGAGCTGACGTCTTGCATGTCGCTATCCCTGATCTCCCACCTGCCGACGACAAGGTCACCAAGCGTGTGATCGCCTCCATCACGGCTGGGGTGTTTGACGTCTTAGGTCTCTTCGCTCCTGATGATAGCTGCTCGAATTCTGTTCCAAGACACTTGGAAACGTGAACTTTCCTGGGACGATGAAGTCCCCGAAGACCTACTTCAACGTTGGCGTGGCTGGACCCACGATCTGCCTGTCATCCACAACCATGCTATACCTCGACTCACCTTCAACGGCTCCTCATCTGATGCCAAACTCACTCTCCACGGATTCTGCGATGCCTCCTCCGTTGCTTACGGCGTCGTCATATACGCCAGGACGGAGGCTCCAAACGACATCTCGACTTCGCTTGTAGTAGCCAAAGCCAGAGTGCTGCCCACTCGCCCGATCACTATCCCCAAAGCCGAACTGTCTGGGGCACTGCTCTTGGCCAAGATGCTCAAGCACACCTCTGAACTGCTCCACATTCCTCAAGAAGCTGTATACGCCTGGACTGACAGCCAGATAGTCCTCTTCTGGTTGCCGAAGTCCCCATCTGCTCTCAACAGATTCGTTGCGAACAGAGTCGCAGCGATCCAAGAGTTGCTCTCTCCAGAACATTGGCACCACGTACCCACTGCCGATAACCCTGCTGATCTTGCCAGCCGAGGTATTCGTGCTGACGTCCTTATCGCCTCTGAACTCTGGTGGCAAGGTCCCAAGTGGCTCGCTATGACTCCTGAACACTGGCCTCCTCCCTTTCGATCTGTACCTCCAATCCCTATCTATACTGTCTCTCTCAAACCTGTCAACTCTCTCCCCCCCTCTCTATCATCATTTGTGTCTAACCTTGCAACTGTTCGTTCTTCTTTTATCTCCCTCTCTCGTGTAAGTATGTTATCTCTACAGGTTCTCCCACAACTGCAAGCTGCCTCCTTCACAACGTATCACTGGACCACTCACATGCAACGAAGTCAACAGAGCCAAAGCTGCATTCTACAGACTATCCCAACTCGAGACTTTCTCGGACGCGTTTCAAGCTGCACGCTCCAAGTCTCCATTGACGAAAGGTCTTTCCCTACGTCATTATCAACTGCGTCTCCCCCCATCTGGACATCTGCTCGCGCTCAGCCGTGTTCGGAACCCTGATGCTCCGAACTCTCCCACCGAACTAGTACCTCTCTCTGCAAAGTCCTCCCTCGCGAGACTCTTGCTGGTCACACTACATCGCGCATACGGCCATCCAGGCACTTCCACCCTCATGGCAATTCTGTCAAGTTCTTATGCCATCATCGGTGCACGCAACTACCTCAAAGGCGTGTCCCGGCAGTGCGTTACCTGTCAGCAAGTGTTGGCCCAGCCTGTATGGGTCTTCTTCCCGCTGTCAGAACGACGCCTGCCCCACCTTTCGCCAACACAGGAGTAGATTTTGCCGGCCCAGTATCCCTACGCATGGGGTACACACGCAAACCAGTTATGATCAAGTGCTACATCTCGGTGTTTATCTGCATGGCCACCAAGGCCGTTCACCTGGAGCTGTGCGAGTCGCTTTCAACACCTGACTTCGTAGCCACCCTACGCCGATTTATCGCTAGGCGTGGCTGTCCCGAGCACGTTATCTCCGACAACAACTCCAACTTCGTTGGGGCCGCGGAGGAGATTCGTGCCATCAACAAGATGGCAGACTCTGAAAGCCAGAAGACACAACTGATCAACTTCTGCGCTGCCACTGGTATAACCTGGCACCACATTCCACCCCGGGCTCCTCATTTTGGGGGGTTATGGGAAGCTGCCGTGAAGGCCATGAAGCGTGGCATCCGGAAGGTAATCTCACCTCACCCGCTCACCTGGCCAGAGCTCTCAACGCTGCTGGCCGAGGTTGAAGCGACCCTGAACTCCAGACCTATATCGCCTCTCAACGCTGACGACCTGGAGGAGGACAATCTGCTCACCCCTGGGCACTTCCTGGTGGGACGTCCTCTTCGTGCTCCACCAACTAAAGCTGCATCCACCGGAAAAATCTCGCTGCTCCGTCGCTGGAATCTAACTGAACGTCTGCAGGCTGATCTCTGGAAACATTGGCTCTCTGCCTATCTGTCAAGCTGTGCCGCTCGTGCCAGGTGGCTCCGTCCTGGCGTTTCCTTCAAGGAAGGCGACGTCGTCCTAGTCAAGGATGAGTCACTTCGCTCGAGGAACTGGCCGTTAGCTCTCATCACTAAACTGCACACTGGAGATGATGGAGTCTCCAGAGTTGCCACACTCCGATGTCGTGGTAAAACTTATTTACGCCCCGTCAATAGACTGGTACATCTCGTCACCGACGCTGACGAAGCTGCATCTGCCTCTACATCTGAATCTACTCTCCCCACATCTGCTACGTCCTCAGCTGCTCCCCCCGGAGGATGTTCGGGATCCACACCCGAACAGAGGATCTAAAGTCAAGCCCGGCCGGCCCGACTCTTCTCACACACAAGCTGTAACTGAACAATAATTATGTCTCGTATGTTTATCTGATGTATCTGCCCTTTCTCAGTTTATTTCTAATCTTTATCTTACCTGTACAAGCCTTTCATCTGTTTAGTTCTAATGTCACGCATCACCACACTTTACCATATCTCATCGCCGGGAACGGTAATGAGATTCATATCAACCACTGCACTCTGTCAATCTCATTTCGTTTATAGGTGCACACTATGCGCCTCCACTCTAACGTCTAATCTCTCTCCGCTCATACCTGTCCTATTATCTCTATTATAGTTTAACCTTATTCTGAACTGAAAGTGGTTTAAGTTAAGTGCCCTAGCCTAGCTAAGCCGCCACTACCTCCTAATCTGCTGGACGAGAGACAGGACGCCCACACAAAAGCTACTAAAAATAATGTCGAGTTTTTAAATTACATTTAATTGGTTTTTATGCCATAGTAACCAATCACAGCAACTGTTTGAATTGAAATAAACAACAACAGCCAAACAATACATGTTATTTAAACCTTCAATATTCTTAGCTAAGTAGAAGCTGTAATTCACAACACTTTCACACAACTGGACTTACCTACACAATACTAACCTACTTGGTTAGTCTAGTGGACAATACATTTTCAAGTAAATACTGTTGCATAAGGCTTATAAACATGACAAAGAGCATACTGAATTACCAACCCATTAACCTGAATAGAAGTGGAACTCCGGTAGGTTTCAAGTTTTAACTGCGCCCACAAAAGAATTCAAAACGATGAACAATTTAATTACTACGGTGATAGGGGTAATGATCGATAAACCTGAAGATTCTGTTTAGTGAAGTTTGGGTCGGGGAGGACGAAGATCAAAGTACAAATGACATGAGTACATCTCCCCATATAAACAAATATCCCCGATTTTCAAATGCACTGTACATTTAATTAATAAAATACAATCTTAAAAGAAAAAGAAATCTGATGTGTTAGGAAAGTGGAGGCGCTTCAGCCAGGTGCATACCACAAACATCTAACTATTGGTAGACCTACTGAGTTACATCTTACAGATCAGTCTTAGTAAATGTATGTGAACTTCAGACTTCCTGACAAACAATAGAATGAGTACAATTCTGAGTGACTAAGTGATATATCCAGGACTGTCCCCCCTCCCCCCCAAGCTTTCTGTACAGTTGCCCACCTATGCTCAAATATAATCATGGTGTACTGACCAACTTGGCCTCTAGTTTGAAATTTAAAAAATTCACCCACCACTTCAAAATTGTGATCTGAATGTTTAAGACCTGAAATTTGTGTTATGTCATTCATTCTAAAGCTGCTTTCTATTTGACCAGCAAATGCATTCACAACTCACTGACTAACCTACCCTCACATTATGAACAACTACTGATAATCTACCTTACTCACCATATCACCGACTAACCTACCTGTACTATTGGCTTCATAAACATGTAAATAAGACCAATGCAGAAACTTTTCTTTTAGTAAGCCTTTTCTTCCCTCACAGGTATATAATCCAGAATGATGCTTACTTACAGACTTTATTTCTAATATGTATTTATTATCAGAAATAGACTTGTATGCATCTCGAACTGGCAGTTTATTTCTAAAATACCACCTCACTGGAAAGTTAGAATCACAGGAAAGTTTAAGTGTGCCTCCTTCTAGTTGCATACTATATTTTGGTGACACATTTCCTAAAATAAATATACAGAACATTAGCCAACTGATGTGCTCTAGCAATAAATTGTTTAAAGTGCATTTCATATTTAAAAATTGGTAAAACTTTCTGATTTTAAATGTGAGTTATACTTGCCATTTGACGATTACTAATACTTTATTGTAAGTTTACCTACCAGGGCCATATTAGGGATGGTTAGAGGGGGGTTTGTTCCTAGTAGCTTATTCTAATATCAATTCATCTTAGGAATTTGCTTTATCAATCATGTTGTTGTTTTTTGTTAACCATTTTTAAGAATATGGACAGTAACTGAAAGGGTGTCTATAATAAAGATTAGTAGGGATGCTATAATAAAAATTAGTAGGGATGCTATAATAAAAATTAGTAGGGATGATGTCTTCCAAATTTGGAAGCTGTAGCACAAGCTATCTTCACCCTACACATTACAACATACTATTTGTGTTCAATATTATTGCTGGTTTCGAGGGGAAAACAACAACTTTGCTTAACGTAGTAGCTGAGGCCAGCTGGGAGGGAGAGGGGGCGGGTCTTGTATTCCGTTTACTATTACAACGCTGGCATATCCAACAAACCTATAGCAGATGATTGAAAGAAGTTAAATAAGCTTAATGCAGGCTTCTTAGAGAAACTATGCTGGTGTGAATTGTGTGAGTACACCAGTTAAGTAGAAAAGTAAGTGAATTAGTTAGCTACAGTTTTCCTCGCTGTTAGTGACCGCCTAAAGGATTCTTAACAACGCTCCTACAGAATCTAACCTGGTAGCATTTCTACTAATAGTGTGAGTTCCGGAGCTCACCAGAGTTTACAACTGCACCATAAACTAGAGCTAGAGCTAATTGTTGTTCATCCATTTCTGCCATAATTTTTTTTAAACCACCTGATTCTTTTTATCCGTAGCTACACTTCTTTGACTTAAAACTTTTCCAGCAATACAAAGTTCAAGAGTGGGTGAGGTTCAACCCTATTTTGGGAAGTGCTGGTCAATCCTTACACAATAAGGAAGCAAATCTTGGTGGGCTAAATTTAAAGGCACTACTTTATTTAAAGTGTCCATATAAATTGAAAGAAATTATTGAAGGGTGGCCCACCTAGCAGCGGAACCGCCACTAGATCCGGACTTCTAGGCATTAATTGGCAGCAGCGAAGCAGGCCAGACACTACCTGGGTAACACAATTGAAAGGGGTAACACAATTGAAAACTGGGGATATTGTTAGTTCATATATGTGAGGACCTGTGTGCGGGCTCTCTCTCACTCCGGTACACTGACACCAGTTCTTCTCCCTCTGAGTAGCTAAGACTAGCTCCACCAACTCAGCCAGACAAGATAGTACTTTATCCAGAAACGGGAAGAGATTGTCCAGGCACACATATGCTCAGCCATTATTGCTTCACACGCGCATGCCCAGACTAATAAGGAAATGAGTGAATGACATCCATCTATCTACCACATAAACAATAATACATACATACACACTCATAACACACACTGTCCAGGGGCGGATGCAGCATTATAGAGGGGGGGGGGCCGAAAGTTAAGTGGAAACTTGACCACACCCATTTTATCACACCCACTAATTAAAATTTTTTGGTTTCTTTCTGAATATATTTCAAGTTGTTACACATACACGAAAAAAATTACACTCACTGACAACAATAAGGAATTAGTCAAGATTTTATTGAAGCAAGTTATATAGTCATAATACCATCTGTCTTGGATGGCGACGGGAGAATTCATCCACCACTTCCTCTGAAGTAATTTCAATGTCACGGTGGTAATATAGCATTGCCAATCCATTAAGACGGTCTTGTCCCTTACTACTCCTCAGTGAAGTCTTGATCAATTTGAGCATGCTGATGGAACGTTCACATTCATAGCTTGTAACTGGCAATGTGCCCATTATACATAAAAGAGTGTGAATATTGGGAAAGAAATCACAATCTGCATGTACTAGGCTTTTCTCTGGAGTATAAAGGCTTACAGCTAATTCAGAGTCAGCTTTCCATTTGTGCTGCCACAGGTCGAGCTCTGAATTGAAGCATGCACGGGATGGGAGGTCATCTTTGTAAAGCTCAAGAATATGCTCGAAATTTTGTGGTCGCAAAAACTCATTACTAATAATTATCACTGAAGGCAAGAGCTGCATAAATTCAACTACTGAATCTGTTTTGTCAAATCTAGTGTTAAGTTCAGTTATCAAGTGATCAAGTAAAGGGATAGTTAAATTTCGGCAGTAATATTGTAGGTGTGGTGTGTGTGTAAGGGGGGGGGGGCCAGGGCCCCCTGGGCCCCCCCCCTGGATCCGCCCCTGCTGTCTGTTTGTTCTTCGTCTTTATTCTTCAGGAGGCTGTACCCACAGCCCCCCCCCCCTCCCCTTCGGCCTCTCTGGCTAAGCTGACACACCACAGGGTCAGACTCTTGAAGTGTATCACTGTCTTCAAAGTCCTGTCTGCTGAGTTCGACTTGCCCTGCTTGTACACTATGGTGATTTCCTTCTCCTTTAGTTTTAATGCCATCCTTCCCAGTCTGTTATTCAACTTGCTGCCTGATAACAATGCTTCATATGCTTAGTGGTCTGTGTAGACAGTCACAGGTGCATCTTTCAAGCAACAATCGAAATAATTCACAGCAGCCACAATGGCAAGAGACTCCAGCTCAGTAACCGAATATCTTTTCTCAGCGCCTTGAGGTTGTCTGCTGAAAAAAGCAACAGGCAGCTCCACACCATCCCACAGAATATGTAGACATGCACCAATGCCGCCACAACCAGAGGCATCAGTACACAATACAAATACATCATCATCGACAGGTACATCAACAAAACATGTTTACAAAGTAACTTACGTAAATGTCTGAAAGCTGCATCCATCTCCCCTGTCCAGACAACTGTGTGTGGTGAGGAGAGAGACGTTGACAGAGTGAGCAACGATGAATGCTCAGCAAAACTTGGCATGAACTACTAATAAGGAAATGAGTGAATGACATCCATCTATCTACCACATAAACAATAATACATACATACACACTCATAACACACACTGTCTGTTTGTTCTTCGTCTTTATTCTTCAGTAGGCTGTACCCACAGCCCCCCCCCCCTCCCCTTCGGCCTCTCTGGCTAAGCTGACACACCACAGGGTCAGACTCTTGAAGTGTATCACTGTCTTCAAAGTCCTGTCTGCTGAGTTCGACTTGCCCTGCTTGTACAGTATGGTGATTTCCTTCTCCTTTAGTTTTAATGCCATCCTTCCCAGTCTGTTATTCAACTTGTTGCCTGATAACAATGCTTCATATGCTTAGTGGTCTGTGTAGACAGTCACAGGTGTATCTTTCAAGTAACAATCGAAATAATTCACAGCAGCCACAATGGCAAGAGACTCCAGCTCAGTAACCGAATATCTTTTCTCAGCGCCTTGAGGTTGTCTGCTGAAAAAAGCAACAGGCAGCTCCACACCATCCCGCAGAATATGTAGACATGCACCAATGCCACAACCAGAGGCATCAGTACACAATACAAATACATCATCATCGACAGGTACATCAACAAAACATGTTTACAAAGTAACTTACGTAAATGTCTGAAAAGCTGCATCCATCTCCCCTGTCCAGACAACTGTGTGTGGTGAGGAGAGAGACGTTGACAGAGTGAGCAACGATGAATGCTCAGCAAAACTTGGCATGAACTGCCTGTAATACCCAATGCTGCCAAGAAAAGACCTCAGCTGCTTCTTGGTCTTGGGCCTACCATACTGTGCCATATGCTTCACCCTTGCTTCTGGCACTGCCATCCTACCACAACCCACTCTGTGGCCTAAATAATCCAAGTAATTCTTCCAAAACTCGCTTTTCGACATCTTCACTGTTAACCCAGCTTCACCAACACACTTGACAACTCTCACAATATCTCTCAGGTGGTCAGACCAGCTGCCACTAAAAATAATTATATCATCCCATAATGCTTGCAAACAATCCTTCACAGGTTTCAACACTAATGCAACAGCTGTCCAGCCTGGACGTAGACCTGGTATCATAAGTAAAGTCATCAAATAGTTTGTGCTGTAGAGCCAGAGCTCTAGCAGACAAACCCACTTTCTCTAAAAGTCTCATGTTATTGCTACAATCTCTGTCCTGCCTCAGATCGTCAAGTAACTCCCTAGCTTTGGGGATTAGCTTGGAAAGAAAAATCCTCTTATACTACCCTCTGGGACTGTTCAAGTCCCTCATATCTGCTTCAAGGTTCCTGATGTATTTTCTACATATTTCCATGTCAGCTCCATGTCTACACTGTGGCACCTCCTTAGCCAGCCTGTCACCATCATTATCAACCATCACGTTCCTAGCCATTATCATCATTTTAAACATCCTCATCTCTTCCTCAGTAGGACCTCCCATCTGAAAACCATCACCCATTCTAGCATTTCTACCATCATCAACCACTTTCCTAGTTCTAGACTCATCTCTCGCATCCCTTCTTACTCTTGATTCATCTCTCACATCCCTTCTCGCTGGTGTAAGAACCAGGGGGGCTTGGGGGGCTGTAGCCCCCCAGCCTGAAGTATTAAATTGAGCAAATCAGGAGTGCAGCAGCATAAGGTAGTTCTATCCATGGTTTCCCTCTCCTACTACTCCCTTTTTTTTCTTTTTTTTTCCTGAGCCATCTGGGCCCTATTTTTCTTATTCCTCATTTCTACTCATAAATTCCCTTCTCCTCCTCTTCTTTGTACCTCTCCTACTCCTCCACGATATCTCTGTCTATTTGTGTATTTTCTTTCACTTCTTCATTGAAGTGGTTGCATCAGTCAGTTTATTCTCACCTACATTGACCCTTGTATTCTACTGCTTCTCTGCGTCTCTTATACCATTATGGAGAGCTGTGGCGGTTGCTTTTTTTCTTCTCATTTGTCCCATGTCTCCCCCCCCCCTCCCCATGGTGACCATGCTTTACCAACTTGATCAGCTCATGAATTATTCATGATCACAAACACCATCATACAAACATACTAGTGATGTGCTTGAGCACAAATGGCGAGCAAGCCTAAAGACTATACTATTTTTATATGAATGATTTTGACACTGAAGCTACTGAAAAAAAGGTCCAGTTTAAAATTCGCATACACGATAAAGGGATTTCAGTGCCATAGTAACAAACTCTCTGCAACTGCTTGAATTGAAGGAAAACAACTACAACACAACAATACACGTTATTTAAACGTTTTCTTTGTGATATTCTTTAGCTAAGTAGTGGTTGTAACACACAATGTTTTGACACAACTGGACATGCACCTACACAGACTTACCTTAGAGGTAGTCTAGTGGACAATGTATTTTCAAGTAAATACTGTTGCGCACGGCTTATAACCATGACAAAGAGCGCATTGACTTACCACCACCACTAACTCGAATAGAAATGGAAGTCCCTTAACGCAAAAGAATTCAAAACGGTAAACAATTCAATTTCTAGGGTGATACGGGTACTGATCCATAAACCAGAGGATCTGTTTAGTGCAATTTGGGACGGGGTCGACCACATAACTAACACAAAAACGCGAGGGTCAAAGTACAAAATGACATACATACGTCCATACATAAAATACAAATAAATAGATAAATAAACATCCCCGATTTTCGACTGTGTTACCCCTGTAAGTGGCTTGCGAGCGTAGCGAGCGAGACACTTACAGGGTAACACAATCGAAAATCGGGGATGTTTGTTTATTGGCGAGCGAGCGTAGTGAGCGAGACAGTATTAGGGGTGGATAATGCAAAATCGGGTATATGTTATATGTATATATGTATGTGGGATGGTAAGTATGCCCTTTAAACGCGCTCGCGGAATTTTTTTCTCCAAACAAAACGGCTTTTTAGGCTTGACCCCCAGTTTATTCTGAAACTACATGATTAAACAAGCCTTACGTTATACTTAAGCTCCAAAGTGTAAGAAAATTCCTGCGAAAATGCTTGCTTTTCAAGAAACGTAAAGTTGATTCGACCGGTTACTACGGCATTGACCCATTTCCAGACTTAATTTCAAAACTTCGCCGTTTTATGGGAGGGGGATACGGAGTGCTGGTTGTTGATTGTCAAGAGCTGTTGGTAGTCAGAATGTCGTAGTATTAATGCTAAGGAAGCTACTACTTCTCGAGGGAACCTGAGGTAAGTACGTAATTCCATATTTGTTAGCTAAATATGCAAAATTAACTCTAGCCTTTCTTTTTGTAGCTAAGAGCTTGTCAACAGTGACTGGTAAATTCAAATAGTCAGATTGGCTCAAATTTGGTACTACAAAAGTTACCACTGCTCAAGAAAATGAGGTAAGAAAATAATTTTGTATTTGTGTGCTAAAATTGATTGTTTTGTTTTTGTAGGAGAGAGCTTGTTGTCAAGAATTCAAGGTAATTCAGATGGTCAAAGTAACTTCAATTTGATACTACAGAAGTTATCAATACTCAAGAAAATTCCGTATTTGATGTTGGCTAAAATTACACTGGTTTATTTTTTTATCGTAGCTGAGAGCTTGTTCAAGAGTTACTGGTGATTGACATTATCAGAATGGTTGATGTTCAATACTACAAAAGTTACCATTAATCAGGTAAGAGATTGATTTTGTATTTGTTTGCTGAAATAAAAGGTCATAACTGCTATTATCGGCGAGCGAGCGTAGCGAGCGAGACACTTACAGGGGTAAAAATGAAAAAATCGGGGATGTTCCTTTATTTGTATATATGTATGGACGTACTTATGTCATTTTGTACTTTGACCCTCGTTTTTTTGTGTTAGTTATGTGGTCGACCCCGTCCCAAATTGCACTAAACAGATCCTCTGGTTTATGGATCAGTACCCGTATAACCCTAGAAATTGAATTGTTTAACGTTTTGAATTCTTTTGCGGGTGCAGTTCAAACTTGAAAACTTAAGGGACATCCATTTCTATTCGAGTTAGTGGCGGTGGTAAGTCAATGCGCTCTTTGTCATGGTTATAAGCCGTGCACAACAGTATTTACTTGAAAATACATTGTCCACTAGACTACTGCGAAGGTAAGTCTGTGTAGGTGCATGTCCAGTTGTGTCAAAGCATTGTGTGTTACAACCACTACTTAGCTAAAGAATATCACAAAGAAAACTTTTAAATAACGTGTATTGTTTTGTTGTTGTTGTTTTTTCCAAGCAGTTGCAGAGAGTTGTTACTATGGCACTGAAATCCCTTTACCCTGTATGCTAAATTAAAAAACTGGACCTTATTTTCAGTAGCTTCAGTGTTAGAAGTCAAAATCATTCATATAAAAATAGTATAGTCTTTAGGCTCGCTCGCCATTTGTGCTCAAGCACATCACTAGTTATATAAGTGTACTGAAAGGGACCTAATACCTGTAGGAAATAAATAGTATGTGGCTTAAGGCAATATTTTCCCATCAGGTTGGGTTATACATCCCGCCAGTCTATACAAGTGTTTACAAGAAACATATTACTATGGTTGTGGTACCAGGCAGGCGTCACGACGAGAATGGGAAAGAGAAGAAGAAAGAAAGAGAAGAGAGCAGGAAGAAGAGAAAGAACAAAGAACATTAATTAGCTAGTTACGTGTAGAACTTTGTGTGTGCGTCATTGTGTATTTTAGTATTATAAGCAGTGCGGTGTGCGTGTGCTAGAGTATTAGTGTCGTGTGCATATGTAATTTGTAAGTTTCCTGTTTCATTTGTGAGCATGCGTATGAGAGGGTTTTCATCTCATAAAAACCCTCTCCACTTCCTGTCAAACTGAGTTGTCCTATTCATAATCTTGTTTGTAGTTTTAATAATCTACTCTTGAGTTTGTGGCCACGGGAGGGTTTAGTCCTAATACGCTATCCCCCTTCTCAGTGCGCAGGAGTCTCCTGGTGGCAGCGACCTTTCACAGTTCCCCAGCACCACAATTGGCGGCAGCGGTGCTCCACTTCGGTCTAACCTCTGAAGTTTCGAGTCACAAGTTCTTTCCCCACGTGGTCGAGGTGTACCTACCTTGTGTGTCTTCTTGGTGTCTCCTTTGGACCTACTACTTCAATCGGCGACCGTGTCTCGACCCGACACGTCAAGAGACTATAAACTTTTATGTGTATCGAGTTTTTGTGGTATTTTCGTGTAATTCGCAATTTGTCTGTGTTATTTCTTTGTGCAAATCTTTATTTTCTTATTATTTTTCTTTCTTCCAGGGCAGCGGACATTTCCACTGTACTGACTGTGTATGTCAGGGCCTGGTCGAGTGAGGAGAGAGAGGCAGTGCAGGAATCGGTCGAAATTCGGTACCTATACAGATTCTGAACAGGAGCATTCGGACTCTGGGGTCTCTTCTGTAGTGCGGAGAGTAGTGAGTGAGAGCGACATATCTTCAACATCACTGCGGACGGTGTTAGAAACAGCAATCGACGACATGAGTGACAAGGAGGACGCGGTGGCCCCGGCATTAATCACCAGGGAACCAAGCAGAGTCAGAAGCAAAGGAGGCGCAGAGGCAGCCCTCCATCGGAGCGAAAGTAGGCCTAGCAGACGGCCAGAGTGCAAAACGAGAGAGAGAGGAGGTAGGGACACTAGTCGTCTCTCCTCAAAGTCAAGACGTGAGAGTGCCCGCAGACCCCCAAGGGAAGAAGCGGAGGAAGAAGAAGAACTGAGCGAAGAGGACGTAGAGTCAGTGGCGTCCTACGCAGATGGTGATGACAGAGAGGACCCAGTAGAAGCGAATGGAGCGAAACTGGACCTCCTGATCAAGGCGATGACCCTGCAACTGGAAAAGAAAAAGACGTCAGCGGACAGTGAGTATGTATCAAAGGAGATACAGTCTATTGCTTCCTATAGGGATACGGATGAAATACACCATTACATCCTTTCCCTGGAAGCCGACCTCAAAGATTTGGAAGTGCCCCTGAAAAGATGGAAGAGGGTGTTGATCAGAAAGCTGACACCTAAGGCTCGAAAGACAATCAGAGACTTCGTTAGCGAGTCCACCTGCACTTACGACGAGTTGAAGAGAGCCCTTATTAAGAAGTTGGGCCCAAGCAGAACAACCATAATGGACAAACTGTTTGGAATATCTGACAGAGACCTCAAAAGGATGGATCCAGCGGCGCGGGTTCAGTACTACAGAGGGTATATGGATAGACTTCTACTTACGAATACGTCAGCGGAAGCTCTGGCCCTCACCATCGTTACTGGCATGTTCAGACAGTCACTGTACCCGTCGGAGAAGTGCCTACTGGAGGCCTGCTCCATCTCTTCCTACGAGGACCTGTTGGACGCGGCGGAAGTTCTAACGTCGGGTGGCAGAAAATCACAGGATAGGTATGAGAGGAGAGAGGGTGGTAGTGACAGAAGTTACAGTGGTAGTGGTAGAGGTGAGAACAGCAGGTCGTTTAACACAGAAGGGATAAGGTGTTTTAAATGTCAAGGGTATGGGCATCGTGCGTATGATTGTAGGAGGAGTGGCAGCTCCTTCACATACACTTGCTTTGTTTGCAACGAGCAGGGACACAAATCTATTGATTGTCCCAATAGAGCAGATAACGTTAGTAAGGAGAGTGGGAAGACTAATGATAAACCTAATGCCAAAAAGCATAATACCAAAAGCCAAGCTGGAGTCACAGACGAACATACACTGCTTGAATTCCAAGGCAAGTGCAACGGTACAGATTGCTATTTCCTGCCCGACACGGGAGCGGTTGTCTCCCTGGTCTCTGAAGACTTGGTGGGTCCGTCCAATTACACGGGCGAATATAGCAATCTGGTGCTGGCAGACGGTCAGGTTATACGTCGACCTATGGTAACGGTAGAGATAGAGTTGATGGGAAAACAGTTCACCCAAACGGCCGCGGTGAATCATGACAAAAAGAGGCAGAGATTTGTGTTCTTTGCTTCTCCTCCTAGTAGTGAGGGTGAGGCACTGGTCACTCTTAGGGCTATGTGCCTGAGAGAGGAGAGGCGTCACACGTTGTCACCTGGTGAACAGACTGCTACACATTCTGTTTCTCCAGTCTCCGCTGTTATGACGCGGGCAGCTAGTAACTTGGCAGCCCAACGAGTAACAGAGCAGGAGACAGCAGAGAACATAGTGACAGTTCCTGAGGGAGCTGAGAGTGAGAGCGAGCCCAGCGAGAATTCCAGTGTGGGTTTGCAAGATGTGGCTACACCTCCTGAGGTTGTGATTGAACCAAAGGAGAGAGTTGAGTGTGAGAAGACAACAGTGAGCAATAGTAGTTTGAGGAATAGTGATGAGGAGTGGGCTGGTAAAGAAAAAGAGAAGGGTATGGTGGAAGATGATGTACTGGTTACTTTGGGATGTCCTGACTTGGTAGAGGAATCAGTGAATAATAATATTAAGGTTGAGGTTAATAATGATGACTCCTTGAAGGCAATTAGAGATTTGGCGGGCAGGAGACAAAATGGGTATTTTTGGAGTAATGGGTTGTTATTCCACAACATCGTCGACACCTTAGGCGACGAACGTTGTCGATTGGTAGTTCCCAGATCTAGGAGACAAAATGTTTTGAGACTTGCTCATGAGAAAGGGCATATAGGTGCTAAAAAGATGCGGGAGATTATTAATCGTAATTTTAGTTGGCCTGGCCTGGGAAAAGATATTATTAACTGGGTTAATCATTGTGAAGTGTGTGCTAGGATTAATAAGAGTGGTGGGAGACAGGCAACTATGGTGGAGAGGCCTATAGTCAGAGTGCCTTTTGACTCAGTGGCCTTTGATTTGGTGGGGCCCCTACCCAAGGCCAAGGGAGGGGTGAAATACATACTGACATATGCGTGCATGGCCACCAGATGGCCAGAAGCTGTGCCACTTAAGAATGTGACAGCGGAAGCGGTCGCGTCCGGGATGACTACCATCATCTTCAGGACCGGCCTGCCTTCCAGAATACTGACGGACAGAGGCACTGTCTTTGTCGGCAAGTTATGCGACAAGCTGTGCGAAGTCATTGGGTGTGACCTAATCCACACATCCCCCTATAGGCCACAATCCAATGGTGTCCTTGAGCGCCTCCACGGCACGCTCAAACCAATGCTTGCGAAGGCAGTGGAAAAGGGCATCGATTGGGCTGACTTTCTGCCAATGGCCCTGTTCACACTAAGACAGGTGACCAACCGCTCAACGGGCTTCTCACCCCACGAGCTGGTCTTTGGTAGACAAATGGTGGGACCCTTAGACTTGCTATACTCTGGGTGGGTGGACAAGGATTATGATGATTTGGATGTTTGTGAGTGGGTGTGTCAACTACAGGACAAGCTAGATCTGATCCATGACATGGCGAGTGCACAGGAGATTGAGACTATCGAGAAACGGGTGGAGAGCTTTGACAAAAACAAGGTGGAACGAGAGTTTGATGTTGGGAGCGAAGTCCTTCTGAGAGTGCCAGGGCTAAAGGCAGCCTTGTCGGCTTCGTGGGAAGGCCCCTATGTGATCTCACAAAAAGTCTCGAGAGTTACGTACAGGATTAAGAAACCTGAGTCGGAACACGAGAGAATTGCCCATATCAACAACTTGAAAAGGTATTGTGCGGGGGAGAAATTGAAATTAGTTGCGGGAATAAGCGTTGTTGCTGAGGAGGATGTGGAAATGGAGAAGTGGGTTGAGAGGAAAATTTTGGGTAGTGCATTGTGTGATGGGTATTGTGAGGAGGAAATTGGTAATTGTTTGGAGAGGCATAGTGAGTGTTTTAGCAATAAACCTGGGTTGTGTGTGAGAGGTGTTTGCAAAATAGTTCTAGAGGAAGGTGCCAATGTAGTGAATATCCCCCCTAGAAACATTCCAGTGAGGATAAAAGAAGATGTAGAGGCGGAAATACGTATATTACTGGATGATGGGATTATTGTACCCAGTGATTCTGAATGGTGCAGCCCTATCGTCCCGGTGAGGAAGAAAGATGGCAGTGTACGATTGTGCGTTGATTTCAGGGAACTCAACAAGGTGACCCCTTTGCGGAGATTTTGGCTTCCCTCTTTGAGAGAAATTTTGGACGAGGTTGGGCCCAGTGCAGTATTGTCGAAATTAGACCTGACATCTGGGTTCCATCAGGTAATAATGGATAAAGATTCGAGTGAACTAACTACTTTTGGGTGTTCACTAGGGAAATTCAAATTCGTAAGGATGCCGTTTGGACTTAAAAATGCGCCCGCGGTATTCCAGGCAGTGGTGGAGGAGGTGTTAAAACCTGTTAAAGAGATTAGCAGAAACTACATAGACGATGTGGTTGTTTTTAGTAAAGATTGGAAGAGGCATTTGGTGGACTTGGGAAAGGTTTTGGATGTGTTGAGAAAGGCAGGGTTGAAGGTGAAAAGGTCGAAATGCGAGTTTGGCAGAAGGACTATGGAGTATTTGGGACACCAGATTGGGGATGGGAAGTTGGGTATTCCGGAGGCAAGGGTGTGTGCGTTGAGGGACTATGACAAGCCGGTGACTAAGAAACAAATGAGGGCGTGTCTAGGGACTTTCAGCTACTACCGGGAATTCATCCCTGGATTTGCCAGCCACTCTGCCCTCCTCACTCCCAGCACGGCTCTGGCAGCACCCCACAAGGTCGTATGGACAGTGGAGATGGAAACTGCCTTTGGTAAGTTAAGAACTTTATTGTCTAACGCTGTTGTTTTATTTGTTCCCTTGAGAGATGATGACCTGGTGATCTACACGGATGCAAGCGGAGGCGGAATTGGCGGATGTCTACACGTTATCAGAGGAGACAAAGAGTTGCCAGCTGCATTTTACAGCCGACAACTTCGAGGCGCGGAATCGAGGTACTCAGTTACGGAGTTGGAATCTCTGGCTATCTTGGTAAGCCTGAGGCACTTCGATCACTACGTTTACGGAGCGAAAGTGAAAATCGTGACGGACCACAGGGCGTGTCTAGCCCTGAACACCAGCAACCACCTAAACAAAAGACTCATGAGGATGGCGCTGAAGATCCAGCAGTATGATGTGGAGATAGAATATCGACCTGGAAAATTAAACGGCAACGCGGATGGCCTGAGTAGGCAAAACTATGTGGAAGAAGAAGACGACGCCTCGCCTGGACCTGGTGGTTTTCAGCTTGTCCCTACGGCCCAAGGCTTGCCGGGGGGGCCTGTGGTACCAGGCAGGCGTCACGACGAGAATGGGAAAGAGAAGAAGAAAGAAAGAGAAGAGAGCAGGAAGAAGAGAAAGAACAAAGAACATTAATTAGCTAGTTACGTGTAGAACTTTGTGTGTGCGTCATTGTGTATTTTAGTATTATAAGCAGTGCGGTGTGCGTGTGCTAGAGTATTAGTGTGTGTGCATATGTAATTTGTAAGTTTCCTGTTTCATTTGTGAGCATGCGTATGAGAGGGTTTTCATCTCATAAAAACCCTCTCCACTTCCTGTCAAACTGAGTTGTCCTATTCATAATCTTGTTTGTAGTTTTAATAATCTACTCTTGAGTTTGTGGCCACGGGAGGGTTTAGTCCTAATACGCTATCCCCCTTCTCAGTGCGCAGGAGTCTCCTGGTGGCAGCGACCTTTCACAGTTCCCCAGCACCACAATGGTACTCACACATTATTTATTAGGCACCACAGAATATCACTTGTCTGGTTGGCTACATATACGCTGGTGTTTGTAGTACTTGTATATATTCTAAGCCAACAGACTTGTGATATTCTTCTATATAATAAATGAATAATATTATTTATATTACAATATTTTATATTAATTTTTATTACATAGATGCTCTTCAATTTTTAACTTCCCTTTTCATTATTGGCATAAAGTAAAATAACATTATTGCTAAAACAAATTCTTAAGATCCTAAAGTTGAATTTAATATAGTAGTCAATAGATAATCATGAACTAGTTGAGGATATTTATAATATCGTTTTGTCGTATTAAAATTATAAGTGCCTAGAAACTATTATCTTAACTAGCCTTCTTGCCCATGAATAGTTAAACAAGAATAAATGAGATTCTACAATGTCTACCATAGGTGGGAACATGCTCATTGCATTATTAGTGAAATAGAGTGACATTATACATTTTGCATAGTAACTGTGAGTTCTAAACAATGAACTATTGTAGGTAATATTTCAAACTAGCTTTAAATTATCTATGATATCAAAGCAATCCTATGTGTTAACGTTTCCCAAGGTATGTGTCAATATAATATAGATATTTGTCGAATATCTACTAAAATTTCAACAGCTCAGTTTTTAGAGTGTATTAAGCAATCATGACATGATTCCAAGGCTTATTAGAGATTCATAAATTATTATCAACATAAAACAACAAGGTATAGTAGTATATAAAATTGGGTACAAGCACACCCTATACTCCCAGCTTCACAATAATATTAGAGTATGTTAATAAAAAAAAAATTCAACAATACTAAACATATACCATTTTCTTTGTCTTGAACAATAAGTTTTCCCCACTGTATGAAATCTTCTCCCGTTTCTACAGACTTTCCTGAACAAAAATATTTTCCTTGGTTGTATTTCTGTACTAGAGAAATCTTTAATTTATAGACAAAATTTATATGTTGAGTTCTAAAACCATCTTCAACTTTTTTTCCACCAAATAACCATTTAACTTTTTTTGAAGACACGCAAATAAATTGAGCTTTCATATTTACATTTACTAGCTGATACTTAGGATATACACTTCTAACAGGATCTGTGAACATAATACATTACCACAAACTTAATTCTTGACACAATCACCACCTCAATGCAAGTGTAATAAACTATCGTGATCCTCAAATTAATAACTTAGTCACTATTTAATAGACTTATTTTCATTATATGTAAAAGTACAATATTCCCTCTAATAAACCACATGTTCAATTATATTCTTTTCAAAACTTCAAACTATGGCAATATATTTGAGGATGCAGCTCTATTTTATTAACCAGCACATTAAGGTACAAAAGTTGTTTGTTTTTGGTTGTTGTTTCTTATTGTGTGGTCAGTAGTGCAACAGTGGGATGCACTGTTATTTTTATTTTCACATCAAAGGAAGAATGTTAGTATCATTGTCAATAGCATATTCGTCCTCTTCTTTGTTTATTTCAGCATCAATGTCAGTCAAGAAATTCTTAGTCTCTCAAACTAGCAGCATTGGAAGTGTAGTTTTATTTTTCTACAGCATGAGCAACCTTACCAGATTGCACGAATGAATAAGTTCATGCTGGGTGCCATCAATGTTAGTAGATATACGAAGGAATTTCAGTAGTCATGGAACTCAGAGCCTGCTTGATCCAATCCAAGCAGAAACTTTTAATAGAAGCTGTCATGTTTCCAGCTGCAGTGTAGGTTTCAGAGGACATGCACTGATCTTCTACAACACTCTGTAGACTGTGCTCCAGGATTTATCTGCTTAGTGAGGCCACCAGCAGTCAATTATGTTTTGTTTTGTTGGCTGTACATACATGTTCAATAACTAAAAAGTGATTTGCATTGAAGTCATTGAAGCGAGCTGTGGGCTAGGCTAGAATAGCAGCTATAGCTATAGAATAGAACATTTATTCGATATCACTGAACATTTTACCACTAATGTTTATTTGTTATCACTCAACATTTACTCTTCTAATCTTTATTCGAAAATAATATATCATGAAAGACTGTCATTGATTCGCTAGCAACTAAAATAAACAAGATTGCTTTCTACTAACCATATTGAGTGGGTGTCCTACAGATTTAGATGAAAACTTACCTCCCAGTCTTAGTTCTTTCCCCAGCACTAAACATGTCTAGTGGACTCACTCTCAAAATAAGAAGTTTAATTTGTTAATTTATCACCTCACTCAAGTGACAGAAAAGAAGATACATTCTTGAATAAAAGAATTTGAGTGGAAAAAAATAATTCCGTTGGTCTGTATAGAGTGAGGTTGTTAGAAAAAATAGTAGCTGGCAGGTTGACAGGCCCTTGCTTGGTTAAGCAAGTGATTTTTGGGTCAGCCAAATGTTTTGTGTATATTCCATACCATATCAGTGGATCTGATACATATTATATTAGTGGATCTGATACATACCATATCAGTGGATCTGATACCTACCATAACAGTGGATCTGATACCTACAATATCACTGGATCCCTACCATATCAGTGTATCTGATACGCACCATATCAGTGGACCTCTTACAGTGGCAGAAACACCACTTCAAAAGTGGGGGGGCAGAAAATAACTGGGGCATAATAAAGAAATTGCTTAGGAAATCAAAACTGTGCGTTTGGAAGATGCAAATAATTTATTAGCCTAATAAAAGTAATTGGATCGTGACAAAAATAAAGAACAAAAAAGTTTATAAAAATGACAATGAATCAGGAGTACCAGCTGAAAATATACAATTATAGTGTGCTTGAAAATTATAAATTTAGTTCCTTAGCTAGACTGTCACAAAAAGTACTGGTTCTTCAACAGATTGGACTGCTGGTTCAACGGATTCAATTGCTGGTTCTTTAACTGGTCCTTGAGAGGAAGCTGACCAGAAAAACTCAGCAAACTTGGCTATCACTTTCCTAATATAAAATAGGGCCTCTGCTCTTTGTAGTGTAAAAGTGGGGGGGGGCTGTGCCCTCCCTAATGAAAGAGGGGGGGGCGATCGCCCCCCCCCCCCCCCCCCCCCCCCCCCCAGTATCTCTGCCACTGTCTTACCTACCATTTAAGTGCATCTGATACATCAGTGGATCTGATACCTACCATATCAGTGGATCTGATACCTATCATATCAGTGGATCTGATACCTACCATATCAGTGGATCTGATACCTACCATATCAGTGGATCTGATACCTACCATATCAGTGGATCTGATACCTACCATATCAGTGGATCTGATACCTACAATATCACTGGATCTGATACCTACCATAATCAGTGTATCTGATATGCACCATATCAGTGGATCTCTTACCTACCATGTAAGTGGATCTGATATGTAACATACCAGTGGATCTGATGCATGCCATGTGGGAATGCCCTCCAATAGAAGAGAGGGACTCGTGCTTGTGCATGCTACTTTCATTGTGCTATATTATGAACTATGCTACTACTCATTTTTATAAGTCAGTGCTTCATTGTTCTGTCTTCATGTGTTAGATGGCAGGGTCTGGATGGGTACTGGGTGAGCACAGTCAGTAGTCTTAGGGTTTGTTCATACAAGTGAGGGCAAAAAAATCAGTACCAGATAAAAGTAGGAATGGAGGGGTTCTATAAACGTCAATCTCACACCTACGTTATTGCCTCAACTGGTTGTTATCAAAGTCCACTAGCAATAACCTCAACTGGTTGTTATCAAAGTCCACTAGCAATAATGTAGGTGTGAGATCGACGTTTATAGAACCCCTCCATTCCTACTTGTCCTCACTTGTTTGCCTTATTTTTTGACATGCAATCACAGCCAGGTGCTGTATATGTTGTCCTATAACTTGCACATTGTCATTTTTTGTGTTTTGTTCCAATGAACTTTAAATTATATATGAACTCTCTCCCTGCAGCAATGATACCATCATAGGGGTCAAAGATCAAAGTACAGACTTGAAATTTTTACACATGCTTAAGTACGATGTAGCAATGCCACATACTAATTTTGGTACAAAAATATTCACTGCGGTGTGAAATAATAATTATTGTTGGTGAAGTAAGCCGTGAATGCTGACCTTTAACCTCTGGCGGCCATGACGGTTGTAGTCAAAATGACTAGAGAAGAGAATGATACCAAATTGGGCATATTTTTAACTGACCTTCGAGGCTCCCTGGGGCGTGAAATTCACACCAACACTGAAAGTAACTGTGCCAATGCGCTGGAGACCATGAAAAGGAACGAGTTGGTACAAGTTTCACGTTCATATCTCTAACGGTTTCGGAGTTACGCGCTGCAACAAAAATATCTGAAGAAGAAGATGAAAATTATGATTATTATTATTAGGAACGTCCTGATGAAAACGGCTCTTTTTCAAACTACCATATTTCCGCGGTTTTTCGAGGTAGAGACTTGAAATTTAGAAACAGCCTTCTAGTTGCGTTGAAGTTTATGAACCAAATTTGGTGGCCTTCGGCCACCCCGGGTGTGAGATATGGCGGCCAATGTGTTGTATTAGGTCAATGGGACGGCCGTGTCGTTCCTACGTAGGGAATGCTAGCGCACTCCCTGATACTCTTGTTCATATACTCTTGCCATGACAGTTTTTTTGTTCAGTTTGCTTATGGCCTATGTAAGATCACTTGTGTCTTGTTATATGTTTGGTCAATTCAAAACTAAAAATATTTTTTCGCCACCAGGAATCGAACCCAGGGCCGCTTGCTCTGTCACTGAGCTACTATAATCAGCCAGCAAACAAACACTTCAGGGAGTGGTGCTACACTTACAGTCTCAACAGACCAATGGAAATGTTTTTAATTGTGAAGTGATTTTCAAATCGATCAGTTATTTGAGCTACAACAATATCAAAGGCTTCAAAATATATTATTCTATAGTGATCTTCTGGAGTGATAATAAAAGCAGTAGTTGTTGTACTCCCTATTTCTAACGACATGGCACTTTTCACTTTCTTGGAAAGGGTCCTGAATTTCAAGTTTTTCAGCTTGCTTGACCACATCTTGCCAAAATAGCTCGTATGCATCATCACATCGTATGGACTACAAGCACAAAATTATTATTATATGCACAATGGTGAGCATATGAATGCCCTTACCTGCAATGTGGTAACAGTTTTCTTGGCTAAATCTTGTCCTTCTGCTGCACTTAACTTAGTTAATTGCAGAGTTTTACTGAGATTGTCGGTGTGCTGTAAAATAGTATGAATGAGTGCACTCCAAAATAATCAAATGTTATCATCGGCTACACACACCGCCAACACGAGCCCTCACGTCTGAATCAATTCTTTCATCTAAAATTTCATCCCATAATTCTAACAAAACAGAGTAATTTTCAATGATGCTACTAAAAGTCTCATTGAGTGGCGTATAGTCCATCTTGTGGGACAAAGAATACGAAAACCAGATGCACGATCACACATATTAACCTGAATACTATTTTGAAATGATTTGCACGTTTTGGCGAATACTGAATGAGTTTACTTATTTCATGGGTTATATCCATGCAAGAACGTAAAGGAGTAATGCGTTTAATGGTGTCTGATACACACAGACTCAAAACATGTCAGTAACAATGTATGTACTTTCTCCTCATTTAATAGTTGTGATTTCACTCCATTTCTGTGGCCAGACATGTTGGCAGCCCCATCATAACACTGACCTCTGCATCTGAAAATACTCAAATCAAACCTCAATAAAGTATCCTTTATCGTAGCTACAATGGTATCAGCATTGATATTAGGAATTTGATAAAACCCTACAACATCTTCATTCACTTCTAGCTCATTGCTCACCTACCTAAAGCAGATCACTAACTGTTCCTTATTCCAGGAATCCACACATTCATCTACTATTATAGAATAATAACCAGCTTCCTTAACGTTCTTTATTACAGCTAGTAAAACTTGGCATACCATGATCTTTAAAATTTCATTCTGAATTTCACCACTTGTGTACTTGTCGGCCTTCCTTTTTAGCCAATCAATTAATTCCTGAATGTGAAGGTAAACAAATATCTTAACAATTTCTAACATATTACCTACAGCAGAATTAAAACTCACCTTATTGTCAGAGCTTCGTAATTTTAACAACTGGATAAAATTACTTTCATAATCATCATGACCTCTCATGGCAATACCCGGTCTTCCTAAATAATGTAGTGACTCAATGATGATAATCAACAATCTTCCATTCTGCTCTTTTTCAATAGAATGTGAATGAGAAAGCATTTCACCTATATTTTGTGGTATGCTATTATTCATCTTCATCACTGCACCGTGATGATATCGTGAAGATTGATGCGAGGCCTCAAGGAAGTAAATTTGTCTCTTCTGCCGTTGAACAGAAGAAACATACTACAGCTGCTGGCCTCATTGTAATCAAGCCAGGGCCACCTCTGAAACCAGAAAGAATTGAAAGACCTCTTGTCACCTTTGCTGCCAAAGGAGCGCTTTGGAAATGCAAAATTTTACCGGTTGATTTGCAGACCCGCCAGAAGCTGCACAAGTGCTAGTACCGGTATTGGCCATCACTAAAGTGCCTGAGGTATAGGTAAAGGGTCGATATAGTGATATTATGCCCAAAATAGGTGTGGCTTCATAAAAGAATTGGTCCGCAATTGCCGGAGCTGCCGGACCTAGCGCTACGCCTTTGCACTCAGAGAAACATCCTGCAATCCTGGCTGAATTTGAATCAGGAAAGTTAACTGTACACAAAACAAGAAACAAATTTTCAGCCATAGCGATTGACCAGTGCCACGAACAGAATAACGCAATTATCAAACAATCTGGTGGGGCAATTGGACTTACAACCAATCCCAGTTGGATGGTGGCTGGTCCAAGGTTTCGAGAATTGTTACAGAGTTTGACCAACTCGATTGAAATAGCACGAGGCGAGGCCAGTGCTATTTCAATTGTTTGCGAGTCTATTGATCCCTAATAGCACAGGTTACCCTATCTATCACTAGCTAATAGTAGGATAGCTTATTAAAAATCGCTATCAATTGTAGCTACACTGTTTCGTTCAATTACTACCTCCTTATTTCAGGATTAGCTTCCCTGGAAAATCGTTTTCAACGGCACATCCTAATCTGTTTAAAAACATTCCGTCTATTACGGTTAAAGCTTCCAGGTAGAGAATTACATTGTCTCCAACTAGAAACTTCTTACTGAACTGTATGTTTCCAAGGTTAACGCTGCACGCGTGCGCACTTACCCGCACTATTTCACTTAGCTACAGGGGTATTTGACTTAGCTTCTACTTAGTTACGGGGTATTTCAATTAGTTACGCGCTGTTTCAGTTTTCCTGTGCGATTTCAATTGGAAAGCGATTTTTCCGGTACATTTTGGAATGGGACACTTACGTGCCCTACTATATATTACTAGTGATGTGCTTGAGCACAAATGGCGAGCGAGCCTAAAGACTATACTATTTTTTTATGAATGATTTTGACTACTAACACTGAAGCTACTAAAAATAAGGTCCAGTTTTTAAATTTCGCATACAGGGTAAAGGGAAGTTTCAGTGCCATAGTAACAACACTCTGCAACTGCTTGAATTGAAGGGAAAAAAAAAAAACGATACACGTTATTTAAAAGTTTTCTTTGTAATATTCTTTAGCTAAGTAGTGGTAGTAACACACAATGTTTTGACACAACCGGACATGCACCTACACAGACTTACCTTCGCAGCAGTATAGTGGACAATGTATTTTCAAGTAAATACTGTTGCGCACGGCTTATAACAATGACAAAAAGCGCATTGACTTACCACCGCCAACTCGAATAGAGGAAGTCTTGTAAGTTTTCACGTTTTAACTGCACCAGTAAAAGAATTTAAAACGGTAAACAATTCAAATTCTAGGGTGATACGGGTACTGATCGATAAAGAGAGGATTCTGTCTAGTGAAGTTTGGGACGGGGTCGACAACCGAACTAACACATAAACGCGAGGGTCAAAGTACAAAAATGGCTTACGTACGTCATACAAATAAATAAATAAATAAACATCCCCGATTTTCGATTGTGTTACCCCTGTAAGTGTCTCGCTCGCTACGCTCGCTCGCCAATTATCAGTAATAGCTCGGGTAACCGTGCTGTTGGGGATTAATAGTACGAGTAACGTGATTGAAATAGTAGAGGCGAAGCCGGGTGCTATTTCAATTGCTTTACAAGTGCTATTGATCCTAATACAGGTTTCCCGTGCTGTCACTCGCTAATAGTAGGCCCGCTTTTAAAAATTCATTTGCAATTGTAGCTATATTATATCGTTCACTCACTATCTCCTTATTCAGGATTAGCTTCCACTGGAACTTTTTTTACAAAGTGGGGCTCCTCCTAATCTGTTGTAAAACATTCGGTCTAATACCGGTAGAGGTTCTCTGGTAAAAAGGACATTGTACACTGCACGGGTGCGCACTTACCCGTACCATTTCACTTAGCTACCGAGGTGTTTCACTTAGTTTCCACTTAGTTACGAGGTATTTCAATTAGTTAAGCGCTATTTCACTTTCCCCATGCGATTTCAATTCAACAGCGATTTTTCCCATACATTTTTGAATGGGCAACTTACAGGCCATACTATTATAAGTGAAATAGTACCCTACTATTATAAGTTAAATAGTACCTGTAATGGCTCAAGCGTGCAGCCCCACCCTAAGAGCATGCAATTCCAGTAGATTCTAGTTGAAGACTATGTCATTCTTGTTTACAGCAGATGATCTACCCACAATAGAGAGATTTTCCCAACAGTTCCTTGGTTAAAAGAAAGCGAAGTTCAGGGGGAAGCTAATCCTTAAATGCATAGAGATTGTGAGTGAATGATAAAGTGTAGCTACTCTGCAAATGATTTTTAAGAAAACTGGCCTACTATTAGCAAGTCATAGGGGGTAAACTGTGCTACTAGGGATGAATAACATACAGTAAAGCAATTTAAATATCACCCAGCTTTGCCTGGTTCTATTTCAATCTTGTTATTCATGCTATTGTCCAGAATAGATAGGTTATCCGTGTTATTACCCATGCTAACCTACCAATTACTTCTATATCACATTATTTACACTATAAGTCGGTTCATAAAGTTACATTTCACCTTGCCTCTTACCTCTAGTTCCTGTCACTACATCTAATCTTGCCCAGTCATAGAAAAAGATGTCTTTGTGTTTTATTTTACAAAAGTAATACCCACTGTGATGTGGTTTAGCACCATTAATATGATATATTGATGAGTTAACTGGTATCACAATGGTTTCTTGTTTGTCATAAAAATTGGCCTTATACCTCCAAATACTGTTTAATTCTGTGATACAAACAAATTTTGTGGAATCTCCCACATGTACTTTTTGATACTTAGGGAAAATACCATCTACATATAGAAAGATTTTTATTCCAAATAATTTTATTTTATTTAATTATAATTATGTATAAGTGAGGATAGTACAAAATATGAACCAAAAAGGTTACAATAATAACTACAACTTATTATTAAAGCTAAATGTGTAACATTTCTATTGTTCCTAGAAATACAATACCGAATGATTGGAAGGAATAGTGTATTAATAAATCTACTGATCTTTCATGAGTTATCATGTTTATTATGCTAGAGTTTCTCATCGTGATCCCAGTCCACTTTGTATACCGGTACCTTATAGATCAATTGTCAATACTGATTATAGAGAATATGTTAATTGCTACATTTCACAAGTTAAAAGTCAATTTCTTGTGAATTTATCTTTACAGTAACTTGTCCCATGGTATTCTAAAAAATCTTAGGTTAACCCCCCAATTAGTAACTTATAGGAAAAAATTTGCAAAAAAAATATAAAAAAATCAAAAATCAAAAATATCACTACCATCAGACTTGGAATCAATGACACCGATCTTTGCCCATTTGAGATACGTGTTTTCAGTAGATGTACTCACTCCATAGCAGAGTATAAAACCTCTGTCTTCCAATGTAATGTTATTAAGTGTAATTCTCCCCGAATCGCTCATAAATTCCAGTCTGCGAATATCATGTAGATTATAGTATGAATAATGTACAAAAAGTTTTGGAAACATATATGGAAGGCATTCCAATGTTAAATCGTCTCCAATATAAGTGTGGGAGTATTTGGGAAAAAACCAAGTATGCATAGGTTCTACACAAACAGGACACACTTAGTTACATAATATTGACAATAGTATATCTAGACTAAAATTAATGTAATCTCTTATATTGTTATAATTAAAATCAAAAGATTAGTATAAATTGTTGAAAAACATAGGTTCTACACAAAAAGGACACACTTAGTTACATAATATTGACAATAGTATATCTAGACTAAAATTAATGTAATCTCTTATATTGTTATAATTAAAATCAAAAGATTAGTATAAATTGTTGAAAAACTAATAAAACCATAGGTGCCAACTATTTCCAGAATGACTCCAGGCACACCCCATGTCTGGGACTACCAGACATAGGTAGAAACAATCTACGCATGAACTTGACTGTCTCGCATACACCTTTATGTTTTGTTTACGGAGTTGAGTTCTAATTACACGACTGCACACACCCAGCAACCACTCAGGGACTTTCCCGCTCATTCTAATTATACTTCACTCTTACCTCGTGTTCAGTTCTGTTCTACTTCTCAGTTCTGTACTACTTCACAATTCCTTACTATCACGTTCTATCAAAAAATATACAGTCAACTGCCTTTTACCTACAAGGGACTTGGACGGTTACAATCCCAGGTCTCCCACAGATTTGGTCCTTCGAGCCCCTGAAACGTATCAGTGGCAACGAACATTCGCTTAGTCTAGCTACATAGCCGACGCACTAGTCGACTTTAGACTTTGGGAATACTACTTCGCTCTCTACTTTGGGAATACTACTTCGCTCCCAACTTTGGGAACACGGACGACTTTTTCGCTATCTACTTTCCCGAGTACACCACGGACGACAACATGGAGGACGACATGTCTTCATATACAGCGGGCTCCAGGGAATCCACCGTGGAACCGCGCGATATTCCTTCACCTCCAGATCTCAGAGCCCAGCTCCTCGACTTGTCCAAGAAGAGGGCAAATCGCAGAGGCAGGGTTACAAGACTGCTGTCTAGAGTCAAAGCACTTGACAAGCAGGACTTGGCCACAGTCACACTGGACCAGGTTCTACAACTACAAAAGGATCTCAACACGGCAATCGATGGCGTGGAAGAGATACAAGAAACCATGGATGATCTGGATGACAAATTCACCTCGGAAGAGGAACGCGTCAAACAGTACGAGGCACAAGAAGATCTCAAGGACAAAGTCTCCAAGATCTTAAAGCAGGTACAGTTCTACAAAACCTGGTCCTGGATGAAGGCTACGGGAGAGACCGCTCTCGCCGCCAAATCCATCACGGCTTCGGATCTCGAGAAATTCGAAGACACCCAACGGGAACTTCACATGATGGCCACTTCGTGCCCAGATTCACTGTCCATCAAAGAACTGAATCACAGAGCCGCTGAACTCAAAACCAGTCTCAGGGCTCTCAACATTAAACCTACTTCTACTACCAAGAGCTCTACTACCAGCTCTTCTTCTGCTCCTAGATCAGACCACCACTCTAGGATGGCACCGCTCCACGTGGACGTGCCAAAATTCCATGGCGACCCACTTACCTGGGAAGCATTCGAACTCACCCTCAGATCAGTGCTCCAACACAGAGCAGAAGGCTTCAGTACAGCTGACAAGTTTAACATTGTCAGGCAGGCCATCATACCTCCTGCTGGCAAATCCCTGGTAGCCGACAAGCTTCGTGCGAGTGCCACCATTTCAGAACTTCTCTCAGATCTTAGAGAGATGTACGGCCGACCACAGTTGGTTGTACCCCCCCTTGTCAAGCTGATTAGTAATCCTCCAGCCACAGATGGCTCGGCAGCTTCGCTCACCAAATTCAAGGAACAGGTCCTGGACAACTGGCAGGCCCTTCACAACCTGTGCAAAGGAGACATGAACAGGTACATACCTCATGTTCTCAGAGGCTGTCTGAGAGGAGAACTCAGCAAGGACTGGGAATGTCTCTTGTTCGAAAAGTACCCAGAACCTACCATGGATGACTTCTCCACTTTCATAAAACAACGGCTGTTGTGGGCAAGCTCCCAATACTCTAACACTACGCCACCCTTGTCGCAACAGTCTGTTCATACACCTTCGGCTACACAATCTGTCACTCCCAAAGCTAAGCCACAGCAGCAATCATCCAAATGTGCTGCTTGTAGAGAGAATCACTGGTTAGGCAGATGCTCAGCCTTTATGGCCATGAGTACGGACGCGCGGAATAAGCTCGTTCGAGAACACAAGCTGTGCTTGAATTGTTTTCACCCTTCACATTCGGTGAAACAGTGCTCCAACAAGCATTCTTGCAGACACTGCTCTCAACGCCACCACACTCTCCTACATCGTGAGGCTGTGCAATCCCACCCAGCTCCACCCACACCGGTGACCGCTGCACCCCTCACTTTGGCGCCTGTGGAGCCATCTCCTGCCGATAACTCAACAAGCACAACCGATACTTCTACCGCTACTCCGTACACAGCACAAGATGGTCACTTCACTTGTACCGTCAAGGCTAGATTGAAGAACGATGGCAAGTTCTCTGTGGCCAGAGTCCTCATCGATCACGGCAGTGGAGGCTCCTTCGTCTCGGAAGAGCTGGCTGCCACACTGGGGCTCAAACGCCACCCACAGGACAGACTCTTCTCCGGCTTTGGACAGGGGTCAGTTCGCTCTAAATTTTACGTAGTCACATCACTACACTCTACGGTCTCTTCCTTTGCCACTGATCCCATACAGCTCTCAGTGATGCCGAAGGCCTTTTCCACTGCAACTCCTGTTGCTACTGTGGACATTCACAATAGGGCAGCTAAGCTAGGACTCTCCCTTTCCGACTCTACACTCGGCGGGAAGGTAGATATCATTCTTGGGGGTGACTTACCCTGGGAGCTTTGTGGGGACTCCCTCACAGACAACCCCTACTGCTTCATCTCAACAAAATTTGGATACGGGGCGGTAGGACCTTTGGCTGCTACTACCTCTGTCATGACGATCACAGAGGAATCTACTACACTTCAAGACGATCTCACCAGACTCTGGACCTTAGACAAGGTACCTGAATCTTCCGTGCTCACGACGGACGAACAGCAGGCTGTCAGCAATTTCGAAGCCACCACAGTGCTGGTTGACAGCAGAGTTCAAGTTACACTCCCCTTCAAAGATGACGCTCCTAAGCTGGGAAACTCAAAACAGCAGGCTCTCAGGAGGTTCTACTCCAACGAGCTCTCTTTACAAAAGAAAGGCTTGCTTCCCCAGTTCAACGAAGAGCTCCAACAGTACATTACGCTGGGTCATGCTCACTACATATAGTCCAGTCAATTTATGAAAAAATAAACCCTAACCCCCAAAAAATTGCTACAAAAGGTTTTTTTATGGTTTTTAGTCCTATTCAATATCACGTGCAACATACTAAAAATCTAATAAAATCTGAGTACTGGAAAGGTGTTATTAAGGGTGTATGTGTTCATAAGCTCATTAATATTCATGAGATATACATATATGGCCATAACTTTGGTTTCTTGCATTTATGACAAGATATATTGATAACATTAGATTCTTCAGCATATAAGCTCTCCAATGATATATAAAACTACAGGTTTTAGGAGTCATAAGTATAATTTCATAACTATAACAATTTCAAAATTCCTCTCTCTCCCTATAGTTACGTCTCCCATGTAGCCCACACATGTTCAAATGTGACCACTGGAAGGCTATGTCTACCAATGCACTAAGTTTAATGCCCTTTAGCTGTCAAATACCATTCAAGAATAATCAAACAAGAATAATCAAGCAACAACAAAAACAAAAATCCAATCAATAATTTTTCTTCAGTTAATCATCGTCATCTTCGCTGTCATGTTGGTTATATGGATTACTGCATAGTTCCACTTGGCATTGTCCACAGACTGTATGACACGGTAGGCCATATCGCCTACAGCTACAACGAAGTGTTGTGCAACCTGTTGTACAGTTGCAGTGTATCATTTTTAACAGGTTATCCGGGGCAACATTTGTTTCTGACATTATTGGCACTAATACATTTTCTTTCACTCTCCATCCCCAATTTGCCGCATCCATGTTACCTCCCTGTTCAGTCCAGACCATGATCTGGTAGTACACTCTCTGACAGTGAAATTTGGTTGAGGATGCAGTAGGGGGCAGACGTTTTGGTGTCACAAATGATTTTGCTGAAGATAGTTTCTTTACAAACATTTTGTAGCGTAAAGATGGTAATGGTTCTGTGCACTTTGCCCCAAACAAAACAGCCATTGCTTTGCTACCAAGGTCTTCAATGGTAGCTCTTGTCTTATTTGGAGTAATAAACTCATTTGAACAGGACTGTAGTAATTGATCACCTTTTACAAGCTTCTGGAAGGCTGCCTTCTTGCCAACACCGAAAATTCTGGAGGTCGTATCACAGCCAGTAATGGCATGAACAAAAAGCAGTTGTGAACACAAATGATCGCCTAGGATTAATTTTAGGCGATTGATGTCGTATACTTTCGTAGTTTTAGCCTTATCTGAACGAAAATACAGATCCTTGCATTCTGTATGGGCATGGTAGAGGAGTAAAATAAACAGGTCGGTGTCTTCCCTAATCAAAGTGGTGGAGTGCAGACGAGAGGTTTCGACAGCAGCTTTAACAACGTCTACATCGGCATCCCCAGAAGCTTGGATGACGTTACCACATTTCCTGAGTCTATCACTAATCAGAAAAATCAGTTCTTGCTTATTGATATTGTGGGACAAAAAATCACCTTTCTTGCCTGAAAACTCTGTTTCTTCAGTAATAATAACAACTGGGTGGATGTTGTGTCCTCGTCTTTGATGAGTAGAGTCTTTAATGGATGGACCTCCACAATATCCATCAAAAACCACAGTTGCCATTCCATAATGTCGACAAGTAAAATCAACATATAATTGTGCTATTGCACCATATGTATCTCCCAACTTCCATGGTAAGCGATATAGCAACGAACCCCCATCAAGGACATACCGTTCAGTTTCAGGAGTAATGTCAATGATGGCATCACCTGACACTTTGCTACAATAATCAATGATGGCATGAGATAACTGTGGCTTATCAGCCTTAAGGAGAACATCTTTGGCCTCAAAAAGAGCAGGAGGGAATGGACTAAGCTCATAGCTTATTACATCTTCCAAGGAAAGGTCTCCTGTTTTGGACACAACAAGAAACCGTTGGAACAACAAAGCTGGATCAATCGTTTGTTCAGGAGCCACCCTGACAGCAGCAGCATCTCCAAGAGTCTTGGCTGTGTCTTTCCGTTTGAATGAGACAGTGAAAGCAGGTTGTCCAATCATTTTGTCCATCATTTTTCTTCCAACAAACTCATAATCATGCACATTCACATCAGACTTAGCCACTACACCATTAACAATATTTCTCAAGGAAGGCTCTTCAGAGAATAGTGTGCACACAATTAGTTTTGAACTAATCTTTGACAAGTCAGATGAATCCCTCTGGATCCTTGCTTCAGTGGATTCTTTGTGCTGCTCACTGGTGGTATACAAAAGATGGTTGAATTCTTGCATAACATTGTTATATGTGGCGGTTACTGGTATAGACATCGTCCATAGTGATCGCTGTGCTTCATTCATTCCACTTCCACGTGTCAAACCTCCAGTGCTCTTCAATGATCTCATCAAGGTCTGTTCAATGACTAGATCAGAGCTAAGACCTGCCCAGAACTGATTACTGCGACGTATTACATGGAACCCATTTGTAAATTTTCTAAACACATCTGGGTGTTTAATCTCAAGTCCACTCATTTCTTGAACATAATAATATGCTGACCTCAAATAGTTGTAATGACCAGCTGCAGCAAATATTGGTAAACAGTCAGCAACTGCGCTCAAGTGCATAAGGCCAAGAACCAGTACGATCTGCCTTGATCAGTGATCTGGCAATTTGTAACATTTTCTGGTAGTTAATCCACAACTGACTTGTCTTTGACCTGTTGTAAAGTTTAGCTTTCATTTGGTCAAGTTCTAGCTTTATGGTAGTCACTGTATCAGATGTGAGAATGCTCTCCAGAGTCATCTCACCTGCCAACAATGAATAATACATTTCCTCAGATTTATCCACCAGTTCGGCTAACTTGGGATTAAGCTTCACCATATCTGATACTATCATGTAGTTTAGGCATTTGTCTACCAGCAGATGGCCACGGAATGATCTTTGAACAGATTTTCCAGTCATCATATACACCACAGTATTTTCACCATAAACAACTTCCAAAATTCTTTGAAGTCCTGTACCCTTCATTAGTGTACCTATCGCTCCGAGCAAATTCATGAAAGTGTGGAAACAACCTAGCATCAAGACGATTTTTTCAGGTTATTGTTTGGTGAATTGATGATAAGTTCAGCAGCTTTCCAATAGAGGGGCTGGTCAAAAGTTATTATAGGCACAACATGATGTTTCATTGCAAGATTGGAAAGGAACTCCAATGTAGAAAGAATGCAAGTTTTATCCCCAGAATACATATCTATAATAGGCAAATACAAAACAGATGACTGACCTGGATGCTCACTCCCCCGATGAACAGTGTGCATCATGCCTTGCCAGTTAGGGGTTGCCCGTTTGAAGTTGAAGGAGAGCTCCCATAAAAGATCAATTCTCCTATCACAAACGTGTTTTGGAAGCTCTTCAAATTTGACCGTATGATGCGCATGGCTGGAAAATCGATGCTCAATTATGTCAACTTTTGTCTTGTCTACGATATTCACTTCTGAAATATTTCTCCTGGGAACAATACGCTTTGTACTCTGCCCTGGTGTCATGGCAGCTATCATGCCCATCCCATGAAATGTTCCTTTGCCATCAATGGTTAGAACATTATGGTCAACATTGTCTGCAGCAAACAGCAATGTAGCATCTTTCATATCAATATCCTCACCTAACATGTCTGGAGCAACACAATCTGCAGCATTCTTTTCAAATCGTAGCACTTCTCCATACGATGAACAAAATCCCATCTCACATAGTGTATCCACAATAAACTTTGAGCGATACAAATGATGAGTCTGTACAGCAAGACCGATTTGCAATGGTGCAAGGACAGCCCGTGGGCAAACAGCCTGAATGATAGCCTGCCCAATACTAGCAACCTTTCTTAGAATATCTTTCCCCGTGAACAGTGAATTTAGGAAAGAACTCAGTGTATCAGGAATGAAGGCTAGAGCAGAATCAAGTCTTAGTGCATCAGTACTTGGGTATTCCTTGGTGTAAGATGGAACATTTATCTTGATGTCACTTTTTATGAGCCTAGCTGCGGTTTCAAGGATTGCCCTTTTCTGTGATTCTTCATCACCATCTTGATTGGTGCATTTGAAGTACGACTGAAGTGTCTGAGATGTCTTTTCTCTCATTGTCACTATATCATCAAGACCTTCACCTTCTGCTATATAAATAGATTCTCCGTATTGTTCCTTCAGCTTCACTTTGAGGTAACAATTGCCATATGGATGAGAATCTTTATCAGTTAAAAACTCATTCATTTTACCTCTGAGGTCTGAAATGGTAAGCTTTTCTTCATCATGATTTTCCAAGAAATGACACATTTTAAAAAATGCTTGATTTTGATCATGATTTCTGGGTCGTCCAAGTTTCCTACGCTTTTTTTCTGGGCCATCTCGAAATTGGAGGGGTATATCAAGGCCAGACCTAAAATTCCCACTACAGGAATGGTGATACAGGCAGTCTGCAGCATGCAGATCACCACGGTAGTACTCAATGCGACCTTTCACAACAAGAGACCAATTGTCAAAACGACTGTCACAGCATCCCAATATTGTGTTTACAAAGGTATCAGTTCTTACACAACTGTAATCTGAACATCCTGGTACTACAGTAATCCCACAAAACAAGCAATCAGTCTTGCTGTTGAAAGGAGCTACAGATGTTCTGGAACTTCTTTTAAGTGGTGGTATGGAGGGTTGCTTTGTTTTACTCTGTTGAGTCTTTATTTCAATTGGGTTTGTGTAATGTTTACGACAGTTCAAGTGCACTTTACTACCAGCCTTAACGACAATGGTGTTACCTCTCTAAAGACTTGCAGTATTAATACCATCTGCACCTTTTTGACGAATTTGACATACAGCTGCTCCATCTTCCAATTTCTCCTTACACAAGGGACAAATTTCACAGTCAGCACTTCCACTCATTGTGTAATGTCTTGTAGCCTTTTCAAGTTCAAATAGTCATCCATGTGCTTATACAAAAAAGAAGCAACTGTCTTGTGTGTCAGCTCATGTGATGCTAAAAAAAAGCTAGGTGGTAAAAAAAAAGCTAGGTGATAAAAAAAAAGGTTGTAAAAAGGTATAAATTAGCTAGGCCAATCAACTAAAATTGACTTCTTTGTCTAGCTATTTTGGAAATGTTAGTATTATTTGCCAAAAAGTTCAAAAGTTTGATATCATAGGAAAGCTTATAAGCTAAGTAATCTAATGCTACCAATTGCCTTCATTAGAAATGAAATAAACAAAAGATATGGCTATCTAAGTATATCTCATGAATATTAATGAGCTTGTAGAGAGCTACACCCTCAAAAACACCATTCCATAGGTTAGATTTTATTAGATTTTTAGTATGTTGTCCGTCATATCAAATAGTACTAAAAACTAACAAAAAACCTTTTGTAGCAATTTTTTGGGGGTCAAACCATATATTGACTAGACTAATACCTCCTTCAGAGATAGACATTCCAGACAAGGACCACTACTACATGCCGGTCCATGGAGTATTTAAATCCTCATCTACCACCACTAAAACTAGACCAGTCTTTGATGCATCAGCAGTCACCACTTCGGGCCATTCTCTCAACCAATGCCTACAAATCGGGCCCAATCTATATCCTCATCTGGGTGATGTGCTGATCTTGTTCAGGAGACACGCCGTGGGTCTCTCGGCTGACATCTCTAAGATGTTCCGCGAAGTCCTGCTCGCACCTGAACACAGAAACTTCCACAGGTTCCTTCTGAGAGACTCTTCTGGTTCCATTCGTGATTGCAGGATGGAGAGAGTCACATTCGGTGTGGCTTCCTCGCCCTTCCTTGCCACACAAGCACTGAGGTTCTTGGCGAAAACTTACGAAGCCGAGTTCCCTCGAGCAGCACTCCTCATCAGGACAGTTTTTTACGTGGACGACTTTGTGTCCGGGGCAGAATCAGTGGAGGATGCCATCCTGATCAGGAAAGAGTTGTGCGGGCTGCTTGCCAAGGCGGGCATGCTCCTCAGGAAATGGAGATCGAACTCCACAGCCTTCTTGGAGGACACCCCACCTGAACTCCGAGAGACTGAACCTGACACAACTCTCACGCTGCAAGAGTCACCTAAGGCTCTAGGCACGCACTGGGAGACGACCACAGACACCATTCAAGTGGCCGTCCCCACTCCACCTTCGGACCCTACTACAATCACCAAGAGAGTCGTGGCTTCTGTATCTGCCTCGATTTTCGACATCATGGGACTCTACTCGCCCTACACGGTTATCCCAAAGATGCTGCTTCAAGAAGCATGGAAGCTCCATCTGCAGTGGGACAATCGACTTCCAGATAACCTGCTACGTACCTGGGATTCTTGGGTGAACGAACTACACTTCATCCAGGAGCACAAGCTACCCAGACGGTACTTCACGGACCAAGGCCCTGACTACTTCCAGTCCTTACACGGCTTCTCAGATGCATCAGAGAAGGCCTACGGCGCAGCTGTCTATCTGCGCACACTCACCACAGATGGGACTGCTCAAACCGCTCTGGTCACGGCAAAGGCCAGAGTCTTGCCTACCAAGCACATCACAATACCTCGAGCTGAGCTCGTGGCAGCTCATCTTCTATCCAAGCTCTTGGCACACGTCGCTGAGCTACTTCAGATCAGTCCTCATCAACTCCACGCCTGGACAGACTCTGCCATCGTCTTGCATTGGCTGTCCAATGATTCCACTCAACATAAGGACAGATTTGTGGCCAATCGAGTACGAGCCTGCAAAGACAACCTTCCACACGTCAAGTGGAAGCACACGCCCTCAGCAGAGAACCCCGCTGACTTGGCCAGCAGAGGTGTACCAGCACAGCTGCTCGTGACCTCCACTCTCTGGTGGAATGGCCCTAGTTGGCTATCAGGAGATCCCGCTTTCTGGCCTACCTTAAAGCTCACGAGGCCACCTGAAGCTATACAGGTCGTGGCCATTGCTCCTGCACTCAACCTACCCAGCTCGCAATCTACATTCCTCAACGAGCTGTGGAACAGATGCTCTTCCCTACACTTATTAGAAAGGGTTGTGGCACGTATCTACCGCTTCACTCACTGCAAGTCCAGGGTCAACCGGGACAAGCCGACTGCCCTCTCTGGGGACGAGGTCACACGAGCAAAACTCAAGCTACTATCGCTGGCACAGCAACAAGCTGCTCCAGAGGTGTTCGCAGCCATCAAGGAAGGCAAACGACTACCGTCCAACCATCCACTTTCCAAGTTTGTCATTACTACTAAGGATGGAATCATTACCTTGCACACCAGGGTGAGAGACCTTCACTCTCCAGCTAGGCCCACTACTCTCCTGCCACTACATCCTAAGTCAGGCTATACCAGGCTTCTCTGCAACACCATGCACAGAACCAAGGGCCACCCTGGAGTTTCTACACTTCACGCCATCATACTCACTACTTACTTCATTCCAGGCCTGAGGAATCTTCTCAAGCAACTCAGCCGAGCCTGCACAGTTTGCCAACGTGCTTATGCTCAACCTCTTACCACACAGATGGGTCTTCTTCCTTCCAACAGGACCACTCCACGTCCACCGTTTACACACACTGGGGTGGATTTTGCCGGACCTTTCTTCATTCGGCAGGGCCATGTACGCAAGCCTGTGCCCATCAAAGCTTACGCTTCACTTTTCATCTGTCTCACGACAAAAGCCATACACATTGAGCTTTGTTCCTCTCTTTCCTCTGTTGACTTTCGAACGACCTTACAGAGATTTGTTGCCAGACGAGGCTCCCCACTACACATCTACTCCGACAATGGGTCGAATTTCGTGGGCGCCCGGGAGGAGACAAGAGAGCTGAGGCAGCTTCTCTCGTCCAGTGAAGAGATGATTTCTACGTACTGCCAGGCGACATCAATCACTTGGCACAATATCCCTGCCAGGTCTCCCCATTTCGGAGGAATCTGGGAGGCGGGAGTAAAAGCCATGAAAGTGCTCTTGAGAAAACACCTTACTCCTCACCTACTCAGATACGAGGAGCTCTCCACCATACTCTGTGAAGTGGAAGCAATACTCAACTCTCGCCCCTTAACTCCCATCAATGAAGACGACGCAGCTGCAGGGAGTGTGCTGACACCTGCCCACTTCTTGTTAGGCAGACCACTTCTAGCTACGCCGCTCCTAGAGGCCTGCGAAGCCAAGCTCACCTCCCTCAGAAGGTGGAAGCTGGTCTCACGCCTTCAACAAACCCTTTGGCAACAATGGTTGACGCAATACATTTCTACATTACATCAACGTACAAAGTGGCTACACACTAACAACAGACAACTGAAAGTCGGGGACTTAGTCTACATAAAAGATGAGTCCATGAAACAGCCATTGCGTCACTGGCCACTGGCCAGAGTCTCCAAGACCTTTCCCGGGGACGACGGCCAGGTACGAGCTGTACTCCTCAGATGTGGCAATGGCCGGGAATATTCAAGGGCAGTCAATATGCTAGTTCCTGTCTTGCCCGAGTCAGCCTACACAGACAAGGAAGAACAATAACTTTGCTTACAAACAATTGTTCGAATTGATCATCAAACACATCTATGTTGATTGTCACAATGTCACCTTCACCCTCCTAATACCTACTACACACTACAGAACCTTCTTCGCTCACCCAAGCTCAAGTACAGAGGACTCTGTCTCTTCACTTCCGAGGGGCAGTCTGTCTGGGACTACCAGACATAGGTAGAAACAATCTACGCATGAACTTGACTGTCTCGCATACACCTTTATGTTTTGTTTACGGAGTTGAGTTCTAATTACACGACTGCACACACCCAGCAACCACTCAGGGACTTTCCCGCTCATTCTAATTATACTTCACTCTTACCTCGTGTTCAGTTCTGTTCTACTTCTCAGTTCTGTACTACTTCACAATTCCTTACTATCACGTTCTATCAAAAAATATACAGTCAACTGCCTTTTACCTACAAGGGACTTGGACGGTTACAATCCCAGGTCTCCCACACCCCAAAATTTTTGTCCGAACGAGTGATCAAAATTGGGCACAAAGCGATCCCCAATCATATTGCTTTTTCACCTACACCATAAGGCATTCAGATCTTGAGTTATATTATTAATATTTATTACATGAGACAGAGTGTGATATGGCAAAATATTGCACTAGCAGGCTAATTTTATCTTCATAAGCTAATTTATTTTCTTAGCCAGAGGAGGTAAGTGAAAATAAAGCCTGAGACATATCACTCTGATTAGTGTAGTAAGTTCTACACTAGATATTTTCACTGCTGATGGCTGGTAGGACTAGTACCTCAGGGCTACCTTGGTGGTGCTGGGGCTCCCACACCTGGTCCAGCCGCAGTCTCAATTAATTAGTTTTTAGTGCCAGCAATCTGGACGTGGACATTGTTATTTGTTTGAGACATTATGTTCATCTTTAGGCCACTCAACTGAATTGTGTCATTTTGTCATGTTCATTCTTAAGCCACTCAAGTCGTTGTCATGATGTCATGCTACTACACCCCTACTAGTTTTAACCATTCACTTTTCTCATTTTATTCAGTGTTCTGTATAAGTCAAGTTTTAAAAAGACTATTTTTTCTCTGAGCTGGTGGTGACTACCTTGGGAGGGTTTTTGCTGCAGTTACTCAGGTGCACACTCGGTACAGGCATTACGGGATAAGTGAGGATAAGTCTGACTGATTGGTAGAGTCAGAGCATCGCTCACATTAACCAGCCTGACTATTGGTCCTTCGAGCCGGATAACCCTCCGGATAGTGTAACTACGTAAACTTCAAGAACTCTCACTTTCAGTATTTTGAATTGGGGACTTAGAGACTATGGCTACAACAGTTACTGATGTCAGAAGGACACGAGGCCATGCTAAAGGAGCGCTTACTCGAATTACACCCATAGTAGAAGGATGGATGAAGGCCACACCACAGACACTTGTTGTTCGTCAATTACAAGTGAAGATAGATGAGTTGCTTCGAGCAGAAGAAGCTTACAGACAGCAAACTGAGATTCTCTTGGGAATAATACCTGAGGAGCAAGAAGATGTTCGTGCTACTGAACTCGAAGGAGAAGCAGAATTTCAAGCCAATCTTCAAGAGCAGTTGGACAACCTTACCTTCTTGAAGGAACAGTGCACTGCGTACCATAGTTTAGATGACTTTATAGAAGAATTAGAAGATGCTGAGAGGGAACTTCCTGATAATGTGGAACAGCTAAGAAGACGGTTACCTTCCTTGCATAAAGGGTTGGAAGAAATCTTGAAGGTACTTTCAACACCTGGAGCTAAGAAGCTGGCTGAGCTAAAAAATAAGAGGTCTATTTTGAGAGCAAGAATACTGGCACTAGAAGGTGCAGTTGATCTAGTGTCTTCCAGGGGTCCAGAGAAAATAAGTGAAGGAAGTTCAAGTGTTTGCTCTGCCTCACATGATAGATCATCTCGACTCAAGATGCCAAGCATAGAGATGCCTCAGTTCAGTGGAGAAATGCTGGATTGGGAACGTTTCTGGCAAGATTTCTCAGCAGCACTCAGTCATGACACTAAGCTTATAGACTCAGAGAAGGCTATTTACTTGTCATCAGCTGTCAAGTCAAAAGAGGCTAAGGCCATCATAGCTACACCCTTTGAACGAAGAGAATACAAAGAGATGGTTAAAGCTCTCAAGGATGAATATGATCAACCTAGAGCAATATATCGTACCAGAGTCAAGAAATATTTCAATCGTACCTCAATTGGAAGAACCCAGAAGTACCTCAAGGAGGCCAGAACTGACATTATGTCTAATATAAAGTCACTCCAAAAGTATGAGCATTCATCTCTTGACGCATTTCTTATTGCGGGATTGGAACTGAGCTTTAGTGATGAATTGTTCAAGGAATGGAAAACTGAACTGCATCATCTCAAGTCCAAAACACCAACCTTACAAGATGTGGAAAGATTTTTTAAGGATCAACTGCAACTCATTGATAGTGCCACACCCACCAAGAGTATGAATAAAACATCTGGAGGTACTCAGCCCTCTACTTCCATCCTGTCGTCAAAGAAGGCCAAACCAATCTTGCTCAGTCATACACGCAGGTCATGTGTGCACTGCCAGCAAGATCATTCTTTGCATCAGTGTGATTCTTTCAATAAACTGTCAGTAGAAGACCGAGATAAATTCGCCAGGAATCATCAGTTGTGTCTTAACTGCCTTACAGTCGGGCATAGAGGCTTTGAATGCTCCTCGAAGTACTCTTGTAGACAGTGTGGAGCACGGCATCACACGCTGCTCCACAGGAACAAGCGGCCAATGGTCAATACTACAACATCAATGAAGGAAACTTCAGAAGTTGTGCCAGCTCAAGTCAATATTAGTCGTACGTTGAAGACAGAAGATATTGCTATATCACCCACCTGTCAGGTAATAGTGGAAGGACCTCACGGCACTGTGAAAGCCCGAGCCTTTATAGATGGAGGATCTCATGTGTCTCTTGCTACGCATCGTCTTGCCAATCAGTTGAAGCTCACAAAAGCCAGGCAACTCGCACGGTTTTCGGGTTTGACAGGAGCTGTTCTTGCAAACAGTACACATACTGCCACATTGCGTCTGATATCTCCAGATGATCCTGACAAAGTTCTTCCTCTAACAGTATCATTGCTTGATTCCATTATTCCCGAGACACCACCCATTGATGCTAGTGCTGTCAGAAATAACCCAGCATTTAACAAGTTGCCACTTGCTGATCCTAATTTTGACAAGGGTGGCCATGTAGACATGCTACTGGGAATTGGAGTACGACCTTGGATCTACCTCAATGGGAGAGTGACCACAAATGATGACACTTTGGCTGCGTATCAGACTGTGTATGGATGGACAGTGGAAGGCTCTCTCCCATCCAAAAGTAAGACTCAAACTATACAATCTTTACACATTGCCTCTGTTAATGTAGAACATGACATCAGCCGATTCTGGGAGATGGAAGAGCTGCCTTCAGTTTCCGAGCTCTCACCTAAGGAGGAGAGAGCTGTTACCCACTTTGTTCAAACTCACACAAGACCCTAATGGTCGCTATCAAGTCAGTCTGCCAAAGATCGATGGGGACACTACTCTTGGCTGTTCACGAGAATTGGCTGTCAAACGCTACCTCAGCAATGAGAAGTCTCTGCAGCGCAAAGGCATCTGGGATGCTTATCAGCAAGGAATTCTGGAATACTTCAGCCTGGAACATGCAGAGCCAGTCCCAAGGCAGGACTTGTGTAAGCCAGAAAACATTTGTTTTTATATGCCTATGCATGGTGTTCATAAGACCAGTTCTACAACCACCAAGCTACGGGTGGTATGTGATGCCTCAGCATCTACAAGCAATGGAAGATCCCTGAATGATGTTTTGCTGCAAGGACCATGCTATTACCCACTCATCACTGATGTCCTTCTACGATTCCGAAGACACAGAGTGGCACTCTCCGGAGACATTTCAAAAATGTTCCGGGAGGTGAGTCTTGCTGAGGACGATCGAGATCTACATCGATTTGTGTGGCGTCCAGTACCTGGAGGAGAACTACAGGAAGCACGAATGTGTCGAGTGACATTTGGAGTGAACTGTTCCCCATTTTTGGCCACTCAGGTCCTGCGTCAGGTGGCCCAGGATTATCAACAAGAGTATCCTCAAGCATCTCGTATAGTCATGCAAGATTTCTATGTTGATGATTGTCTTTCAGGAGCAGATACTGAGGATGAGGCAATCACTCTGAGGGAGGAGCTCAATATGCTGCTTAGTCAAGCTCATTTCACTCTTAGAAAATGGCGCAGTAACTCATCCAATGTGCTGGCGTCAGTTCCGGTGGACCTCAGAGAACAAGAAACAGTGCAAGTACTACCAAACAACAACCACAAAGCCTTGGGAATACACTGGGATACTACCCAGGACACCTTCTATGTTGCAATACCAATTACATCTTCAGCTACTGGTGACATCACTAAACGAGTGGTCTCTTCAGAGTTAGGACAACTCTATGACCTAATGGGGTTCTACACACCTACCATTGTGCTCGCTAAGCTATTTTTACAGAAGCTTTGGCAGTGTCTACTGGGATGGGATGATCCTCTTAGTCTACCAGAAGATCTTTCTCAGGAATGGCAGGAGTGGTGTGATGATCTACCCAGTTTGAATCAACATCCTATAAGTCGTTGCATGTATAGTCATGGTAGAGAAATCAAGCATGTGGAAGTACATGGCTTCTCAGATGCATCTGAAACTGCTTATGCATGTTGCATTTACCTTCGAGTTTTATATGCTGATGCGACCACTTCTTCAACACTCATCTTTGCCAAGTCAAAGGTGGCACCATTGAAACCAGTGACAATTCCCAAGTTAGAGCTCTGCGGAGTTCATCTCCTGTCGAAGACACTCTTGTATGTCTGCTCAACTCTTCATTTAGATCTCAACCAAGCATTTGCATGGACAGATTCAACCATCTGAGATTGTTGCAGGTACCTCCACACAAGTTGCAGACATTTGTGGCTAATCGAGTAGCACAAACTGTTGAGATACTTCCCCCCTGCCGCTGGAGACATGTGAGGTCCAAAGACAACTCTGCAGATTTGGCATCTCGAGGTGTTGATTCCAGTCTCTGGTGGTCAGGACCTCCATGGCTGTTACTCCCTCCTCATCTGTGGCCAGAAGAGAAGGTGACGGTACCTCCAGCAGACTTTCCAGGATTAAGAAAGCATATAGTGTTGATCAACTTACCTAAGTTCGACTTGGACCAGAGGTACAACTCATTTTGCCGACTACTTCGTGTCACTGCCTGGATACTTCGTTTCTTTTACAAGATAAGTAAGAAAATAATGCAAGTTTTGACTCCGTCTTATCTTACTGTAGATGAATTAGTGGAAGCTGAGTTGAGAATTCTGAGCCTACACCAGCAGAGACACTTCAGCAAAGAGATGGACCTGCTCAAGAAGGGTTGTCAACTTCATAACCATAGCTCTCTTCGGCACCTCAATCCAGTGCTGGACAAGTTGGGAATCCTCAAGGTTGGAGGACGCCTCAGCAACTCTAAATGGGCAGAAAGTATCAAGCATCCTCCCATTGTTTATGGGCCATCACACTTTGGTCGATTGATTGTTGACCATCTTCACCAACGGCATCAGCATGCAGGCCCCACCCTCCTGATTGCAATGGTTGCTGCTGAGTATCATATCACAAGTGCAAGACGTGTTGTTCGGAATGTGACTCGAGCCTGCATTACCTGCAAAAAGGTGGAGGCCCAGGCAGCCGAGCAGATGATGGGGCAATTACCTTCCTCGAGAGTAACTCCATCTCCTCCATTCAGCAATGTTGGGATCGATTTTGCAGGACCTGTGCAAGTCAAACTCGATCGGATTCGTAAGCCAGTATTAGTTAAAGCATTTGTCGCTGTTTTTGTTTGTATGTCCACACGTGCCATACACTTAGAGGCTGTGAGTGACCTGAGCACAGAGGCTTTCCTGGCTGCCTTCAAGAGATTCATTGCTCGTCGTGGCCTACCACATCAGGTGTTTTCTGACAATGGCACAAACTTTGTTGGGGCTAAGAAAGAAATTCAAGTGGCTTACAAACTACTTCAGGATAACCAGTCAGAGATTGCAGATGCTCTGGCCGCCCAGAAGATAAGATGGTCCAGGATCCCTAGTCGGTCTCCTAACTTTGGTGGTATATGGGAAACTGGGGTTAAATCCATGAAGAATCTGTTGAAGAAGACCTTAGGAACTATTGCATTCACCTTTGAGGAACTTGCAACTGTGCTGGCACAGACAGAGGCAATATTGAACAGTAGACCACTTTTGCCCATTGAAACGCTTCCAGATGATGGCATGGAGATTCTTACACCAGGGCACTTTCTAGTAGGAAGACCACTGACCTGTCTTCCTCCAATGAACATCAGTACTGGCAGCACGTCATCTATTTGTCGCTGGAATTTGATGCAGCATTATGTCGATGAGCTATGGGAAAGATGGTCTGGGGAATATCTACAAAGCCTCAACAGATACAATAAGTGGCTGCAACAACAGAAGAATCTGCAAATTGGTGACATAGTGTTATGTAAAGACTTACCTGAAGCTCGTCCGAGAGCCTGGCCACTGGCAAGAGTTTCGAACACCTTTCCTGGAAATGATGGAGTTGTGAGAGTTGTTGAATTATCAACTGGGAAGAATACCTATGTGCGAACTGCAAGGAAAGTAATACCACTTCTCTGCTCCCTGCCCCCCCAGGATGGTCCAGCCGCAGTCTCAATTAATTAGTTTTTAGTGCCAGCAATCTGGACGTGGACATTGTTATTTGTTTGAGACATTATGTTCATCTTTAGGCCACTCAACTGAATTGTGTCATTTTGTCATGTTCATTCTTAAGCCACTCAAGTCGTTGTCATGATGTCATGCTACTACTCCCCTACTAGTTTTAACCATTCACTTTTCTCATTTTATTCAGTGTTCTGTATAAGTCAAGTTTTAAAAAGACTATTTTTTCTCTGAGTTGGTGGTGACTACCTTGGGAGGGTTTTTGCTGCAGTTACTCAGGTGCACACTCGGTACAGGCATTACGGAATAAGTGAGGATAAGTCTGACTGATTGGTAGAGTCAGAGCATCGCTCACATTAACCAGCCTGACTAACACCCCCAGCTGATATTTTAGCAGCTGCTCTACCTGGGTAGGCTACATTAGAGGAAGGTAGCTGTAAATGGAAAACTGGTGAGCTTAGGCTGGTTGCTATAGTAATGAGCTTGATCAATAATAATGAAATGATTCTATTTTACCATAGGTTGTCAAGATAACTAAAGGTGGAATAAATATATATAATACTTATTATAATAGTACATGTAAATTGCCCATTCAGAAATGTATGGAAAAATCTCTGTTCAATCATTGATAAAAAAAATTCTATGGGGATTGAAACGGTCATTTGCGCCCCTAGAAACTGTACAAAATGCTTATCTAAGGCAAGTAACATTTGAGTGAGCTAACTCAGGGAAATACTACTTTTAGGTTCCTGGATATTTTGTAATGTATAAAAACGTTGTGCTTGAAAGAATTACTACCCTTTGCAGTCATTGACCAAAACTGTTCTAATGCCTTTAGCTGGCTGGAAAAGAAACCTAAAGTGCAGGTTGGAAGCCAAACTAGTCCTAAATAAACAACTATATGCTGTTGTCAAAGGACAAATGAAAATAACATCTTCAATTTTAAAGTGTGTAATGTTTGTGTTACAATCCCTTTGCTAGACCAACTGATACAATAATAACAATTGAGTCTTGTGTGTAATGTACTAGTAAATGCAATAAGCATTATGATCGCTTATATTTATTATTTTGGTATAGGGATATGCCTAAAAAGTTTAAATTTAAAAAGCTAAGCAGGGTAAGAGATCCATTTAAAAGTGTTCAATGTGTACTGTATAATGCAACTGAGCAACCAGTAACATTAATTACTCAAGTACACTTGTGATCATCAGCCAATAATGCACAATTACTTTCTTGCAAAAGCTATTGAATTTTAATGTGCTCTCTATTGAATATACTTCTAGAAGATTAGTAAAAGACTTATTACTGATTCTAACTTCCTGATTCATGTCCTAATGGCACATACTGAGGATGTTGTTTCTGTAAAAAAATATTGAGAAAGCATAACCACAGCAAAGGGATCATCATTTGTTCATGTGCTGAACCTGCATGGAATCCTCTGCTGTTTCTCTAGATGTACTTCATACTCTGTACATGGACGGCCTTGTCTGTGTCTGAGTGACCTATTCAGCTCCTAGGCTACAAGATTTCGCTCAAACGGCAAGAGAACGCTTGCTACGTTACGTCTATTCTTTATAAAATGTAAAGGACAGGCCACGGAACTTTTTCAACAGATTGGAAAGGGAGCCATCAGGAGGCACCTTAGAAAGTTAATCCTGAAATACACAGGTAGTGAGTGCACCATTATAATATTGTACCTACACTGCAAATGATTTAAAAAAAAAAAGCTGGCCTACTATTAGGAGTGAAGCTTGGGCAACCTGTGCTGTTAGGGATCATAGCGCTCCAAAGCTATTGAAATAGCACTCCAATTTGCCTCTTTCTGGCCAGCAGCAGAGTGAGTGAGACACTCTCAGGGGTAACACAATTAAATATGTTCTTTATATATGGCGTTCCAATCCCTCTAAATTCTTTTATCAACTATTCAATCTAAATCTCAAGAGGAAAGTGAAATAGCCCAGTGATATAGCCCAAGGAAAATAGCCCAAGGCAAGCGAAAAAGTTCAAATAGCGGGAGGAAAGTGAAATAGCCCAAACTAAGTGAAATAGCACAGGAACTAAGCCAAAACTAAGTGAAATACCACAGCAGCTAAGTGACATAGCACTTCTTTTCAATAGTAATAGTTATCCTAGCAGCCTTAAATATACCTGGCAGCCTTAGGTATATCTAGCAGCTGTAGAAACGTCATTGCCAAGTTTAATTGCTGCAAACACCAATAACTACAGAGAATTTTTTTTATTAAAACTTGACAAACTGTTCAACGTAATAACTTAGTAGCCTACCTGTTAGTGTCTGGTAGTAAAAACGTTCCAGCAACAAATTCAGTAATGTTCCAACCCCACAAATTCGTTCTGAAGTTGGCTAGTTCTATGTGAAACCAGAAATGGCTACTGGAAATCCAGTAAGCTATGACATTTTTTTTTAATGTTTGAGCAAGGATTATAAACACCAACACCGCCTAGCCTAGCCGTTCTCAGACTAGAAAGTGCTATCAGAAAGTGTTGTTGTTGTTTTTTATTCGCTGGGACCATTAATAAAGTAGCAAACCTTCACCAGGTTGTGGGTCAGTGATAAAGTTCAGCATTGTAGCCCTATACTAGTGATGTGATCGAGCAAAAATGGCTAGCGACCCTAAAACTACACTATTGTTAAACGTTTGATTATAACTTGTAACACTCAAGCTACTAAAAAAAGTCGGGATTTTTAAATTACATATTACGGTAAAGGGAATTCATTGCCGTAGTAACCACTCCGGAACTGTTTGAATTGAATCAAAAAACAAGTCACATACTTTAAACTTTTTCTTTGGGGTATTCTTAATTGTTGTAACGCACAATGCTTTTACATAACTGAACATACTTACGCTAGACTTGCCTGGTAAGTCTAGTGGAAGTAAATGCTGTTGTGTAGGGTTTATAACTATGACAAATAGAGTATTAACTTACCACCACCACTAACTGAATAGAAATGAATAGCCAGTAAGTTTTTGAGTTTAAACTGCACCCCAAAAAAATTCAAAGCGGTAAACAATTCAATTTCTAGGATGATACGGTTAATGATCGTTAAACTGGAGGATGCTGTTTAGTGATGTTTGAGACGGGTGGAATGCTGAACTAACTCGAAAATACGAGACGGTCAAAGTACAAAATGCCATACTTGTGTCAAAACATATAAACTAGTGGTTTGCTTGTGCACAAAATGGCAAGCGAGCCTGCCTAGTTAAACAACTATTTACGATGTCACCTGGTTCTGTCTCCCTTGTTTTGGAGAATGCTCTGTACGATTCTGTCAAACTTACAAATTATTCCTTGACAAGTTATAATTAGCTAATGGGTATGATTAATTTACCATGCTTTCATCAATTTTACATCATGTATTTACTAATGTCATTTTTTTATTAATTTAAACCCCACCCAATATTGTAGAGGGCATAATTATGTGACCACTTTATTGGCCACTTTAAAATTGCATTATACACCCATGTATTGTTACATAATTGGCGAGCGAGCGTAGCGAGCGAGACACTTACAGGAGTACAAAATCCTCCGGTTTAGCGACCATTACCCGTATCACCTTAGAAATTGAATTGTTTACGGCTTTGAATTGTTTTGTGGGTGCAGTTAAACTCAAAATCTTATGGGAGTTCCACTTCTATGCGAGTTAATGGCGGTGGTAAGTTAATGCGCTATTTGTCACAGTTGTAAGCCCTACTCCACAGTATTTACTTAAAAATGCACTGTCCACTAGAGGAACCACGAAGGTAAGTCTTGCGTAGGTATGTTCAGTTGTGTGAAAGTATTGTGCGTTACAACTACTATTAAGAATATCACAAAGAAAATTTTAAATAACGTGATTTGATTTTGATGCTTCTTTTTCAATTAAAACTGTTGCGGTAGCGGTTACTATGACATTGAAACCCTTTACCTCATAACTAATTTAAAAACTCGACTTTATTTTAATAGTGAACGGGACTGCCTAGCAAGTGGAAGGATTTATACCGGTGAAGTATTCACAGACCTCGAACAAACGGGCTCGTAGCCAACCTGACCGAGGCAAGACTCACTATAGTATGTCCAAGTTGAGTTGGCGCGGTAAAAAGCGTTAATAACTTTTGAACGGAAGTAGCTACGCTTCCGGGTTTGTACTATTCGAAAGCTCGTGCCGAAGCGGTCCAGAAAATTCCCTTTAAAAACTTCTGAGCCAGCGGGAAAGTGCAGTTTCAAAACTCAATAGAAAAGTCTATGGGAATAAATAAAACCACACGTTTCCCCGCGCTACACGCGGCGGGATTTAGTCGCGCGCTCAAACCGGGCCAAACATGTGCGCAGTACCTCAGAGACAATTGTAAAATAAAAGGAGTCGTAGTTTGGTGACTTCGTTTCTACCCTTCTGCTTGACATTCTGGTTCATTTTAGGCTCATGAATTTGTTGCTATTCAAGGCTACTTAACAAGAGCAAGCTACGATATGAGGTACGTTTGTATCACGGGTTGCTTGTCCACTCAGATTTTCTTACCCGTTTAAATAGGGCCTATTTATTTAGAAACTCAACCAATTTACTGTTTGCCGACCAAGATAATAAGATATACAATTCATCATAGACTCTATATGCCACTATTAATGCTTTAGCTGAGTGATGCTATTTACCACCCTCCAAATTCAACTGCTGCTAGTATCTACCACGATTTCAAGTCATCATAAAATTATATAATATATTGTACATGTCATTATAAAATTATATTAATTGTCTTTTTTTTGTATAATTTAAAAAAAAGTTGAAATTTAACAAGTAGATAGAAAATATAGTAAAATCATGAATAAAATGATATGAATGATTCAGTGTGAAGGACAAAGTAATACTGGAATGTGTGTGGCCATAGCTAAAGTGTAGGTGATGTGCTGGATTTTTCACATTACTGTTGAGTACTTCAGAAATTCGTCACACCAAGAAAGTAAGAATAGAGTTTAAATACACGCTTAAGCACACAACAATCAGACTTACTTGAGGAGGCATTCAGCCGCGGTCCTGTGCTTCTTTCCTCTAAGTTTTGTAGCTCCAGATAACCCTCCGCAACCTTCAACCAGTTTTAGCGCACAACTAGAAGCTCGTACAAACTATAAACTACGAGTGATTAGTTACAACTGGGCATATATTGAATACAGCCGCGGAAGAAACTGCCATAGCTTCTTTTTCATTTCAACAAGTAAACTTACGGTAATAATGCGCACCTTGGACCCGCCCCGTTTTTACTGTGGGCGTCGACGTTTTCGCGCGTTTGAGCTACTACTGTCATGTGACCTTAATTGGTCTCAGGTTTCGCCAAGTGCATTCCTCGTTTGCCACATTTGTGGTCGCGCCAACTCAACGTGGACATACTATAGCAAGTGTTTGAACGACGAAGTCCTAAGTTAAGGGCGTGATCTTCTAAGTTGAACGAGTCCCCGCCTCTTTCCCAACCAATGCGTAGGCAAGAGGTCGTTAATCTCTGCTGCCGTATAGTCAAACTTAGACCCTTCTTTGATACTGTCTTCCCTACGAGACAGTATAGCCAATGTATACCCTGATTGTAAAGGAATAACAAGATTTAACAAATAAGAAATAGTGAAATACCAATGTAGTTAAAGAAGATACAAAGTTTTGATATAGATGAGCTGCAAGTGAAGCACACAAGTAGGGAAATGAGTGAAAAGTTAATAATGAAACAAAACTAAAATGTCATAGCAATATAAACAAGTTTTGAAGAACGGGCGAACATCGACGAACTTCGACGAATGACGAACATCGACGAACTTCAACAGTAACAACGCTATTTGCAGGGGCGAAGGCTCAAGCCTGAACAAATAGCTTGAGTGTTAGTTGTTAAAATCAAATTTAACAATAGTGTAGTTTAAGGCTCGCTCGCCATTTGTACTCAAGCACACCACTAGTATACTTTAGCTTAGTTCATGCAAAAACGTAAATAGTAGTTGACCATTAATATACATAGAATTACTCTCTTACGAAATTTCATGAATAGTGACAACTTCTGTAGTATCCAATTTAAACCATTCTGACTACCTCAATTTCCAGTAACTGGTGAACAAGCTTGCAGTTCTACCAAAAAAAAACATAGCCAGAGTTATTTTTGTAATTTTAGCTAACAAATATGGAACTACGTAATTATCTCAGCTTCTAAGTAATGGTGGCTTACTTGGTTTTAATATTTAGCCACTCTGCATAACAGTGGCACTTGACAACCAACCAGCGGCATTTGGCAGAGCCGAAAAACGACGAGGCTTTTCAAATTACGTTTGGTAAAGGGTTTCAATGCCATAATAACCGTTCGCAATAACTGTTGGGACTTGAAAAACAAGCGTTTCAAGGAATTATCTCACAATTTGGGGGCCAAGTTTCAAGTAAGACTTGCTTGAAGTTGTAGTATCAGAAGAAAGTGGGGTTAAACCTAAAAAGCCTAGTTTTTAGGAGAAAATAACAGGACCTGCGCGTTTAAAGGGAATGCGTCCATCCATACGTATGTAGCTTAATATACCCGATTTTGCATTATCCACCCCTAACACTGTCTCGCACGCTCCGCTCGCTCGCGGACAAACAAACATCCCCAATTTTCAATTGTGTTACCCCTGAGAGTGTCTCACTCGCTTCATCGCTGCCAAATGATGTGCTTGAGCACAAATGGGAGGAAGCCTAAAACTACACTATTGTTATATGATTGATTTTAACTTCTAACACTCAAAAGCTATTTAAAATAACTCGAATTTTTTAATCAGCTTATACTGTAAAGGGACTTAAATTCTAAAGTAACCACTTACAGCAATTGTTTGAATTTTTTTAAAAAAGCCAAACAATAAAACGTTTTCTTTGTGATATTCTTCTAAGTAGAAGCTGTAACCCACAATACTTTGACACAACTGGACATACACAAGACTTACCTACTTGGTTAGTCTAGAGGACTATACATTTTCAAGTAAATACTGTTGCTATGACTTATAACCATGACAAAGAGGCACTGAATTTACCACTACCACTACTAACTCAAATAGAAATCCAGCAGGTTTTCATGTGTTGACTGCACCCACAAAAAGAATTCAAAAGGATAATCAATTCAATTTTTATTGAGCTACCCCAGGTAGTGTCTCACTCCACCGCTTGCTCCCAATAAGTATATTTATGTGTGTGCCATTTGTGTGTGCCGTTTATGAGTGTGCCGCGTATAGTGTACTAACGGTTAAAGCAAGAATTTGTGGAATTATCGCTGATTACTGCCTCCAACTTAGCCCAGGCAGAGAGGATTATCTTGTGATGCAAGGAACGCGGAACCCGCCAAAACTGACTGTACAGGATCGAAATTTAAATAAACGATTACGAGATCGTTTACTAGATCGAATAGGAGAACGATTACAAAATCGATTAGGAAAACGATTACAAAATCGATTAGGAAAACAAAGTCGATTAGGAGAACGATTAAGAGATGGAATAAAATTTAGTGAACGATTACAAGAACGATTACGAAATCGAATTTTAGAACGACAAAAAGAACGATTAAGAGACCGATTACAACATCGATATAAGAATAGAATTTTTCTGGCAATCGCTACAACACTTGTCCTCTAATCTTAGATAACTTAAATACCACTATTATGAACATGTTTTATCACATGCAGTGGAGTAGGAAGATGAAAAATATTGGGGGGGGCAAAATGGTAGGTCTGCTGTGCGATATGAAAAAACAATAATTGAAGCTTTATTAGTTATTTTATTGGTCTATTAGCCACAATAAATTATTCTAAATTCCAAAATTTTAAACTTTTTGGCACACTATACAATGCTTTAATCAGTAGAAATGATTAAAAAAAAGGTATATAGAAGCACTAAATAGCTTTTGATAACAGTATTTTTATAAATTCTTGCCAGAATTATATTTACTGTTAGTATTACAAATTAGTGCCAGAATTATTGGGGGGGTAAAACCCTCATTTACCCCCCACTAAAATTATTGGGGGGTCCTGTGCCCCCCCTACCCCCCCTGTTCCTACTCCCCTGACATGGTTTTTCTGGTGCTATAGATGGTGATGGAGAGTGTTCTATTGAAGATTTATTGATTTTCTGTTCTGGAGCTAGCCAGATACCTCCTTCAGGATTTGATGGTTATCCTTCCATTACTTTTGAGCGTGAAGGAATATTGGCTACAGCTTCAACCTGTGCTCTCCAGTTGAGACTACCAGTGAGCCATGGTGATAGGTACATTGATTTTAAGGAGGCCATGATATTGTCCCTGAAAGGAAATGATAGCTTTGGTGGAGTCTAAACTACCTAGCTTCTTCATAACTGTAAAACAATTTCATTTTTTGGCAAAACGACTACGAGTTAATCCTTTTTTCATGTTATATACTTGTAAAAACATTTTTTTTAAATAAGTGTCATTGAATAAGTTCATATGTAAGGTATTAGAGCTAGCTACAGATGCTATACTCAGGACACACAAGATAGTACGTATTTCTTGGCTGCACTAAAGTGATTAAGCAAAATCTCCTCAACTAAACAAGAGGGGTTAATAGACCGTCTGTGTTAGGCGTGGTAACTAAGAGGCGGAGTTTCCTGTCGGCCATGTAGGTGTACAACCGCGCGTGTCAAGCATGGTGATTTGTGCTGTAGTTGGCTGTGGAAATCGCAGTAAAAGAGATAAAAACAAGAGTTTCTTCCAATTACCAACAGTTTTGACTCACCAGGGAACTGAAACCGAGTCACTCTCCAGGAAAAGGCAGAAATCTTGGTTGGAAAAGATAAGAAGAGAAGATATTTCCTCTGAGCAGTACTACAACATTCGAGTATGTTCTGATCATTTTATCAGCGGTGTTCCTTCAAAGCTCTATAACATAGACAACCCTGATTGGGATCCTTCTGTAAAGCTAGGATATAAAGGTACCAATAAACGAACCTCAGAATATACATCCGAGAGGTATGAGAGAGCTGTTAAGAGAAGAAGATTAAGGGTGGATACCTCAGTTGAGAGTGGTGTAGCTGAAACTGATAAACAAAATTATGAGATAGGGTCTACTTTAGGCGTTGAAGCGGCTGTTGAACCTTTAAAATTTTCATCTATTGCCATTGAAACTGATATTACATTTGGTTTGGTAGAGAAAAGCTTTGATGATATGATAAAGCTGCAAAAGGAGAATGAAGAATTGAAGAAAGAGAACATAGCTTTGAAAAAGACTGTTTCTGAGCTTCAGTCAGCACTACTAGAGTGCTCTATGAAAGAAGAAAGTTTTAAAGACAACGACAAAAAAGTGGTCTTCTATACAGGGTTAAGCACATGGAGTTTACTTATGACACTGTTTATGTACGTTAAACCATACTTGTCTGTTGGCGGAAACTCAACACTTTCTCCATTTCAGCAATTGATAGTAACGCTGATAAGACTGCGTCTGAATTTACAAATTCAAGACATAGGGTATAGATTCAATGTACATAATTCGACCATCAGTCGTACATTTCTACGTGTAGTTGACTTATTACATTCAAAGCTCAAGCCTTTAATAAGGTGGCCTGACCGTGAGGTCTTGAGAAAGACGATGCCAATGGCATTTCGTAAAAACTTTCCCAGTTGCGTGGTGATCATCGATTGTTTTGAAATATTTTTGGATCGTCCTACAAGTCTGTTAGCTAGGGCACAGACATATTCTGCGTATAAGCATCACAATACTGTTAAGTATTTAATTGGAATTACTCCTCATGGTACTGTTAGTTTTATATCAAATGGCTGGGGTGGCAGAACAAGCGACAAGCATCTTACGGAGCATTCTAACCTGTATGACAATCTGTTGCCTGGAGATACCATTCTTGCAGACCGGGGAATCAGTAGCATTGTTATTTTCTAAAGTAGTGATTCCTGCATTTACCAAGAACAAGAAACAGTTGGACCCAATTGCAGTTGAGCAGACAAGAAGTATAGCCAATGTACGTATACACGTCGAACGAGTAATTGGGAATGTGAGAAAAAAGTATTCATTACTTAGTGACACTCAACCTATAGATTTTGTAATTTCAACGGATGGCAAAGAAACTACACTGGACAAAATAGTTACTGTATCTTGTGCTCTTGTGAATATATGTGATTCAGTTATTCCTTTTGATTGAATGGATATTCTAATACTTTATCATTATTTATTTTATTAAACATATGCAATCAGTGAACAATGAACAAGTAGTTTTATGATTATAACCACATTGTTAGCCAGCTAGTTAGCTATTTTCCTTTTCTTCCTCATTTGAAATTCAGGTAGTTTGCGGCATTCAGGACAAAACCATTTCTTTGTCTTCGGCATTGATTTCAAGCCAAGGCATTCCAGGTGAAACCATTGGTGGACACAACTTGAGTTGTCACATCCTACCATGTCTCCTTCATCTGGCCCATGGCAATAACAGTAAGTCTGTGCTGAAGTTGATTGACTTGAACTTGACACTGGACCACAATCAGAAGGTTCATTAAGGTTTATGGCAGGTTGCAGGTTCCTTGAATGAAATCTTCCCAACAATTCTGGTAAGATGGCAGTTGTAAAGAACTGTTGAACTCTGGGCATATTTCGGGACCAAAACTCTTCATCAGGATAAACACGTTCAATATGAATATCTCTTTCTGTCCACACTATAAAGTCACAATAACTACGTTTTGTGCAAAAGATTTGGCACTGAACCTTTACAAAAAGATAAACATAATTCAGGGTTGATACATATTTATGACTATTTTTTCAAGTGATAACTATGCATTTACCTGATAATAATAGACATGATCCTTTATCAATTCTAACTTTCCTTGATTATTATAGAGACAGAATGCAGTACTTTCAGCTGCCTCCTGAAGTGATTGATTCCTGTGACTGTATGGACACTGTGATATAAATAAGTAATATGGATAATTAATCTTTCTTTTTTTATTCAATGGCAGCTGAGTTCTAAACATTCTTTAATTTCACATCAACCTTCTCCACAACATGAACAGGTCACTAATCCATCAGGAGAGGCAGCTAGGAAAGGATGCTCTTGGTTAATAAATAGACCACATTCTTCAACCTTTATACAACAGAAACATCGCATATAAGAACTCAAAAGAAACAAAAATACCATTCATACATTAAATTCCTCATGTGCACTAGTTGACAAACATTCATACATATCTCGCGCTGTCTTTTCATGCTCTGAGCCCCATGATGTTGCTGCACTCGTAAATTTCTTAAGTTCCGGATGGCATATTGTCATTATGAGACTTTTTGGGGGTGAAGCTTCATTTGCATGACAGGCGCTTTTAAAATTTGATGCAGTGATTCAACCACTTCTCATACGGTGCCATAATGGGCATTTTGATTGAGAGAGAGTTTTACTCTGCACAGTTTCAGCTTGAGTGCACGTAACAGTGACTATACTTTGTTTAGCCAGTGTCAAGAGCTCTCCATAGTCCTTTTTCAGATTCTCTGGCTTCATTAAATGAAGGAGACACATTGGAAGGTTTTCATCTAAAGATTTTGGGACATAATTTGAGCTGAATGGCTCAATGATGGAAAGTATTGCTAGTTTGGAGGAAGTCAATGCCAATGATGAAAAAAAACCTGTCACTTCTTCATCTGTAGGTGGTTGTAACAAACGAGAAGTTGATGGAGATGAAGACGAATGGACTGAAGTTGAACTAGATTGACTACCTTCTAGAGGAAAGGTAAAACCTGGAGTTGGGCTTGATGTTGATGACTGATACATAGGGGACGGTGAACAACTACGGGATGGAGTCGGAGTGACGCGTTTATGAATTTGCCTTTTCCCTACAAAATTTATCTCCTTCACAGGTGCATAGGGGACTTGTTTGATACCGTTGGGAATCACCCAGTACGCTTTTTTTGTGTTACAGTCATAGAATCTCTTAGGCGAATACCTGATTCAATGGCCCAAAGCATGGCTGCAACATGTGAGCATGTTTCCCCTAATCCTGCCATGCAATCGCAATGACCAGCCACAATCTTTCCACCAGCCTCAGCAATGACCCAAGGAGTTAGAGGCTTTTCACTCATTCGTTGTGAATGATTATCCTATCATTAAAATAATACTATACATGAAAAATGCACCAAATGATTATGGCTAACTTACTTTAGCAATGACTAATCTAACATCATCCTTTGGGACCTTGACCAAAATTTCCCTTACCCATCCAGACAGGAAATTATTGTAACAATCCATACTTTTATAATGTAAATCATCTCCAGTATATGGGCTTGGGGTGAAAAGCAAGTACATAGCTATGTTTACTGAGGTGATGCTTGGCCACAGATCGACATCGTCCAGCCACTCACTTCTACAGGATTCATATGGATCCATGCCACCTATTATACTTAGCCTTTGCTCGTATTTCACTTTACTGGTATGCTGCAGTGAAGCCGTATAACCTGGCAGAAACCCCTTGTTGCTATTGCGGTTGCTCATCCCCAACCGCTGAAGTCTAAAATCATCGGTAGGTCAGCACGCAACGTGTACACCAACATGGCCGACAGGAAACTCCACCCCCTATTTACCACGCCTAATGCAGACGGTCTATAGGAACAACTTCTGCATCTAACTGTGTTTTTTGGTCCTCTGTCAGTAGCTCTTCAACTTCTCGGACTACAACAGTATTGGTGTAAGGATCAGTACTTAAGGGTGCAGTACCACCGGAACCTGCGGTAATTAAGCGATTCAGTAGAATACCACAAAAAGCCCCGTAACTCGACCCAATTTATTCTCCGCGAACTGACTATTGTACGCGACTCGCGCACAATTTGAACACGTACCAATTAACTGTACCAAACAAGTTACCACAAAGAGCTTCCACCTCAAAGGACTACCAGTACTGTAGGGCAGAAGCAGCAGTGTAGATAATTAATATTTGTTCACTTTCTAAAAAATATTACTAAACAATATTATAAAATCAGAACTCCATAGTAGCAGGGCCACAATCAAATACAATAAAGGAACAAAATCAAAGGTTCTGAAGTATGCAATACTATCAAGGGGATCCAAGGAGCTGTGCCTTCTCATTGACCTCTCTACTGGAGTGCCATGTCCTCTCTTCTAAATAACCAGGATGTAGTATTCTTCCCTTCAGGAGGCATGACTTCTTAGGAGAGCCGAAGGTCTACTATTCTCTCCTCTGGAAAACAAGGAAGCCATGTCTTCTGCTCTTTTGTTGTGAACCTGCCTGTTGTACCCTAGAACCAAGGAGTTGTGCCTTCTCATAATGGGAGCTCATCTATTTCTATGAAGAGCATGCCAGCACTTTTCTCTCCTGTTGAGGTAGATTAGACATAGTACTATGATCTAAAATTTGATTCAGGTCTTATTTTAAATAAATCAATAAAATAATAATTGATAATAAACAGCCTAATTGATCAATATATATTATTGTAGAAAGAAAATAACATTAGTAATAATTCACATTTTTCTTTTAATGGTGTGCAAATATCATATATAGCTATATTTATTATTCATCAGTCACAACAGTAACAGGGATAGAAAAAAAATAGCTCCTGAGAAGTTGAAGTTAACACACTGAAACTGCTTCTAACTTCTACCCGCTACACCAACCTTCTATCAAGCTCTCCAAAGACACCAAAGCAGATTCTTCCTTCCAAGTCGCAGCTGTGAGCCGTGATATATCTATTCTAAACGAGTGACTCCAGGCGCCATTAATACGCCGACGCTTCTTCATCGTCTAGGACCCTTCAGTACATTCCAGAAGTCTTGTACTCTTCCCCGCGGGCCTCACTCGCACAGTAACTCTTCTTTTGTGTTTGCTTACCAATTCTAATTAGAGCCGCCACCACCCGGAATTTTGCCCACAATAAATTGAGCGCTCAGAGTTGGGGGGCGGAGTTGAAGAATCAAATGAATACGAATCAATAGTTAGCTTTGGAATCTAAAAATCGATATTCAGAAGTACTGGATGGCCAGAATGAACTCATATTTTGTACACGGGGTACAAGCCACATTTAAAAAAACATTACAACAAGTTTTTTCTTTTAAATAGGATACAAAAAAAATATTTTAAAAATATTTAAAAAAATGGAAAACAAATACTAATATCAAAAATACGGCGTTGTAATGTTGTGGGGAAGCCCCTAGGCTACCGCTGGAAAAAAAAATCGACTTCGTAACTGCAACGGTCGCCCCTTTATTTCGCTGAATAGCCGTAAGGTTTGTACCGTTGTTTCTCCGTTCCTGGTCTGTCTTTTTTCTTGAAACTTGGTTTATAAGAGCTGTCTGTTGGTGTCTGTTTCAACTGCAACAACAAAGTAAGCATACATTGAACAGACAACGAGAAATAAATACATAGCATAACTCCTCCGTCTGCGGTTTAGCGCTGCGGTTTCAAGTGGTACTGCACCCTTAAAACTGGTCCATTCCAGTCTATGCCATGATCATCCCAGTCCTGCAATGTAGATGATATATATATATGTATAATACTAGCAGTGTGTTCAAACAGCGTGGCAAGTGAGCAACCCAGCAAAGCTACACTGTAGGGGTCATTATTACCTTAACAATACTATACTGTGTATAACCCAATTTAACAACTGCCCATAGCCTATATATAAAATACTTGAGTGAGACATGAGAGTGGCTTTGTTTACTCGCCAATAATGTAATTTTACATAGCTATACTTACGACATCAATTCCAGAAACTGCTTCCTGACTTTGATCTTGCAAATTTGCTTCGTGCAACCCAAGAACCCACAATTGATGAGGGGTTCTATTTCTCTCAGTCCTCAGAGCATGGCATGCCCATGCTGCTCGAAAGACATCTAATTGTTGCTGAATAATTGGAAGAAACACATAATGAAGAATGTATAAATCTATATGGTCATCTGGATTCAGCATATCGATATCTTCTAGAAAGTAAAAAAAAAAGTAGAAGCTGATGCAGACTGAATACAAATCCCTCCACAGTCTCTCAATACGCTGATTGTGGGTACTTTTACCTCCAATTATGCTACCTCATCCTGGCCCTCTGTCTGGATGGCCAAGCATATATTCTGCAACTAAAATATTTTCACCTCCTCTGTCTGTACGAACTCTAGATGGAAGCCCATATTCATCAACAGCCATCAAAAAAGCTGATAAAACAGAGGTTGCACGATTATTGCTAGATGCTTGAAGGTACGTAATCATTCTACTATAGCCATCTATTCCACCATGCACTACTACTTTCCAGTGTATCAGTTTATGATAGCCATCCAAATGCCAAAGAGCATTGGGTGAAGTAACATGATACTGTCTGCTTTGCAGGACTTGCTTCAATCTCGATTGAATTCCAATAGGATCAACTCTCCTTAACGAATCTCTCACTCTTTCCCGTTGCACTCGCACTCCTTGAGTACGAAGCCTAGCATCTACCATTTTTTCGCCAGATCTGGGAAAGGATGATGATATTTCTTGCACAATATTGTCCAATTCTTGATCCAATATGATAGTGTAGCATCTAGTAGACAGCTGATAGCAATGAAGTCGTCGCTCAATTGTTCGTTTGCTTACACCAAGTAGTAATGCCATATCTTTAACCTTAAAGCCATTATCCACAAAAAAACGTAGTCTTTCCTCTTCTACAACTAGTGCTGGACGACCAACAACAACTTGCCTGAGCCTGGTACTTTCATCTTCATTCAAGTGCATCAATATTTGCCTAATAGATGAAGCTACCACTTGTAGTAGGGACTGATCCATGGAAAAAATATGTTCCTCTAACTGCTCTCACACCACAATACATTCAAGTAGCTGTTCCACACAATAGTGTAGATTGTGGATATTATTAGGATGCTGTCTAAGGTCCCTTTCGTATTCATTCAGAATATACTCCATTATGTGCTCCCCAAAAGTACAAAAAACGCCCAGCAATTCTTCAATATCCATCTTTTTCAAGAAGGAAATGTAGACCCTTTACCAAAGAGAGGTAAGAGGTCGCCGACTAAATTTTTCATAATCGATCTCATCATCGATCTTGCACCCGGTGTAATCGTGCTCCTAATCGATCTTGTAAACTTAATACTTTTTCTTATTCTCCTAATCTTTGTCGTCCTCATATTCGATCTCTTAATCGTTCTCCTAATCGATCTCATAATCGTTCTCCTAATCGATTTTGTAATCGGTCTTCTAATCGATTTTGTTTTCCTAATCGATTTTGTAATCGTTTTCCTAATCGATTTTGTAATCGTTCTCCTATTCGATCTAGTAAACGATCTCGTAATCGTTTATTTAAATTTCGATCCTATACGGTTAGTTTTGGCGGATTCCGCGTTCCATAGTGATAGTGCCAAAATTTGCCTAGGTCTAACTATTTATAAATTCGACCAGTGTAAAATATATAATATATGTAAAAGAGATATACTTTCTTGAGGGAAGAATATGTCCATTTAATGCAAAAAGGTGGCTCAATAATACTGACACAAAGAAAAGCATGTATATACACACACACACACACACACACAACTTTATGTCTCACCCATGTGCACCATTAGTAAGTGGGTTTTCAATTATTTTTTATCTGTACCTTTATTTAACACAACAAGTTTTGCATAAGCCCGAAAAAAGGCCTTCTTGTGTAGATATTTTCCAAGACAGGTATATATCCCACTATTAGATATGTCAACATTGTGTAAGGCCAGTTTATAAATTGTGGAATTTTTGGAAAACTTAAATGAATTCTTTTCAATAGTGTGACCATTAAACCACCAAATAACTGGAGAAGCAGATACACATGTGAAGTCTATCCTATCTCCTTGAAGTAATTCCATGTATTTAGGAAATATACTTGAATAATTACCTCAAAACAAACAAAATATTCATATAGTAGTAAATAAGATTAATAATGATTAGCACTAAATATTTGGTTTATTTTTTAATTAATAATACTAATAATAATAACAATAATAGAAACCTTTAATTGAATTGGTTACTGAAAGAATAACACCTAGTCCAATCTGAATTAATAAAAAACCCATTGACAAACAAATAAGATGGGACTATTTCAGGACACTTAGCGTGGGGAGTGCTTCTGAAGTTGTTAATGTACTTTTTTATGAAAATTAGGTTAAGCACCGATTATAGAGTGATAATTAACTGTAATTAAAGAGGGATCTTCGTAAAATAGGTCTGGTCGGCATTAAGTAGTGTTGTACAGGTTTATTAGTTATCTATCAGAACTAGGCTATCAAAAGCTGCAGAAAATTGTGGGAAGAAACTGCTAAAACACCAAAATCAGCCAATGTTAATTAAGATCCAAACGTATTGGCTGGGTGTGTGGTTAGATCACGATTAATTGCATAGTAGCCGCCCTTTTTCAGAGTGAGTCCTCTTTTTAGTTATTCACTTCATCGTTAAGTGAGGGAAAAGATCAGGGGCAACAACCAACATTTACATATATCCTGGTCACAGTTTTTCCCCTTCAACGTTTTTCTTCAACACAGTTTTTCTTGGCACAGTTTTTCTACGACACAGTTTTTCTTCGACACAGTTTTTCTTGACACAGTTTTTCTTCGACGCAGTTTTTCTTCAGCTCAAGTTTTCTTCGTTCAAAGTCGCTTCATTTTTCAGGGTCACTGTTTACCTACCTCACTGTTTACCAGGTAACTGTTTACCAACAAGCAGTGGAGGGGGGGTCCACATTGGGAATGAACTTGAGCCAGACTTGAGCATTATATACCCCTAATATCGTATAACTATCCCCGATTTTCAATTGACTTACCCCTGATAGTGTTTCGTTCACTTGGCTCCCTCCCAACAACGAGGGGCTAGAGACTGCTATCTTTTCCAGCACTCTCAGTGGGAACAATTAACACCTAATACTTATTATTTATTTATATTATATATTTAGCTACTTTGTCTTGTTTGACTATTTTATTATTGTTTTTGTTATTATTATTGATGTTATTATTCAGCGAAGCGAGCGAAGCGAGCGGAGCTGACTCTCTAATGAGTTCGCGATATATATATATATTTAGGTCTAGAAATTGTTTTTGTTCTTGCGTGGGCGTACGTGTGTACCCTTTCTCCTACGCGCTTGCGCGGGCCGGGTAACCGTCTTAGCAACATCTTGTTTTGTTTACCCGCTGTACGAAGTAGCGATGCCCAGTAGACAAAACGTTCCCTTTATCCTACGCGCTTGCGCGGGCCGGGTAACCTTCTTAGCAACGTTTTGTTTTGTTTACCCGCCGTACGAAGTAGACAAAACGTTAGAAACGCTCGGTCAAGAGCTTTGAGGGCGTTAGGAACTCCAGAAGAAAAAATAGTAAGGAGAGAGATAAGAAATGAAAAGGACAGGGCAAGGAGGAGGAGAGCGAATCTTTCTTTGTTCCTAATTTATTTATTAGACTATTCCTGAGGATTACTGTACCAATCAACTTTATACAGCTGTAGACTCAACTACTCTTGAAGACACTGAAAATGCAGGCACACCATCTGAACAAGAAGCTAATATCCCCACTACTTTTTGTACTGCAAGAGGAAGGAAAAGACATCTATCAGAGGACATCCATTCTCATATACACCCAAAGCATCAAAAAAAGTTGCAGAAAATATAACTCAAACAATTTCGATACCGCAAAGCCTTTCAGCTTATCAGCAACAAATGCAAGAGGTAAATAAAAAATAAAATATATACTTCAATAAGTTAATACAAGATTTTCGTTTAGGAAACCATTATGCAGAGAGCAACGTTTACAACTAATGTCACAAAAACAGCAAGTCACACATTTGTTTGAAAGTGATAGTGAAAGAGATCACAGGCTCCACTGTTTGTCCACTAACCAACTGTTGAGAACAGCAAATGAATCTTCATTACAAAATTCCTCTAGATCAGAGCAGTTGTCAACTAACCAACAGCAGAGATTGGCTGATGAAACACCACTTCAACGGGAGACTAGATTGTCTCAAGTTAGGGGGAACAGATCAAGACAACATCCCCAGGTTCCATTGCACCATATTATTCCAGCATTTGATGATCCTCAAGTTCACACAGCAATGCGTAATTTTCATGCTAAAATCTCATCGATTACTATCCCAGTCTGCATAACGTGTATGGAGAAGTTTCCAGGCACCAAAATTAAATTTAAGTCATTGGAATGTTGTCGATGTAGCCGGGATAAACATATCCCTAAGCTCTATTCAGCTCAAAATAACAAGCATCCTGGAAACATTCCTCCACGTGCAGGTTAAATTTAATGTAAAACTATAAAAATTAACCTAACTCTATTATCAAACTATGTAGTCTAAGATCTACATCCATTTAACATACTCTGCTCTCCCTCTGAATATGTCATAGTACCCAAACAAACTCTTGTATTTTTTATTTTTATTAAACCACAAAGTTTACATCAGCTATAACTGTAATGATGTATGACATTTTTAATTAAATAGCGGTATATTCTGTCTAAAACACCAGCCAATAACTTTGATGGTAAAATAATTCATTATTCTTATATTATCACAAATAATATAACACTTAAACTTTATTATATAAAGCAATACTATGTAGCTGATTACGAATTACATTAATAAAATAAATAATAAAATAATTCATTACTTTTGTTTTACCACAAAAAGTATAACATTTAAACTTTATTATACATAGCCTAAATTTTATAACCTTCATCATACAGTGGTATAGAATAGAAGCACCAATGATTCTATATGAAACAACAGACAGACATAACATTAACAACATCAAAATAAATAACTGTATCTATAGCTGCAATTACAGGGAACATGCATCGCTCGCTTCGCTATTTTGCGCTATTCGAGCGCACCACTAGTTATTTATCTGTTTATGGGGTACGTGAGACCTCTGTTTTCGCCCGCGCTTTTAATTACGTAAGTTAGGTAAAGCGTTCACAGTTCCAGTATTTTTCAATTAACGAGCTCTGAGAATCCTTAGTGGCGGTGGTAAGTCAATGGGCTCTTTGTCATGGCTATAAGCCTTGCGCAACAGTATTTACTTGAAAATACATTGTCCACTAGACTACTGCGAAGGTAAGTCTGTGTAGGTGCATGTCCAGTTGTGTCAAAGCATTGTGTGTTACAACCACTACTTAGCTAAAGAATATCACAAAGAAAACTTTTTTTCCTTCAATCCAAGCAGTTGCAGAGTTGTCACTATGGCACTGAAATTCCTTTACCAAGTATGCGAAATTTAAAAACTGGACCTTATTTTCAGTAGCTTCAGTGTTAGAAGTCAAAATCATTCATATAAAAATAGTATAGTCTTTAGGCTCGCTCGCCATTTGTGCTCAAGCACACCACTAGTTTATTTGTATATTATGTATGGACGTACGTAAGGCATTTTTGTACTTTGACCCTCGCGTTTTTGTGTTAGTTCGGTTGTCGACCCCGTCCCAAATTGCACTAAACAGAATCCTCTGGTTTATCGATCAGTACCCGTATCACCCTAGAAATTGAATTGTTTACCGTTTTGAATTCTTTTGCCGGTGCAGTTCAAACTTGACAACTTAAAAGGGACTTCCATTTCTATTCGAGTTAGTGGCGGTGGTAAGTCAATGCGCTCTTTGTCATGGTTATAAGCCGTGCGCACAGTATTTACCTGAAAATACATTGTCCACTAGACTACTGCGAAGGTAAGTCTGTGTAGGTGCATGTCCACCTGTGTCAAAGCATTGTGTGTTACAACCACTACTTAGCTAAAGAATATCACAAAGAAAACTTTTAAATAACGTGTATTGTTTTGTTGTTGTTGTTATTTCCTTCAATTCAAGCAGTTGCAGAGAGTTGTTACTATGGCACTGAAATCCCTTTACCCTGTATGCTAAATTTAAAAACTGGAACTTATTTTCAGTAGCTTCAGTGTTAGAAGTCAATAAAAATAGTATAGTCTTTAGGCTCGCTCGCCATTTGTGCTCAAGCACATCACTAGTTTATTTGTATATATGTATGGACGTACGTAAGGCATTTTTGTACTTTGACCCTCGCGTTTTTGTGTTAGTTCGGTTGTCGACCCCGTCTCAAATTGCACTAAACAGAATCCTCTGGTTTATCGATCAGTACCCGTATCACCCTAGAAATTGAATTGTTTACCGTTTTGAATTCTTTTGCCGGTACAGTTAAAACTTGACAACTTAAGGGACTTCCATTTCTATTCGAGTTAGTGGCGGTGGTAAGTCAATGCGCTCTTTGTCATGGTTATAAGCCGTGCGCACTGTAATTACCTGAAAATACATTGTCCACTAGACTACTGCGAAGGTAAGTCTGTGTAGGTGCATGTCCAGCTGTGTCAAAGCATTGTGTGTTACAACCACTACTTAGCTAAAGAATATCACAAAGAAAACTTTTAAATAAGGTGTATTGTTTTGTTGTTGTTGTTTTTTCCTTCAATTCAAGCAGTTGCAGAGAGTTGTTACTATGGCACTGAAATACCTTTACCCTGTATGCTAAATTTAAAAACTTGACCTTATTTTCAGTAGCTTCAGTGTTAGAAGTCAATAAAAATAGTATAGTCTTTAGGCTCGCTCGCCATTTGTGCTCAAGCACACCACTAGTTTATTCAGCGAAGCGAGCGAAGCGAGCGGAGCTGACTCTCTAATGAGTTCCGATATATATATATATTTAGGTCTAGAAATTCTTTTTGTTCTTGCGTGGGCGTACGTGTGTACCCTTTCACCTACGCGCTTGCGCGGGCCGGGTAACCTTCTTAGCAACATTTTGTTTTGTTTACCCGCCATACGAAGTAGCGATGCCCAGTAGACAAAACGTTAGAAACGCTCGGTCAAGAGCTTGAGGGCGTTAGAAACTCCGAAAGAAAAATTAGTAAGGAGAGAGATAAGAAATGAAAAAGACAGGGCAAGGAGAGGAGAGCTAAAACGAAACAGAAACAGGTAGCAAAGTAAAGAATCTTTCTTTTTGAAAAGCCATTAAATGTTCCTAATTTATTTATTAGACTATTAGACTCAACTACTCCTGAAGACAGAGGACATCCATTCTCATATACACCCAAAGCAGCAAAAAAGTTGCAGATAATATAACTCAAACAATTTCGATACCGCAAAGCCTTTCAGCTTATCAGCAACGAATGCAAGAGGTAAATATAAAATAAAATATACTTCAATAAGTTAATACGAGACATATTTTCGTTTAGGAAACCATTATGCAGAGAGCAAAGTCTACAACTAATGTCACAAAAACAGCAAGTCACACATTTGTTTGAAAGTGATAGTGAAAGAGATCACAGGCTCCACTGTTTGTCCACTAACCAACTGTTGAGAACAGCAAATGAATCTTCATTACAAAATTCCTCTATTAGAGCAGTTGTCAACTAACCAACAGCAGAGATTGGCTGATGAAACACCACTTCAACGGAGACTAGATTGTCTCAAGTTAGGGGGAACAGGTCAAGACAACACCCCCAGGTTCCATTGCACCATATTATTCCAGCATTTTGATGATCCTCAAGTTCACACAGCAATGCTAATTTTCATGCTAAAATCTCATCGATTACTATCCCAGTCTGCATAACGTGTATGGAGAAGTTTCCAGGCACCAAAATTAAATTTAAGTCATTGGAATGTTGTCGATGTAGCCGGGATAAACATATCCCTAAGCTCTATTCAGCTCAAAATAACATGCATCCTGGAAACATTCCTCCACAATTGCAGGTTAAATTTAATGTAAAACTATAAAAATTAACCTAACTCTATTATCAAACTATGTAGTCTAAGATCTACATCCATTTAACATACTCTGCTCTCCCACTGAATATGTTATAGTACCCAAACAAACTCTTTTATTTTTTATTTTTATTAAACCACAAAGTTTACATCAGCTATAACTGTAATGATGTATGACATTTTTAATTAAATAGCTGCATATTCTGTCTAAAACACCAGCCAATAACTTTGCTGGTAAAATGATTCATTATTCTTATATTATCACAAATAATATAATATTTAAACTTTATTATATAAAGCAATACTATGTAGCTGATTACGAATTACATTAATATAATAAATAATAAAATAATTCATTACTCTTGTTTTACCACAAAAAGTATAACATTTAAACTTTATTATACATAGCCTAAATTTTATAGCCTTCATCATACAGTGGTATAGAATAGAAGCACCAATGAAGCTATATGAAACAACAGACAGACATAACATTAACAACATCAAAATAAATAACTGTATCTATAGCTGCAATTACAGGGAACATGCATCGCTCGCTTCGCTAATTTACGCTACGCTAATTTACGCTATTCGAGCGCACCACTAGTGTATTTAGGTCCAGAAATTGTTTTTGTTCTTGCGTGGGCGTACGTGTGTACCCTTTTTCCTACGCGCTTGCGCGGGCCGGGTAACCTTCTTAGCAACATTTTGTTTTGTTTACCCAAAAAGTACGTATGCCCTTTAAACGCGCGCGAGAGAAACTTTTTTCTCCAAATAAACACGGCTTTTTAGGCTTGGCCCCAGTTTATTCTGAAACTACAGCATTAAGCAAGCCTTACTTTATACTTAAGCTCCGAAGTGTGAGAAAATTCCTGCGAAAACGCTTGCTTTTCAAGAAACAAAAAGTTTATTCGACGGTTACTATAGCATTGAAGACCCTTTTCCAGACTTAATTTCAAAACTTCTCCGTTTTAAGGGGATACGGAGAGCCCGTTGTTGGTTGTCAAGAGCCATTGGTAGTCTGAATGCCATAGTATTAATGCTAAGGAAGCTACTACTACTCTAAGGAAGCTAAGGTAAGTACTTAATTCCTTGTTAGCTAAATATGAAAAAATAACTCTGGCCTTTCCTTTTTGTAACTAACAGCTTGTCAACAGTGACTGATATATTCAAAAAGTCCAGAATGGCTCAAATTTGGTACTACAAAAGTTACCACTGCTCAAGAAAATGAGGTAAGAAATTTTGTATTTGTGTGCTAAAATTGATTGTCTTTTGTTTTTGTTGCTGAGAGCTTGTTGTCAAAAATTCAGGTAATTCAGATAGTCAAAGTAACTTAAATTTGATACTACAGAAGTTATCAATATTCAGGAAATTGAGGTAAGTAGTAGTTCCATATTTGTTAACACTGGTTTATTTTGGTAATTGAGATTATCAGAATACAAAAGTTACCATTAATCAGGTAAGAGAGTGATTTTACATTTGTTTGCTGAAATAAAACGTCATAACTGCTATTATAGTGTTTGCATGAACTAAGCTAAAACACAATAACAATGCTTAGTTTTATGTTACCTAACTATCAGGTTCGCTCGCCATTTGTGCTCAAGCACACCACTAGTTGGCGAGCGAGCGAAGCGAGCGAGAAACTCTCAGGGTTAACCCAATCGAGATTTCGCTATATTTATTTATTTATTTATTTATCTGTTTATGGGGTAGTGAGACTTCTGTTTTAGCCCCGCTTCTAAGGACGTAATTAGGTAAAGTGTTTCTAAAATATAAAACAACGCTCGGAAAATCCTCCTGCTGTTCGGGTGAGGAAAAAAGATTAAAAAGTTAGTTCTCTTTTTAATTGTCGCAGTAGAACTGTGCTAGCTATAGCTAGAGTTGTTGGTGTTCTTCATACTTTTAATACATTTCCTATGGTGTTCAGTTATAATACATTTCCTATGGTGTTCAGTTATAATACATTTCCTATGGTGTTCAGTTTTATAATACATTTCCTATGGTGTTCAGTTTTTTTCAGTTATCTGAACACCTCTCGCTCCAACCTCAACCAAACTTCACTAAACGGAATCCTTAGTAGCTTGAGTGTTAGAAGTAAAAATCAATCATTTAACAATAGTGTAGTTTTAGGCTCGCTCGCCATTTATGCTCAAGCACATCACTAGTATTTATATATGTGTGAGGATGGTACGTATGCCACTAAAATGCGCGCGCGGTGAACTTTTTTCTCCAAAAAAACACGTCTTTTTAGGCTTGACCCCAGTTTATTCTGAAACTACAGCATTAAGCAAGCCTTCCTTTATACTTAAGTGAAGAAGTGTGAGAAAATTCCTGCGAAAACGCTTGCATTTCAAGAAATAAAAAGTTGCTGCACCTGTTACTATGGCATTGAAATCCCTTTACCAGATTTAAATTCAAAACTTCGCCTTTTTCCGGCTAAGTGCGGCTTGTTAGTTGTCTAGAGCCACCTGTAGTCAGTACTAAGAGAGCTATCACTACTTCTGAAAAACGTATGTAAGCACATCCTTTTTTTTTTTCTTTTTTTTTCTTTTTTTTTTTCTTTTTTTTTGTAATATGAGCTTGCTGTCAAGAGTTGTTACTGGTAATTCACATTGTCAAAATGGCTTTTAAGTATTGTGAGTATTTGTTGAAATTACTTTGAAATACTTTACCATAATACATTTTTTGTGTTATTAACTGTTACAGTGAATGTTTACTTTACCTAATATTTAAATTGCTGAGCATAAAAGCTGTTGTCGGTGACTATGAAAATTAGTTCTGTGGTTGTACCGATTACTAAGTTATTTAATTCTTTTCAGAATAAAATGTCTTCATCTGTACAGTTCTATTTTGAGCCATGGAGCTACCACAACCTGAAATATCTTCTACTGCAGTGCTGGGAGTTCATGAGTGTTAGGCTTGATAAAAAAAACGCAGTGGATGCAGCCGGCTAGCATTTTGACCTTACAATACCGGTCCCGGTGTCGGAGGATTTGGTGACCCCCTTGGAGTACGTGACCCGGGGTCACTAAATACTAGTATTTGGGGACCTGTGGGTCATTCAGTACTAGGAATTGGTGACCTCGCCAGAATCTCGTGACTCCACGTGGACCAAAATGGAGGAAGAGTTCTCGAGCATTTATATGTTTTTGACCACTGGCGCTTACCCCACAGATGCAACCAGAAATCAAAAAAGAAATTTACGACGAAAGGTACTAGTTTGTAGTTAGCTAGGTATATGTGAATTGACATGAGAGATAGTTTATAAAGGTGTTATGTAATGACTTCTTTATTGATAGCTGTAGGGTAGAAAAAGTTGCAGATTCAGCTATACAGAAAAATTGTGTAATGCAGGTTTGAATTTTAAATATAATATTTACCTGTATTGTTTGCATAAAATAAAAATTGAATGGCCTAATATAGACTGGCGTTACAGACCTAAGGTGTGTAGGGTCTGGTTCCAGCTATATATTATATATGCGCAATTGTAATGTGGAATGAATCATTGCATTATTAATAAATATTCAAGATCTGTGGTAGGCTACTGTAATGTAGGAAACAAATGGGCACTCTAATTTCTTAGTGTAAAATGGACAGCTCACAAAATATAAAATACAATATGTTGAGATTGCATGGGCATTGGTATTACATTTTTGAGAAGTCATTGTTTTGGCTGTCAAGAGTCGATTGCAGCTAGGTGTTGTCAATGATTACCAATTTTTGGTCATCATTTGCATCTAGTTCGCATAATCATAACTATATTATTGATAGGCAAAGGATAACTACAGATGTGAAGATGGGTTATTATATTTCAAGAGTAGCTCAAGACAATCATCCACCAGTAGTGATCCTATATGGAGGATTGTAGTTTGCACTATGGAAGAAAAAATCAGAGTGCTTAAAGCTTGCCATTCATCCAGTATAGGCAAGTTTAAATTTCTTTAATGTTTTTAAATCACTATAGAGGTTATGCAGGAAGTGACGTAGAAGTGACGTTTACTTAGCAACAGTTGCTACGTCGCCATTTTGAGTGGCAAAACGTAGAGTGGCGCGCTGCGTATTCTAGGCTAATTGTGTCTTCACCTGGCTTTTCTGCTTATTATTTCTCGTTGGACGAAGCTTAAATGCGGTACAGGGAAAGTTATCTAAGCTGGAAGCCTGAAGACCCTTACCTCAGCTAAAAGGAAGGATTTATTGAATATCCTTGGGATAAATATGGCCTGAAGTATCCAGATATATTTTGGTACCTCATTGAATAGACTAGTAAGTATACTGGTGAACGTTGAAAGCTTATAAAAGTCTTGATTCCTACATCTATTTCATTAATGGTTGGGTAGCTAATGTTAAGGGTGTAGCAGTATCAGGTTCTGATTCCCACTTAGTAATGTGTTCAGTGCGTCACTCACAAAGGCTTACAGTACCTCCACCAACTCCTTTGTTCAATGAACTATTTGGATGAACCCTTCATAACAATTGCATTTATTAAACCAATTGAACTGATCGAGACGGAGCTTCTACCTGACCTTGTTGGTAAATGGTTCACCAAGAAGCAACGGTTATTTTAGCACATCTGTCTTCTAGCTTTTCTTCTGATATTGTGACCATGGAAGGTCCGTTAGATTATGGTGCTACTGCAGGAAAGCAGAGTCTGGAAAGATGATCTGCTGTGATAATAGTAACTGCCCAACAAAATGGTTTCATACGACTGAAGTGCCTGAAGATGAAATGGATTCCCAATGGAAAGTGGCTATGTCCATCCCGTCATCGCATGGGGAAAAAAGTTGAAGTCTAAGTAAACTCTGTTATTGTACAGTTCATTAGCTATGTTTTTTGGAATAATTTTCCCCCCAACCAAATAATTATTATAAATTCACATTTCATTATTTAACATTGTAACAACACAAAAATGGGAATGGTTTTAATTAAGGTGAAACAACTGATGGACATAAAATTACCTAGTGCACAATTTATAATGACTAGCTATTTATCTTTTGGACTAGTATACATTCTTTTTGAATGGTCATAATAAAGTTGATTGGTGTTGTTGATTCAAATATAATGTACTATTGACAAAGTAGGCCTATGACTCGTTCAACATGATTAAACTCTGACGAGAAAAATCTACTTCACTTTTTGTCAGCTGTGGTTTTTCACCAGTAAATGGTGGAAGCTTGACACAGTAGAGACCAGCACTTTCATTAAAACCTCTATCTGCTAAAACAAGTTCACCTGGAAATCTTCATATCTTCTTTATCTACTCCATTATTTTTATCTTCTTTATCTGCTTCATTCTTTGCTTCCAGATATGAAGTGGTCACTACACAGCCAAGTGTATTTAGTGGGCATCCAATCCTTACGACCTACTGCTGCTATCCAGCGCAACTTCCTCTCTTTATCTTCAGGAAATCTGTAAAAGTTTACTCCAGAACCCTTCCTGAAGCGGTTAGAACAACCGACAGCACAGCAACTCTTCCCCTCATTGCCACTCGTTATTGCCACTCAATATGGCCACGCGGCCTAAACGTAAACACATTACGTCACTTCCTGCATAACCTCTATTCATTTTTTTAATAGGTGGGCATTTGGGCCGTGACAAGACATTAGAAAAAGTTTGCTCAAGGTTTTATTGGAAACCAAACATGACGGGTGATATAAAAAGTTTTGTAGAAACCTTTGATGTCTGTCAGAGGGTGAATGACAAATTTTCTAAATCTTCGGCTCCACTTCATCCTATACCTGTGGAACCTGAAACCTGGTACCAGGTATAGTTGTCATGTATATTTGTGTAATTTGATATGCATAAACATTATTTCATTCCTCACACCCCAATGTGACCATTGATTTGATGATATTAGTACTTGTATCCTAGGGTCACTCAGTCCTTTAGATTCAGTGACCCCTCTGGGATTTGGTGACTCTAGCTCGAATTTTACTTGGTAAATATTTAAATCATGCATATTTTTAGAATTTTTATCAAACAAATACTGCTAGGAACCCCTTCCCTGCAAGTATAACGCCAGCAAATCCTAGAGTGGGTCACCAAAGCCTAGGACTTGGTGACCCTATGGATCACCAAATTTTAGTAAATGGTTACCGGGGATCACCAAATACCTTTAGCAGATCAAGTTTTGTTCTTAATAGCTATAACTGAAATATAAATATGGCTTGTATGAACCTCCGTAGGTTGGAATTTCCGTATAAATTTGATAGTTGAAGGATGTGGGTCTCCAAAGCCTAGGATTTGATGCTGCATGCTAAGAGACTAGGTGTTACCAGAGCCAAAGTAAACTCTGTAATGTCAATGCTGTGTTAAGTTTTAATTGTATAGGTTGGCATTGATCTAATGGGACCATTACCCTTGACTACAAATGGCAGTAAGTACATTATAACAATGGTCGATTATTTCAGCAAGTGGCCAGAAACTCAAGCACTACAAGATAAATGTGCTCAAGGAGTAGCACATTTTATTTATAAAACTACTTGCAGGTATTTTTTTGTATGGCACAAAATATAAATAAAAACAATAATTGCCATATTTTTTGTATAGATTTGGCAGTCCAAAAAGAATAATAACAGATCAGGATCGAGAGTTTATTAATAATGTTAATGCTGAATTGCAAGCTTTGCTGGGAACAGATCATCGCATGACTTCTCCGTATCACCCTCAAGCCAATGGCCTGGTGGAAAAGTTTAATCACACAATCCAAAGTTGTTTGCTAAAAAGGTTGTAAATGAGCACCAAGATAACTGGGATACTTTCCTGGATCCAGTTTTGTTCTCCATTCGCACATCAAAGCACAAGTCAACTGGCTATACTCCCTTTGAAATGATGTTCAAACGGTATAAGATATGTTTAATCTAGTCCTTTGCAATAATATCCTTTTGCATTATATTAGAAAAGCAACACTGCCAATGGAATTGGAAATTGGATCGCAAGTAGTGGATCCAGTTGTTGAAGGTTTGGAAGAAGATGAGTTTGAGGGTATAGAAGGAAAAATGAATGCTATTTTGAAGGTTAAAGAAGTAATGTTTAGAAAAGCAAAAAACAATGTTCTTTCAGCTCAAGAGAGATACAAGAAAGATTATAATAAGAAGAGAAAATTGGAGAGGGTACGTTTTCTTTTCCTTTTGCAATTGCTAAGTATATTTACCATTTTTATTATTTAGGAATATGAAATTGGATCAAGTGTACTGTTACGTAATTCAAGGCGTGACAGCAGGAAAGGAGATAAAATGGTTCCTAAATGGTTGGGTCCATATGAGATTGTTGATTTGAAGGATAAACTTGCGCAGTTACGAAACCAAAAAACTCAATCTATAATGGCAAACCATATTAATGTTGATCAGCTAAAGTTTTACAAAGATGCTTCAACTCAATCTGGTAAAAGAGTATGTCATGACGATGATTATCAAGCAGCTTGCTCGGAGGATTTTGCAAAACAAGAAGAGAACTTTCAACTTGAAGAAGTCTCCATGGAAAACCAGGACGAAGCGTTCAGGATATCCAGCTTGATGTAGATCTGCAAGCAATAGTTGATGATGAGTATGGTAGTAATATTGTTGAAGAATCTGAAGCACTATGTGTAACAGAATCGAGAGTACCAAGATCACTTTTGACGAAACCTACTAAAGATATTAAGGTAATAACTTCACCTATATTAATACATTGTCATAATTATTGAGAAAATTATAACAGATATTGGGCAACCACTTGTCTTTGTAAACATTTACATTTCTTTTTCAAGTGTGTGAAGGTGTTTTGAAGAATTGGATTAAAAAAGCACTTACAATGCTCATGCTTAGCTAAGCACTTCTCCAAATATTTGCACATGACTCCAGCGCTTACCCTATCTCTTTATGTACTGTATATAATGACTAGAAGCACATTTTTTTATTAGTTGTGAATACAGTTTGAGTTTATACTCAGGAATAGGAAATCTTTCTCAAGTCTGTTGTTTACAATTGGCAATTGTGAGTTTCTAAAATATATTACATATTTTAATTCATTCTAGATTCGAAGGTATACAGCACATATGAGGGAAACTCTGAAATCTGGAGGTTGGTTAACTGATGAACATGTTCACTTGGCTCAAGAACTCCTTCAAAGAGATTATCCCAACATTCAGGGTTTTCAAAGCACTTTATTTTCCCAAATAAATGGGTTCACTCCAGTTGATAGTGACTGTGAGTCACTTCAGTTCCATCATATCAATGGTGACCACTGGGTATTATCCACTACTATTGGTGGAGAGTAAATTCACATAAACTCGAAAATGCTCGTGTAGCATTGGTTGGGCGAGCGAGGTTCTGGGGAAATGTTGACACTTTCAATTGCATTGGGGTAGTTTGATTTGAATTTGCATTGGTTTTCTTCCTGCAGGTTGCCAAATCTGAATTCACATCTCATTATTAGTAGTAGAATATGTAATGACATGTAAAGGGGGAAATGATGATTGGTAAAGGGTAAAGAATGGTACTCCTCATGATAAAGTAACAATTGGTAAAGGGTAAAGAATGGTACTCCTTCTGGAATGCGCGCGCGTTTAAACGACGACGGACGACGTATTCAGGATTTCCATAGACTACATCTTAAAGTTGCTCGCTCGCTTCGCTCGCTCGCCAATTAACTCCTTCATTTACTCATCAACTGGCTCAAATATACCGAAAGTAATTGGATAGTCAAGAAGATACTGGATGTGAAACATTATTATCACTGCGGATTCCAAGGGTACAGCAGCAGTCAGGTAGAAGTGATTGCGGTATATTTGCCATTGCTTTTGCTGTACATCTTCTCCGGGGTGATAACATTGAAGACATTGATTTTGATCAAGAGAAGATGCGGTCTCACTTAAATAGTTGTTTTTGAAGGGGAAAAATGCTTCCTTTTCCTACGTTATCCACTAAGGGACGTCGTATCACCACATACTTTCCATACTTTCAGCTTGAAGTATATTGTCACTGTAAGATGCCAGAAACTTATGGTGATATGGTTGAATGTGAAGAATGCGAAGAGTGGTATCACATTCGATGTGTGAATGCAAAGACTACGGCAAAGTGGCTCTGCAAATATTGCATAGAGAGTGGACATTGTAGATAATTTCACTTATGATACTTGATGGTATAATAAAATCCATTCTGTGATACTTATGCATAAGAGTTCTGCTAAAACATACAGTATAAAAACTATCTCTGTGATAATTGCATATATACCAACTTGCCAATCCAAGGAGTAAATAGTAAACTCCTGCTAAAACATATGAACATCAAGCTTGCCAATCCAAGTTAATAAACTTGCTAGGAATCAAGTAGCAGCTAACTTGCCAATCCAAGACTTAATAGCTTGCTAGCCACTGCGCATTTCACAATAAAATGAGTGGAGAAGACTGGGTCACCTAATCCTAGAGAGGGTCACTAAAACCTAGGACTTGGTGGCCCCAGGGGTCACCTAATACTAGTACACGGTGACCAGGGGTCATCAAATACTAGGACTTGGTGACCCATGGGTCACCGGAAGGTGGGGTCACCAAATCCTACGACACCGGTTAAAGATCGTCAATTTTCAAAGCTACCGGAAGTACAGCATGGCAGTGACTTTCTCTTTGGGAGAAGCGTTTGACAGTTTTGAAAATTTGGAAAAGAAGACTGATGATTTTAAGAAGGCTAATTATGTTGAATTATGGAAAAGGGAAGCAAAAACTGCAAAGAAAAGAGTGGAGAAATACCTTAAACCAGAATTAAAATATTATGAGCTAAAGTATTGCTGTATTAATGGAGGCCGAGCTTTTAAGCCAAAAGGAAAAGGACCCAGTGAGTTAAGCTGCTAGCTAACTCTCCCTACTTAGGTTTTAGGAAAGGGGGAGTGAGGGAAGAGGTTACTGTGGGTGTGGCCACAAGAAGAAAGAAAGAGAAGAAGTGAAAAGAAAGAAGAGCAAGAGGAACCTATATATATGTGTGTGTCATTAGTCATGTAAATTACACTAGACAAAAAGTTGAATTTCCTGCTGCAGTATTTGTGGTTGAAATGTGGTGATAATGCCATATAGACTATTCATTTCATGGATAAAAGAAATATGATATTACAGATAGAATTTCAGGTAGAGGATAGTACTAAATACCAGGTATTTGACACGTAAGGATCACGTGGCATTTCATGTAGAATCCCAGGTACCTGACAGTTTATGGTCATGTGGCATTTCATGTAGAATCCCAGGTACCCGACAGTTAATGATCACATGACATTTCACCTTAATATCAGGTACAGGACACTTCAGGATCAAATGGCATTTCATGTGCAATATCAGGTACAGGATACTTCGGGATCAGATGGCAATATCAGGTACAGGACACTTCGGGATCAGGTGGCATTTCATGCCAATATCAGGTACAGGACACTTCGGGATCAGATGGCATTTCATGCCAATATCAGGTACAGGACACTTCAGAATCCAATGGCATTTCATGTGCAATGTCAGGTACAGGACACTCTAGGATCACGTGGCATTTCATGTAGATTCATAATTAGCTAAACTGCAATAAAAGATATCATCAAGAATTTTTTTTTTAATTTGTCATCATAACAATCTGCTAATGTTCAGTCTTATTGCTCAGAAATTACCCAAGCAGGAAGATCTGGCGGAATCGGTCTCTGGGAAGACTTATCAGCAAGTATCCTCTGTTTCGTCTGCCTTTTTGCTTGGGCAGACTTGCTGGAGTGGAACTCGTCATCTAAGTCCATCAAAAACTTGTTGACGCGATCTGCTCTCCAAGTTAAAGGTTTCACGTACAGCTCATCCTCGTCCCCACTCTCCTCACTCGACATCATATTGGCCTCCAGCACCAACAGCCATTTCTTTCGGTCCGCATCATTGTATTTTCTTTTTATGAACACACTCTTTCTCTCCTGCAGTTTCTATAACAAAACAAACCATAAAACCAAATTAAAATTACCATGCTTAAAAACGAACTAAATTAGCTAATTTTGGATGACATCATTGTATGCTACTTATTTTCTTAGTTGTATTTACCCTTCTTATTCTTTCAGTTCTCCTCCTACATTTTCTCTTCATATCTGCCTTTCCTCGATCAGAGAGCGACCTCTGCTGGCCAAGATTTTTTAAATATGTGTACGCTGCTTCTGTACACAAAATTGAAAATATTTTATATCACTTTTATATATTATAGTAATAATACTGACCTCTTATTTCAAAAGATTGGAAGTCAGAGTTGAGGCCCTTCACTTCTGCTACCAATCTATTGGTGACAGTCCTATTTTCCTCGCTCCGCCAATCATACCTGGATATTTTAACCATACACTATTTGAATGAAAAACTAATAACAAAACTTACATCTCTCCAAAACAAAATCCTGTAAATTCTTCTTCTTCGTCAATCAGCATTTTGTAAGTTTTACGGGTCTCTGACTAAAAACCAAAATACACAAAATATGTTTTCAAGTGATACAAAATTCTTAATGAATAGACCCACATATAGAACAACAGCTTTTATGTCAATGTGACTCTGAACCGACTTATAGTCCAGGATGCTACCTATAACTGTTATTGCCATTTGATATAAATATATTCACTATTGCATAGTATTTTATATAGAACACTTTTTTACTTCTGCTAGACTCACTGACCCATAACACTGATGTTTCCCCCCTCCCTAAGTCCAAATTACGGTATCAAATCCCGATAGCTAATCACTCATACTACTAGTGTGGGTATAAAACAAGAAGTCCGTGGTAAAGGATATTCATATGTTGACTCGTGCTGAAAAAACAACAAGAGTGAACAGCCAGACACGTAATAATAAGTGAATACCAATAGTTGGTAAAGGATTGTCTTACATAGACTCGTGCTGCATGCTACCAGCTGTCAAACTTGAATAATCATTGTGTAATTCAAGATAATTAAAAGAACAAGAAGCATTACGGAAGCATGATAGACCATTTTTTAACTAATTTAGCGTATATCTTTGCAGTTTAATTTAAAGTATGTAAAAAGAGTAGTCTTATACAGACTTGTGAAGAAAGTACAGTCAAACACAAAATAAGCCACCAGTAATGCAATAATTGTAACAAATGATTCAGTGAAATACCATAACACTATACCAATGAGTGCCACAACTTTCCAAATTCCCTAATCAGCCAATACCAAAATCGGTAAAGGATAGACTTAAACTCGAGAAGTAATAAAGGACAGTCATATACAGAATAATTAGCCAATACTAATAATTGGTAAAGGGTAGTCATACACAGACTTGTGGAGTAATAAAGGACTGTCATATACGGAATAATCAGCCACTACTAATAATTGGTAAAGGGTGGTCTTACACAGACTTGTGGAGTAATAAAGGACTGGTCATATACGGAATGATCAGTCAATATTAATAATTGGTAAAGGGTAGTCATAGATAGACTCGTGGGGTAATAAAGGACTGTCATATACGGAATAATCAGCGACTACTAATATGGTAAAGGATAGTCATACACAGGAGTAATAAAAGACTGTCATATACGGAATGATCAGTCAATATTAATAATTGGTAAAGGGTAGTCATACACAGACTCGTGGGGTAATAAAGAACCGTCATATACGAAATAATCAGCCAATATTAATAATCTCTCTACAAAGGGACTCCGAAAAGCAAGTTGAGTCTCCACAATAGTCAACATGGTTGGAATAGAACTGATTTTTATCATTGAAAATGGACTCCAAAAGCAACCAAACACCATGCAAGGGCCAAAATTGATGCCCCCAAGCACCTTTCTAGAGGTTCAACTGTAATTAATAATTGGTAAAAGGTAGTCTTACACAGACTCGAGGGTAATAAAGAACTGTCATATATGGAATAATTAGCCAATACAAGGGTAGTCATACACAGACTTGTAGGGTAATAAAGTACTGTCATATATGGAATAATTAGCCAATATTAATAATTGGTAAAGGGTAGTCATACACAGACTTGTGGAGTAATAAAGGACTGGTCATATACGGAATGATCAGTCAATATTAATAATTGGTAAAGGGTAGTCATACACAGACTCGTGGAGTAATAAAAAACTGTCATATACTGAATAATCAGCCACTACTAATAATTGGTAAAGTGTAGTCATACACAGACTCGTGGAGTAATAAAGGACCGTCATATACGGAATAATTAGCCACTTATTATGATTGGTAAAGGGTAGTCATGCACAGACTTGTGGGGTTATAAAGGACTGTCATATACGGAATAATTACCCAATATTAATAATTGGTAAAGGGTAGTCATACACAGACTTGTGGGATAATAAAGGACTGTCATATACGGAATAATTAGCCAATACTAATAATTGGTAAAGGGTAGTCATACACAGACTCGTGGAGTAATAAAGGACTGTCATATATGGAATAATCAGCCACTACTAATAATTGGTAAAGGGTGGTCTTACACAGACTTGTGGAGTAATAAAGGACTGGTCATATACGGAATGATCAGTCAATATTAATAATTGGTAAAGGGTAATCATACACAGACTCGTGGAGTAATAAAAAACTGTCATATACTGAATAATCAGCCACTACTAATAATTGGTAAAGTGTAGTCATACACAGACTCGTGGAGTAATAAAGGACCGTCATATACGGAATAATTAGCCACTTATTATGATTGGTAAAGGGTAGTCATGCACAGACTTGTGGGGTTATAAAGGACTGTCATATACGGAATAATTACCCAATATTAATAATTGGTAAAGGGTAGTCATACACAGACTTGTGGGATAATAAAGGACTGTCATATACGGAATAATTAGCCAATACTAATAATTGGTAAAGGGTAGTCATACACAGACTCGTGGAGTAATAAAGGACTGTCATATATGGAATAATCAGCCACTACTAATAATTGGTAAAGGGTAGTCATCAGACTCGTAAAGGACTGTCATATACGGAATGATCAGCCAATATTAATAATTGGTAAAGGGTAGTCATACACAGACTCGTGGGGTAATAAAGGACTGTCATATACGGAATAATCAGCCAAGACTAATAATTGGTAAAGGGTAGTCATACACAGACTCGTGGGAATAAAGGACTGTCATATACAGAATAATTAGCCAATACTAATAATTGGTAAAGAGTTTAAGTAAAATTAGCAGCTAATAAACAATAATGTTTATATGTTATTGTTTATTAGCTGCTAATTTTACTTAATTATCAAGTTATCATTCCTCTTCCTCCTAGTTCTTCATCCTTTTATCATTTCCATTCACTTTCTTTCATCCTTAGTTCTTTATCCTTTATTCTTTCTCCCTTTGTTCCTTATCCCCAATCCTTTAGACTGCCAATCAACACCTTTTAACACCTCTAGCCAAACCAGTCACCTATTTTACTGAGTCACTCAACCACTCATTTCACTTTTTTGTTCTTTCTTGTACCTGAAGAAGACCAGCAATTTGGTCGAAACGTCGTAAAAAATTAAAAGTTTACTTGACGTGTGTAGTCCAAAATTAAACAGCTAATCAACAGAACTTATATATACTTTGTTGTCCCTTTCCCACTATCCTTCCGCATTTGGGCCACTCCTATCTGCATGGCCCGGTCGCTCCCAGTGCCGATGTTAACCCCGGTTAACTAGAATATTAACCTCTATTTAACACGTTGCACTGGTTTAGCTCCTGCTGCGGCTTCCTCTGGATCCGGGCGTCCAGGAGTCGCCACTGCTCTGGGCTGTGTGTGTGCCTGGGGGTACCGGGCTCGCCGCTGTAATTTGAGAGGCGGGGTTTGGGGTTACATTGGCCCCTCGGCCTGTCCAATTACTTCTTATTTGCACCAGCTGCTGGTGCCAAATAAAAGCCTCCATCCCCCAAACCATAGTACTCTCACACACCCCTATTCTCGCTACCACCCTCGATCCTACCCACTCTACACCTACTCGGCTTATCTACCCTCCCACCCTCTTTTCTTTTTCTTTTCTTTTTTTTCTTTTTTTTCTTCCACCCCATCATGATATCTTGCAACAACAATTAGGGAAAATATGACAATTGTACATAGTTAGCAGGTGCGCTTGGACCAGACATGGTAAATTCCAGCTATCGTGCACTGTCCCCTTGGCCGCTGGCCGCGATCTGCCTTCGGTTCACCGTCTGCGAAGGTCCTGCGCTCCCTCCCGCCAGTTCCTTCAAGAATGCAACCAGCTGCTTCCTGGGGAGTCCTCACATACAGCTGGTACGCCGAGCTCCACCACCTGCCTAGCATCTTAATGGTGGAATCCTCCATGCTCTGCCTTGCTGCTGTCATGGCCGCTCCACTTCGGAAGCTGTGCCCAGAGTAGGCTCTGCTGTCCACTCCTGCCTTCTCAAGTGTGTCCGCTTCACCTCCGCCACCAGCCTTGGCCTGGTCAGCGGGCTTCCGTCCTGGAACCTGAAGAAGGGACCGGGCCCATTGCCTCTGCTAACCATGAACGCCAGGATGGCCGCTACCGGGCACAGCTCGTTGTCTGTCTTGCCGATGAAGACATCCACCCCAACCCTGAAGGGGTCTGTTTTGGATGTTTTCAGCCTTACACGCAGCAGTGTAGGAGCCTGCCGGCTGTCCACGATTACGTCCTCAAAGGTTAGGTGTGTTTTCGGGCAGAACGAGCCTGCCGAAGGAACGGTGATCTCGCCTGACCGGAAAAACCCAAAGAAGTACATAGTGCAAGCCGCCCATAGCATCCCGCAGTCAGCCTGGTTGCCCTCGCCTTGCCAAACCTGTTTCAACCTCCGGAGCAGGGATGGCGTCACCGGAATCTTGGGTGACCGGCTCGACGACGTGGCGCTGGCCTGAACCAGCTAGATGCCTTTGGTTACTTGCTCCAGCTTTGGCATCTGGCATATTCCTGGGTCCCCCAAGCCCATTGCAATGTGGCCATGCCTGATCGCCGCCAAGTAACACCTAATTGGTGTCACAGTCACGTTCTCCCTGGCCAGCTGAGTGACGAAGCGACACAGGAGCAGTTCTGATGTCGGCCACAGGCTCAAGTTCGCCGCTCAGCAGAATCTCCTGTACCACTCCTGCGCCGAGCCGTATACCCTCACCGTAGAGCTTGCTATGCTGCTCTCACGGTAGCGCTCCACAGCTCTGTCCAGCTCGGGCAGGTCCAGTCCGGTCGCTGATCAGCAGGAGGTCCAGCAGTGCCTCCGGGATGGCTGTTGGTTCTGCTGCCGCCTGTGGACACCGGTTACGAAATTTGCCCCACTCATTCCTCGACAATACGTCCGCCAGGACATTCTCTACCCCCCTAATGTGAGAGGCCACCAGTGCCACCTCAAATTCTGCTTGAGCAAAGGCCAGGCACCTCGCCAAGTGCATGGCCTCTCTGTCCCTTGAGCTTCCCTTGCCTATGATTGACACCACCGCTGTGTTGTCACACCTGGCCAGCACCGTCCGACCTCTCCATTTCCTGCCCCACAGCACCATTGCTACGACAATAATTGGCACCAGCTCCTTAGCCGTGATGTGCCACTGCTCTGTCTGGCCTGCCCATGGTAGTTGGAACCATCCCGCAGCCCCACCAGCCCGATGCGTCTGACACCAGCGTTATGGACGGGACCTCTGCCAGGCCTCTCAGCAGCTTCACTTCCATTCCAGCCTGTGCTGAACTACCACCACCACTCAATATCCGATCGCGCCTCCCTGCTCAGCCTCACAAAGTGTTCTAGCTTCTTTGCCATTGTTCAGAGCTCAATCAGTCTCCTCATGAAGGTCCTGCCAGTTCTGATGACTTTGCACGCGTGCGACAGCGTTCCAATCAGGGACAAGAGGTCCCGCTTCCTGCAAGCTTTCCTGCCTATCCACCCTCGGCCCCCGTGGTCCCTGGTCTAAGCACCATCCCACTACTTGGCTCCCTGCTTGCCTGAGCCAATCTCTTCCTCCTCCGCATCCAGCTCTCGGATCCCACAGCTCGCCAGCTCACTGTTGCTTGATAGCACACCAAAGCCACCTGTCCACCAAACAACAATAGTGACAGTCATGCTTGCACTGCCCTCGCACCTCGCCCACTTATACTACCCCCCCCCCCCACTAGCCTTCCCACCTTCCCTCACCGCGCAAATGCCCATCCTCTACCCCTACTTACTTTCTCTCCCCCCTGTGCCAGCACAGCGGTGCCTCTACTGGCGATTGGCTACTTGCACTTGCCCCCATGCCGAGCTCCTCTCTTTGCGCCCCCCCCCCCCCTGCTCCATGCTACTGTGCTCTTTCCCGCTGCCAGCTGACTGTTCTCTGCCCATGGTCCAGCTCCCGCTATTCCCAACCACATGCTCTTGCCATGCTAGCGTGTTCCATGCCTGCTTCACCTTCTCCGCCTTCCGCCACCGCGACGAAACCCCTGTCATCATGTTCTCGCCTGCCACATGCTGGCAGCTCGCTGCCTCACACGCTCCCACCCTGCTCAGCCTGCCACCTGCTGGCAGTACGCTGCCTGCTGCCTCGGCGTCACTCTTGCCATGATAGTGCGCCCTGACCGCTCTCGGCCCCTGCTCGTCACTCTTTTGCCATGTTAGCATACTCCATCCTGCCCCCTAGCCTCCTTACGGCTGCTACGTCTCGCTGGTTTGCTCGGACCTTCGCTCACTACGGCCTGCATGCCTATTGACCTCCACAAACCCCTCTGCTGAGCACACACTTGCACACGTGCCCCTGCCTCTCGTGCGCCAGCATCTACCCCCTATGAGGGAAGCGCATTCCTCTACCTGTACTCTTGCTTGTTCCCTGCCCACACGAGCTCTCCCACCCCCCTGCCTACCCCTATACTACACGACTACCCTATGGGGAAGGTCCCCTCACTAGCTCCCCATAAGTTCACAGCCGCGTGGCTGGAGAAGGGCTGGCTGAGGAGACCCCTCCCCCATTGTTCCTAACCTATGCCCCTGTCTCACCTCCCACACTGCTTCCTCTCTGTGCCTCCTGAATCTTTCCGAACACCCCCGCAATAATGGCGTCCAGCGTCTTAGGATCCAAATTCATCGCTGCCACTATGGGTGCTGTCCCTGAACCTGAAGCTTCCTCACTCGCCCTCTTACTCCAGCTAGTGATGCGCTTTAAAGTCTCGCTCGCTCGCCAATAACAAGACAAGATTTGTTGTCCCTGCTGCCACTATACGGGTTTGCTGGCCTGGCTCTGCTTGTCTGTGAAAACTGCTAGCACGTGGTCCCTTGACTTCGCGCCTCCAAACTTTCAAACCTCCATGTACTTTTCGAATTTGGATACGCTTACATTAGGGCAGTTAACGATTAAATTTATTTGACCCTCGACATTCAAGCGACCTCGTGTGTGGTGAGCTTAAAATGGCGTCTGAGAAAAGAGAGATTTTGTGTGCATTTGAGGGACGGAGGAGAGTGGTGTCATTTATTGGTAACGATGTACAAAAAGAAAATGAGGAACTCCTTAAGGCTGCTAAGACAGCCTTTTCAGATCTTCTGTCTAAGGAATCTGGTAGTAATTATTATTTGCAGGTGAAGACTATCAATGAAGGAGTGCTTAAATATAATATTATTCATATAATGTATATTATTTGCAGGTTGAGAACAAGAAGCATGGACTAATTGATCTGTATAATGTGCGTGTTTTTGAGGATGACAAATTGTTTTTATGTTGCTCAAATCCAGATAAAAAGGTAGGTGATATTTATATATTTTGTAGGCAGTTGATTTCGCTAGCTATTTTGTTAATTTGGTTAAAATTACAGGAATTTTGATTGGATAGGAGGCTTGGGGGTATAGGAAAAAGAGTGTAGAAAGGGTCCATGTATGTGACTGCATGTATGTAATAATTGCACACAATGTGGGGAGCATAATTTTACACAAATAGATTCAACATATTTGAAGATTGATTCCTTTTTTAAAACACCATGTGAACTGTTTCCAATATATACAATCACTCCATCCTGCAAGCATTAAAGATTCATAGCATTGAGATTGTGGGCTTCAAAGGCATCACTATGGCGTGCCTGCACTGGTTTCTTCGTATCGCGATCGTATCACAATTATAAGTGTTGAGCACAAACTAAATAATCTATTGTCAACATAATGGGAAGGAGATATGGCCATCAGTCTTCGCAGGTGTAAGTAGATGGTTGCTACATACAGAGTTCCCTTGTGTGTTTTAATTAAGAAAACAATGGGCATGTCTATTTACAATATTAACTGTAATGCTTTTTAGTGATAAAAGGAGTGAGCTGTAGTTCTTTGTGTGTCAGTGTTCATACTAGTCAGATGTGTGTTTTTACTAGAATTAGATGTGTATGTTCTTATAAGTAATAGGTGTGTGTGTTCGTACTAATATTTGATGTGTGTTCGTACTTGTATTAGATGTGTGTTCTTATTGTAATAGGTATGTGTGTTCATACTGGTATTAGATGTGTGTTCTTATTGTAATAGGTGTGTGTTCATACAAGTATTAGATGTGTGTTCTTATTAGTACTAGATGTGTCTGTGTGGGACTTATCACTTAAAATCATTGTCACCTGGGTTTTCTTACTAAGTTATCTCCTCATCAACAATAACCTTTTTACTGTTGTATTGTATTGCAATATATATATAATATATATATAAAATAATTATATACATAATATATATATATATTTCAGATAAGTCAATCAAGTGGAAAGGCCAAGAATTTGTGCAAAAAATTAGGGAAACCCACAGAGGCCAATGCAAAAGTACTAGCCAGCCTTTTTCCAGCGCAAGCGAGAAACAAGCGACCTTTGAGGAAGTTTGATCCAGAGGACGAATGCATTGCTAGTGATTTTCATCGCCGTAAGAAATCAGCAACACCTGGAAAAGTACGGTCTAAGAAACTGAAAGTAGTTATGCTGGATGTCATTCTACCTATTATACCAAAAGGTTCACGGCGCCAGAGTTTGATGAAATGTAATCGGATTTTGGAGATATCTTTTCTCAGAAGCATGATGCCAGAGGAAGTTAATACGTTGATCTGTGATACCTTTAAACATTTGGGAAATGTGGAACACTTCAAATTTTTGCATGCACAGCAAGATCATACTCTGCAAGTGTCTGAGGTTCAGCAATTAGATGGTGCAGCTGTCATTAGGCTTGCTGGTAGTGGCTGTTTATACTTAATTCAGGAGAAACCAATAGACAAAGTGTCTGTTGATCAGCCTTCAACAAGTTCTAGTGTTGCCAGTAACCATCCAGGGAAAAGTCAAATACTACTAGATAAAGCTGAAAAAGTGCTTCTAAAGTTGCAGGTATGGTGCTTATACATAGTTGAGTTTTAGTGTACATTTTTTATGTTCTTATCAGAGTTGGTGTCAACTTCATTGCAATTACAACTAAATGCATTTCTCATGGTTTATTATATTTTTGAGGTTACACTTTGTTGTGAAGTCTGTAGCTTTAGTGTTCTTGTTGTGATTGTTCATGACCCTCCATATTCTAAATAATCATAGTTAATTGTGAAGTAGGCTAAACACTATACCCATTTATCATAAGAAAAGTAGTGACAAGAGTAAGCTGAAATACTTGTGTAGGTTGATTAGGCTCATATAGCTTTGTTCTTGGTTGATTGTTCAATGATTTTCACTTGCTGAAACATTGGTAGATACATACTCCATTCAACTTGTTACACTAGTAAGTGACTATATAGTACAGTATAATAATATACTGAATATTATTCTATTATTGTGTACTGAACTGTGTCCAATAACTGTTGCGCAATGGGAAATGCATTGAGAAGCAAGTTTTTGCTTACGGCAACACTTACCCATATCACCTGTGTTATTTAGGGTTATTATGTCCCCTCCCTCCCCCCAGGTTTGGCCATATTAACATTCGTGCCTGATGTGTCACTCATAATAAATACTAAGCTTACGACTCTAGATACTTTTCTGTATCGAATAGTATGTATCATGATGTATTTAGTTGTATATGGTAATAGATCATGTATTTTGTGTTCCATCTATAGTAAAATTGTATTTTTCTTTCTTTTATGACTGTTTGCTATCTGGGCTGGTTGCTCATCACATACTGAACTGTTTTTAGCATACCATTGCTTATGCTTATTAATAAGTAGTTATATGTAGGATCCTGTTGAAGAGCTTGGAGATTCATCAGATTATCCAGTATTCCTATCAAGTGACTCAGACATTATGGTAACACCATTAAATGAATGTGTGGTGTGTTATATTACATTTTAAACCTGGATATAGGATGATGACAAAAATGATAAACGTGATCTTATTCGATGGAGGCAAATTAGAGAGAATCAAGATAATGATTATCAAGAGTCCTTAAAAGTTGACAGTGCAAAGGCTAATAAGAAAGTTAACTTTTTAGATAGTATATCTATATCTATTTCTGTTATTTAGGAACAAGAAAAGCTCAAACTATCAGAATGCCAGTATGAAGAGAATGAGCAGCAAATGAGATGGCAACAGGTCAGCACAGTTAATGTTGTAATATAAGAGTCACCTAATTTTCTTTGTTTAATGCAGAGTTTGGAAGAATTACAATCTTATATGAAAGCCAAATTTAACAGCATTTGTCTTCCAGAAGCGGATGTGAAGATAGCATTTAGACTCCCACAAGGCACAAAAATTGACTATTGTTTTATTGGCCATGGCACTGTGAAGGTAAGTACAAATATACACACACACACACAAACATACAACAATGATAATATGATGTTATTTGGTGTGAAGGAGAGAAAAAAAGATCTTTTCCCTAGCCAAAATCACACTCTCAACTACTTGGTTCTTTTTTAAACCCTCAGGGATAATGGTCATTCTTTTGTCTGTCTCTATACTTTCATATCTTGAATACAGCTGACATTTTGACCTTCAGTATTACGGTTAATCAATGTGAAGGGTTACTAATACTGCTTCTTGCAAGATTGTTTCTTGCTCACTAAGTATGGTCTGATAAAGTAACCTTATTCAGTAATTTTTCCTACCCCACAGAAAATTTGAATCAATTTTTATAAGCTATAAAAAAATATTTTTTTTTTAATAATGGACTTTATAAGCTCCAAACTTTTCATTTTTTTTTTGCAGGATATGTATCAGTATGTCTTGAGTAAGGAGGTCACCCCTCCTTTTTCTTTATGTATGCCTCATCTACGCTTAGAGTTGGTTTGTAATGATGACAGTATAATTCCATTCAAGGATCATCTCATTATTGTTAAGCTTGAAAGCCCCTGCTACGATCAGTCAGTTCTGGATATGTTTGCTGAATTTAAGGTGAGCTTGATTTAATTCACAATTAGTATTTCATTCACACAATACTTGTAGGAGGTGGATTCTGAAAGTGATTTTGTTGTTGAGAGTGGTACTTCTGAACGCAGCTGTGCAGGTATAGTGACACAGACTTAAGTATTGATGAATGAATTAACTTTTTTTTTTTTTATCAATTTAGGTGATTCTGAGCGACTTTCTTTTAGTTAGCTGGGTTTATGTTAGGTCCTACTCGAATTGTAGATCGAAATAACATATATGAAGATGTTATAGATATGTATAGTGAAGGTGAAATTGTTGGTGAATACCCTTTGGTGATCAAGTATAAGGGAGAACAAGCAGTCGATCAAGGAGGAGTGCAAAGGGATATGTTTTCAGCTTTCTGGGCTGAAGTTTATTCTAAGTTATTTGAGGGTTGTAAGACACTTACACCACTCATTCAACCAGGCATCGATATGACGGCTTTCCCCATAATTGGCAGAGTTCTTTCACATGGGTTCTTAGCATGTGGCTTTTTTCTGGTATCTATTGCACTACCATCATTGATTTCCATGGTTCTTGGTCCCACTGTGCCTATTCCTGTTAGTGTATTAATGGAATCTTTTACCGATTACATTAGTGATTTTGAAAGGAATACACTGAACAGTGCTCTGAAGAGTAACGAACCCCTCTCAGCAGATTTACATACTAATGTAATAAGCATACTGTCAAGGTTTGGATGCAGAGAAATGCCAACGAGAGCAAATCTACCAAATCTCATAGAACAAATTGCTTTGTATGAATTCTGTGCAAAACCTTCTGCAGTTTTGATGCTGATCCACTCTGGAATTCCAGTGACTCACAAGCCTTTTTGGGAGACAAGAAGTGCCCCAGATATTCATTCATTATTTTATGGAATGACTGTGACGTCTGCTAAAGTAATTGCAATACTAGAGTTTGAGGATGCCACAAACGAACTAGAATTGCGTGTGTGCAGCTACTTGACCACAATGATAGGAAATCTTGGAGTTCGTGAATTAATTTTGTTCTTGAGATTTGTGACTGGAGCTAGTGCGTGTATTGTCCCTAAAATTAAGGTTGAATTTAATGCATTGAGTGGACTTGGTCGTCGTCCAATGGCTCATACATGCAGTAGCACTTTAGAATTACCTACTGCTTATAAAAATTATGAAGACTTTTATGACAATTTCAAGGCAATATTCGACGTCACCAAAGAAACTTATTCGTGGCGAATGGATGCTCTTTGCAACTTCATTTTTTTGACTGTTTTTTTTTTTCCTTCCACTTCTGGTAATAGCACAACTTTTTTTTGTTGTTGTTGTTTTCAAATGTATGAAATCCAAGAATCACATGTAAACATTTTTTCTTAAATACAGCTTTCAGTTTTTATAGCTAAATTTAGCTGTAGTTAATATTTTAGTGAGGTGTAGTCATGTTTAAAATATACACGATTTTACACAAAACCTAACAAAATTTGATAACTATAAGATCAATAAGTTATATAACAGTTCAAGATTTAATTTTTAATAGAAAAAAGTGCTCATAGCCAGCTACATACATTGAAGTTAAATCAAATAGGGGTAAGGTGAAATATATTGAAGTGTTTGTTCATAGATATCTATTCCGTAATTATCTGTAACACCTTGTGGGTCAATGTGCTGTTCCAACAGTGCCATGTCTGCTGCTGAAAAATTCAAATTGGATCTAGGAATAGATATTCCATCAGATAGGACAACAGGACCATCTAGATCAATCCCATATCTTTCATCAACTGTGTTGAAAAAATCCAATGCTGGTATATGAGAGTTTTGTAAGAGAAGACATCCAGCAGTGAATAGTTGCTGAGGTGATTTGTGTCCTGCTGTGCGAATAGGATGATTATTCCAACTCCTGACAAATTCTTCAAGACTATGGTTAATTCTTGGCACAAAAACGTAGTGTAATGCCCACAAATGTAATTCATTTAGTGGGTCAAGAAGGTCATGATGCTCCAAGTAATAAAATAGCTTATAGAATAAAACTGTAACACTTTTATGCATGTCCCTCCAGAGGCGCTCTATTCGCTGGTTGTGCACACTGCTGCCAGTTATCATGCTGCGCCGGTCAGCACCTCGACTTTCAATCATATGCTGAGCAACTAATATATTCTCACCGCCTTCGTCAGATCGAACACGTGATGGCAACTGGTGCTTTTCAACCGCTGACAAAAACAGCTGGTATACTGTTCGTGCCTGATTATTTGTGGAAGAGTGGAGATAAACAATCAAACGGCTGTAGCCATCAATAGCACCATGCGTGACGATCCTCCATCTGGCGAGTCTGCAATGATTTAGATCATAAATATAATACATATATTAATTGGGTAGCTGTTTAAATTTGATCATATATATGAACCTTTTGCTTTTAAAATAATGCTTTTGTTTTGTTATGTCACTCTACAAAAAGATACATTAATTGTTTGCCTCTCTTGAGTAAAACAGCAAACTAGTTTTAACCAGTCTCCCACATTTTCAAGTTGTAGCCACACCCCTATGTTAGCATTGGTAAGATTGTTTAAAAAAAAATTGGTTTTCAATATTTTGAGGTAGAAGCTCAAAAACGTAGAAACCGAAGAAAAAAAGTAGTGTATCACAGATCATAAATGATTAGGAATAATAAAGAACAGTTAAGCTCTCAAATGCTGAGCATATCAAGGGTTTTCCTCATTTAACTCTCTAAAACCGTCAAGCATTGTTTTCACCTATCACTCTATATCTATTCTTATGCAATGCTAGTGAAGTCTTAACATGATTTAGCTGACACCATCAATCTTATATTTTGACTTACATTAATCATTAGCTAAATTGTGTTTGGACAAATGAGACCCAATGTGAAATTAGATTGTTTTAAACATTGTGATTCAGCAATTGCCTTACCATCTTGATCCCTACAATTCACACAAGACTACGAAAATATAACTGCGCAGCTGCGCAAATTTACTATGGCTTGACCAGGAGTACATATCTATACCTGGATATTTAAGGCCCTCCCACAACCTTACAACTTTCTGGTTTAGGAATTAATAGCTCAATTTTAAGCCTCACGTGAGCATTGCTATGTGTGAGCACCCTTCTTGCTTGTTGAAATTGGCAAGATATAATTGTAAGATTTACCACATACCTATATGCCAGAGAGAGTTGGGGCCAGGCACCGAATATGGTCTTCTTCTTGTTGTACCTCTAGGCCATCTATGAGCTGAACTAAGTGGGTCAGCACTACGCAACATAAAGCGAACACGGTCTCGGGTTATCTTTAATCCTCTTGCTCGTAGGCTACCACATATCATGCTCACACCAGAATACGGAGTATCTTGTTGGATAAGTTTGATCATTGATATCAATTCTTGGTCACTAACTTCAATACTGGAATCAGTTGTCATTCCAAACTCTAGTCTGCGCCTATATGTAAACAATTAAAACCAAAAGTGAACATCATAAAAATTAATGTTAACTGCTAAAGCCATGTCAACTGCAAAGTCAATTACACATTGTAATAAAGCACATCAAAATTTATTTATCTGAACACATTTTACGAGCTAGAGAATATAAATAAATCTAACTTTACCTATAAATAGTCATTCTACTCACTCCCAATAAAATGGCAATTTCATTCCATTTAAAGGAGAGGGAACAAAGATATTCAAGCTGTTGTTTACTGATGTTAAAACGAGGCCTTCCAGACCCTGTCACAGAGATTGATGGTGCTGACTGATATGCTGTACATGGCCTTTCAGCAAATGAGTCAAGAATTTCTTCATATTCTTCCCACTTCTTACATATTATCTTCAAGCAGTCGGTTAAATCCGTCAAAGATTCACTATAGTTTTCTAAATGTAGCACACCTCTCATGTTTTCCAACAATTCAGAACACACAGATATTGAATATTGCAACCTTTCAATAATATATTCAGTAAAAGTTAGATTGCCTACACCATACTGCCTTTCTGCTTCCTCAATTAACTGATTAATTTCACCGAAGACAGCGGCGTACCTGGTGTCCACGTTTTCCATTGCACGGACTTAGTCACTCATGTCTTCACAGATTCACGTTCAAAGGTCACTGCGTATGATACAGCAAAATATGTGCGCATAAAAGTACATCCTAGAAAACTAAAAGTATATCACAAATATTGTAAGTATATCTGAACTCTGAATGTGTAAAGCTAGGAAGTAGTTGAAAGTACATACTAGTTGAGAAGTACATGCGAGTTAGGAAGATGCTAGTTGTGAAGTACATGCGAGTTGAGAAAAGTACGTGCGAATTGGGAGTACATGCGAGTTGGTAAGTACATGCGAGTTGGTAAGTACATGCGAGTTAGTAAGTACATGCGAGTTGGGAAGTACATGCGAGTTGGGAAGTACATGCGAGTTGGGAAGTACATGCGAGTTGGGAAGTACATGTGAGTTCGGAAAGTACTTCGGAAGGTCGCAAGTACATTTGAATTGGCAAATATTGTTGAATTATGTGTGGCGGAATTTTGTTACGCATCGCTTGCCATACGGTCGCTCCCAGTGCCGATGTTAACCCCAGTTAACTAGAATATTAACCTCTACTAGTGGTGTGCTTGAGCACAAATGGCGAGCGAGCCTTAAACTACACTATTGTTAAATTTAATTTTAGCAACTAACACTCAAGCTATTAAAATGAAGTCGAGTTTTTACATTACTATGAGGTAAAGGGGTTTCAATGTCATAGTAACCGCTCCCGCAACAGTTTGAAGCAACAAAATCAAATCACGTTATTTAAAAATTTCTTTGTGATATTCTTAATAGTAGTTGTAACGCACAATACTTTCACACAACTGAACATACCTACGCAAGACTTACCTTCGTGGTTGCATTTTTAAGTAAATACTGTTCAGTTAGGGCTTATAACTGTGACAAATAGCGCATTAACTTACCACCGCCACTAACTCGAATAGAAATAGAGCTCCCACAAGATTTTGAGTTTTAACTGCACCCAAAACAATTCAAAGCCGTAAACAATTCAATTTCTAAGGTGATACGGGTAATGGTCGCTAAACCGGAGGATTCTGTTTAGTGAAGTCTGGGACGGGGTCGAACGTGGAGCGAACACAAAAATACGTAGGGTCAAAGTACAAAATGACATACGTACGTCCATATATATAAACAAACATCCCCGATTTTTTCATTTTTACCCCTGTAAGTGTCTCGCTCGCTACGCTCGCTCGCCAATTAAAAGCCCGGCCACGCATGCGCATCATCTGTTCTCATCAACAGAATTAAAACTCTGAACTAAATGGTGGAGGGCTCAGGTGGCGGCGGCGCCTGGGGTTTTACTAGCGCGTATGAGTAACTTCTCGTGTGCCTACAATCTCCGGCGACTACCAAGCAGTTTCCTTACCTACTGTTACTGCATGATCTTATACATGTTACTATATATATATATTATATTTAGCTAGAACCTTCAAGCAAGATTGCCGAGTTCATATTTGTTTAAGGGCTAATGAAGATGGTACTGCTCTAGTTGTGAAGAGTTTATGCTTCAGCCATAATCATGAAGTTTTCCTTGTGAGTAATAGCCAAGTATACTTGGTATTAGAATGATCAAGTGATTATATGTAGGAACTTTTCAAGCATTTGCCACATCAACGGTCTTTGTCTGCTGAAGCCAAGGCTAAAGCAGCAAAATTGATGGACATGAGGGCAAATAAAAAATGATACAGCAAGAGATTTCTGAAGAAACTGGTAATATTGTCCTTTTACGAGATTTGTCCAACATTGCAGCAACTAGTAAGAGAGAAAGAACAAGAAACGACATTGATGCTTCTATGCGAATGCTCATGGGTAAATATGGTAAGTTTGTTTTATTTATAGTAAGTCTATTTATTTATTATTTACCTATTGTAACTGCTACAGGTGCAAGTGTTGAAGTATATTCGGATGAATCAAAACATTTTAAAGGCCTTTTCTTTCAAGACAAACAGATGAAAGAAGCATTCAGTGCCTACCCTGAGTTTTTGTGTCTCGATGCTACCTACAAATTGCTTGATCTTGGGCTACCAGTATATTTGATGCTATGTGAAGATTCTAACGGGCAGAGTGAAATTGTTGCTGTTTGTTTGTAAATGGATGATTAATGCGTTTAAGAAGGAAAATCCAAATTGGGAGAAAATATTGATAGTTATGGCAGATAAAGATATTGGAGAGCGAGATGTGATAAAGCAGTTTACCAAGTGCATCACTTTAATTTGTTTATTTCATACCTTGCGACGTTTTAGGAGGGAAGTTAGTTGTGAGAAGATGGGGATTATATCTGGCCATAGGATGCTATGTCTTGAATTGATACAAAAATTGGCGTATGCTCATTCGGATGAAAAGTATAATGGTCTACACAACCAGTTTGTAAAGGACTGTCCCAGAGAGGTTGTACAATATTTTGATTCTAATTGGCATTGTATTAGAAAGGAGTGGGTTATCGGTCTCAAATATAGCTGTGGAAGTTTTCTGAATACTACTAATAACCGCCTTGAGAGTATCAATGGAAAACAAGTAATGACTAAGTGAAGCTCCTTAGAAGAATTTATCACTCAGTTCTTTATTATTCTTTGTGCTCTTAGGACTGAGAGAGATCACAAGGCTGCTATAATGTTCCAGAAGGTGAAAGTGCAGAGATTTCCTCCTGACTCTCCTGAGATGAAGTTTTCGAAATTACTAACTTCATAATTATGCTGTGCAGTTTGTATTACAACAAATAAAACTGATGGAAAAAGTTCAAGTAATTACTGGAAAAAATGGACAATAATATTGTTCAAACATAAGAAGGTGCTAAAGTTGTTACTTCTATGACATGTGGTTGTATGTTTTGTCAGTCTATGTCCTTGCCATGTCGTCACATATTTGCACTGAGAAGAAAGCTAAAATGTCCTCTATTTGATGCTGATATGTGTGATAAGAGGTGGACATCTGCATACTACAGGACTACTCAAAGACTCTTTGCAAGTTCTTCAGCGCAGCCCGTACTACTTTCCACTCTATCAAAAGAGCAGAAGCGAAAATTAAATCAGCATGAAATTTTTCGCAAAGCTTCTCTCATGACCTCAGAGCTGGCTTCGGTTCTCAGTGAGGCTTCAAATGTTCATTTTTCACGTCGAATGAAGGTAGTTGGAGATTTGATTGAGTACTGGGAAAATGGCGAGGAAGTGGCTATTATTGAAGTGGATGATGGTATGCTTCTGTGGTGTGTTGTATTGTAATAATATAGTGCCGAAAATTTTCAAGGGATAAATATTGTGGGTGTATCATATTATAGACTCATATTAGTAAACCTTAATTAGTAGGATACATTTTTGTCGAAAGTATATTTGGTCTGTGAGAATAACTACTTAAGTATATATTGTTATTTTAACTCTAGATTTATCGAATAATTCCGAGGAGGATCAAGAGGAAGAGGATACATTGGAAAGTCAATCTAATTCCAATGCTGCTGTTACCAGATCTGGTCCTAGTTCCTGTATTCCCGGCAGTTCTACTGAAGGAGATCCAGCTACTACTACCAATGAAAGTGATTACCTGGTAATTACTGAAACTGAAGGAACTAATAACAATCCAAGAAGTGATTGCCCAGTTACTTTAGGTATATACAATGTTCAGTAGTTAAGTACTAGCTGTGGAAGTCATTAAGTTGGAAGGAGATGTCACTAGTGGTGTATCTTGAGCAGACAATGCACATGCTATTTTAATTGTTGTCTCCAATTAACGGGTATTAATTTGTTGTAATAAAAGGGGGCTTTATTCTGACTACTATATTTACATTGCTCCCTTTTTGTTTGCTGTAATGCAAAGAAAGATCACCTAAAATGTTTTATTCTAAAATACATTTTTTTATTATTTACTTTTGTTTTAGTTAACAATAACAAACCAATATATTATTAAATATTGCTATATATTTATAGTATGTACATATATATATTAGGTTTGAAAGTGCCACCTCTAATTAAAAGACGAGGGCGACCTAAAGGCCGGGATCTTACCACTATAGGGTTACCAGCAAAAAAGAAAGCACGAACTAGTGATAAACTTTGTGTAAGAAGCTTTTTATTACATTCAAGTGAGAAGGAAAAAAGTAAGTGTTATTGCAGCTACATGGTTATATTTACTTTATTGTATGGTATATTTCTGGATTAATTTTGTTGATTTTTTTTGAGTGGATAGCGATATAGTTAGGTGGCTTTATGGTGATTTTTAAGATTACCGCTATCAGGCGGATAAAAGCACTAAATTATTTTGCATATGGCTTACCAAATGTTTATTTTCAAATATTGGAAGGGGGACCACCAAAATATTTTCCCCCTAGTTATAGAGTAGCTATGTGCGTGTGTGGAGGGCGATAGGAGGTATGGTATACTTAGTGTGCACTTATGTCTTATCTAAGCCTGCCAATGTTTAATGTTACCTAACTAGAAGCTAACTTATTCATGCTACCCTAGACTTGTTCATGTAACCCTACCCTAATGCATATTCATTCATTCACCATAATCTTATTCGTGCAATTACATTCACACGTAACCTGAACTTATTCAATCCATACCTATGCACACACGTTCATTCATGTTATTTCCCACCTCACCTTTTGGCAGGTCTGTTATATATTGGGCCAGCCTCACTTTATTGTTCAGATTTCATTTTATCTAATACACTAGCCGAAGGCTCTGCCTAACTTTCCTCTCTAAAGAACTAGAACTCTGTCTGGGAGGTATCCGTGGCTGACTAACCTAAGGGTAGGAAAGGCTTGCCTCAACTTGTTCCAACTAGGAAGCTCCATGACTGGAGTGCGGTGTATTCGGATAGTGACTTCTCTGGTGGCAGCTACCGTCGAGGCTCACGACCTAGCTCATCATACCACACCTGGTGGCTAGCGGTGGTTGGAAGTTCCACAGTCTTGTCTGCGCAGCTCTGTCTTCGTGCGTTGTTCATTTCATCACTGCGACACTTCCAGATTCGAGCCCGACCTCACGTTATCGTTATTGATCGCTGAACTATGTTTATTTCCTTCATTCTGTTAAATTTCTTTGTAATCATTATATTTTATATTATTTGCTTGGATATATCCTTCCATTGTAAGTTCTAATTCATTGTGAGATAAGTTTTGTGGTATTTTTTTCCTTTTATTTGTGCTCATTGACGCTGTTTTGAACCAAAATTTTTATATCAAACTCTTGTGTCATTTTTTTTCTTCATTGTAATCTGTGTGACCAAGAGGACAATCACAACACGAGGAGCAAAAGTCAGAAATCTCCTGCGCTGGAGGCATACAGGGACGAGTCTGCGGCTGCATCACTAGAGGAGCGACCTAGTGCACCTGACATCTCACTCGCTCTCATCCTGCAACAAATGATGGAGCAACGTACTCTAGATGAAGAGAAGCACAAATCTGAAAAGCAACTCCATCAGCAGCAACTCACCTTGCTTCAGAAGCAAATAGAGAAGCTCTCTGATGCCGGGCCATCTTCCGAAACCTCTCTCAAGTGTGCTAGCTTATCTGAAGACAAGTATTCTGACAAACAACAAAGACATATTCAATCGTTTCGAAGGATGAAACCAAATGAAGACCTCTTCTCTACTCCACAACGGTTTGAACGCTCCATGACCCTACAAGAAGTAGACAGGTACAAATGGGTTCCTGGGCTGGAATATGCTTTGAATGGTGTTCATTTAGAACGTTATTACTCTCATGTTGATACTTATAGAGGTGATTTTATTGGGCTTACTCATAAGTTGCTGTGTTTAGGTGGTTATCATAGAAATAATTGTTTGGACACCCTTTTTCAACCTTTCAATCCCAGTGGTACTTTAAGTTCTAATGCATGGGTTGCCCAGTATTCTCATAAATGCTACACTCTGTTAAGGCCCATACTTGGTGATTCTGAATTCTCAAATGATTCTCTCAGGCAACTCACCGACTCAATTTCTGCTGTTTTTCTTTTACATACTCTGAGCGATGAAGGTCGTGATTCTGTGCTCACTGGTGATTGCTCAGATTCTCATGGTATCATTCATAGTTTTGAGCGCTTTGTTGAAACCCACAGTTGTACTTGCTATAAGCATTTTCCTCGATCTTTCTCTGCAACCGAGCACAACTATTCTCATTCTAATCGTCATGAATCTTACTCAAACTCGTACTCAAAGTCTTCTAACCAGCGTGACCATAGTGAATATCACTCTAGCGTCTCTTCTGAAAAACAAGAAAAGTTTGTGCCTACATGTCATCGTTGTGGAAAACTTGGGCATATTGCTCCTAATTGCTTTCAATCTTCCGGTCGTACTTTCTATTCTTCTCAATCCAAACAGTCAAATAACAGTAATCCTAACTCTAAACAACCATCATCCTCAGACCAATCCTCTAAGAAAGAAAAGAAGGTGAAGCGTGTAGTTAGTGATAGCGATGATAACACATCAATGTCAGACGAGCCAGTCAATTTAGAGTATTCTAACAGGAGTCAGGGTAAACCTAAGCACATTAACCTGGTATTAGATGGTACTGTATGTGATTCCCCTTGTCAATTTCAACTTGATTCAGGAGCTGATGTGTCTATTGTGTCAACAGATCTTGTTCCCCCTGACTGGCCTGTCCATTCTCACCGGTCCCAAAACTGTTTTATTAGGGGCAGATCTTGGTCTTGAATATTTTGTTCCTTTGTTTGTACTGACTCTATTTGTGAAACTCAAGCTGCTGCTCAGCAAACTGAAGAGCAAAAGTTACTTGCTCAACAGCAAGCTGACGGAGCTAATCCTACTAGTCTTGATAGTATTTCTACTCTTCCTCAAACTAACAACAACCCATTTGCTCAGTCTTCTAATACACCTAATGTAATTTGTGACTCTATCAATGCTCAATCTTCAAGTTCTGAACAATCGCCACTTCCTAACACTGGTTTAACTTCACAGTCTGATCTAGTGTCTAGTGTACCCCAGCAAAAAAAACTTATAAGTTCTTGTAAGATCATATAAGATCTTATCACCTTGTGTAAGATCTTACCTTCTTACATAAGATCTTACCTTCTTACATAAGATCTTAACTTCTTACATAAGATCTTAACTTCTTACATACGATCTTACTTTCATAAGATCTTACCTGGTTATATAAGACCTTACCTTTACTGTATACATATAATCTTACCTTCTTATATTTTAAACTATACTATGCATTAGTTTTGTGTAAGATTTCAATTAGCACAAAATTGTAGATTTTTTTTAATGGTGCTAGCTTAATAGTATCGTAAAGAATGTGTTTATGCATACATTAGTGCCAGGAGATTAGGAAAACAAAAGCAGTTGCAGTTTCACACTAAAATTTCAAATAATTGTGGTCACAAATATATTAATATGAAATTTTATGATGCACATAAATATAACCTAATGATGCTCAAAAGAATTTGGTATAGGTATGATAAAATCAAATGTCTTAGTCTTCATGGGAATGTGTACACATTTTGTAAGAATTGAAGATACTGGGCCTTTCCCCCCTTACTCCATCTGAATGGCTCTCAGCTCTGTAATTGTGATCAAGAATTGATTGATGGAATTCCAAATTATTTATCAACTGTGGCAATACATTACGTGTTCCATGGCAATGTTTCTTTAAACTTATAAGATCTCAGCTAAGATCTTATGTGTTCATGTCAAGAACTTATAAGATCTCAGCTAAGATCTTATGTGTTCTTGTCAAGAACTTATAAGATCTTAGCTAAGATCTTATAAGTTCTTGCAAGTTCATAGTAAGAAAATGTGTCAAATAATCTTAATAACTTGTAAGATCTTATAAGATCTTACGTCTTATAAGATCTTACGTCTTATAAGATCTTAATAAGAATTTTTTGCTGGGGTTGCTAATGACTCTAAATCATACTCTTCATCAGTAGATAGCCCGCTGGAAAGTTTGTCAGTTACTGATTCTAGCGATGTAGCACCTACTTCTTTTGATACTATTTTATCTGAACAACCTATTTTTTCCATTCCTCAAATTGGTTTCAGTGGTGTATCTAAACGCGAGCTTATAACAATGCAAGCACAAGATGATACATTACAATCAGTACGAACCAAGGCTCTTGATAATGACTCCCAGATTTATTATAAAGATGGTATCCTTTCCACCTATGCTTCCATTCATGGTATAAATCATCCAGTCATTTTCTTACCTTCACAGAAAGACAGTATTATCACTGGCCCATACATTTTCTGGACATTTTGGAAAAAACACAACTAAGTCTTACATCAATAAGGTTTTTACTTGGCCAGGTATATCAGCTGATGTGAAGCAATTTGTTGAGTCATGTGTTGAATGCCAGAAAAATACTAAATCTCACCCCCCCTAAGGCACCTTTGTGTGAACCTGAAGTTGTTTCTGAACGCTTTGAGCGTCTTGCTTTAGATATTGTGGGCCCATTGCCACGTTCTAAACAAGGTCTTAGATACATTCTCACCGCTATGGATTTAGCTAGTTCTTATCCATTTGCCTTTCCACTTCAGTCTATTACAGCTGAAGAAACTGCTGAGAAACTACTGCTATTAATAGCTGATTTTGGAATTCCATCAAGTATCCTGACAGATCAGGGTTCCAACTTTTTGTCTCATGTTTTTCGACAACATACCGACAAGCTAGGCATTATTGCTGTTAGGACATCTCCTTACCATCCCCAAACCAATGGGCAGTTAGAACGTTTCCATGGGACATTAAAGTCTGTCCTGAGAAAAAGTGCTGTGGATAAGAGAGATTGGCCAAAGATTTTAACATTAGCACTCTTTTGGCTAAGAAATATGCCACTATCCCGTCATGGTTATACCCCATACGAGCTCCACTACGGACGCTCTACACCTCATATACTTGATACACTTAGATCTTTCTGGACTGATTCTACTCCACATAACATATCAGTGAGTGATTTCATGGTGTCTTTACAGCCAGATATTGAAACAACTTTACGTGTTCTCAAATCTAACTTGAAAGATCGTGTTGTACAGGAAAGACATAAATCTGATCATAATAAGTTGCGCTCATTCAAATCACAGGATCTTGTTCTGATGAAAATTCCTGGTCTTGGCCCTACATTGTCTACTAGTTGGGATGGTCCATATGTAATCAAAGAAAAAATATCTGAAGTTAACTACCGAATTTGTCCCAAAGATAAACTAAATGCCAAGTCTAAGATTGTTCATGTCAATTTGCTCAAACCTTTTGTTGAAAATTTTGAATGTCATCGTGTTCTGTGTATTGTTGATTCTGAATCAGATGATGCTGCTATCAGTCACTCAATTAGTCTGTTAGCAGACCCAGATTTAACTGATGCTCAACATTCCGAGCTGCAAAGTATTCTCTCAAAATTTGATCATATCTTCTCTGACTCACCAGGTCATACCACATCTGCATCCCACTCTATTAATGTCACTCAAACAACCCCTTTGTGGTCACCTAATTACAGTTTGCCCATGGCAATTGAATCTGCCTTCAAGCAAGAGCTGGATAATTTGCTAGAGTGTGGGATTATTGTTCCTAGTGACAGTCCTTGGTCATTTCCCCCAATTCCAGTCAGGAAGAAAGATGGTACGATCCGTATTGTGGTAGATTACCGCCGACTCAACTCTATAACAGTGCCTCTTCCCTTTACCATGCCAACACCTGAGTCTATCGTTGCTAAGCTAGGTTCAGCTAAATACCTGTCAAAGATGGACCTGTGCAAAGGATTTCACCAAGTGCCCATGGATCCTGACAGCCTGGATTTCACTGCATTCTCATGCAAATGGGGAAAGTTTGCATACCAGCGTATGCCATTTGGTCTACGTAATGCCCCAGCAACCTTCCAGGTTTTGATGCAGAGAGTGTTTGCTGACTACACTGAATTTGTAGAACCGTACATAGATGATGTTGTTGTCTTTTCATCAAACTGGGTGGAACATCTGGAACACCTTTCCTTGGTATTACAACGTCTGGCTGATCACTCCCTTACAGTAAAGCCATCAAAATGCAAGTTTGGCAGCACTAAGTTTGAGTTCTTAGGTTTAGTGGTCGGTCATGGTTCACTATCTATTCCTGAATCTCGTGTGAAGCAATTTAAAGAATATCGTCGTCCTATCACCAAAAAGCAAATGAGATCATTTATTGGACTATGTAATTATTGTTCATGTTTCATTCCTCAGTTTTCATCATATTCATCTTTTCTCAATTCTGTCTTGACGAAGACATCACCCAACAAAATAGTGTGGACACAAACTTTAACTGATTCCTTCAACTCAATTATTTGTTCAATTGCTAACCATGCATGTTTGTGTGTTCCTTCTCCAAGTGATGTGTATTGTGTTGCATGTGATGCCTCCTCGCAAGGGGTAGGTGGAGCATTGCTTGTCTGTAGGGATGATAAACAGCTCCCAGTCTCCTTTTACTCCAGAAAGCTCTCTTCTGCTGAGCAGAAATACTTAGCTACAGAATTAGAAGCTCTTGCAGTGTTCGAAACTGTGCGGCACTTCAGATTTTACTTGCTGGGAAGAACCTTCACGTTGTATTCAGATCATAAGGCTCTAGTATGAACCTTTAGGAGACAAAGAGGCCAGACTGGATAACAAAAGGCAGCATTTGCAAGCTGAAATCATTGAACACTCTCTTTCTAGATTAGAGCGAATGAGCACTCGTCAGCAAGAGCGTCTTGAAATAGAGACACCAGAACAGAGGTCTGCTAGACTAGCTAAGAGATATGTGTCTAGGCAGAATTCCAGTAGCCGACTCATTCCTTTGTTGAATGATGAATGTGTTAATGAAAAAGTTGAAAATTTCCATGAGGCAATGTCATCAATAGAGTCACCAATCTGCTCTATATGCTTGGAACATTTCCCAGGCACACAGATGGCAAGTAATTGTACTGAATGTCGGCGATGCTTCCGTGACAAGAAAATTCCCAAGTAATTTTCAGCTGAGAACAACATCAGTCCCGGGCCAGTGCCAACTGAATTACAGGTAAGTAAATACTTTATTATGATACAATAATTTTTTATACTAAACACACCATTTACATTAACAATTTTTTATTATTAATTAAGTCATGTTTTTTTCTTTTTTATGTGTGGTTACACTTACTTTATGTAACATTATTATTTTGCAGGGATTGTCACAAGTGGACGAAATGTTGATATCACTAGTGATTCCTATAATGTCTGTATATCGCCTACCTCATGGACAGTATGGCTACAAAGGTCATGTCATTAACCTACAGCAAGACATCACGGTCTTTGCCACCAGCCTGCCGAAAATTTCCAAATTAGATATACTGATTGTGATGAAAAAGGGCTCAGACAACTCTCATCGAGATTTCAAAGTTAGAAGGGCAGTTGTGCTTAATGCACTCCTGTGGTTGAAGCAGCACAACAAGTACTATCGCAAAGTCAACATTGACTACACTGCCCTGAATGAACTTCCAGAAGATGGACATTTATCCAACCACTCCGGTATTAAATCCTCTACCTGCAATGAGGAAGATGGTGCATTACTAAAAAATCATGATGAACAAGATATGATACTGAATCTTTTATTCCCATGGCCGCTCCAAAGTTGACTGAACTAGATACAGTCAAACATTCAATTCAAGAAAAGCAGAAAAAAATGCCTTCAACTACTGTATCTTGGCCTCCTCGAGCTGATGCACCGGTGAATGAGTTTGTAACGGAAGGTTACATGTCCTGTGCTTTTCCCACTCTGTTTCTTACGGGAGCAGGTGATTTTCTGGCCCCACGTGAGCGTGCAGTGACAGTAGGCAACTACTCATGAAATACGATGATGCCAGGTTTGCAACACACCCTCGCTTTCGATACTCTGCACTCAATTCAGAGATGCGATGGCGGGCACTTCAGGCAGGTCGAGTGTACATCAAACAACATCCGAAAGACGCACATTTGTCACTCGATGAACTAAAATATATTGTCGACTGCGGGGGAGAGCAATTTACCAAAAAAGTGTTGCACTATGCCTGCAATCTTCGTGGAACAAAGAAGTATTGGTTCAAGCAGAGGATCCGCCTGATAGCCATGATTGACAAGCTGGGACTGCCGACAATATTTTTTACTCCCAGTGCTGCTGATGGCCAGTGGCCAGAACTGGCTCGTCTCATCTGCAAGGACAGTCCTGAAAGCAGCTCAAGTCGCAGCAAAGCAGTCAACAATAATCCGGCTATTGCTGATTGGTTTTTTTATGAGAGAATCACTAAATTTGTGGAGATGTACTATGTTGATCTCCTCGGAGCCACAGACTACTGGCTGAGATTTGAATGGCAAGATTGTGGAAGTCCACATGTGCATGGGTTGGCCTGGCTACCCAGTGCTCCTGATGCAGAAAAGCTGCTTACATGCGACTCTTCCTCACAACTACTGGACTCTGTGGATGGAGTCATTGCCTATGTGGATGAGTTGGTGAGCACCATGAATCCTGGCATCCCTGCAGATGGAAGCAACATGCACAATGTGGTTTCACAACCGAAAACCAATCCACATGTATGTAACAGGTCCTATGGATTACTGATATGGGGGAGGCTTGATTGCCACATACCAGAGACACACTAGGTGCTCCACATCGTACTGCCTGAAGAAAAAGAAGGGCAAGCAGGAGTGCAGATTTGGCTTTCCTAAGCCACTGCAACCCGTCACATATGTCACCTCTCAAAACGATGGAGAACCAGTGGTACTGACCAAGCGCAATGACAATTTGCTGAATGGGTATAACCCAGTGCAGCTGTCAGCCTGGAGGGCCAATGTGGATATGCAGTATGTGGTGTCCAGACAGAAAGTTACCAAGTAGTTGGCCAAGTATGCTACCAAATCGGAGCCTCGATCCACAGCCCTACAGGAAGTGTACCGCAACATCATGAAGAGTGTAGATGATGATGGTACTCCTTTAAAGGTTGTGCAGAAACTGCTTACAAGCACAGTTTGCGAGAGAGACTTTTCCGCTCAAGAAACATGCCATCTCCTCCTCATGCTTCCTATGGTTAAATCATCTCGTGATATTGTGGTCCTCAGTTTGGATGGATCTAGAGAAATGGATGACACACTTTAAGAAGATAAACCAGTTACTCTGGAATCCCAGCTGGATCAATACTGTACTCGCCCGGATACAGTTCAATCAATCCCAGCTGGATCAATACTGTACTGCCCAGATACAGGCGATTTCAATCAATCCCAGCTGGATCAATACTGTACTCGCCCAGATACAGTTCAATCAATCCCAGCTGGATCAATACTATACTGCCCAGATACAGGCGATTTCAATCAATCCCAGCTGGATCAATACTATACTGCCCTCAGATACAGGCGATTTCAATCAATCCCAGCTGGATCAATACTGTACTGCCCAGATACAGGCGATTTCAATCAATCCCAGCTGGATCAATACTGTACTCGCCCAGATACAGTTCAATCAATCCCAGCTGGATCAATACTGTACTGCCCAGATACAGGCGATTTCAATCAATCCCAGCTGGATCAATACTGTACTCGCCCAGATACAGGCGATTTCAATCAATCCCAGCTGGATCAATACTGTACTCGCCCAGATACAGTTCAATCAATCCCAGCTGGATCAATACTGTACTGCCAGATACATGCGATTTTCATCAATCAATCCCATCTGTATCAATACTTGTACTCGCCCTACAGGCGAGTTCAATCAATCCCAGCTGGATCAATACTGTACTGCCCAGATACAGGCGATTTCAATCAATCCCAGCTGGATCAATACTGTACTCGCCCAGATACAGTTCAATCAATCCCAGCTGGATCAATACTGTACTCGCCCAGATACAGTTCAATCAATCCCAGCTGGATCAATACTGTACTGCCCAGATACAGGCGATTTCAATCAATCCCAGCTGGATCAATACTGTACTCGCCCAGATACAGGCGATTTCAATCAATCCCAGCTGGATCAATACTATACTGCCCAGATACAGGCGATTTCAATCAATCCCAGCTGGATCAATACTATACTGCCCAGATACAGGCGATTTCAATCAATCCCAGCTGGATCAATACTGTACTGCCCAGATACAGGCGATTTCAATCAATCCCAGCTGGATCAATACTGTACTCGCCCAGATACAGTTCAATCAATCCCAGCTGGATCAATACTGTACTCGCCCAGATACAGGCGATTTCAATCAATCCCAGCTGGATCAATACTGTACTCGCCCAGATACAGTTCAATCAATCCCAGCTGGATCAATACTGTACTGCCCAGATACAGGCGATTTCAATCAATCCCAGCTGGATCAATACTGTACTGCCCAGATACAGGCGATTTCAATCAATCCCAGCTGGATCAATACTATACTGCCCAGATACAGGCGATTTCAATCAATCCCAGCTGGATCAATACTATACTGCCCAGATACAGGCGATTTCAATCAATCCCAGCTGGATCAATACTGTACTCGCCCAGATACAGTTCAATCAATCCCAGCTGGATCAATACTATACTGCCCAGATACAGGCGATTTCAATCAATCCCAGCTGGATCAATACTATACTGCCCAGATACAGGCGATTTCAATCAATCCCAGCTGGATCAATACTGTACTGCCCAGATACAGTTCAATCAATCCCAGCTGGATCAATACTGTACTGCCCAGATACAGGCGATTTCAATCAATCCCAGCTGGATCAATACTATACTGCCCAGATACAGGCGATTTCAATCAATCCCAGCTGGATCAATACTATACTGCCCAGATACAGGCGATTTCAATCAATCCCAGCTGGATCAATACTGTACTGCCCAGATACAGGCGATTTCAATCAATCCCAGCTGGATCAATACTGTACTGCCCAGATACAGGCGATTTCAATCAATCCCAGCTGGATCAATACTGTACTGCCCAGATACAGGCGATTTCAATCAACTTACGCTGCTGAAATTTGTTGAGAAGTACAAGATCCCAAAGAAAAAAGGGGATTCGATCATTCTCAGAAAGAAGGAAGTGCTGGTTATTCCACGTCCTTATTGCTCATCAGATCCAGACGGACCAAATTACGAGCAATACTGCAAGCAACAGCTTATGCTGCACCAGTCTTTTCGTCAACTCAAACAATTGCTAGCTGGAAATGATCGTTACTCGGATGCTGATGCCTGTTTTTTAAATCAGGAAATGCTCCGACTTCACTTGCTGATGACATCCAGCGGCAGGAGACTGCACAGGAAAGATGTTCCCACAATGAGGTAAGGGATGATAGTATTAATTTTGCTCACGTAATTTATATTACATTGTGATTTTAGGATGAATCTAACGAAGATCAGGATGATTCCCATCCAGTTGCCACCCTTCAAGACTAGATGTTGCTGTGTGGTCACCAGCATAGCATGGGAGCCTCTGCTGTAGCCTCATGTGACAAAGTTGATTGGACAGCTGCAGCAAAGCAATATGACAATGTGGGTGAAATGCCCTCTTTTGTGGCACAACTGCGTCAATGTGCAAATATGTTGTCAGCGACTAGCATAAAAGTAGACTCCAGCAAGCTGCAAGGAAAGCAACTAGCGGTGTTTGATGTTGTAAATAAGCACTTTAGCTGTCGTAATCAGCAACAGCCTCTGAAAATGATAGTCTCTGGAACAGCGGGGACAGGAAAATCATACTTGATGCGATGTCGATGGTGGGCAGGAAACTGTTTGGTCAAATGGATCGCAGATTGCGTCAAGCTTTCCCCCATCTGTAAGCGATAGTCATTAAATTGTGAATGTCAGTGTGTGACTTTTGACTCTTCATTAACTTGCAGGTCCAATGAATTGTTTGGTGGGTGCTCGTGCCTACTTTTTGGAGATTGGGGACCACTCCACCTGTTATGGATTTGCCCTTGTACACAACAGTATCAAGGTCAGAGTTGTCGGACCTTGGCAGTGTTAATTATCACCAATTCAATTATGCCATAACTCTGGATCAAGTGATGAGGCAAGCTGGTGAAAACGAGGCTCAAAAATTATTTTGTGGTATTCTGTTGCGGTTGCGAAATGGGGAATTGTCAGTTGCAGACTGGAAGCAACTAGCTAATGAAGTAAACTTTAACTGAAATTGATGACCCAACAGTGTTATTCATCTGTTCCCCTCCATAGCTGCAGTGGCAGAGTACAATGTTGCCAAGTTGCATTCAATTGGTCAACCTGTGGCAGTGATCAAGGCAGTTCATTCTGGACCTGGAGCTAGCAAAGTTTCCTCTGACGATGCTGGCGGACTAGAACCAGTAGTGTGTCTAGCAGAGGGAGCAAGAGTGATGCTGACTGCCAACCTGTGTGTGCAAGCTGGTCTTGTCAACGGAGCAATCGGCACAGTTGTGGCTGTCTGCTATGATGGTGCTGGTGAATCTCCACCAAGTCTTCCTGTAGCAGTAACAGTACGATTTGATTCATACAACGGCCCCCTCTCTACATGATGGATCAGTCCCCATCATTCCATTGAGACGCATGTGGCTGTCTTCCGATAAGCCATGCTCCAGACTTCAACTACCACTAAGACTAGCGTGGGCATTCACAAGTGCCAAGGTATGACCCTAAGTAAAGTTGTCGTTGATGTCGGGAAAAAGAATTCTCAGCTGGCTTAACGTTTGTTGCATGCTCGCGTGTTCGAGAGTTGAAAGACTTGCTCTTTGTCCCCCCATTTCCATTTCAGTGAGTAGCCAATCTAGCCAGTGGCCGTCGTCACAGTGAACGCACTGCGTGAAGAGAAAAGATTAGAATCCTTGCACAATAAAATAATGCCATGTGAAATTATTCAGCCCACTGAATTGCCTGTAACTACATCAGCCATTGATGCCGACATTCTAGCTGATGAGGCAGATGTTGCTATCCAGCATAAAATTTCAGCGTGTGAGGTTCACAGTCAAATCACCCACACAGTCAATTTTGCGTCTCTGCCTTCACAGCAACTTGTATCTGCTATTCCAAACTTGCCAAAATGTGTGGCCCAGGCTGATGAAAACGCAATGAGTTGTGATTTACCAAATCCTGTACTGACAGAAAAGCAGTCACCCAATGTGCCTATACTTGGCAAGGATCAAGCCAAGGAAGTATCAAGCCAATTAGAAATTACCAGGGTCGAACAAAACAATGACTGCTTTAAATACCATCCTGGTGATGTGGAGTGGCAGCAGAGAACCTGTCAGGAATTGGGATTGGAGTATCAAGGACCGAATGGAACAGAGCCAGGCAGCCTGAGCACTCCATTGACTAGCCCCACTGGATTCAAAAGCATTAGTGGTGATGGAAATTGCATGTTTAGAGCTTTCTCATACAATCATCACTGGCTCTGTGCTATAGTCCTCAGAGACAGCAAATGTTCAAGTTCTCACCCTAGGGCTAGGGCTAGTATGTGAGTCTGGTGATGTTGTGGTACACAGTTACCACAATGGTTGTGGTTTCACTCTATGTGACTCCACTATGTGCACAAAGTCTTCAAATGTAATGTCATGATCCCAACAATGTTCAGATTGTGCAGTAGTCATTGCTGTAGATAATCTAAGCATTAGCTTTAAAAAATACTTAAAAGTAAGACCTTATTGATTTGAACTGCTTTACCAACTGAACATCAAGAATAATGAGCATATAACAGGTAAGGAAAGTTTGACGATCACCATAAAAATGCACACACTAAATAATGGCGATTGTCTATGTTTATCATTATCAAGTTATGAGTATATCCTATAATATTTTAATAATTATTCTGCTACATTGTCATATAGGTTATTATAGTACATAATCACCCATGACTTCATACTGATTATATCATACTGATGATTCCTAATAAGGATATGAAACAATCACAGCATAGTTGTAATTTCAGTGATTATTTAATTTGGGTCAGAATTAAGGGGAGTACTTTGTATAATAACAATACATATCTATACTCATTCTAAATGTGAGAGGACAATATGACCAATTATAGTGTGGTCTGTGGTCGAGGTGTAAATATGTGAGGTTCAGCTATAACCACAGTTTGTATCTCTAAGTTATGTCCTTATTTTTTTCAATTCATGTATTATTTTAATTTACTTTATTTTTTGTTTCGCAAGAAAGAGAAAAATTGACAATCTGTATGTTTGTGTCTGTGTGTTTGTGCTTTCTTGTATGAGGAATAAATTTTATTCAGCTAATTATAGTAAGTTAGTCTAGAGGTCATTCTGCACTAGAGGTCATAAAGCTCCCCAATTGCAGCTGTTTGGAGAATATAGCTCCAATTGCAGCTAAAGGTGAATTCTAAGTCATAATTTTAGTACCATTGGAAGTATTTATTAAAGGCCATAATAATGTTCTCTAATAAATATTCTAAAATTCTTGAAGTGTGACGAGGCTGGATAATTTGGTTAAATAAGACATGAAAAATAAAAAATAAACTACATGTATGTGTGAAGGATAATATAATATATAGTATACCAGATTTGTTTTTATTTATTTATTATGTTTTTCAGAATTTTTTTTCTTATTTAACTATCCATTTGTATTCATTTAATTATTTATTTGTATTCATTTATTTGTATTTATTTAATTATTTATTTGTATTTATTTATTATTTTTTTAGGGAGATTTTGTTTATTTGTTTAATGAGAAATATAGAAACTATTTATTATTCTTGTGTAACTATTTTGTGTGAAGATTAGCTAATTGTAGTCAAGATCACTCAGGCCACTGTCATCTTGCCACAAAGCTATGGTGAGGTCAGCCACAGCTCACTCAGCTCAAGAGGTCATCTTGCCACAAAGCTATGGTGAGGTCAGCCACTGGTCACTCAGCTCAAGAGGTCATCTTGCCCCACAAAGCTATGGTGAGGTCAGCCACTGGTCACTCAGCTCAAGAGGTCATCTTGCCACAAAGCTATGGTGAGGTCAGCCACTGGTCACTCAGCTCAAGAGGTCATCTTGCCACAAAGCTATGGTGGTGAGGTCAGCCACAGCTCACTCAGCTCAAGAGGTCATCTTGCCACAAAGCTATGGTGAGGTCAGCCACTGGTCACTCAGCTCAAGAGGTCATCTTGCCCCACAAAGCTATGGTGAGGTCAGCCACTGGTCACTCAGCTCAAGAGGTCATCTTGCCACAAAGCTATGGTGAGGTCAGCCACTGGTCACTCAGCTCAAGAGGTCATCTTGCCACAAAGCTATGGTGAGGTCAGCCACTGGTCACTCAGCTCAAGAGGTCATCTTGCCACAAAGCTATGGTGAGGTCAGCCACTGGTCACTCAGCTCAAGAGGTCATCTTGCCACAAAGCTATGGTGAGGTCAGCCACTGGTCACTCAGCTCAAGAGGTCATCTTGCCACAAAGCTATGGTGAGGTCAGCCACTGGTCACTCAGCTCAAGAGGTCATCTTGCCACAAAGCTATGGTGGTGAGGTCAGCCACTGGTCACTCAGCTCAAGAGGTCATCTTGCCACAAAGCTATGGTGAGGTCAGCCACTGGTCACTCAGCTCAAGAGGTCATCTTGCCACAAAGCTATGGTGAGGTCAGCCACTGGTCACTCAGCTCAAGAGGTCATCTTGCCACAAAGCTATGGTGAGGTCAGCCACTGGTCACTCAGCTCAAGAGGTCATCTTGCCCCACAAAGCTATGGTGAGGTCAGCCACTGGTCACTCAGCTCAAGAGGTCATCTTGCCACAAAGCTATGGTGAGGTCAGCCACTGGTCACTCAGCTCAAGAGGTCATCTTGCCACAAAGCTATGGTGAGGTCAGCCACTGGTCACTCAGCTCAAGAGGTCATTCAGCCTCTAAATTGCAGCTGATTGAGAATTGTAGCAGTCAGTGCATGTGAAATGTACTACATTGAAAGTTAATCTCTGTTAGTTGTGGGTGTTTTTGAATTTTAGGTTTGCTACTGCTGACCAGCAACCTAATAAGAGTCTCAATTAAGATTTCACTTCACACTATGAGACTATGCATTCAGGGGTGTATTTCCCCTTGAGTCAACTATTGATCATAACAGTAGCAGTGTACAGGGGAGTAAGCTTGATATTGTAGGTATACTTGATAAGTCTGATTTGTATAGTTGAGTTATAATTGAACTCATAAGTGTTCTCTCTCTGACCTTTCACACCAAAATGAGTGTGTTGGAGCAATGGTCATTTGGCTACACAACAGAGCTTAAAATTGCAGCTGCTGTATGTCATTCCTTTTTTTGTTTATAACAGTAAACACAGCATATCATGTTTAGTTACCAATATTTAATATTAATGTCAGTTACTCTGTACACTGCCACCTGTTGGTATTAGTCATTACTCGCTAGTGAGTCTATATTTCAAGGAATCTGACATTAGCTACTTGCTAACTGGTATACTCAACTTCATCGCGGGACAAAATTCCTAAACTTGCTGGACGGTCCCGCACACAATCATTTAACAATAGTGTAGTTTAAGGCTCGCTCGCCATTTGTGCTCAAGCACACCACTAGTTAGCTATGTATTAGTATGAGTAATAGCACGGTCCTATCCGGATGAAGAGCACGAGTAACACCATTGAAATAGCAAGAGGCGAAGCGAGTCCTATTCAATTGCTTTATAAGTGCTATTGATTCCTAATAGCACAGGTTACTCTTACTGCGAGCTTTTTAAAAAGCAATCACTAATTGTCTAGCAATCACTAATTGTCTAGTAATCACTAATTGTCTAGTAATCACTAATTGTCTAGCAATCACTAATTGTCTAGTAATCACTAATTGTCTAGTAATCACTAATTGTCTAGCAATCACTGGTTGTCTAGCAATCACTAATTGTCTAGTAATCACTAATTGTCTAGTAATAACTAATTGTCTAGCAATCACTAATTGTCTAGTAATCACTAATTACCTAGTAATCACTAATTGTCTAGTAATCACTAATTGTCTAGCAATCACTAATTGTCTAGCAATCACTAATTGTCTAGTAATCACTAATTGTCTAGCAATCACTGGTTGTCTAGCAATCACTAATTGTCTAGTAATCACTAATTGTCTAATTGTCTAGTAATCACTAATTGTCTAGTAATCACTAATTGTCTAGCAATCACTAATTGTCTAGTAATCACTAATTACCTAGTAATCACTAATTGTCTAGCAATCACTAATTGTCTAGTAATCACTAATTGTCTAGCAATCACTAATTGTCTAGCAATCACTAATTGTCTAGCAATCACTAATTGTCTAGTAATCACTAATTGTCTAGCAATCACTGGTTGTCTAGTAATCACTAATTGTCTAGCAATCACTAATTGTCTAGTAATCACTAATTGTCTAGCAATCACTAATTGTCTAGCAATCACTAATTGTCTAGCAATCACTAATTGTCTAGCAATCACTAATTGTCCAGTAATCACTAATTGTCTAGTAATCACTAATTGTCTAGCAATCACTAATTGTCTAGCAATCACTAATTGTCCAGTAATCACTAATTGTCTAGTAATCACTAATTGTCTAGTAATCACTGGTTGTCTAGTAATCACTAATTGTCTAGTAATCACTAATTGTCTAGCAATCACTAATTGTCTAGTAATCACTAATTGTCTAATTGTCTAGTAATCACTAATTGTCTAGCAATCACTAATTGTCTAGTAATCACTGGTTGTCTAGTAATCACTAATTGTCTAGCAATCACTAATTGTCTAGTAATCACTAATTGTCTAGCAATCACTAATTGTCTAGCAATCACTGGTTGTCTAGCAATCACTAATTGTCTAGCAATCACTAATTGTCTAGCAATCACTAATTGTCTAGTAATCACTAATTGTCTAGTAATCACTAATTGTCTAGTAATCACTAATTGTCTAGCAATCACTAATTGTCTAGTAATCACTAATTACCTAGTAATCACTAATTGTCTAGTAATCACTAATTGTCTAGCAATCACTGGTTGTCTAGTAATCACTAATTGTCTAGCAATCACTAATTGTCTAGTAATCACTAATTGTCTAGCAATCACTGGTTGTCTAGTAATTACTAATTGTCTAGCAATCACCAATTGTCTAGTAATCACTAATTGTCTAGCAATCACTAATTGTCTAGCAATCACTGGTTGTCTAGTAATTACTAATTGTCTAGCAATCACCAATTATTGTCTAGTAATCACTAATTGTCTAGCAATCACTAATTGTCTAGCAATCACTGGTTGTCTAGCAATCACTGGTTGTCTAGCAATCACTAATTGTCTAGCAATCACTAATTGTCTAGCAATCACTAATTGTCTAGCAATCACTAATTGTCTAGTAATCACTAATTGTCTAGTAATCACTAATTGTCTAGCAATCACTAATTGTCTAGCAATCACTAATTGTCTAGCAATCACTAATTGTCTAGCAATCACTAATTGTCTAGTAATCACTAATTGTCTAGCAATCACTGGTTGTCTAGTAATCACTAATTGTCTAGCAATCACTAATTGTCTAGCAATCACTAATTGTCTAGCAATCACTAATTGTCTAGCAATCACTAATTGTCTAGCAATCACTGGTTGTCTAGTAATCACTAATTGTCTAGCAATCACTAATTGTCTAGCAATCACTAATTGTCTAGCAATCACTAATTGTCTAGTAATCACTAATTCTCTTGTAATCACTAATTGTCTAGTAATCACTAATTGTCTATTAATCACTAATTGTCTAGCAATCACTAATTGTCTAGTTGTCTAGCAATCACTAATTGTCTAGTAATCACTAATTCTCTTGTAATTACTCACTAATTGTCTTCACTAATTGTCTAGCAATCACTAATTGTCTAGTAATCACTAATTGTCTAGTAATCACTAATTGTCTAGCACTAATTGTCTACTAAATTGTCTAGTAATCACTAATTGTCTAGTAATCACTAATTCTCTTGTAGTAATCACTAATTGTCTAAATCACTAATTGTCCACTAATTGTCTAAATCACTAGTAATTGTCTAGTAAATTGTCTACTAATTGTCCAGTAATCACTAATTACTAATTGTCTAGTCAATCTAGTAATCACTAATTGTCTAGTAATCACTAATTCTCTTGTAATTACTAATTGTCCAGTAATCACTAATTGTCCAGTAATCACTAATTGTCCAGTAATCACTAATTGTCTAGTAATTACTAATTGTCTAGTAATCACTAATTCTCTTGTAATTACTAATTGTCTAGTAATTACTAATTGTCTAGTAATCACTAATTCTCTTGTAATTACTAATTGTCCAGTAATCACTAATTGTCTAGTAATCACTAATTCTCTTGTAATTACTAATTCTGTCATAGCTAGCAACTATTTTGGCTAGCAAAATGAAGTGAATAAATTTACTGCCCAAACCAATTCTTCAATAAACCAGAACCGAACCAGCAACTGTGAAATATTTGCCAAGTCTTTATAATAACTTTCAAACACAATAAATAAAAAGATAGCTAGCAACTATTTTGGCTAGCAAAATGAAGTGAATAAATTTACTGCCCATTCTTCAATAAACCAGAACCGAACCAGCAACTGTGAAATATTTGCCAAGTCTTTATAATAACTTTCAAACACAATAAATAAAAAGAGTGAATTGTTTTTATATGAATGTAAGATGAGCACTAATTAGAACAATAGCAGCCCTACATTGGCAGTAAGTTATCATCTTTGTCCTCTTCTTCATCATCGGTATCAGCGCCAAAAGTCGGTTCCTTCTACATGCACATGTAACAGAACCGCATGTCAACACATGCACGTGTAACAGAACTGCATGTCAACACGTGCACGTGTAACATAACTGCATGGCAACACGTGCACATGTAACAGAACTGCATGGCAACACGTGCACGTGTAACAGAACTGCATGGCAACACGTGCACGTGTAACAGAACTGCATGTCAACACGTGCACGTGTAACAGAACTGCATGGCAACACGTGCACGTGTAACAGAACTGCATGGCAACACATGCACATGTAACAGAACTGCATGGCAACGTGTGCACGTGTAACAGAACTGCATGACAACACGTGTAACAGATCTATGTCAATAAACATGTCCTACTCACGTATTCCACAACTCGAGATGACCTTGTACGACACACCAAGTCACATCCATCCTACAACACACACACACGCACACACACTATCAAACCCACTAAACTTCTTTTGCATTTAAAACCACACCCACTTCACCACCTTTCACTCACTGCCTCTAGATTCCCGAATGCCTTGTAGAAGTCCAGGAAAGGGATCTGTTCCCAGCCTTTAGCTCCCACTATAAACCTCTTAAACGCCATACCAACTGCCATGGCTGCCAACCAGATGACAACCAGAGCAGCACAACTACATAAACACAAACACAATCACACTGTACCTTAACTGCATTCTACAGGAACACAATCGCGTGCACATGTTCCTCGTGCGCACAGACTTCTCCTATTGACAACAAATGTAACGATAAGCTTACATAATGAGGATGATGTCACCAGGCGTAAGGTTGCCAGGGAAACCGCACACAGAACGTGCGGACAAGCTGAAGAGGTAGTAGCATAGAGAGTCACCATTATTCTCCTCTAGAAACTCCAAGTTGCCCTACACACAAAAACAAGCAATAAATCAAAAATGCATACAGACTTCTACACCTTACCAACCCTTATGAGAATGTCCCATACAGACATCCACACCTTACCAACCCTTATGAGAATGTCCCATACAGACATACACACCATACCCTTGTACAAACCGCCAAACTTTACCCACCCTACAGAGAAGTCCCATAAGTGCAGACAGGACAGATAAATACAGTACACAAATCATTTAAGAACTTCGGGAGATGAAATAATTCACTTAGACTAAAAGTTTCTCTCTTCACAATAGCCCCCAACTCACTCGTCCAGTGATATACGGGTCACAGAGAAACACAAGTCTCGCGGTCCGAGATTTCTGCTCACAATGACTGCCATATTTACTCCCTTTAGCATATGTCAACTCAATCCACACCCCATCACTCGCTAAACAAACACACAAACAAATGTACACCTGAATAACAATATGAAGAAATGGGGATGTGCCTGTATAAATCAGGGTGTGGCATTAAATGTGGGTGTGGCTTTAAGATGCATCTGAGATTATGGGCACCTTATTGTTCTACCTACCTGAAATAGTCCACAAACCACACAGGAGAAACCAAGGCCATGCGGAAGAATCAACGGACAGAACATGAGATATATGTGTGTTTGTGTGTGAGTGGTGAGTATGTATGTGTGTGTGTATGCTTGTGTTGGACTCACTCCTAGCCACCTGGGCTGTAGAGACCATGCCCAGGCAATGTGTGAGGTTTGGGTTCGACACACCATACTGCATAGCACCACATCCCGAGTAATGTTCTGTCGGTCCTACATCCGTGCACACGCCCACTTGGTACCTGTACCTCTCACCCGTATCATGAGTCGCCTCCAGGTCATAACTAAACAACAATAACAACAACAATAATAATAACAACAACAACAATAATAATAACAATGAAATCTTCGCTCTATGGCAAGACAGAAAGTGTAAATATGAACATAACCATACTGCTGAACTGCGAACCCAGTGCAATGGTTGCTAATACGGTGGAGCAGCATATCAATACATAGTCAACATCGCAATGGTTGCTAATACGGTGGAGCAGCATATCAATACATAGACAACATCGCAATGGTTGCTAATACGGTGGAGCAGCATATCAATACATAGTCAACATCGCAATGGTTGCTAATACGGTGGAGCAGCATATCAATACATAGTCAACATCGCAATGGTTGCTAATACGGTGGAGCAGCATATCAATACATAGTCAACATCGCAATGGTTGCTAATACGGTGGAGCAGCATATCAATACATAGTCAACATCGCAATGGTTGCTAATACGGTGGAGCAGCATATCAATACATAGTCAACATCGCAATGGTTGCTAATACGGTGGAGCAACCTATCAATACATAGTCAACATCGCAATGGTTGCTAATACGGTGGAGCAGCATATCAATACATAGTCAACATCGCAATGGTTGCTAATACGGTGGAGCAGCATATCAATACATAGTCAACATCGCAATGGTTGCTAATACGGTGGAGCAACCTATCAATACATAGTCAACATCGCAATGGTTGCTAATACGGTGGAGCAGCATATCAATACATAGACAACATCGCAATGGTTGCTAATACGGTGGAGCAGCATATCAATACATAGTCAACATCGCAATGTTGTTGCATACGGTGGAGCAGCATACAATACATAGTCAACATCGCAATGGTTGCTAATCGGTGGACAATCATAGCAATCGCAATGGTGCTAATACGCCTATCAATACAGAGTAACATAAACGGTGGAGCAGCATATCAAACATAGTCGCAATGATGCTAATCGCAGCATATCAATACATAGGTTGCTACGCTAATACGGTGGAGCAGCATATCAATACATAGAACATATCGCAATGGTTGCTAATACGGTGGAGCAACCTATCAATACATAGCAACATCGCAATGGTTGCTAATACGGTGGAGCAGCATATCAATACATAGTCAACATCGCAATGGTTGCTAATACGGTGGAGCAGCATATCAATACATAGTCAACATCGCAATGGTTGCTATCGCAACATGGCAATGGTTGCTAATACGGTGGAGCAGCATATCAATACATAGTCAACATCGCAATGGTTGCTAATACGGTGGAGCAACCTATCAATACATAGTCAACATCGCAATGGTTGCTAATACGGTGGAGCAGCATATCAATACATAGACAACATCGCAATGGTTGCTAATACGGTGGAGCAGCATATCAATACATAGTCAACATCGCAATGGTTGCTAATACGGTGGAGCAGCATATCAATACATAGTCAACATCGCAATGGTTGCTAATACGGTGGAGCAGCATATCAATACATAGACAACATCGCAATGGTTGCTAATACGGTGGAGCAGCATATCAATACATAGTCAACATCGCAATGGTTGCTAATACGGTGGAGCAGCATATCAATACATAGTCAACATCGCAATGGTTGCTAATACGGTGGAGCAGCATATCAATACATAGTCAACATCGCAATAGTTACGTTTTATTTTATTATTTTAAGTGTCAGCAATGTCGATTTATCAACTGAGGTGGAAATAGAACACTTATACCAACATGGAGCTCGTCCAAATGGGATAGCAGTTTTTAGAATTATGAGGTGGATTCGAAACTGGACAGCAGAAACAATGTGTAGAGCTATAGTTATAGAAGTGAAGGAGACAGCTACCTAAGCTTACCTTAGAAACCCAAACAATTTACTTCGCATAGAAGTTCTCAAGCTTGAAATGTGGTACCAGTTACACTGCTAGAGCTAGGATACCAGTCACACTGCTAGAGCTAGGATACCAGTCGCACTGCTAGAGCTAGTGTACCAGTCGCACTGCTAGAGCTAGGGTACCAGTCGCACTGCTAGAGCTAGGGTACCAGTCGCACTGCTAGAGCTAGGGTACCAGTCGCACTGCTAGAGCTAGGGTACCAGTCGCACTGCTAGAGCTAGGGTACCAGTGACACTGCTAGAGCTAGGGTACCAGTCACACTGCTAGAGCTAGGGTACCAGTCCCACTGCTAGAGCTAGGGTACCAGTCGCACTGCTAGAGCTAGGGTACCAGTCGCACTGCTAGAGCTAGGGTACCAGTCGCACTGCTAGAGCTAGGGTACCAGTCCCACTGCTAGAGCTAGGGTACCAGTCGCACTGCTAGAGCTAGGGTACCAGTCGCACTGCTAGAGCTAGGGTACCAGTCGCACTGCTAGAGCTAGGGTACCAGTCGCACTGCTAGAGCTAGGGTACCAGTCGCACTGCTAGAGCTAGGGTACCAGTCGCACTGCTAGAGCTAGGGTACCAGTCGCACTGCTAGAGCTAGGGTACCAGTCGCACTGCTAGAGCTAGGGTACCAGTCGCACTGCTAGAGCTAGGGTACCAGTCGCACTGCTAGAGCCAGGGTACCAGTCGCACTGCTAGAGCCAGGGTACCAGTCGCACTGCTAGAGCCAGGGTACCAGTCGCACTGCTAGAGCCAGGGTACCAGTCGCACTGCTAGAGCCAGGGTACCAGTCGCACTGCTAGAAGCAGGGGTACAGTCGCAACTGCTAGAGCCAGGGTACCAGTCGCAATGCTAAGAGCCAGTGGGACCAGTCGCACTGCTAGAGCCAGAGGTGTACCAGTCGCACTGCGTAGAGCCAGGGGGTACCAGTCGCACTGCTAGAGCCAGGGTACCAGTCGCACTGCTAGAGCCAGGGTACCAGTCGCACTGCTAGAGCCAGGGTACCAGTCGCACTGCTAGAGCCAGGGTACCAGTCGCACTGCTAGAGCCAGGGTACCAGTCGCACTGCTAGAGCCAGGGTACCAGTCGCACTGCTAGAGCCAGGGTACCAGTCGCACTGCTAGAGCCAGGGTACCAGTCGCACTGCTAGAGCCAGGGTACCAGTCGCACTGCTAGAGCCAGGGTACCAGTGGCACTGCTAGAGCCAGGGTACCAGTCGCACTGCTAGAGCCAGGGTACCAGTCGCACTGCTAGAGCCAGGGTACCAGTCGCACTGCTAGAGCCAGGGTACCAGTCGCACTGCTAGAGCCAGGGTACCAGTCGCACTGCTAGAGCCAGGGTACCAGTCGCACTGCTAGAGCCAGGGTACCAGTCCCACTGCTAGAGCCAGGGTACCAGTCCCACTGCTAGAGCCAGGGTACCAGTCACACTGCTAGAGCTAGGGTACCAGTCACACTGCTAGAGCTAGGGTACCAGTCCCACTGCTAGAGCTAGGGTACCAGTGACACTGCTAGAGCTAGGGTACCAGTCGCACTGCTAGAGCTAGGGTACCAGTCGCACTGCTAGAGCTAGGGTACCAGTCGCACTGCTAGAGCTAGGGTACCAGTCGCACTGCTAGAGCTAGGGTACCAGTCGCACTGCTAGAGCTAGGGTACCAGTCCCACTGCTAGAGCAGAGGTACAGGTCACACTGCTAGAGCTGAGGGTACCAGTCACCACTGCTAGAGATTAGGGTACCTTCCCAATGCTAGAGCTAGGGTACAGTGACACTGCTAGAGCTAGGGTACCAGTCGCACTGCTAGAGCTAGGGTAAAAGTCGAATGCTAGAGCTAGGGTACCAGTCGCACTGCTAGAGCCAGGGTACCAGTCGCACTGCTAGAGCCAGGGTACCAGTCGCACTGCTAGAGCCAGGGTACCAGTCGCACTGCTAGAGCCAGGGTACCAGTCCCACTGCTAGAGCCAGGGTACCAGTCCCACTGCTAGAGCCAGGGTACCAGTCACACTGCTAGAGCTAGGGTACCAGTCACACTGCTAGAGCTAGGGTACCAGTCCCACTGCTAGAGCTAGGGTACCAGTGACACTGCTAGAGCTAGGGTACCAGTCGCACTGCTAGAGCTAGGGTACCAGTCGCACTGCTAGAGCTAGGGTACCAGTCGCACTGCTAGAGCTAGGGTACCAGTGACACTGCTAGAGCTAGGGTACCAGTCACACTGCTAGAGCTAGGGTACCAGTCCCACTGCTAGAGCTAGGGTACCAGTCGCACTGCTAGAGCTAGGGTACCAGTCGCACTGCTAGAGCTAGGGTACCAGTCGCACTGCTAGAGCTAGGGTACCAGTCCCACTGCTAGAGCTAGGGTACCAGTCGCACTGCTAGAGCTAGGGTACCAGTCGCACTGCTAGAGCTAGGGTACCAGTCGCACTGCTAGAGCTAGGGTACCAGTCGCACTGCTAGAGCTAGGGTACCAGTCGCACTGCTAGAGCTAGGGTACCAGTCGCACTGCTAGAGCTAGGGTACCAGTCGCACTGCTAGAGCTAGGGTACCAGTCGCACTGCTAGAGCTAGGGTACCAGTCGCACTGCTAGAGCTAGGGTACCAGTCGCACTGCTAGAGCTAGGGTACCAGTCCCACTGCTAGAGCTAGGATACCAGTCGCACTGCTAGAGCTAGGGTACCAGTCACACTGCTAGAGCTAGGGTACCAGTCACACTGCTACCATCACATCCACTGGAAGTAAAGATCCATCCTGGTGGGCAGCTGTGCAACTACTAAAGACTTCTCAGGGGCGTGGTCTTCACCAACTGATTGGCTTTAATTAATATTGCATTCTTTTCAGTTTAATTTTAATTGAATATTTCACTTTGATGGCTCTTAAAAACTTCACATCTACGGTAGATGTGAAGTTTTTAAACCTGTTCCTTGCCCTCTATTGGTTGGGAGTTTGAAATACTATGGTAGACGTGAAGTTTCTAAACCTGTTCCTTGCCCTCTATTGGTTAGAGTTTGAAATGCTATGGTAGATGTGAAGTTTTTAAACCTGTTCCTTGCCCTCTATTGGTTAGAGTTTGAAATGCTATGGTAGATGTGAAGTTTTTAAACCTGTTCCTTGCCCTCTATTGGTTGGGAGTTTGTAATGCTATGGTAGATGTGAAGTTTTTAAACCTGTTCCTTGCCCTCTATTGGTTAGAGTTTGAAATGCTATGGTAGATGTGAAGTTTCTAAACCTATTCCTTGCCCTCTATTGGTTAGAGTTTGAAATGCTATGGTAGATGTGAAGTTTCTAAACCTGTTCCTTGCCCTCTATTGGTTGGGAGTTTGAAATGCTATGGTAGATGTGAAGTTTCTAAACCTGTTCCTTGCCCTCTATTGGTTAGAGTTTGAAATGCTATGGTAGATGTGAAGTTTTTAAACCTGTTCCTTGCCCTCTATTGGTTGGGAGTTTGTAATGCTATGGTAGATGTGAAGTTTTTAAACCTGTTCCTTGCCCTCTATTGGTTAGAGTTTGAAATGCTATGGTAGATGTGAAGTTTCTAAACCTGTTCCTTGCCCTCTATTGGTTGGGAGTTTGAAATGCTATGGTAGATGTGAAGTTTCTAAACCTGTTCCTTGCCCTCTATTGGTTAGAGTTTGAAATGCTATGGTAGATGTGAAGTTTCTAAACCTGTTCCTTGCCCTCTATTGGTTGGGAGTTTGAAATGCTATGGTAGATGTGAAGTTTTTAAACCTGTTCCTTACCCTCTATTGGTTAGAGTTTGAAATGCTATGGTAGATGTGAAGTTTCTAAACCTGTTCCTTGCCCTCTATTGGTTGGGAGTTTGAAATGCTATGCAGGATAGATGTGTTAAATACCTCATCCTCATTATAATAATCACAATCATCATCATCACAATTAGCATTATAATAATCACAATCATCATCATCATCATGTCTTGGCCTACACTACGCTTGATTACAAAAATACTCTGAAACCTTAACAAAAAAACATGTTCAGCTAAGTCCACTTCACTTGTTCCATGAATACCCGCACACACATACATACCCACAAATATATACATACACACACATACATACCCACAAATATATACATACACACACACATACATACTTACACACATACAAACATAAATACATACACACACGTACGTACATACATACGTACACACATACATACACACATATGTACACACATACACACATGTGTACACACATATGTACACACTTACACACATATATGTACAGACGTACGTACACACATACGTACACATATACATATACATACACACATACGTACACACATACACACATACGTACACACATACACACATACATACATGTGTACATACAAAATGTACACACATTAGAATGCTTTGACTGTGGTGACTAATGTATTGACTAAGAGATGCTAGCAATGTATTGCACGGGCCTCAGGAGATGGACGCCCACACAATAATAAACTGATTAATTTCAGTGAATGAAAGTAGAACAAAACACTAACAATAGTCCATTTCCTAGCAATGCGCTAGGAAATGGACCAGATCTGAAAGACTAACAACCACAAGACACTTATATACATGTGTGTGCGCGTGTGTATGTTTGTGTGTGTGTATGTATTCATGACTGCAGGACACATCTAACACCAACTTCATTATCACATCATACCGATATCGAGAAACATTCAGCCATTGTTGTAAACCACAACCTATAGCTCCCAGTCTCTTCACAGTGGCGCGCACACACACACACACACACACACACACACATGTGAGATACTATACAGACACTATCAATGAGTAACATTTAGAGTTAATTGATAACTCTTGCATGTGATGAGCAATGGCTACTGCTAAGAAATGACATTGTCTTGCAAGTCTGAGTATAGCTATACTAAATAAAATGTCAGGTACAATGACTAGTAGTCCAGCTCTCCTCTCTCCCTTCACTCCACACTCTCCTCTCTCCACACTCTCCTCTCTCCACACTCTCCTCTCTCCACACTCTCCTCTCTCCACACTCTCCTCTCTCCACACTCTCCTCTCTCCACACTCTCTTCACTCCACACTCTCCTCTCTCCACTCTCTTCACTCCACACTCTCCTCTCTCCACACTCTCCTCTCTCCACACTCTCCACACTCTCCTCTCTCCACACTCTCCTCTCTCCACACACTCCTCTCTCCACACTCTCCTCTCTCCACACTCTCCTCTCTCCTCTCTACTCTCCACACACTCCTCTCTCCACCTCGCCTCTCTCCACACGTCTCTTTCACCTCCAACACTCTCCTCTCTCCTCCCCCCTCTCACTCTCTCCCCACTCTCCTCTCTCCCACTCTCCTCATCTCCCACTCTCTTCACTCTCTTCAACCCACCCTCACTCCTCTCCATTCACGCATCTCCGTCTCTCCCCTCTCCTCTCCTCCCACCCGTTCTCCTCTCTCCCCTCTCCTCTCTCCCCCCTCTCCTCTCTCCACCCTCCTCCTCTCTCCCCCCTCTCCGCTCTTCACTCCACACTCTCCTCTCTCCACACTCTCCTCTCTCCACTCTCCTCTCTCCTCTCTCCACACTCTCCTCTCTCCACACTCTCCTCTCTCCACACTCTCTTCACTCCACACTCTCCTCTCTCCACACTCTCCTCTCTCCACTCTCCTCTCTCCACACTCTCCTCTCTCCACACTCTCCTCTCTCCACACTCTCCTCTCTCCACACTCTCCTCTCTCCACACACTCTACACTCACTTCTCCTCCCTTCCTGACGACTAAAAGACTTACACTTGTCCGATATAAGCGTTCATGTGCGGGTCAAACTTGGTGAGATGCGATCTGCAGTTCTCGTCCGTGTCCTTGTACGCACCTTCTCCAGGCACGCAAAGAGAGGAGAGGAACAAACAAACACAAGTCCACAACACGCGCATTTCTTCTCTCTACTCTACAGATTCTTTTAAGAATACCGAAACGGACACATTATTGGTGGTGCGTATATTTTAGAGAGTGACCAAAAGCAAGTCACGTGGTTTGCAGCCCCACCCCCAATGTTTAGAAAGAGCGGATGCAACCTCAAATCGCTATTTCCTCTGCAACGACCACTTACCAGTAAGTGGGGACTTCCGAGGTAGGTCCGGTGTATGTAGTCTCGCGTAGCCAGACCCTTTACCAACCGTTAACCGCTACGCGGGGGAAGGAAAGCGGTTAACGGTTGGTAAAGGGTCTGGCTACGCGAGACTAGGTCCGGTGTTGGCTGGTGGTGGTGCAACAATTTTAACTAATTACTTAAATTAGCAGAGTGCGGTTTTGCTGAGTGTAGAAGAAGACTAAGGCTTGGGGGAACGAGCTATGGCTGATAGTGGACAACACGATACCAAGGTTAGTGTTAATTGTTATAGTGATGAGTCAGATACCTTCTAATTTAGTTGTAGTTGTAAGACTGGCTGGCCTAGACGAGGTAATAGTAGTTATTCTGCTAGTGAAATATCTCACCGTATCACTCCTAGACGAGGTAATAGTAGTTATTCTGTTGATATCTTAAACCGTTGTACCTAACTGCCACCTCCCACCTCCGCCATCTGAATGGTTGCTATGCATATCCAAGGTTAGCGAGCATGTGCAGTACAGCTAGTGTGAGAAAACAACTGAGATTCTGTGACTTATCTCACAGGTCATGAACCTAAAGTAGCTAATATAATATATATATGTATAAGTACTCTGCCACACAGCAGCGCTTGACGGACTACAAAGTAAGAATGCAGGAACATAAGTGTCGATGTGTATTATTTATTAGATCACATGACCTGTCACATGACTTATGCATGCATTTGTCTGTAGGGTTTAGAGTTCAAGGATGTGTGTGTTAATATATCTGAGAAGCGGATTTTATGGAATGTGAGTGGTCACGCCCACAGTGGGGCGGTGCTGGCCGTCATGGGACCCAGTGGTGAGTTCCAATATCCAGTTGCATTTGGTAACCAAGAAAATGTGCCATTGGCAATAAGAGTGTTCGAATTGTTGTAAGAGGTTGCACTGTTCTGGTTAGGGTCTGACGTCATTTGGTAAGGGGTTGTTACTGAACACCAAAGGTGTGAATTCTCAGAAGTACTGCACTCTACACTATAGTCACTAAATCATACAACCTTAACGAGGTGGGAATCGTTCATACGAGAAGATTACATACGAGAAGATTACGTGTATCAATTAGAAATATTCAGCATGTAGTGATCTCTCACACTGTAGTCCCAACAC